>Ga0326512_10001406_pt1 | contig 18697 bp, 20 predicted proteins | sample 1_2617_0518_D_FD_203652 | JGI IMG/M metagenome (GOLD analysis project Ga0326512, IMG submission 203652) | Bovine rumen microbial communities from UC Davis, California, United States - 1_2617_0518 | ecosystem: Host-associated > Mammals > Digestive system > Stomach > Rumen | place: USA... | reverse complement strand
GTTGACGCTCCGCTACCATCACCGCCGAAGATGATAGCCTCAATCATTCCATTTGCATCCATCATAATCTATCACCCTCTCTTCTTAAATACGCCGTTCGCATTGGCAACCGCCTGAGACCAATCGTTCGGACAGAAAATGACAGAACCAGGGGCAAAACGGTCTGTCGGCAGAAGTCCCTCAATCCCACTACCCGTAGTCGGAAGTGTGGACGGCATAGTAGTTCCGATAATGAGAGCCTGAACCGTTCTGACTCCGTTATCATCAATAGAAATAACTTTTGCACTTGTAGCAATCATGTTTCATTTCCTCGCTGAAAGTTTGTGCAACGTCATAGCCGCTAACTGCCGTTGCCCGTTGATAAGTTCTGAAAATAGCCGATTACTCAGCCGTGTCGTTTTTGACTTCTTTCCTATTAGAGTGTTCGAGTGTCAGTTGAAATAATGCCTCTCTCTGCCACTCATTGAGCATTCCATTCAGAATGTGTGTCGCGTCCGTAGCGTCAAGTTTAAATTCTGTAATAATCGTTCGGAAAGCTACGTTCGCATTCAGTTCCGCTTCTGCGTAATTCTTGTCTACCATATATGATTAACTCCCTATTTCCACAAGGCCAGTCATAGCCCAAAGAAGAGTAAGCGTTAAAGTTTTGTCAGTCAGTGTCGCCGAACCCATATTGCGACAAGCAATACTGACCGTTCCGTTATTGACGTATGCTCTAAAAAGCATGAGTTGCCCCGTTCCGGCAAATGTATGACCGATAACTCCGATTGGAGTATAGCCCGTTTTTGTCGGCGCAAAGGTTGTGGCAAAGTTCGCATTGCTCTCGATCGAGTCAATGGATATAGAGTGGGTTGTCGTGGCTATTACGCAGTTAGAACCAACAGATGTTTCGTCTGCTCTTGCATAACCAACAACCTGTTCTTCTCCGGCATCCAACTCTTCAATATAGTAATATTCCTCTACCGTTGTGCCATCATCGGATTCTTCATAGACTGTGTACAGCGAATTGAAAGAGTAGTAGTCCGCTTCTGCTTTTGTGATGTACTGCTTTTTCGGTACTTGCGTTGTAATCGTGCTGTACGTGACCTCAATCACGCCGTCCTCGTTTTCGTCAGATGTTTCAACGAGTTCTTTTTCTTCGGCATAGTCACCTATGATGTAGTATTTCATTTATCTCGCACCTCACGATACTATTAAGCCGTTGCGAACATGGACTTCATACCAACTTGTGACAACACCGCCGTCTCCAATGGAAGAGGGAAGTAATATAGTCCCATCGCAGTTAATTCCGTTAGACGGGTACACATCTCCATAATATCCGTTAGAATTTATTCTACCAATCAGGGTGTTGTTGATTTCAAAACGGATTAACGTACCGGCCTGAATGAAGTTACCGTACTCACCTTTGATCGCAATGTTTCTTGAACCGCCAGACGAGTAATAGGCAGACATATCAATAAGGCTTGTTGAAGTCGAACCGGCTTTGCCTTTAATGATTCCCTCAACAATCTGTACTGTTTGGTCTCCGTCTGTGCTTTCAAATGTACCGACTACTTTAGCGGAAGTTGCATAAAGCGCACCCGTGGCTTTAATGTAGAAAGGTGCCCGTGTCCATTTAACAGAACCATCTACTGTCGGCGCACCGATTGAGAGCACTGTTGACGTTGAGGAAGATGGACATTGCAGAAGCGCATCATAACCATCATTCTCAACTCTTCTGATAGAATTTGATGTGATCTTCCAGTTCCCGATATATCCGGCAGTGGAGTACATGCTACCGTCATTCAGAACTCTGAATGGCGCACTGTTCCACGTAGCACCGCTTGCACCCGATGTGAACGGCGCACCGACCGCGATAGCGATTGACGTATCAGAGCCGAGAAGGAGATTGTTACTACTGCCCTCAACCTCTTTCCTCAGAGAGTTCGCGGTAATTTTCCAGTTGCCGATATATCCGGCGTTTGCCGTAATGCCGTTGTTGTTCAACGTGACCGCCGTTATGTTGCTTGCAGTTCTTACTTGCAGAATACCGTTCGTGTTATTACTACCGCCAAGAACAAGTGTGCCACCCTTGATGTAACTTGCGGAAAGAGTACCCGTCTTGATGTAACTTGCATTGACGTACAACTTGCCGTTAGACAAGTAAATGCCTTGCGTCTCACCGTTATTCGTCAGCTTATTAAAAATGCTTTCCTGAGTGAGCGAAGAGGCATCGACAAGGATAATGATTTCTTCCTGATCTAAACAAACGGAACTGCTTGAGTTTGCTTTTAACTGAACTCTGATAGCACTGACAGTTGACGGAAGAATAAGTTTCGGATTTGAGCCGGACGTGTCTACACTTGCGCTACTGCCCTCATCCGTATACTCCAAAGTAAATGTCAGATTAGAAGCATTTGCCGTGATAAGCGAAGTCCCCCAAGAATCGTTGTTGCAGACTTGCACAGACAGATAGCCGCTAAATGCTGTCTGGGCAGTTGAGTAACCCGTTCTGTAGTAGGAATTTACTGTAATGATATCGGGGGAAAACTCAAGGCTTTCACCGAGTTTTACAGACTTCGGACTGACGCTGAGTTCGTACATAGTAGCCGACTCACCCTGTTGTCCGTCCGCACCCGTTGAACCCTGTTTGACTTTCGCAAGCGAGAACTTCTTGCTGATTGTGGCTTCGTTGTAACTTGCCGCTATCGTTACTGTGCCAGAATCAGTTGTCATTCCCGTTACGGTATAAGTCCTTGTAGAATCGTTCCATGAGCCTGTGATACCGCTCGTTACGCTTGTGGTATAAACGCAGTCGGATGAAACATCCGTTGCATTCCAGAACACCGACATTGTGGTTGAACAATTAGGGAAACTCTCATAATCGCCATTCGCATCAGTCGGAATGCCCTGATAGGAATTGTCGAGATATGCTACGAGACCGCCAGCCGATGTAGCAAGTTCAAGTGCCTGATTTGCCGTTTCGCTTGCACTGTTCGCCGTAGAAGAGGCGTTGGTCGCAATCGTAGTCGCATTGGCAATCCCGCTCTCATAATCTTCGGGAGCCGGAGTCCAATCCGTTGCGATTGTGCCACGTTCCATCTTGAGGTTCTTGAAATATAAATCGCCCGTCCAATCTCTTGAATAAATCGAACCGCGCATAAGCGTGGGCTGTTGTTCAAAGTAGATATTATCTACGACTACATGCACCCACCCTTGATTATTGTATTCTGATAAATCAGGGCTTGCACCGCCGTAAGCAGCATAGAGTTCCGTTGCTACACCGTCATTAAGATACTGACCTGAGAAGTAAACGCTCAGAAGTGGATTTGTCGTTCCGGCAACGTAGTCAACAAGTTTCATATCGAACGATACGATGTATTTCTGCCCTACACTGTCACCGCTTATTCTTGACGTGATATTCTGCTGTCTGAGGGAGAATTTTTCAAGCGTACCTGTGTAATGACAGCAAGCGTAGCCGTCCTCTGTTGTAATCTCAGGAAGTGTCGCGCCCGTCTGCGTAAGTTCATCCCAACCGTCAAATGTTTCCGAGAAAGAACTATTAACAAAAATGTTGCGACCGCCGATTTCAGAACTGTCAACGACCGCCTGTGCGATATCCTGAATAGAATTTCCCGTCAGAGAAAACGAGTTCGCCACGATCCTGACAACACCCGTATCGCAGTTCACGTAGAATGTTTCGTTGCCGTTCACGTCCTGAACAACAAGTTCACCCGTGTTAATCCAATCCGCATTGATGCCCCTTGCTGTCAGAGTGTTCAAAAGTGCATTTCCGTTACGGTCAACTGCCGCCGTAGTATCGCCGTCAACTTCCATGAGAACACCCTCAGAGGTCATGTAGCAGATGAAAGAAGAATTGCCTATATCTTCCTCGTCATGCATGTAGGGTATAATCGAACCGTCCTCTTGTGTAACTTCCGTGACGTACATTCCGAATCCACGGGAGATAAGCGCGGTCATGGCCTGAACACGATTGTCATATTCTCTGAGTGTCTTAGTTGTTCGTTTCCGTTCCGCTACAATCGCTCTTGTAACTTCTGAATACTGCGTACCGCTATTTCTCGTAGGGCTTTTCGCACCGCAAGAAAGTGTCATGTAACCGCCGAGCCTGATTGTCTTTCCTGTGATGAAAGATTTGTAGGAGAGGTTATTTCTGTCTGTAATCCAGATTAAGTCTCCGACTTGAACACAGGGGTCTATCAGGCACTCTCCGCTAAATGCTCTGAAAGCAAGACCGACTGTTCTGTTACCGATTGTGGTTGCTCTCTGGCTAAGATAGGAAGTGCCTACGAGGTCATTGCCGGAAATGTCAAGAACGTAACCATCTGAACCGTAAAATCCCGAAAATACGTTGCCCTCATCATCTTCACCGTTCACGCGAACACCCGTGATTACAACATCATCCGTTCCGAGTTTAAGGGAACTCCAATCAGATATGTGATTGAACGTGTCATTTGTAATAGTCCAGGTTGTACCGTTCGTGACCTCTTCAACTTCGTATTCTTGCGTTTCAAACCAGTCGAGTTTGAGCCGGCCAGTTACATCATCAATCTTCGCGTAGTTTCCCGTAACTTGTGCGCACCACGCAATGACTTTCAAGAACGTCAGACCGTCCGCATCGGGTTTTTCAAAGACCGTTATGCTACTGTTGTCAAAGCCAGATACATAAGTAACACCGCACGTATCGCAAGCGTCTCTGACAATGGAACTAATCATCGCCGGATAAACAAGATTACTCTCAGAATATGGTCTCTCGAACTTGTGCGCATTGTCGAGACAAGTAAGCGTAATCAGCGAAGAATCGTTTGTCGCTTCTTCTACCGTATAGTGGTTGTAATTAAAGTATTTAATCGTAGTGTCGTGGACAAGGGAAACATCCACATTCGCGCCGATAAAGTCATAGCCCGAATACGTCCCGTAGATATTGTTCAGAACGATTGTCATTCTTCCAATAACAAAACCGCCCACGTCAAAGGAAGATTCACTTGATATCGCTGACGTGATCTCAAAGCCGTTCTGCCATAAGTTAGCCTCTGTTAGATTGAGGAGTGTGTTGTCCGTGAGTGTAATCCGTGCGCGGAAACGAAACTTCCTGTCGTCATTCTCAAGGCAAGTCGTGTATGCCGTAGTTCTGCTAATCATCGCGATTACCTCTCAATGATGTTAAAGGAAACGGAAGTGTAATACTTTTTGTTGGCTTGCCAAACGTGCACGGGTGCACTCTTATCAGAGGCGTAGAACGTCCTTGTCATAGTCGCATTGTCCAACGGGTCAAAGTAGGTTACGTCAAAATACTGCGGATTGAACGCACTCAGAATAGCAGACGTTTCATCGGGTGTCGGCATCGACCATGAGAGATTGATTTTGCGCTTCTGTGTGACGCGATTCCTATGCATCTTGCCGTCCTGTGTACGCCCTGAATCACTCGCATCAACGTCATTCAATCCCCATGTAAATTCACTGGGTTCTCTTATTTCAACCCCGTCTACGATTAGCATTGCCATGAGAAAGCACCCCCGTCTGCATATATTAGAAAAGCCCCAAGTGGCTTTGAAACCACTCAGGGCTGAGAAAAAGATTACATTGTAGCAACCGCCTGATAGCGTCTGTCGTGCTTTTCTTTACCGCGAATAACCGCCTGATAAAGCGTTTCGTCACCGACTCTGAACGTAAATTCAGTGATGGGTTCACCAGAACGACCGACACCGCCGGTAGTTGCAAAGGCTTGCATAACACCGTCAAGGACTCCGGCTCTGATACCCTGTATGATTTGATCGTTGTTTGCGACCGCTGTTCTGCGACCGATACGACCGACCATTTCAGGCGTGCCGTTCTCCCTTGCCATAAAGACCTCTCCCGTTTCGGGGAAACCGCCCTCTGCGAAAAAGGAGTAACCACCGAACGTATCGCCCGTTGTATAAGGAATCGCTTGTGAAGCCTTGTCAATCGCTTCGCTGAGCCAAGACGTAATGTTGCTCAGAATGTTAGAAGCGCTTATGGAAAGCTCGTCTAAGGCCGTGACAGCATTATCTTTGGCATCGTTGAACCAATTATAAAACTTATCGGGAAGGTCGCTAAGATGTGTTTCAATCGTATCGCCGACACTCTTGAGAGACGAATCAATATTCTCGTAAAGTTCATCGAGACGGTCTTTTGTGTCGGTTTTTGTGGTCTCCCACGTCTCCTTGACAGACGGAACTACATGCGAAGTCCAATCATCAAAGGCACTCTTAACATCTTTTGCAAGACCAGAAGTGCTTCCCGATACCATTTCCCACGCTTGCTTGAAGTCCTCTGACAAAGTATTCTTCATTGCGCCGGATTTTTCGCTTGTCTCATTCCACATTTCACGGAAAGACTTACGAGAAGTATTCGTACCGCTTTCTGTAAGAACACCAATCTTTCGCCCCATGCTGTCGTAGCTTTCAACAACCTTGCCCGACTCTGTATTCGTTGTGGTAGTCTCATTCTCCCAAAACGACTTAGTGTCGGACTCGATATTCTGATAGCTTGCACTCCAATTCTTAGAGTTATCGTCATGGAACTTCTCAAGGGCTTTCTTGCCATCTTCGACTTGCTGTTGAATCTCAGGGTCTTGTCCTGCCATGTAGCCGTAGATGAGAAAAGCCGCCGCGCCAATCAAAGGTGCAACTGAAGTTAATCCCGATAAGATAGAACTTCCAATACTAACTCCCGCACTCTCTGCGGCCGCCGTTACTCCCGTAGAAGCAGCCGTTGCGCCAGCTCCGGCACTTGCCGAAGCACCTGTTGCCCCTGCCGTTGCGCCACCGCCGAACGTAGCGCCAAGGTGAGTAGAAATTGTAGTAGCGAGTGAACTGATGCCACCTTGCAGAATCGTTGAAACTAAGTTGCTGCCAAGAGCCGTAGCGATACCGCCAGCTATACCCTTTCCAACTCCGATAAGGTCAAATGCTAGTTTGGCTTTTATTATCTCCCACCAATCAAGTTTAGAAAGGAGTTCGCCAATCTTACCAAGCACCTCTTTCCATTCAACCGTCTCTAAGAAACTCTGAATAGAATCATTGATGCCCTCAACGAAAGTGTTGATACCGTCCGCGAATTTGTCCGCATCGAAGTTCTCAAAGAAGCCGTTTACTTCTTCTCCGAGTGCCTCACCGATAGCAACCCAATCGAGTTCGTCACCGAATGAGAAAGCAAAGAGAACCGCCGTATTAAGGCACTGAGCAATAAAGTCACCGATTGCATAAAAGTCAGTCGCATCTAAGTAGCCGTTAATCTGTTCTGCTAATCCAGTACCCCAACCTTGAGCCGCCGAAGCTGCTGTCTCCCAATCAATGTTATACAACGTCTCATTGATTGCCGTTCCAACACAAACTCCTAAGTTGTAGAAGTCAAATTCCTGTGCAAATGCATCAAGGGTATTAAGTGCCGTGTTAATACTTCCGGCGACCGTCTTTCCGAGAGAAGCGAACGTATCAGGTTGGAACAGTCCATTAAGGAACTGTGCAAGCCCCGTACCGAAGTTTCTTGCCCGTTCGTAAATATCATCCCAGTTTATATCATCGAGCGTTTTCTTGAGGGTGCTTGAAATGTACTTACCTAAGTCATACAGATTGTCAATTTCTGACTCAAATGCAGACTTCGTTTTCTTAGCGAGAACTGTGATAGCATCACTTGCGCTACCGCCACCGCCAACACCGCTATCCGCGCCCGAACCTGAACCGCTACCAGAGCCGGAACCCGAACCGCTACCAGAGCCGGAACCGCTATCAAGAGCGGAAACGTCATTAAGGAGATTCAGTTCGTCAAATCCTAACAGAGTTTTCTTTAATTCCTCTGCGGAATCCGTTGCACCGTCCAGAGCATCGCCAACACCGTCAGCACCGTCCGTAAGGGCATCTGTGCCACCCGTAGCATCATCAAGGCTACTTGACATATCCTCAATGTCAGCAAGTGTATCGTCAGCGATACCACCGCCCGTAATTTCATATTCCCATCCGAAAATCTTGCCGAGTGCATTCAGCACATTCTGAGCAAAATCAATGGTCGAACTAAGGAAAACATTAAAAGCCTTTAAAGCTGGCTTCAAAGCATTAATAAGTCCAGAACCTACAACAACTCCGAGAGCCTTGAACTGTTCTTTAAGTATCGTTACCTGGTTGTGCCATGTATCAGAAGTTCTAATGAAATCATTCATCGAAGCGCGACTTCTATCCATGACATATTGGTAGCGCAACATAGCTTTCTGAGCCTGTGTCATGGAATCGAAATTAGCGTCAATTCCCTGTTTCATAGCCCACTCAGCTAATGTGGCTTGCGTCAAATCTATACCGTACTGACGTACATATACTACCGTTGGTTTCCCAATATTTGAAACGGATTAGACTATCTCTTAACCCCTGTGGGGTTGTCGGCACTTCGGGCGGTGCTAATCTCCGTCCTACATAATAGTCGTTACACGTTCTGATAAGAATATCAGCTTCGCACGGTATTGCCCTCGACTTTACGTTAGAGTTTCCACCGTTAGCGAGTAGTCGCCTACTCACACCGCTTTTGCTTGCGTTCACCGACTGTTTCATAATGTATTACTACACTAAGCCGCTACTATTAACGGTCTTGTCTGTCCGGTAAAGATAGCTTGCAAGTCCTGATAAACGTCTGCCTGATCTACGTCATAAAATGATGCCATATCTCCGGCTAATTTTGTGATATTAACCGACATATCGCCCATCTGTCCCGTAGCGACACCGTACTCAATTCCAAGCGATTTCAGACGATCTTCTGCGTCTTTCATCTGAGAATTTGTAATGCCAAGTGCTTTCCCCATAGCCTGATACCGTGAAGCGTACTGGCTAAAGGATAACTGAGACATACCGAGTGTCTTAATGGCATTCTGAGCGGAGTCGTTAAATTGGTCGATGTACGAAGCATCGTAGACGTTCTCAATGACGTTCTGAACTTCAGTCAAGGACGAGGCATTTTCGATTGATTCAGAAAACGCGCCGAATACTCGCCTCAGTCCCCATAATAGCGTCCTCACTTTGACAATAGCCATTGTGAGGGATTCTGTATGATATTTGGCTACATTCATGCCTTTACTGTAAGTCAAAGCACTTTGGTAGCCCTGTTTAAATGCGTTTCCGTACTGAGCAATTACAGCCTTACCCATTGCGAAAGCTGTATTAAGTTTGCCTGTACTCTGTTTGATACCGCCAAGTCCCTGTGAGACTGTTTTATTGGACTTAGCCAAGTTGCCGAGAGCAACAACTAAATCCTTTGTCTTATCGCTGACTTCGGGTAATCCGTTCAAGTCCTCAACCATCTGCCTTATTGCATCAGAAAGTTGCGGAAGATTAGTTATCGCCTCAGACGAGTTCTTGCCACCGAGTTTGCTGAATGCAGAACCAAGTGACTGAATTGTACCGAGCGAATTTGCATCGAGTGACAAGTTGCCGAAGTGCTGTGAAAAACTTTCAAGTTCCGCCATGATATTAGGAAGAACCCAAGCGGCACTCTGCGCCTTATCATCACCGAGTTTCACTACGGAAGATGCCAGGGTCTTTAAGTTCGTGAAGTCGGGAATTGTTATATCACCACTACCAACAGATTTAAGTCCCTCAAGTAACGGCGGTAAATTTGTTCCGGCAGTTGTGGCTTCTGAACTTCCGAGTTTGGTAGTCGCGCTTGCAAGGGTCTTGAGATTGGTAAAGTCGGGGATTTCAATTCCGACCATTTCCTTTAAGGACTTTGCAACTGTTGTAAAACCGTTCTCGTCACTGACACCCTCAGATGCCATCGCTGACTTAATCTGCTGTACAACGGGCAACTGTTCCTTGACCGCCTGAACTATCTGCTGTTCTGTGAGCAAATGTTCCTGTGCGGATTTAGTCAATCTCTCTTGACGGTCTTTGGAAAACTCAAGCAACTCATATAACTGACTGAACACATTAGCCGCATTGCCGTTTCCGGAACCGCCATCGCCAATGTCCACATATTCGCCAATGGAATGATTGAAACCCTTTGCGAACGAAATAATATCGCCCTCGTTTTTATACTTAGGGTTTGAAGTAAATGCCTTACCCATCACAGAGCGCATAGCACTGTAATCCCCGGCAAACTCTGACGGGCTAAAGGGTAGATAGACCTTGCCGCCGCCTTTGTTTGTTGAAGCGAAGTAGTCAACAATCTTCTTAGAGGTTTCATCCCCGTCAAGCATTCCACTTACGTCAAGCGAACCTTGTGCGGTCTTTGCGAACTTCGATAATTTGTCAGCAAAGGAAAGTGTTTTCTTGCCGGAACTATCAATCTCATTCGAGAGTTCAACAAATGCGTCAGCGACATTTTCTACGTTCTTTGTTCCCGTAATTCCAAGGTTGGTAGCAAGTGTTCGACCTTGCTCTTTCATTTCCTTGTTCATGGCACTCACGGCTTTGCCATACTTAGCTTCACCGCCGAACGCAGAGTCAATCTTGTTTGACGCTTTTGTGAGTTTGTTCAATGCCCTTGAGATAGCCTCAATCTTATCAGGATCAAATGTCTCAACCGCTCTATTCAGATTTGTAAATCCACCAGAGAGATTGTCAAGTGCTTTCTTATAAGTCCCGTTGTCCTTGAAGTTCTCCAATGCGCCGTTCAGAAGTTTCAGCGCATCCGTCACTTCATTGATTGCACTGAGCGACTTATCTACACTCGCGCCTATCTCTATTGATAGACTATCTATTACGTTGCCATCCGGCATATCAAGTCTCCTTTCTTTCGGAGACGAAAATCCGAAGTTTTATGCTTGTTCTTTGCTTAGTTTTGAGTTCACGGCAAGAACATTCAGTGAGGTAAACAGAGCATTGACCTGTTGCATCTGCTCATCTTCTGATAAAACAATCTCAGCGTCTCTTTCTTCTTTCGCCAAGGCCAGTAGCGGTTTTTCGTAGTACGTTATGGACGCTTTCTTTCCGGCTAAGACATTTTCTGTTGAAGCAAGTGTGGCGCGGTTGATGTACAATCCCATTCGCCACATTTCTTCGTCTCGCCGTTCTTCGCGCATCTTTTCTGCTAAAGCATATGGCTTTAACGTGTGTGGATTCAGCCCCCAAAACACTTCCTCAGATATTCCGATAGATAATGCCTGTGGTAGCCATTCAAAGCGTATATACTCCCGTACAGAATCGTAGTCCTCAATCGACTTGCGATTTACTCTTCCGCTTCTGTCTCCGTCTCCTCGCTCTGCTGAGTTTCCGTCTCCGCTCCCTGGTTGACGAGAGCCTGAAAAAAATCGGATTCTCTCATGGAGTTACTGAACACTTCGTAGAGGTCTGCGAGACTTCCCTTGTTGATGATATGAGACTGTAATTCAGAAGCCGCCCATGCAAGGTTGTTATCGTTGTAAAGCGCGAGATATGCTCTTGCAACAGACAGAGTATGCTTGCGGTCAAGGTCGCCAAGACCGATACCCATTTCCTCGAATGCGCAGATTGCATCAAAATCAAATGTTCTGCCTACGTATGTCTTACCGTTAATAACAAAACTGTTTTTAAGTTTCTTCTTAGCCATTATGTAATCCCTTTCCCTCGCGTTTAGGGGACGCAAGAACCCCATATATTAGGAAAGGGGCTACCCCGTAGGATAGCCCCGTAAACCTAACTCAGTTATTCGATTATTCCCCTGCCGCTGTCGGTGCAACTGCCGTAGCAAGTCCGACATATTCTGTAACGACAAGGTTGATTTCCATTGTCAGCAGAGAGTTCTGACCCATTTCCGGCATCGGAAGTTTCTTCGGCGGTTCCGCCTTGAACCAGAAGCCGTTTGTGAGACGAGGATGGTAGACCTCGAACCAGAGTTCCTGTCCAGTTGTAAGTCCGTTAAAAGCTGTGATAACAGCCTGCCATTCTGTAATTGTCGCATCGGTTACGTTCACAGTAACCGGAAGTGTCTCGTCTGTGTCTGCGCGACCAGCTACACGTCTTGTTACCTCATCAACAAGCGAAGAAGCGTCAATAGCCTCTGTTGAAAGAGAGATACCGCCAATCGCATTGATACGTGACAGTTCTGCGAGAGCAGACGGAGAGTTTACGCTTGCTGCATAGCCAATTTTAACACCAAGCGTCGAGAGACCTGCAAGTGCCATAATTTAGTACCCCCATAAAGTAGTAAGTTATAAAGTGTCTGACTCCGCAATAACTCTACGGAATCTTGCGACACCGTACTTAATATCGTGATTTGTCTCATAGATCGGAAAACCAGGAACGCTGAACCTAAGAGATTTCATAGCCCCGACACATGCGTTCATAATCGTTTTTGTGTCGTAGCGTTCATTTGAATAAACAGTGATTTGTATTGTTTCAGAGACTCCATTGACAGAGGTATTGTCAAGAGTATTGCCCCGTTCCACGGGTGTAAGTTCTTCAAACAGTACAGTCGGTAATTTTGTTTCCTCAGTGTTTCTATCGTCATTTGTGAAGTTGATGTTTTCGTAAGCCCCGTCAAGTGTGGCAAGAACCTTAACTTTAAAGTGGGTAAAAAGGATCTGTTTTAAGTTCGTGTACCACATTTCGTTGTCGGACATATGCATCAACTCCAATTCTTGAATGCCTTGTTCGCGGCATCCCTGATATTCTTGATTTCCTGCATGGCAAGCTGTGCACTGAACAGGGGCATTGTCGCCTGTGTTCCGTGTGTCAGTTCACCGTTGTAGTGCCATGCATTCTTAGCACCGAGAGAATATTGTTTTTCGCCATTCGTACCGTACTTGCCAATTTTGTATTCAGGAAACGCATTTCTGAACGCTTCGGAATCATGTACGTTTTCGCCAAGTCTCTGCTTGTTGTAGTAGACACCAGCTCCGAACTCGACAAATACAATGTCCTCGCCTTGTATAGCAAAGTCCATTGTCACGTTCTTTCCGTCAAAGGCAATCGACTTGACATAGCTGTGCGACTTATCGGTTGTCTCACCTTTAGCGTCCGCATACTTTTTGTCAGCGACCTTAATGCCCTTTTGGGAAAGTTCCTCAAGAAACTTCTGAGATTTAAGGACTAACTGCTTTTTATACCTCTCCAAGTATTTGATGGTAGCCGTTACATCTTTCTCGCAAAGTTGTATCTTCTTCTTACGGGTACTCATTGGTATTCATCCGTCTCAAAAGAATTAAGCAAATGTTCATAGACGTTGCCACACGCTTTACGATGTAATCAGCAGAATTTTCATCAACTGCTTGTAGGTCTCCTACTGATACCGCTTCGCTCACATCGGAAGTCTCGTCTCCGTTCTCGTCTAACAGAACCACATTCTTTACCGTCTTATAGGTTGGAACAGAAGTTTTCCATATCACGGAAGTTTCCGTAACGGGCAGTTCTCCGGCTTTCATCAATATCAGAGCATCATATGCGCTGATATCCATGCCGTATGCTTTTGCGACCGCTACGTTTCCTCTCGCATAGGATTCTGAACCAACGGGTATGAAGTTTCCGATAAAGTCTACGGGATTCTGATAGATAAGATTGGAGTAACCATTTTCCACGGGAACGCTTATTCCGTCTACCTCAGTTGTGACGATCTCACCGTCCTCAACAAGATAGATTGGCTTTGCACTGCCTTGAAGCGAGTATTTCAATCTCTGTTTATTCTTTAATGCCGTTCGCATTGAACCACCGCCTTACAGCTTCGGTTCAACTTCCGGCAGACCTGTTGCGATACTCATACAGATAGAACCGATTGTAGCCAGAGTCGCAGTAGAAGCGACCAGACCCCAATTCACGTCTCCCATAGCCACCGAACCGCCGATAGCGCCTACCACGGCCTGACAGAATGTTCGGGCGGCTCTTATCGCAATAGCTTTAATAAATGCCTTTGTTTTATCTGACATATCATGCACCCCCATTAAGCCTGCTCTCGACCGTATCAACACGGTGATGCAGACTCTTGAGCGATTCTTCTACGGAAATTAATCTTCCGTTATGGTCTTTAATATCCCCTTGCAATTCCTTAACGCTGTCTCGCGTGTCCTTTGCAGTTCGGAGAATATCATTCATTTTTTCGTCCATGATTGTTTCTGAACGAATCCGCGCCTCTCGCTCTTCGCTATCGGCTTTTCGATTCCCACGCAAACCCATGTATACCGCGAATGCCACCGATATGATGCTGACGAGAGTTCTTGTATAATCAAGTATTTCAGGTGACAATGACATAATACGGTTGACTCCTAACAGTGTGATATAAACCCCACATACAAATATGCTCCCCAAAGCACACACATAAAGAACTTCCCAAATGCATGTACCTCGCACCAATCCGCGCTCTACAATCACACTATACGGCTTAACGGAACAATGCCGTTAAATAGGCGGTCACGGTCTCTGTACGTTCGTGTTACAGAGTTTTCCGTGGAACTCGTCTGAAACTCGATACCGATAGTGTTGTAGTCGAAAAGTGCCAGATTGAAAATGTGGGATGAAAACTGCGAGAGGTCTGCGTATTTCTCATCATCTGTCATGCCTGACGGATAACTGCCGTGATACTTCTGTGTCCTCGCTTGCAGAACTTCCTGAAACGCGACATTCAACTTCGATGAAACCACCGTTGAACTGTACCCCACGTCATTAGAAAGCTGTGCTGTGAGTTCCGTAAGTATCTCATTCTTTAAGTCGGCTAACGTAGACATACAATCACCGCCTTACTTGCGTGAACGTCTGCCAGTTCTCTTCTTAACCTCTTCCACAACGGGCTTTTCCTCTGAAACAATGTCCTCGCCCTCAGAGACGATTTCTTTCTCAGAAACAATAACGGGAGTAGCCATTTCAACTACTCCCTTTTCAGCCCGTCTTGCGGAGAAGTGCCTGTGCATCATCCCCATAAATTACCTCACGTTTCTATCAAGCCAGTGTAATCTTGATAATCTTGCTCTCGTCATAGACATACGGAGCAAAGAGCTTAGAACCAACGATGTAGTTAGTCTGAGCGATAATATCACGGTCAACCTCAACCAGAGTGTCGCGCTTCATGTAGATACGAAGTGCACCCGGCTTAACGATATAAGCTGTGTCATTGGAGCCTGTAGACTGCTCATAATATGTGCCAATATTCGCAACTGCCGGAGAAGTAACCGCAGTATAGATGTTTGTTGTGGCATCCTTTGTGTAGTAAGTCTTAGAACTGTTTACAGCCGTGTCAGTTGTCAGGGTGTAGTGAACAGGAGCGATCAGTCTGTTTGTCAGAGCGACCTGGCAACCATGTACCATGCCGACCGTACCACGGATGATTGTGTTTGCGCCGATTTCTGTGTTCGGAATCCAACCGTTTGCCTTACGCAGTTTTGCGTAGAAGGACGGGGAAACGAGCAGAACCTTGTCACCGTCAATGTCCTCACCGAACTTTGTAAGGGCATCTGCAACACCGTCAACGACCGTCTCAGAAGAAGCGATTGTATGTGTGAGGGATGTTACACCGTCCATGGCGGTAAGAAGTCTGTTCTCAACACCGTCATTGAGAGCGGCAAGAATCTCTTTTGTAGCCTCGTCAGCGGCATTGTTCTGATAGCCGGAAAGAAGAGCCTCGTCAGTGATCTCGACACCCTTGCCAATCTTTGTTACCTTGACTCTCTTAGTTGTCGTGCCGAGTCTTGCAATCGGAATATCAGCGCCCTCTGCCACGATACCGGCTGTACCGATGAACGGTGAATATGCCGGAAGTGTAAGTTCGTCACCGTCACGTCCCTGAAGAGTGCGGTCAATTGTGGCAAGCGGACTGAGGCGAATTTTATTAATGAGTTTCTGATCAATATAGTCCGCGAGAACCTGCGGGTCAATCAGATGGGAAAGATAGGTTGCATTTGCTGATGCTGCCATAGTTAAAATCTCCTATGCGTATTGTGTATTATTTACGACCAATAAGCTGTTCGTAAACATCCGGCGAATTGCGTCTGAGTTCAGAACGTGCCATCATGTTCATGTTCTCGAACTGCTCTTTGGTAATGCTTGTTGTACCTGTTCCAGCGTTGACATCAGGACGAGATTTCAGCCACTCGCGTTCTTTCGCTTCTACGATTTCCTTAGTCGCTTCAGACTGAATACCGAAGAAAGCGTCCACATCGCCGTCATACATAGCTTCGGCGGCTTTCTGTGCAAGTTCTTCTGAATAACCCTGTGCCATATACTTTCTGACATAGGCATTGACGGAGTTCTCACGTTCAAGTTTCTTGACATACGCTTCATGCTCTGCCTCACGTTCGGCTTTGTCCTGTGAAGCCTTTTCCTGTGCCGAGAGTGTTTCGCGGTACTTCCGCTTAAATTCAGCGGCTTCTGCGGAATTTTTATCGCTTGCACTTTTCAGCGTTGCAACCTGTTTCATCAAGTCCTGAACCTGTTTCGTGAGTTCAGCGTTCTGCGTAGCAAGTTTCTCTTCTGTGGGGACTTCATTCTTCTGCCCTGCATTGTCAGTAGTAGTCTCAGTTGTTTTTGTCTCTTCTGATGCCATTGTGAAATTCTCCTGCGATTTACGGTTTCTCTACCGCCACCACGCTACGGTGGAAATTAAGTTTGCGATTTACGGCTTCTCTGCCGGATTTTTAGGGTTGCGAATTTTGTTAGGCGACTTCTCTGCCGCCAAATAAAAAGAGACAAGGGAAATGCCCTGTCTCTGATTAACTGAATGTGAGCCAACATCGGCAGTTGACTGTTTCTTCGGGTGCATCTACTTCGGGGTCTCGCGGTGTCATTAACATCGCTTCACCTACCGAAAATGCTTTTTCTATCGGAATTGTTTTTCCTCGAACCGCCTTGTGCGTGTCGCGTACCACTCTGTCACCAACCGTGTTCCAGGTTTTGCGCGTCATGCCAACGTCTAACGCTTCTTGCAGTTCCTCGTAGTTCCAGAGTGCATTAGATTCATCCTCTCCGATAAAGGTTGCTCTATCCTCTGACAGAAAATACGGGTCTTTTTCCTTATTCCGCATAGTCGCGTCATGTATATCAGACGTTATTCTGTCTGCATAATCTCTGAGAACTCTGTCGGCAATCATCACATCTTCAACAACGGAAAGAATGCCATCGTGAAGATACTGCTTTGCCGGAATATCTATGTACCCGTACTGTGCGTATTCGTCTATGAAATGCATGTAGGCCAATACAGCGTCACGGTATTTCTCAGCCGTCCGAATGCGGTTGTTCTTGCGCTGACGAGAAATGTGCATTGGTTCGTAGTATTCGTCAATCGGTTCGGAACGTCTCTTTTTCTCAAGCCTGTTCAGTTCATCAAAGGAAAGGACTGACAATTACATCACCCCTTTATGTTCGGACTGTTTTTGACTTGATCTGACTCATCCTGTCCGAGACGGTCTTTGTTCGGCTTTGCTTCGCCGGAACCGCCGTCTCCCGTATTGGAGTTGCCTTTCTGATACCAACCGTAACCGTTGTAGCCGTTGCCGTTACCCGTATTCTCATCTTTCTTGAAAGTAGCGTTGATATACATTTCAAGATAGGGCTTCGAGTCGATGTAGACCTGTTCGGGGTCTGCAAAGGCATTCATTTCTTTCAGAAGCGGTTTCGGATGAACACCGTGAGAAACCATCGTAGCGAAGAAGTTTGCCTTAGAGACAAGTTCGTAATTCTTCTGTCGCTTGATGGACGGCTGTACATCCATGTACTTGAGGTCGAGCATCGGATTGTCTTTTTCAATATCCCGTGACGCCCTCACCGCCGCGAGTACAACTTCCACTTCTTCGAGTTTTGCCGACTCCATGAACATCTGTTTCTTGTTCGCGGAACTTTCGGCGGCATCCCAACCGCTTGCTGCTGACGTTGCGATACCTGTTGAATTGGAACTGTCACCGCGCTGTGGAACCTGACATTTCTGTAAAATCAAAGCCCTCTTCGCAAGAATGTTCTCAAGCTGTCCGGCATAGTCAGAATCAATCGTCAGAGGTTCAATGCGTGGGTCTTTGCCGTCCCTTGTTGTATTAGTTTCAATCCAATCGCCGTTTTCGGGATGTGATACGACTTCTTTTTCATTTCCATCGGAGTCTGTGACTGTCTCTGTCGGAAATTCCACGTTGTTAGCCCACCAGACAGCGTTTACGACCTGACCTACCTGATTGGAAAAGTCGGATTCAAGCTGATTAAGTTCCAACATTTCAGGTATCTGACGTTCAAAGCATCCCATTCTGTCGGCGGCGCGTTCCCATTCAACAATCGGATTGATACCGAGCGGATTTTTCTGACCGTTAAATCTGCGTTCGCGCCAAGCGTAATCATCTACGAACTTGTTGCCCGTAGGCTCACGGTCGCTGTCGGCATCATACAGAGAATCAATCTCAAATCTCTGCGTATCGGTAAATGCCGTGAAATGATAGTTCCCGAATTTGTCTGTCGAGTAGGTAACTCCGAGCAGTTTCCTATGCCCTAAAGTTGAGGACTTGACGATGTAAGCAAAGCCAGGATGCAGCACGTCATAGGTGAAATACGACTTGCCCTCGCGCCAATATCGGTTAATGTCAACAAATGTGTATCCGACACCCGTAATCTCTACATACCGCGCAAGCTCCTGTTGCTTTTTGCTCAGAAACTCCGATGCGTAAGCCTCATTAAGACGGGCAATTCCCTTATTTTCATCTTTCTTGCCGGAATCTTTCTCACCGCGCTGTACAAGCGTAATCGGATTTCCCCAATCATAGCCAGTCTTGAACTCGACAACCTCATTTGCAACATTGTCGATACAGTGAGCATCAATT
>Ga0326512_10001405_pt1 | contig 18723 bp, 18 predicted proteins | sample 1_2617_0518_D_FD_203652 | JGI IMG/M metagenome (GOLD analysis project Ga0326512, IMG submission 203652) | Bovine rumen microbial communities from UC Davis, California, United States - 1_2617_0518 | ecosystem: Host-associated > Mammals > Digestive system > Stomach > Rumen | place: USA... | reverse complement strand
TACATGCTTGGTCAAGTAGACCATTATTCAACCCAATGTACTCTCGTTCTGCCTCCGATGCAATCTTCACCACTTCAAACGGCTGGAGGGTTATATCATTCGCCTTGGCAAAAGCCATAACGTAGGCTATGAGCACAGCAGCAGAAGAAGACAAACCACCTACAGGTAGCGAGCCTTGAATGACGCCCTCTATACCATGACTCAACTCAAATCGCTTCCGAAGGGCATACTTAGCCCCACGGGCATAATCCCCCCAGTGGCGTTCCTTGACCTGCGAAGGCGTGTTCACGTGAAACTCCACATCCCCCTCGAATGTCTTGGAAGACAACTTGACAACATTATCCTCACGGATGTTAAACCACAAATCAACACCTTTGTTGATGGCAAAGCCTGTCACCAGTCCATGCTGATGATCAACATGCGCACCCAACGGACACACACGATACGGGCTAAAAATATGGTACTGATAATCTTTCATCATGATATGTCACAAATATTTACCTACACATTTCTATTAACAATAACCCAGTATAAATTGTCTCAAAGACTCAGGGAAATATGAATATGCGCAATAGTAAATCATAAAGTTTGGATAATTAAAATCCCAAGGGACCTTATTGAGAATAAGGTCTTGACCCTTGCGCTTTTTATTTGCTTTGGCCCTAAGATCTACCAACATATGATACAAAAAATGTAATTCGTACTTACCTCTAAACACCTTAAAACAATCAGTACCAGCAAGCTCAGAAGTTTTCTTGTCCAACTCTTCCTGAGTTATAATAGGATTGGCATCAAAATAGGTATTCAATACAGCAAGATCGTAGAGTTGTTTATGCTCACCACCAAAAGTTATATCAAAGAAGACAGAAGGATAACTATCGCCTTAAGAATCAATATGAACCATCTCATTGCGACGGTCTTTATTGCGACTTTGAGCAATCCAGGCATTTAATTGTAGGGACGCTGCATGAAACTTCTCAAATTCTTGATAGTAATACGTCATAGCCTTGTTATACTCTGGAGTATCTTTTCCTATCCGTATACAATACTGCAAAAATTCAGAGAACGCAGATGGATAAACATAATAGTTCTCGATAGAATAGCATTCTGTTTCGTATAGGCCGGGCCTGTTAATGCTTTCATCAAAATCCTTATCTACAAAAAATGCTAACTTATGTGCCGAGTGGTCTGACGCATATATTTGGTCATACATCGACAAAACAAATTTTTTGTAATTACACTTTATGAATAGATAATTATCACCATATAGTGATTTTATCTTAGGCTGGTAGTAGTCTGTGTCGTTTTTGCCTTCTACAAAGCAAAAAAGGCACTTGGGCGTCATCTTATTTGACTGGTAGAAGGTAAGTGGTGTGGTGTCCGTGCTCCCAGCCATAGCTTCCATACCTTCTACCGTCAATCTATCCATTTCTTGAACTTCATCCATATGCAGATTATTTCATCGAATCAGATAATGCTACAGCGTACTTCCTCATTTCATTGTCAAAGATAAATGGGGAATGAGTCGCTGCAATCATAAAGTCACACTTACCTGAAGAAACAATATCAGGTAACAAACGCATTTGCCAGCGCATAGACAAGGACAATTCTGGTTCGTCGAAGATTATATAGAATACTTTTCCTACCTCAAGGAATATCTTTGAAAACAAGGAAACTATCTGTTTTTCACCAGATGACAAGCAATCCAGGTCTAAACGTTCTTTTCCATGAAAAGATTCGAGATAGAGGTCAATCTCACTTTCATTGTATACGAATTTCTTGTCGAACAGATAAAAATTACATACTTCCACAAACTTCTTTATAGCATCGTCTTGCTCGCGATGATCTTCATATAGTTCTATTAGGAGTGAGATGAGGAAATCAAGGTATTTACTTTCCTGTTGGCTGTCACTAAGAGCATATTCCAAAATACGCTTCTTATCCTCTACGTTGATAGCACTACTTAATCGGGAGAGTACAATATTAATCTTACTCTCTTCAAATTTCTGTCTGGTAGCAAGCTTTGTGTTGTTTCTAGCTAAAACACTGAGCATATCGCCAAGAACCTTACTGAAGCCCTCACGTGTCTGCTGGGCTATCTCATTTGTCAGCGTCTGTATTCTTTCTTTAACATCTGTCATGCCAAACTTTATCATCTCCGTGTGATAGAGGCGCCTGATGTCATCATCATCAAAGAAGGGATTATGCTCTTTCATATAAGAAAGCCCATCGGCCATTGCGCTAAAAGATGACTCAACGCGTCGATAAGTTGGGAAGTATAATATTTCAAAATCAGTAAGTCTTTCTAACTTCTCAATATTACGGGAAAAGCCCATAGCCACAAAGTCCATTACGACTTTGCGAACGTTTCTGAGTAAATAAAGTTCAGAAGCATTAACGCCGATACCTCGTTTTGAAAGTATGCGACGAGTATCAGCTATTACACTCTGATCACTGGTTGCCCCAAACAAAAGTTTGTCAAGCAGATGCAAGTCAGATGGCTGTAAATTATTCTCTAGCAAACGCAGAAAAGGGGTTGCGTTTGATGACTCATCCCGCTGGTTGTAACATTCAAGCTGGTGTTTTGTAAAACTGATAAGCTCTTTTTCAAAATGCAGTTCAATCTTACTAAATTTAATCTTCGAAAGTTCTTTAAACTTCTGACTTAGCGTATAATAGAGACAATTAAGCACTGTGGTCTTGCCTAAGCCATTCTCACCTATCAGAATTTTATATGGACGGGAGAAATCGAGATAAACGTCTCGATATCCAAAAAGACCTTGGATGATAAATTTTGAAATTTGTGATGCCATAATCTTTACTATAATTTTATACAGTATCTGTCTTTGTCAATCGCAAATCCCGTCACCAGTCCATGCTGATGATCCACGTGCGCCCATAATGGACACACCCGATATGGGCTAAAAATATGATATTGATAATTCTCCATTTTTACATTTTCTCCTATCAGACTTCAGACATCTTCCTTCTTACATCGCTTGCTGCCCCACTGAGGCCAAAAGAGATACGAGCAGAATTGCCAGATGGCTATCAAAAGGCTCTTCATCCGATGATGTTTTCTTTAATGGTGTCAACGATGTACCTTACATCATCATCGCTAACATAAGGGCCTGCAGGCAAGCACATACCTACTTTGAATATTGCTTCGGATACGCCATTCACATACGCAGGCACATCCTTGTAGCATGGCTGTTTGTGCATTGGTTTCCATACTGGACGTGCTTCTATCTGGGCTTTGTCGAGTGCTACTCGCATAGCCTCTACATTGGCATTGGGTTCACAATCGGTATGAGCAGACTCTGCTGCATGAATCACACCAGCTGCGCCACCTACGGCACCAGTCACGATGGTTTTATAAGCGTCCTCCTGTCCCTTTACCTTCACATCCTCATCGATAGTGATGGTGCAAAGCCAATAGTTAGAGTCATAATCACCGTTGTTAGGCTGTGAGTGCACATGGATGCCGGCAACATTCGCCAATAGCTCTTCGTACATCTTCTGCACATGCTTGTGATGAGCTAGGTGATCATTCACCACCGTCATCTGCCCTCGACCAATACCAGCACAAATGTTACTCATACGGTAGTTGTAGCCAATCTTCTCGTGCTGGTAGTATGGATAGCTCTCACGATACTGAGTAGCATACATCATAATCTCTCGCCACTCATCCTCGTTGGCGGTAATCAATGCGCCTCCACCAGAGGTGGTAATCATCTTATTACCATTGAACGACAGCACACCATACTTACCGAAAGTGCCTAGCATCTGTCCCTTGTAGCGAGAGCCAAAGCCCTCAGCAGCATCCTCCACTACAGGAATACCATACTTGTTGGCTATCTCCATAATTCGATCAGCTTTGTATGGCATACCATACAGAGCTACCGGAACAATGGCCTTTGGATACTTTCCTGTCTTCTCCTTTCGGTCCTTGATAGTCTCCTCCAGCAGTTCCGGGTCAATGTTCCAAGTGTCAGGCTCAGAGTCCACGAGCACAGGCGTAGCGCCCAAATACGTCACTGGGTGTGTAGAAGCACAGAACGTAAAGCTCTGCACAATCACCTCATCACCTGGACCTACTCCACAATTCAAAAGAGCCAAATGCACTGCAGCTGTACCCGCAGACAACGCCACTACACGTTTGCTTTCACCAACAAACGCTTCCAAATCCTTTTCAAAGCCGTTGACGTTAGGGCCAAGAGGGACAACCCAATTGGTATCAAACGCCTCCTTAATGTACTTCTGTTCAAGTCCTGCCTCACTCATGTGGGCAAGGCAAAGATAAATTCTATTTGCCATATAGTTTACTTTGTTATTTCCTTATTGTATTGTTCCAGAGCCTTTTCCAACAAGAACAAAGCCCTTTGTATATCTTTCTTATTCAGCACATACGCCAAGCGTACTTGATTCATTCCCATTCCGGGAGTGGAATAGAAACCGGCAGCAGGTGCCATCATTATGGTTTCACCAATCTTGTCAGAAGGCGTTTTCTCATCCTTCCAACAGAACTTGCTCAAGCACCAAGCACAGAACTTTTCTGTGTCTTCTACAGGCAACTGAGCCACAGTATAGAAGGCTCCCATAGGGACTGGCGTATAGCATCCAGGAATACGGTTCACTCCATCAATCAGGCATTTCCTGCGCTCCACATATTCATCATACATCTCACGTGAATACTGCTCTGTTCCCTCAATAGAAGCCTCTGCAATCATCTGACCAATCAAAGGTGGGGAAAGCCTTGCCTGACAGAACTTCATCACGGTCTTCCTAACCTGCTCATTCTTGGTAATCAAAGCACCTATACGAATACCGCATTCTGAATAACGCTTAGAAACAGAATCAATCAGAACAACATTCTGCTCAATCCCCTCCAGGTGCATAGCGGAAATATATGGCGAACCCGTATAGATAAACTCACGGTAAACCTCATCCGAGAACAGATACAGATTATACTTCTTCACCAAATCCCTTATCTGATTCATCTCCTTCTGTGTATAGAGATAGCCCGTAGGGTTATTGGGATTGCAAATCAGAATAGCCTTCGTACACTCGTTAATCAGAGCCTCAAACTTCTCTACCTTGGGCAAACAGAAGCCTTCTTCAATAGTTGTGGCAACGGTTCTGATGACCGCCCCGGCTGATACGGCAAACGACATATAGTTGGCGTAAGCGGGTTCCGGCACAATAATCTCATCACCCGGATTCAGGCAGCTCATAAAGGCAAACAACACTGCCTCACTTCCACCACAGGTAATGATAATTTCGTCTGCATCCAGTTTTATCTGGTAGCGGTCATAGTAGTTTACCAGAGCCTTACGCAAAGAACGATAACCCTGCGAAGGACTATACTCCAGCGTTTTTCTATTCACATGCTTCAGTACATCCAGCGCCTTCTGTGGCGTGGGCAGGTCAGGCTGACCTATGTTCAGCCTGTATATCTTAATTCCTTTATCTTCTGCCGCATACGCCAATGGCGCCAACTTTCTTATAGGTGAAGCAGGCATTTCAACTCCACGTTGAGATATTTGTAGTTTTTGAATCATACGCTACTTATCCTAAACGTTGGAATACATAATTCCATCATCTTCTAACGGATGGTATGCACCATCTTTAGCTTCCAGAAGTACGGTTCCACTCTCAAGACACTTCAAACTATGCCATTGCCCCTTATTTATATTAAGAACAACACCCCCAGGAACCATATCAATGGTATCCACGAGATTGCCATTCTCATCATAGAAATACTCTTCAAAGTGTCCTCTAATACATACGCACGTCTCGGAAGATTCTTTATGTCTATGTATAGGCATTATAGTTCCTGGTTCCAAGGCATTTAACATCCGCTGTGATTGGTCATTAACAGAGTTGCGCATATCAATCGTAGTCTTGGCGAGGCCTTAGCATCTCTTATCAATTGTTCTAGTATTTTTTCACCTATTTTCATTGTCACAATATTTAACAACCGTTCCAATTCCCATATCGTTCACACTCAGGTTCTTAGAGCATTTATTATTCTCAATAACAGTTTCTGTACCTGACATTACGCGCACTAAATAACGTACAGTTGTTTCGTTTGAGATATTAATAATATTGTTAGATATCTCACTATTTTTCCTAGATGTAATCGGGCAATCAAAATAATACTTGTCGCCCTTCATATTAAAAACGTTATTCTTTACAATACTTGAATTAGACACCAATGCAGTTTCTCCGTCTCCATCGGAATTAAGAGAATTTGAATTAACAGTATTACCTGTAAATAAACATGATGTACATTGTATTGCTAGGCTATTGAAAATATTATCAATACATTGTAAATTAACGATTTCTACTTTCCCCGTTATCTTATTCCCCTTTATCAAAATATTCTTAGCGGGCGTTGAGCTATCCGCATGAAGACCACCATCACGAATTGTATTATTAATAGCAAAAACGTCCTCAGGATCCCCTAGTAGAGTGATCGCCCTTCCATACGGTGTTGAGTATTCACCGGCATTGCAATCGATATAATTCCCTTTAATCAACAAATTCTTAATGTAATTTCCGCCTCTTCCTTCTAATGCGGTACTGATCCCATATTTCCCATGGATAGAATTATCCTGAAGTATCCCATTAGTACAAAAACAGCCAGGATTAGGCTCAATATCAATTGCCCTTTCTGGGCTTGTCCCTTCATTCCCTTCAAACAAACAATTAGATACTTTGTAATTATCCGCATAAACAATGCTTATGCCATTTCTCCTTGCTCGTTTTATGATACATGAATCAACAACAACATTTTTACAAGGTATGCCTACACTTCCTCCAATTGCAATAGCATCACCCCAAAAATCTGTTAATGTCAAACCCTTTATATGAACGTTTGAACTTTGCCTTAATACTATTCCGTGCCCACTTTCACCCGATGATCCTTTATGGTTCTTCCTATCACCAATTATTGACCCGAGCCCACCAATAGAAATACCATTTTTCTCCTGTATCCTGAAAATCTGATAATTATCGAAACTATTAGCCATCAGTTCAATAGTCCCGTCAAGTTGGATACTAGTTTTTGATTTTACCAGAATAATCTCATCACCATTATAGCCCGCCTTAACATAATAATGTCCTTTTGAGATTTTAACAATATTCTGAACATAATCAGAAGTGAGAACAAATAGCTTTTTCAGAGCGTTTACTTCATTTATATCAGAAAACCAGGATGAAAAAATGTTTTTTACATTCCACGAGCCCTCAAATGAAACATTATCAAATATAACATTATTAGAAGCCAAGATGTTTGTCCCGTCACCTTTGAGAGTCCCATTATGCAAAACTCCTCCCTTAAAACTTAGTTTAATATGTGCCGGAAGATTAACCGTCCCCCCCTTTAAGTCAAAATCATTTCTTACCTCATAAGTAATACTTGGCAAACCATCTTTATCTTTATCTACTTGTGAATAAAAACTTTTATTGGGCTTCAATACATAAGTGTCACTCGGTTCTATTATTTCTTTCTGATTATCAACATCTTCTAATATTTCATCTAGTTTACAATCTACGTTTATATTACTCTCATTCCACGAACTATCTTTTTGAAATTCAAGACTATCAAGAGTATTTTTCGTATCAACAGGTCCTTTTATTAATTCATATACAAAATCATATATATGATAGCGCCCATTTATACAAAGAGGTATTAGGATTACAAAGAAAACCATAGACCCCAAAAGATAGAAACGAGTTCCTTTCATGGTAATACTATTTAAATACAATAGCTTTAGTACCGCTTATTAACGTTCTTAAAAAAGCCATTGATGCATCTAGAGGGAAAATCGCGAATACTGTTAAGTAATCACTTATCCGTCGTACAAAAGACTTGCATTTTACAAATATAAATGGAAATCTATTATAATAAGACTTGTCCCTATTTTGGCCAAAGTTCCCGACTCTTATAATAAAAGAAAGGGATTTGTTGGCTTTTCTTTTCCATATGCTTGATTGAGAATAAAAAGGAAATCGTTCAATAGGGAATCCTAAATAATTACAAGCGATTACACCAAATGTTTTCCATTCAGTTTCCAATCCCATTGAGCGTATCCTGATATCTAACAAGCCAACATTTACTTCATCAATGTATTTCCATAATAATCTAACGAAATCACATATTTGTCGCAGTCCTATGCCTTCATGGAAAAAATGCTTGATTATATGTGTATACACAAATATTATATCATCATCCACATTTGGCAATAACACATCAATTCCATTATTGCTCCAAGGCCTGTTGCGACGTTTAAGTATCGCTTCATTTTGTATTTGATCTACAGCCAAATCCATTTTAGGGAGAAGCCCACTATGTAAAGTACCATGGAGTTCTACCGACCATTTTTCTATGGTCATACCAAAATGCATAATCGTAACTGCTTCAAGTTCTGTCGATGATGCCAATGGAAGAAGTAATTGTTTTGCTTTTTTATAGTTATCTTCATCTAATAGGAAATCAATATCGCCTGAAGACCTCCAATATGGACGTTCATAACACTGAGCAACTCCTTGACCCTTAATCAGCAATGCATAAATACCATCTTCTTGCATTCTTTTTGTCAGCATTGCGATGAAGTTGTTCATCTCAGTGTTACGCTGTTCTATTTGTAATGCTTGACCAACGAACTGAAGTGCAATCTCTTTCGGGACCTTCAGATCGGTAACATGTTCCAGACCTGCTGCAACATCCCCACTACCGACTGCTCTTCTGACAATCGGAGTATTTCATTAAAATCTATACTACCATATTGCGAGAGTTGAGCTTCTTTTTCCCAACGCCCAGCTCTCACTAATTCGAAAAATGCTTTTGTATTATTGGATAGCACTCTTTATAGTCTCCACAATGAATTTAACATCCTCATCGCTCACATACGGGCCTGCAGGCAAACACATACCCACCTTGAAGACTGCCTCAGAAACGCCATTTACATAAGCAGGCGCGTTCTTGTATACCGGCTGCTTATGCATAGGTTTCCAAACAGGACGGGCCTCAATACCAGCTGCATCCATAAAGACACGGAGAGCCTCAACATTCTCATTAGGCTGACAATCTGTTGTAGCACTATCAGCCACATGGATTACACCAGCAGCACCACCAACGGCTCCTTTGACAATAGTTTTGTATGCATTTTCCTGACCCTTAATCTTCAAATCAGGATCAAGTGTAATGGTGCAAAGCCAATAGTTAGAGTCATACTCGCCAGTAGCGGGCTGACTGTGAACAGTTACACCCTTCACATCTTTCAACAACTCTTCATAGAGTTTCTGCACGTGTTTGTGGTGGGCAATATGGTCGTTCACCACCGTCATTTGCCCACGGCCTATACCCGCACAGATATTACTCATACGGTAGTTATACCCTATCTTCTCGTGCTGATAATACGGATAGCTCTCACGATACTGAGTAGCGTACATCATAATCTCACGCCACTCATCCTCATTGGCGGTAATCAAAGCACCACCACCGCTGGTAGTAATCATCTTGTTTCCATTAAACGAAAGGACACCATACTTACCAAATGTACCCAATACTTGACCGTTGAATCTAGAACCAAAACCCTCTGCTGCATCCTCCACTACAGGAATGTCATACTTGTTCGCAATCTCCATAATGCGATCAATCTTGTACGGCATACCATAGAGAGCTACCGGCACAATTGCCTTAGGCTTCTTACCCGTCTTTGCTATACGGTCCTTGATTGCAGTTTCCAGCAAATCAGGATCCATGTTCCAGGTCTCCTTTTCCGAGTCAATGAACACCGGTGTTGCCCCCAGATAGGTAATAGGATGTGAAGAAGCACAGAACGTGAAGCTTTGAACACACACCTCATCACCAGTACCTACACCACAATTCAAAAGAGCAAGATGAACAGCTGCTGTTCCAGCAGAGAGTGCAACTATTCTCTTATTATGTCCGCAGAACTCTTCAAGATCTTTCTCGAAACCGTTTACGTTAGGTCCAAGAGGAACTACCCAATTAGTATCAAACGCCTCTTTGATATATTTCTGTTCTAGACCAGCTTCGCTCATGTGAGCAAGGCACAAATAAATACGTTTGTCTGCCATAATTGTATATTATTTCTTTGTTATAATTCTAATACTTTATAGAATTCTTCTTATGTATCTTTTAATCCTTAATGATTTCCAAATACAATTCATTATGATCCAGTTCTTTTAAGACCCTAACATTACTCGCTGATAGAGCCGAACGATAAGATGCTACATTATCTTTTGATACAGACTCATATAAACGCAAACCTATGCTAAATCCCAGTTCATTCAGCATCTTATTCATAGCTGTACCCAATCCTTTCCCACGGTAGTTTATATCAACCATCCTACCACGGAACCCTTTGCCATGAAAGAAACTTCTATTAAAGCAATACCCAGCTATCTCCCCATTCGCAATGTCCTTCAATAAGTAAGCAAGGTAAGACTTGTTCTTTTGTAGACGTTTTATGCTCTTCACATCAAAACCATGAGGACGGAAATATGTATAGGCATCTTCAGGTTGGTGCTCGAAAAACTTAAGCAAATCTTCAGCCGGAATGTCTTTCATCGGGACGACAATATAACCCACAGGAACGGTTGTAAACTGAAATGCTTTTACTTTCTTTCCATACCGGATGGTAAAGAGTATCGAGTTGATTCTCTCAATCATATTCCAGAGCCAACTGAACTTATCTCTTAATAAGTGAGCTATCTTGTATAACATTGTGCATTATCTTAAATCAAGCCAAAGACTCTATTGCCTTCAGGTATGCCTTAACAACTATATTCCTATCAAACTCCCTTTCAACCTTTTCTCTTGCCATTTTCCCCATCACAATTTTCTGATTATATGACAACGCAAGAAAACGCTCTACGCCTTTAATCAAGGCTTCAGCATTCTTAGTTTCCACTAAATAACCAGTTATCCCATCGTCTACAGTTTCCCTACAACCAGGAACATTAGTAGTAATAACAGGACGTCCGTTAGCGGCACTTTCAAGATTCACATTTGACATACCTTCGTGATATGATGGCATTATCGTGCAGTGAACATTTGTCAGATATGGTCTAATGTCTGAGGTCGTACCAAGATAATTTATTACGCCATCCTTAACCAGCTCTTCCATCTGTTGCTGATAAGGACCTTCTGCCCAACCTAAAACCTGAAATTCTGTCTGAGGATATTTATTTTTAATGGCCTTTGCTGTCTCAAAGTATTCTTCCGTCCCCTTATCTTTCAGCAGACGGGCTATAAACAGAAACTTAATCACACCATCGGATGCATACTCCTGAAAACTATGATGCTCAAGATTAACGCCTGAACCTGGTAAAACAATCGCATTATTATCTGCGATTTTATGTTTAACACAGAAGTTCTTGTTTGTTTCATTCTGGAAGAACACCTGTGCAGCCTTGCCTGTTCAAATCTGTACAAAGACACTGTCAGTTTCTGCAACCATCCTCCATTTTCGATAGCATCTCCAAGTCCTGTTACATTAGCTATTAAGGGAGTACCGGTTAAACGACATGCTATGCCGCCATAAACATTGGGTTTTATGGTATATGAAAGTACCGCTATAGGCTTCAACTGTTTAATAAGTCGCCTGTAATTCAACATTAACTTAAAATCAGCAAGAGGATTCATCCCTCTGCGATTAAAATCCGTCTTTATTATCTCAGCTCCTATCCCTTTAAAATAGTCTACTCGATCATCATTAGAATCTGGCACAGAGATGTATAATTGATAACCTGCATCAACTATAGCCTTCATAACCTCCTTACGGAAGCTATGAAGGCCAGCTATAAAATTCGTTAGTACAAGGATATTACCTTTCATCCTTATAATCTTCCGTCAACAATACTTCTATCCAAGGTACACTTCACATCAAAGATGACATGTTTCTCCTTCAAGAGAGCAGGCACATCCATACCATCAAACTTCTTGTGAGCAACAGCGGCAATGGCAGCATCAAACTTCTGAGTGGGAAGCTCATTCACCACCTTGATGCCGTATTCATGCTCTACAATAGCGGGATTTGCCCAAGGATCATAAACGGTAATATTGAGGTTGTACTCCTTCAAAGCCTTATAGATGTCAATAACCTTGGTATTGCGCACATCAGGACAATTCTCCTTAAAGGTGAAGCCAAGGATAATGATATTGGAATTCAGCACCTGTATACCTTTCTTCAGCATCAGTTTGATGGTCTCAGTAGCCACATACTCACCCATTCCGTCATTCATACGACGACCGGCAAGGATAATCTCAGGGTTGTATCCGTGACGCTGGGCACACTGAGCAAGATAATACGGGTCAACACCAATGCAGTGGCCACCTACCAGACCTGGACGGAAAGGAAGGAAGTTCCACTTGGTACCAGCAGCTTCAAGAACATCAAGGGTGTCAATACCCATCTTGTTGAAGATCTTGGAGAGTTCGTTCACAAAAGCAATGTTGATATCACGCTGGCTGTTTTCAATAACCTTTGCAGCTTCAGCAACCTTAATAGTAGGAGCAAGGTGAGTACCGGCTGTAATCACTGAAGAATAAACCTCGTTGATGTACTTACCAATCTCGGGAGTTGAACCAGATGTAACCTTCTTGATGTGCTCTACAGTGTGCTGCTTGTCACCCGGATTAATACGCTCAGGGCTGTAGCCACCATAGAAATCAACGTTCATCTTAAGGCCAGATACCTTCTCAACAACGGGAATGCACTCATCCTCGGTAACACCGGGATATACAGTAGATTCATAAACCACCACATCACCTTTGCTGATAACCTTACCAACGGTGGTGGAAGCACCTACCAAAGGAGTAAGGTCAGGATTGTTATCTGCATCAACAGGAGTAGGAACTGCTACAATGTAGAAGTTGCAATCCTTGATCTTCTCAATGTCGCTGGTGCAGATGAATCCGTGATTCTTGATAGCATCCTGCAGAATGTCATCTGCTACTTCCAGAGTTGCATCGTGACCAGCCATAAGGGCATCACAACGCTTCTGGTTCATGTCAAAACCCACTGTGGGGTACTTGGTTGAAAACAGGCGAGCTAAAGGCAGGCCAACGTAACCGAGACCGATTACACAAATTTTAGTATCCTTCATTGTTATATACTATTTATTGTTTCATTGTTTCAATTACAAATTTGCTTTATACCATTCGATGGCTTCATTCAATCCACGAGCAAAGTCATATTGAGGGTCATAACCCAACATACGTTTAGCCTTGCTGATGTCAGCATTGGAGTGTTTGATGTCGCCAGGGCGGTCAGGTCCGAAGTGAGGTTCTATGTTTTTACCCAAAGCCTTGGTTAAGTCATAGTAAATATCAATCAGATATTCACGGCCACCATAAGCCACATTGAAAGCTTCGCCACTTGCTTCATCAGGAGCTAAACAAGCCTTGAGATTGGCTTCAATCACATTCTCAATGTATGTGAAATCACGACTCTGTTTACCATCTCCATTGATAGTGGGTTGCTCATCGTTGATCAGCATCTTGATGAACTTGGGAATAACCGCAGCATAAGCGCCATTAGGATCTTGGCGACGACCAAACACGTTGAAGTAACGAAGTCCTATGGTCTTAAGTCCATAATGCTTGGTGTACTGCTTTGCCCACTCTTCATCAGCACGTTTGGTAAGTGCGTAAGGGCTGAGAAGGTTGCCTTCCACACCTTCCTGCTTGGGCAGATGTGCTTCATCACCATACACTGAACTGGAAGAAGCATAAACAAAGGTCTTTACCCCTTTCTGGCGGGCTGCTTCCATCATATTGAGAGTACCTTGGATATTGTTAGCACAATAGAACAGAGGCATTTCAATGGAGCGAGGGACACTGCCCCAGGCTGCTTCGTTCATCACGTAGTCGACACCTTCACAAGCCTTCATACAAGTATCAAGGTCTTTGATATCACCCTTGATAAACTCGTAGTTAGGATTGTCCTTAAACAAGTCCACATTGGCCTGCTTGCCTGTACTCAGATCATCAAGGCAACGAACCCGATAACCCATTTTCAGTATTGCTTCACACAGATTAGAGCCAATAAAACCAGCCCCACCCGTTACTAAAAAAAGCGTATTTGATGGAAATTTCAAATCCCAATAATTCATATCTATATTTTTTTAATTAAAGAATAATTAAGTCTCCTAAATCTTTTTCCCAGTGTTCAGGTCTCATTGGCCAGAAAGCGCCACCATGGAAAAATGTATACTCGCCAAAATATACTCTCCCATCAATCTCATACAAATCAATCCTCACAAATTTCATCCCTTTTGAACATTTTGCAGCAATGCTTTTCATTTTCTCAAAACACTTAGGCTTTTGAATATTGCCTTTATCCGATTGAGGATGAATATTGACGATGTCTAGGTGATTAAAGTCCATATCAAAAAAATCAAACTTTGTATCACCGGAGGCCCTTTCAGTAGCCACAAACATAATTACAGGTTTACCATCGAAGCAAAAGAACTTATAGTCATTTATGCCCCCATCTGCTTTCATTAATTCTTCGGCAATTATACGTGGCTTAACGTCCTTATATGGGTATTCTCTTCCCATATTAAAAGGATTAATCTTCAAGCGACCAGAATAAAACTTTCTAAATTCTTTATGGTTAATGAGATTCTTATCCTCAACAATTCTTACGCTTTGAGAATCATGAGTACATTTTAATACAAACTGATCAGGTAATGATGAGAAATCAATCTCATCATAATTGTTCCAAACCCCAAGGAGCGGGAACATATATCCTTCACCAAGTATCTCACTTATAGCATAACGAACCTCGTATTTATCCACCAGTCTGGTATACTCCGGATGAATATCATTTAATTTTAGCCAGTTCTGCTTTTCATTAAAACCAGTGGGATTGTCTAAGTTAAGATGCTCTCCCGTCTTCATATAATAAACCATCTTTAAATATGGCTTATCTGGCACAAAACTTAGGAAATTACTAATTTTTATACGCCACTCCCTACTTCTTACTATTTTCTTATAATCAATCATTTTGTATATAATTTAAAACATTATTCCTAAATTTGTTTGTGTTTCTCTTTGCATTAAGCATAACGTTCACATAACGAGGACGTAATCTTTTTAGATACCATGTCAAGTCTCTTTGAGATTTTCTTTCACTTATCCGTGAATTGATAATCAGGGATCTCTTCTCTTTATATCTTTCAACATCCTCTTCACAATTCTCTAAGCCTGCATTATACTCTTGAAAATCAATAGAGTTATTTAGTTTTATACCACTACCTTTACAAATATAAATAGGCTGTTCTCTCCAATTAACTAAAATATTCCCCTCTAATGTTAGCTCTAGGATAGCCCCAGTACGATTATTCTCTGTTAAAACGACTAGTGGCTCTTTTGAAATATTAGAGTAAACATCATCAAAACAGAAATTACCAATAGAGTGAGCGATTAGAGAACCTGAAAAACTTTCCATTCCTTGTACCACATGCGGATGATGCCCATAATATACAAATGGGCAAATGCCAGCCAATAATCTTGCAGCTCTCACATGTTCTATCGCGGGATAATTCACATGCTCCCATCCAGCATGAACAGCAACAATATTAAAAAAGCCTTTGTTGTTATTATGCGTTAAAACATTTTTGACATCATCAATATTATAAGCATTAACACCATACTCACCAAAACGAACACAATTAAGGGGGTTACTTGTAAAGCAACAAAAACCAGAAAAAGCCAACTTATTCCCGTTTTTTTCTATGTATACAACACGGCCTTCTGATCCAAAGTAATCTATTCCATTCTCCTTCAATACTTTCTTTGTTGTCTCATACCCTTCTCTTCCATAATCGAACATGTGGTTGTTGGCAAGAGTAACAGCATTTATATGTAACTGCTTAAGTATTGCGACATTTTCTACATCTGAACATATGTATGCAGATTTAGCCCCATTAGTCTTTTTCATAATTGAAAAGGGAGTTTCTAAATTACCTACAACATAGTCAAACCCAGAAAGGTATTCACCTATCTCCTTGAAATAAGCGCTGTCAGTACACTCTCCAAACAGTGCGATATCTCCTAATAATGCTATTCGCATAGTGATTCCAAATAAGCAAATAAACGACGTGATTGAAACTTTGTACTAAACACAGTGTTGGCTAGATCCTTACCTCTTTCCCCAACAATCCTGGCATGAGCCATATCTCCATAAACACTAATTATGGCTTCGGAGAATTTTTCTATATCATCAGGCGGTACTAGAAATGAATTGGTTTCATTTAAGTATTGCGGAATATCGCCCACTGACGTGACTATAACAGGATTCCCAGTCGCAAGATACTCTCCAAGTTTTGTGGGGAATCCACCCGTGGATTGAAGGCTTGAGGGCCTCGCTAAAGCTAGCACCGAGGCATTCTTTAATAAAGCTGGTATTTGATCGCGCGTAGCTTTCCCGAATAATATAATTCTCTTATTACTTTTTGACGAAACTAAAGAGATTACTTTTTCTAAATCATTTTTATTGGAAGATCCACCTATCAATAATAAGTTTACATCTTTAATAATTGAAGATGCTTTATCAAACGCTTCTATTAGATTAATTACTCCATCTTTATTTCCGGCCATATCACCACAGTATGCGATATAGTCCCCATATTCGGTTTCAGCTCTGTCAATACTAAATCTGTCTGTGTCAACAGTCATCGGCACCTCAAATAGACTACACTTCTTGCTAACTTTACTGCTCAAATAAGCCAAGAGTGGTTTAGTCATTACAATTATTCCATCAAATAGCTTATAAGTAGTATTAACATATAATGAAGCATATATCCTCGCTAACATTCCCTTTTTACGTAGCACAAAAGGGAATTCACTTTTTTCTTGTAAAAACCTAATATTGTGAATTTTACAAATTAACCATAAAGGGTAAATTAACAATAGACTATTCGATACAACAATTATAGCATCATAACCTCCGGATTTGATTTTTCCTAAGATATTTAAAAGAGCCCTTATTAACTTTGTATTCTTCCCACACGAATATATACTAATCCCATCCATTACACTATCTTCAAAAGATGCAGATGAGAGTATATTAACCTCTGCTCCAAGCTTGACTAATTCCTTACCATAACCTAGAAATCTATTAACGGAAGCATTTCCGGAAGGCACAGCAAGAGTGTTTACAATAGCTAGTTTCATTATAATCTATTCAGTTATTCCAAGTATTTTTTTAAAATAGCAAATCCATTTATCTGCAGTTTTATCTGCGTCTAAACGTTCTCGTATTTTAAGTGAATTATTTTTTATACGCTCCCTATCTGACTCGCGCACAGCGCGATTCATAGCTTCTGCTAATTTCTCCACATCATCTAGTGGTACTAAATAGCCATTTTCTCCATCTTGGATAAGCATTCTTGATCCGTATGCAGGACAATCTGTTGAAATAGAGGTTATTCCCATGGCCATTGCTTCTATCAAAGCGTTAGGCATTCCCTCAACATTTGAAGGCAATACAAATAAATCAGCACCATTAATTAGTTCTGAGATATTACGTTTACCTTCAATAATTTCAACTTTGCCACTCAATTGTAAAGATTCCATTAAATTGAGAAGCTCGGTTTTCAATGGCCCACTACCATATATTTTCAAGTAGTGATCAGGATTATTCTTTGAAAATATAGCGAAAGCTTTAATTACTAACCCCTGGTTCTTCTCAGGAGCCAAACGTCCAACTGTAACTACTTCTTTCCTTTCAATTGTTTTGGCCTCGGGCAAATTATCAATTATAGGATTAGGAATAATAACTGACAATCTTTGTGCTCTCTTATTATAACACTTTGAAGCTTCTACTGTTTGGAACACATATCCATCTGCATACTTATACTGTATTTGTTTAAGAATCTGGCTTGCGAAAGATCTGGCTTTGGGATACCACCGTTCTGAAAGAACAACTTTAACATTTTCTGCATGAGCAGCCCTTTGCTCAACAATGCTACCTCCAAAGATTAACAAGATATCAATGTTATTATCTTTGAAGATCCTTTTCCATCCATTATAGTAGCGAATAAGCTGCTTATATTTGTTATATTGCGGATATTCGACTATTTTCACTTGTCCTAATAGCCCGACTTTCTCAAGCTTATCCCTATACTCGTCATTATTGTTGGGTGTCGCAAAGATGACATTATCCCCATTTTGGATGAGACGTTTTGCCAACCAATTAAGCATTTTCTCACCCCCTCCGTATATGATACGAGAACCAAAAATAAGTATATTCATTTTTTCGTTTTTATAATATTTCTCACTAGTGTCCACTAAAAAATAGCGGAAATGTTTGTAAGTTATTTAAATATAGAGTTTTAGAGCGTAAAATTGACGGTGACGATTTGAATTGACTACTTTTGCAATCCAAAAGCAAATCAGTCATTCGATGAACACCGGAAAATATATCTTCGCTCAGCTCATAGAGTTCTTGCCACAGAGAATCTTTGATAGAATTGTAATGAAATACGAAGGGAATAAATACGTGAAGCATTTCACATGCTGGAACCAGTTGCTCGTCATGATGTTCGGGCAGCTGAGCAACCGTGACAGCCTTCGTGATCTGACCAGTATTATTTCTGCGCATTCCAATAAGGCCTATCATCTTGGCTTTGGCAAGAACGTAACGAGAAGCAATCTCGCAAAGGTCAACGAGAGACGAG
>Ga0326512_10001404_pt1 | contig 18729 bp, 18 predicted proteins | sample 1_2617_0518_D_FD_203652 | JGI IMG/M metagenome (GOLD analysis project Ga0326512, IMG submission 203652) | Bovine rumen microbial communities from UC Davis, California, United States - 1_2617_0518 | ecosystem: Host-associated > Mammals > Digestive system > Stomach > Rumen | place: USA... | reverse complement strand
TCTCTACGACCTGGACTCTGTACTCCATCAATTCGAATCGGGCCTTCCCGTCAGCATACACCCCGATAGCCCCGCCTATGGCGACGAGGTACGGGGCGATTAGCTTAACGAGGTCCTTGAACGATAGTTTCATAATTTGCGAACCTGCGGCCCGCTGATTAAGAGTCAGCTGCTGGCTAGAAATCGCTCAACAGTGGTTGTCCGTCAGCTGGTGGGCATGGATGGGTCACTGCACTTGAGAAGAATGTAGAAGACGCAAAGCCGTTGACGCGATTCCGGATGTTTAAAATAGTCGTTCACTATCTCTAACAACTCCGTCACTTGTGAGTTTAAGACCAATTTTTATCAAGTTTAAAGCTCCTGCGACGCAATCCATGGATGCGACGGTAAAGTTGCAATAGAATCTGTTCACATCCGTAAAGAAGTGAATGTCGTTATCGCTCATGCTACCAATAGAGGATGTGTGGAATGCGTATAGGTTTTTAGTATTATGTCTGAAAACTATATCTGTGTGAAAATGTCCCCCAAGGAATCCAACAAATTTCACACCAGCATTTTTTTTGCTAAAGTCACAAGACACAGTAAACGGAGTCATCCCAAGGTATTCTACGCTTTCAAAATAATTCTCGCCATTTACAAAAGCATCAACAAGATTTGCCAAAAAATCAGTCCCAGACCATACGCCTAAACCGGATAAGTTAGCATTCAGCGTCGTGAATTTGCATGATTCGTCAGGTGTTGTATTAGCAGAAAATACAGTGTGCGTAACTACACATACACCATAGTTTTCAGGGGTAGCAAGAAGCGTGTCCGCAATCCATTGTGCTTGCGTCTGTCCAAACATAGCTGCATCGGGTCGCCTACTCCAACAAGGAATGTCAGCGCTCCATGAAGAAGGCGCAGAAGCTGGCGTGGTAACATTTTCTTTTGCACGGTACGAATAATCAGTCCAGCCAGGAATATTAACTACCTCGCCCTGCGAGTAAGTCATACTAAAAGCAATATTCGGCTTGCTGGAGTCATACGTCACTTGTTCCCACTTACCCTCGCCATAAGTCCCGCTTATTTCGTACTGGTTTACTACGATTAAGCGCAGTTTAAGAGAGTCAAAATCCTTGTAGTAATATCCACGGCTATTACTAGGAATATACCCCTTGTCAATTGCTGGCCCCATCACATTTTCAACAACCTTGTCAATCGGCAAATAACTTCCGACATAGTAAGAGCTGCCAACATCATGATTCCCAACAACAGGGATTACAGGAATTTTCGCATCAAACATTCTTTGATATGCATCATAAGCGTTATCCTGCGTCGGATGGTCATAACAAATATCTCCAACACAAAGAACGAAATCTAAATAGTTAGATTCATTAGTCGCTGCAAGCACAGCCTCAAAGCCAGCAGAGCTACCGTGCGGGTCGCCAACAATTAAGCATTGAGGGCGTCGCACATTCTTACGACTGTATGCGTTTTGAACGACACGCAGCACATCTTCGTTAGAGAAAATAGCATATTTAGAAATCGCATGAATTGAGCACTTAATACTTGACCTATAATTAGCCCTAAAAAAAATTTCAATTCGTGCTGTACCTTCGGGCAGAGTAAATTCTTCATGTGAAAACGGGAACCGTTTATTTTGTGGACTGCACGATTTTAAAGTGGCAAGAGAAATCCCTTCATCATCAAGTGCTTTAATTTGAAAATAGGTAGGATTACTTCCACCAATAGTATCAATGCCCCATGGTGTAGGTGTAATATCTACTGCAATTTGATCCACTGAATCACTTACTTCCACATATCTAGTAACGGATGTAAGATTTACACCATCCAACTTAAATGCAACAGATTCAACATCACCCAAAGGCTTGGAAGCCAATGCAATAGTTTTAATTGTAATATCAGAACCGCTATCTGCACGAACAAAGTATCTTATTTTTTCAGTATCATTAGGAAGAGCGAATGTTATTTTCTTTGGAATTGTACTGCCGACAAGATAATTCTTTAACTGCGTCGTTGTTCCAGTTGAGCTTATAGCTGTAACGATAAAAATATTTACTCCACTACCAACATTGGCCTGCGGCCAAGGATTAGGCGACGGAATAACAGTAATGTAATCAAGACCTTTTACATAAACCTCTTTTTCAACAGCTGTTGCATTTTTTCCACTAATCACAGTATCAAGAGTTTCGTTCAACTTGACATCAGTTTCAATCGTGGACACCCTAGATTTTACAGAGTCAACTTCAGCAGCCTGTTTTTCCAGCCCTGTATTTACAATAGAAAATTCAACTTCAACACCACTATTCGCACGAACAAAGAAATGAAGTAAAGTTGTTCCGTTAGGAATTTCAAGTTTTATTTCGCTAGGAATAGTCGCACTTATTCCATAAGATTTAAGGTTTGTGCTAACCCCGAAAGCATCAATAGCATCTATGCTCAAAATTGTCGGATTGCTACCGCCAATAGTATCCGTATCCCAAGGATTAGGAGTAGCAATAACCTTTAGTGAATTAACACCATCGCAAATCGGGAAATACTTGTTCTGTGCAGTAATATTTGCACCGATAATAGAAAATTTCTTACTTTGAGAAATCGGAATCGCATCGTAAATATCACTAACTTCAAACTTAATTGCATCCCATAATCCAATATAACCGCCAATCTTCGCAATATAAACTTTATTGCCGTAAATATACGGATAGCCAGCAATAGTCCTCGTTTTGTTCGGAACAAACTTTTTTGCCAAATTATCTGAATAGACTTCCAACTCCGAATTTATTAAAGTAAAAGAAACTTCAACACCACTATTTGCACGAACAAAAAAGCGAATCCATACAGATCCGGAAGGAATAGAAATATCTATTTCTCCTGCAACATTTTGGCCTTTAAGATAATATTTAAGTTCTGTTTCAACACCTTCGGCGTCAATAGCACTGATGCTTAAAATTCTAGGACTATCACCAGTAACAGAATCCGTATCCCAAGGATTAGGAGTAGCAATAACCTTTAGTGAATTAACACCATCGCAAATCGGGAAATACTTGTTCTGTGCAGTATTATTTGCACCGATAATAGAAAATTTCTTACTTTGAGAAATCGGAATCGCATCGTAAATATCACTAACCTCAAACTTGTTCGCATCCCACGGACCTTGATATGCTTCTTTCGCCACGTACAACAAGCCGTTATATATGTACGGCAGTCCCGCAACGGTTGTCGTGGAGTTCGGAACAAACGCCGGAGCCACGTTGCCTGCGAGTGCGTTCTGTGCGGTCAGCTCTAGGAGCGTGTCCTTGGACATCTTGCGGGCGCCGTTTGTAGTGTTGCTTACCGCGAAATAGTCGCCGCTGGCAAAGCTGGTAACTGTCGTAGCGAGTCTCGAAATCAAATCAAGGGCAAACTTGAAAAGGTTTGCAAGCGAAATTTTCTTACCGTCCCCGGTCCCGGTCTTGTCAAGGAGAGGGACAACGTAGTCCGGCGCCGCCGTTTCCGCTGCGCTAATTGTATTTACATCGCTTGTAACTTCCGTCGGATCGAGCGCAAATTCTACGCCAGTACCTTCTACGGTAGCCTTGAGGAAATTCTCTTCCGGGACCGTCACGGAGTCAAGCCCGGTTACGATAGTAGCGCCAGAAGCGTTAATGCTTGCGCCGAGTACGGCAATCTTGTCTACCGTAAGGAGCGGGTTTTCCTGGGAGTGGAGGATATTATAGACTACGACCTTGTAGAGAGAACCCTTGGAGCAAATCACGTTATGTTTAACGCGTCCGCTGTTGTCAAGCTCGATTTTTTCCTGGTTCGTCGCGCCGTCATAATTGCGGTACGTGAGAACTGGAGTAGACGTTCCGGCCATGAAGACACGGATAAAGCCATTCTTGATGGTCTTCCCCTTGTCATCGGTGAAGGGAACCATCGGGTCGACAATGTAGCCGTATTGCGTTGTACTCAAGGACATTTTTCTTGCTCCTTATTTCATGTAGGATTTCAAAATGGATTTACGCAGGGCGTCGTTCGTGATGCCGCGAGAGCGGAGGTTGCGCTTGCTGGCAAGGATTCGGAGGTCTGCGGTAGATACTCCGTCCAATGCGTTGGAATTCGTGCGGAGTTGCTTTCGTGCGCCGAAATCAGCCCCGGTGTAGATACCCTGCGAAACGGGAGACTGCGTAAGCGTAAAGATGCACTTGCAGTTCGGATGGTGTCCTACCGTCCCGTCTTGCATGATGATGTCGGCACCACGGAAGACGCGGCCGTTACAGCGGAGGCAGTAGTTACACGTGCCGCTCTTGGATGCGCCGGGGTTGATTGCCTGCTTGTAGGAGGACTTGTAGAGGGCTGCTGGGTTGACTTGGGCGGCGGATTCGCCACCCATTAGGGTTACAGGCCCCATATTCCTTTCCTGTGCCGCGAGAGCGCGGTCAAACGCGCGCGCCGTGGGGTTTGCGGTCAAGAGCTGGTCCAGTACAAGATTTCCCGTTTTAGTCGCCATACATTACCAATATAACTTATTTTTTTTCTTCCTCAAAATTGTATTCGTCATCGTCCGTAACGTAACGGCCGAGAATCATTTTTTGAGTCTGCCTTTTTTTCCATTCCTGGAATTCTTCGAAGTCCTTGTCGCCGGGTAAAGGAATGGAGAGGCCGGAGGCCCACTTCTCGTATTTATCGCGCTTGGCTTCGGATTTCTTCTTTGCCCGCTTTGTCTCCTTGTCATTTTCTTCGACGATGGTCGAGGCAACCGGGATTGTGCGTACAAAATCGGAACGCCCGACCTTGTTCGTGAGGTAAGGTTCAAGATACTTGGCGAGGCCCGAAACATTCGTTGCTTCATCTATATCGTTGAGTGCCTTCTGCGCCTTTGTCAAGTCTTCGCCGAGTGTACGGCCCTTTCGGAAGAATCGGCGCGAGATTGTGTAAGGAGCGACTGCATTGATGGCTCCGCCGATGGCTACGTCGCCAGCCGAGAATTCGCTCCTCGGATTTTCCGAATCGTCGTAGTTGATTGCATCGAGTGTTTCCATCGTTGCCGGAACAACCACCGCGTCGCCTGCGATGCCAGCGAGAGTCCCTGCGCCCTTTACGGCCTTTGCGGCCTTGCTACCCTTGTCGAGAGCCTTTGCAGCACGCACGTACTTCATTAGCGCACTTGCTGGCCCAGTAAAAGGTGTAGCAGCAAATTGCAGTCCGTTCTCGGCAGCGTCAAGCATCGTGTCCTTATCGTAGCCTTCCGTCAGTTCGCCAGACAAGACATCGCGGGTAGCGTGTTCCATCGTGCGAGGGAATAGGATATTGAGGATGCCTCCCTTCACGCCAGAGTTCATTTCTCCTGCAAGGTTCTCGCGCACATCCATGCGTTCAGCGACTTCAAGCGACTTTGCAACGCGGGAGCGGTCTTCCATGTTGTCCCAATTTAAGCCCAAAGCATCGAATGCGTTGCGGTTGCGTGCGGCGAATTCCTTGCTGCTTTCGTTCGGGGATCTGCGCATCACGAATCGCTCGTTAAGGTACTCCTGCAATTTTCCCGGCTCCAGTTCGCCGTCCTCGGAAGCCTGCTTCAAGCTCACGCCGTAGGCTTCGGCAATTTTCTCAACGCCGAGGGCCTCGTTCTCCTTCTTGTCGTCAGCCGCCTTGCCCTTGCGAGCGAGTCGTTTTTCCTGCTCGGTCTGCGGCTCCTGCTTTACGGAGAGATAGGCAGTTACGGAATCCGGCTCTATGCCGAGTTCCTCGCGGAAATTTTCAAAAGCGTCGATTTCGTCATCGTTCCCGCTCTGGGCATTTTCCCATAGCTGGAGGAGCTTCTTCTGTTCTTCGGGCGTGATGAATTTGTCTGCCATAGTCTCTATTCTCCGAAAAGAATTTTTCTAATTTCGTCGCGTGTCGGTTTCTTGCCTTCGGGGAAGGTATTACGGTACTTTGTAACTAGGTCGCTTTGCCCGGCCTTGCTCAAGTTCTTGTTCTTGGCCTGGTTCTTTATTTCGGTGCGTTTCTCTTCGCGAGCCTTTTCTTCCTTTTCCTTCTTGTCTGCTTCTGCTTTCGCCTTGTCGCGAATTTGCGCGACAATCTTGTCTCGCTGGTCCGTTGTTGTCGTCGGCTTATTCCATTCGCGCCGCTGGTCTTCTGTCAGTTCAATATCTGCGGGAATAGGCGGAATTTTTGTTTTAGACGCATTGTCTGCGGGGTTAGCCTGCACCTTGCGCGGTGAGAGAGTGAAATCCAACTTTTCCTTGTAGTCTTCCTCGTAGGAGTCTTTCAAATTTTTGAACGTAAATTCCAGAGAGTCGAGTTCGGAAACCTTGCTCTCGTATTCTTCAGGCTCGACGGGCTTGTTTGCGGTTTCATAGGCATTACGGGCTTCCAAGATAGCCTTCTTGCGGGCCTCCTTGTTCGCCTTATCGATAGCGGTTGCCTTCTTGGCTTCCGCTTCGGCCTGCTTGCCGAGTTCTTCCTTCTGTCCGAGGGAGATTTCTCGGTTTGTGCGTGCTGTACGACCACGGAGCCACGCTTCGATGTCTTCGTTCTTGATTCCCTTCGATTTCGCCATGGCTACAATCTTGTCTTCGTCCATGTCCGAAAGGGAGTTTTTCTTGATGGTCTCAAGGCGCGTGCGGAGATCGTCGTTCTGTTTCTTAAGGTTGGTAATTTGTCGCTCGATATTTTCTCGTCGTTCGCGATTCTGTGCGGCCTTCCGTGCCTGTTCAATGTCAGAATCTACCGTAGCGAGGGTGTTTGTATATTTTTGGGGAAGACGGAACGGGACACCCTTGAATTCTTCGGTCACTTCGACCTTGTCTTCGAGATAGTCGTCAAGAGCCATTTATTCACCTCCGAGGATCTGCAATTCTTTGCGCAAGGACTTGATTTTCGCTTCGTTTTCAGCAATCTGCGCCGTAATGTGCGCGATTTCTTCGGAATCGTCGAACTGCGCGAAAAAGTCGCGGGTCTTCTGTTCGTCTGCGATTCCTTTTGCCGTGCCGAGAATGGCGCCGAGACCTTGCGCGGCTTCCCTGCGGTTTTCGGCCTGTTGACGGATTCCGCTCAATACGTCGAACTTGTAGGCGGAAAGGGGTGTAAAGTTCAAAGCCATAGTTCCTCCTTACTTCACCGCGCCGTAAATGGAGGCGGCCTGTCCGCCCATTCCCAACATCTGCTGCAACCAAGTCGGAGCGGACGCACGGTCGATTCCGAGTTGCGCCATAGCTTGAGCGAGGGAAAGGTTCGTTCCCATCTGTGCCATAAGAAGGTTCACGACATCCTCGTTTGCGCCCTGCAAGTTGCCGACAAACTGGCCGTAAAGGTCGCCAAGCTGGCCCGTCTTGTATTGCTGCATGGAGGCTTCCTGTTGCTTTGCGGTCTGTTCTGCGCTCACGAGGTCGCGGGCCTTTCCGTATTCCTGTTCGCTTGCCTTCATCATGCGGTCCCATGCGTCGCCGTAAAGTTCGCTAGCCTTCTGCGAGGCTTCGGCCTGCAAAGCGCGGGCGGCTGCACCGCCGGAAATACCACCCTGGCCCGTCATGGCCTGCAGGGCAGCGTTCACGCTCTGGTCGATCTGGTACTGCGCGGCCGGGTCCATGTACTTGGATACGTCACGCTCGAATTCAAAGTCCTTAATCGGATCCGTGCTTGCTGCGAACTTGGACGGGTCAATTCCGTAGACCATCTGCTTGTAATACTCTACGTTTTCGGGACCGATAACGTCGGCAATCGTGTTGCGGTTCTGCGCTACGAGTCCAAGGGCGGTTTGATAGGTCTGTCCGGCCTGCTGCTGTTGCTGCTTCAGGGTTTCTTGCGCCTGTTCGTAGGCTTCCTGCTGTTCCCCGACATTCGTAATACCGAGCTTGTCTGTAGCTTGTTCGGCGTATTCCTGGGCGTTATCCATGAATTCTTGAGTAACGCCTGCGGGGGAATGCTTCCAAAGCCATTCTCCGGCGTCCGTCAATTTATCGTACCAAGCCATTACTGGTTCTCCTTGATAAGAAGTGTTGCTTCGGCAAAATAAATCGCCGATTCGTTTATTTCAATTTCGGTTCGTCCCGCGTCAATGACAAGAACCTTTACTGGGGTCGCGTCGGTGATCGTGTCCGGCGTCATTTCGTAGAACTTGACAGCGAACGCAAAGCGGGAATCCGGGAAAGCCAATTTCGACACGTTCGAAAAATCGACAAATCCGTTCGTCGACAAGTGGACCATCTGTCCGTTCTTTACGGCAATGAACGGCAAGAACGTCTTCGTGTCTACTACGCCGTTGCCGAGCAACGCGGTCTGTTTTACTTGCGTATCCATACTAGAACCTGTTACCGCACGGCAAATAAGACAAGTAAGCGGTCGCGATTTCAAAAGCCACGGGGTCGGTCATGCGAACACGGAAAGCGAAGCGGGCGCCCTTTCCCAATGCATTCCAGCGAACGCGCCACGAATACTGGCCCACCTGTCCGGCATATGCCCAAAGCTCGTTACTCCAAGTACGGCCTCCGTCGTTACTCACCTGGAGCATAACACGCGGATTGTAACCTGTCTTGGTCGGGTCCGTCTGCATGGTGGCGCCTGCGTTCATCACCAGTTCAAGGGACGTCACGACAATGTCGTTCACTCCGTCGTACTTGATGCCCGTAGTTCTTTCCTTCACGATGGTATAAGGGCCGTCGGTGCTTGTTTCATCAAGCCAATGATCCGACGAGCTGGCCGGGAAGAAATAACAAAAACGGATTTTTCCGCCTCTCGTCTTCGTTACGAAAACAGGGTAGCCTTCAATGGGAAGCGAATCAAACGCGCACCAAGGATAACGGTCTCCGTTTTCGTCATAGGATGCGCGGTCGGTCCACACGTTTTCGGAAAGGTCGAAGGCGAAAGTCTCGGCAAATCCGCCGTTGTATTCTTCCGCTGTAAAGATAAACCATTGATGGCCTTTGTAAGCATAAGAAAAGGATTTTATATCCTTGAAGCCGTACAAGAAAGAGGCATACTTCGCAAGTCTTTGATCTATCGCGTTAGTAGAAACTTTTCTAACAGCGCAATTTTCGTCGACTGCAAAAACACCGAAAAGACCGTTTGGTCCTTTTCCTATAAAGAAGCACTCGTTACCGATAACGGTTACAGCGTCTGCAAATTCGACTCCGGCAAGCGACGTCTTTCCGACGATTGCAAAAGGCGCCGTCGTGGAATTCTGCCAGCGCAAGACCTGGAGCGAATTTTGACCGAACACAAAAAGGGATGTATCGGTAGCACGTAAGGCGACAACGCTGTCGGCCTTGAAATCCATCTTCATGGAATTAAGGGCGGACGAGAAGACCGTCTGCGTCGTAAGCGTAGCGGGATCATAAGTTCCGTAAGCGGGAGGGTAGTAGACGTTATCGTCGAACGTGACCTCCGTCCCGTCGTTCTTCGTGTAGGCGTACTGGGTGATGCTTTGCTCGAAGGCGTGCAAATCGGTAGTGCTGTTCGGCCTGTTGATTTCGGACCAGTAAATATAGTCGCTGTCCTTGTCGTTTACGATCAATCGGAAATTAAGCTGCGCCAATTGTGTAGGCTTGACTTTTCCCGTGTGGTCAAAAGCGTCTGGTAAGCTGATAGGCTGCGTCGAGTCCGTACCCGTCGGGTCGGTGCAGAGCATACCGTTTCCCAAAATAAATACGACCAATCCGTTCGGGAGTTCTTCTAGGATTGCGCGGTCACCTCCGCCGGACGAGAAATTCCCGACTTGAGTCTTTGTTCCGCCGTAAATATTCCAAACCTTACAGTCCGCAGTCGCACCAGTTCGTGTAACAACCAAATAAGACGTCTTGATGGTCGAAGCTGTCCACGGGTTAGAATTCACGACGCACGAACCTAGATAATTTTCATAGGATTCAAGTATAAGACCGTTGTTAAATCCTTCTACCGACTTCAGCATCTTCGTGGTGTAGGAGTCCGTAGCGGTAACCGTTTCCGGGTACATATTGACGGATTCCTCAAGGCCGAGGAATTCGGAGTCCACCAGCTTGGAGGAACCGCCGCAGAAAGAGTTGATTTGAACGGTACGCGCTGCCATAGTTTACCACGGGAAACGGCCCACGCCGCCGTAAAACTTGTCTGCAATGTTATAGCAAGGCGTCGGAACGTCCAGAGCCTGCGTTTCGATTTCCTTGATGTATTCAAGGAGCTTGTCGCGCTCGGCCTTCTTGTCTCGCTTCAGTTCGTCGTTAATGGCGAGGTTAGACACCCACCTGTACTGCACGTCGGCAGTTAAGAGGTTGATAAATTCAGGCGGGAGCGTCAGCACGTCGTTTTCGTTGTAAGGTTCGAGGTCATAGGTAACGACCGCCTCGACTTCGTACATTGAATTACGGTCGAGAATAAGGCGTGCTTTAAGTTCGTCTCCATCGTAGAACTTTTCGTAAGCGAACTTGTAAGGCTCGCACCCTACGCCCTCGTAGGCGGGCATATTGTGCGCCTGGACTGGAGTCAACCCGACATAGTTCGGTCCAATCTTGTAGTAAACCGCATTTACATTAAGGGGAATCTTGTCTTCGAAAAGGAATTCCTTACCCTGTCCGAGCTGCAGGCGGGAACGGCAAAAATGGAGAAAGCCCTGCACGTTGTATTCGCGCACGCACTTGTTAATCAAGCGGCGACATTTGGCCGCGTCAGTATCCGAAGCGGGGTTTCCGCCTACAAGCTGGCCGATTTCGTCGAGAATATCCTGGATAAGTTCGCGGACGAGCATTTCTTCTCCAAAAAAATTAGCTAGAGAGTAACGCCTTTTCGAGGTGGTGAAAATTCGTTCTCTCTAGCCAAAAGGGGTTCAAAAAAAGGAAAAAAGGCCCGCACCCCTCGCTAGGGAAGGGGGGCGGGTAGAGGGGGAGCAATTAGTTAAGCTGGATGTAACCGAGGGCCACGCGGCGGCTATCGACTGCGCCCGTCAGGTAGGCGGTATCGAAGCGGTAGGTGCCGTTGCGGTTCACGTCGCCGTGAACGACTGAACTCATTTCGAGCTTGCCGGACGGAGATTTTGCGGAGATTTCTTCGAGGCCCGAATCGTCGAGCTTGACGGAAGAAAGTTCCACGTTGCCCTTCTGCCATGCCCACACAAGAGCGTACTTCTTGTTGGCGGTGTGGAGCCAGGTAACGGCGGCGTTCGCTTCCGGGAGAGCGGACACGTTGCGGTGTGCGCCGACGGCGTTGATTTCGCCAACCTTCAGCGAGATAGTGCCAGAGCCGCCCGTGGCGTCAGCCTGCACGACGAAGACCTTGGAGTCGGCCATTACGTGACCGAGTACGTCGCACTTCAGCACGTTGGCAACGGTGAACACGGAGCCAGCCTTGATAACGGTTGCCGTGGTGATGTTGGCGGAGGCCAGCACGATAGTGTCGGCGCCTTCGTCCGGCTTGGCGGAAACGGTGGTGGAAGCCGGAGCCGCTCCAAGATCGAGGACGGGCATCGGGGTGTTTTTCCACATGACGTTGGAGTATTCGCCGATCTTTGCCTTGCGGTAGAGTTCGCCCGCGATGGCTTCCTGGTTGAACAAGCTCAAGCCGCCCTTTGCGATCTTGGACTTGATTCGGCCGCTCATGTAGCCGACAAGTTCACCGCCGCAGCGGGAATCCTGCAGAGAGCCAGCCATGTCGGAAAGGAGGCCATAGCCGTCAAAGCTTGCGCTGGTGCCGTCAACCACGAAGACGGAGTCTGCGTAGAGAGCTGCTTCGTCGATAACGGTTTCCTGCACGGAAGAACCGATTTCCGGGGAGCGCGGATTTGCGACTTCGCGTTCGAAGGAGTCAATGTCGACCACCTTCTGCAAAGAGCTAATGGCCGCGGAGTTCGTGGAAACGCAAACGGTGAATTCGCGTTCAAATTCCTTGATGTCGTTATTTTCGATGTCGCCACCTGCGCCGATGGTCGGGATGCGGCCTTTGGTGGTAACGGTCTTACCCGGATCGGGAATAACGACCTTGAGCTTGCCGCCCTGGCGGCCCTTCAAGCCTTCCTGGGTGGAGCGGCAATCTTCGAGAATGGGGCAAGATTCTTCGATTTCTGCGGTGAAGATTTCAAGGCCCGGAACGGTTACAATGGTGTTAGCCATGATTAAAACCTCTTGTTAGTGTGTGGGGTAGCGCTCGGGGCGGTTCTTGCGGAGCCAATCCTTCGCATTGAACGTGGCGGGCGCCTGCGTTTTGCCTACGCTTCCAGTCGAGGGAATGCCGCTTGTAGACGGCCTTGTCGGCGTCGGCGTTTCGGGTTGTCCGTTGGAAGGCTGCTTCTTTGCGGCTTCCTTGGCGTTCTGCAAGAGGGCTGTTTCAAATTGAGAAAGTTTTTGGAACAACATATTCTTTGACCAGTTCTTCATCTGTTCCGTCACTTCGGAGTTCTTCGCAATAGCCATAGCCATGACGAGACCCACGGGGCTTTGGTCGATGATTTCCTGGTAGAGCTGGCCTTCCTCGCTTTCGAGCCAGTCGCCGTTATCCTCCATAAAGTCCGAAAGCGTTTCCTGGAATTCCTTTTTCGCTTCGGGAGTCTTGAAGGTGGCGTCGAGTTTCTTCTGTGCCTCGGCGTTGCGGCGAGCGGCTTCTTCGAGTTCAGCCTGCTTCTTGTCGTTCTCCGCAAGGATCGACTTCTTGATTTCTTCCTCGCGGAACTTTTCGTAAGCCTCAACCGTCGGAAAATCCTCTCGCTTGAGTTCCGGCTTGTTGCCCTCAAGCTGCTTTTTCAGCTCGGCAATTTCGGCTTCAAGTGCGGAAACGGTCTTGCGGTGGCTTCTTTCCTGTCGGTCGAGTCGCTTTTTAAAGCTCTCTTGCGTCTTGAGCCATCTTTCCTCGCCCTTGTCGGTCTTTTCCGGCTGCGCTCCGCTTTCGCTGGAGGAAGGTTCGGTCGGTTGGCTGGCTTCTCCATTGCCCTTGACTTCTTCGCTGCCCGTCGGCTGCGTTGACGTTTCCGGGTTTGGTGTCTCCGCGTTAGTTTGTTCGGGATTCGCGGGGGTTTCCTGGGTCGCTGCCTTTTCTTCGGCGCGGTACTTGTTCAAAAGTTCTTGCGAAGGTAAATTCGCCATGTCTCACCTCGTTTTTGTTTGTATATAAAATAATTTAAAAAAGCGTAAAACGCAATAGCGAATTACGCAATTTTCTTTTTTACACCGTCGAGGACTGCACTATTACGTTGTCTGTGAGCGTATTTTTAACACCTCCAGCCAACTTCATGGCTAGTTCTGCGGTAGTCTTTTCGGATTCCATGCGGAGGCGTTCGGCTTCCTGCAGGGCCTTTACGACCGCATCGCGGGCGCGGGTGTCGGCGTTGCGGCTTTCGATGAAAAGCTTTTCCGCATCTACGCGTTGTTCCGCCGTGAGCTTTGCCAGTTCGATCTGGCGGTCCTTTTCGTTCTCGGCCGCCTTGGCTTCAAGTTCCACAAGCTTCGAGCGGAGGGCCGCCTCGTTGTTCATTCGGGTAATGAGCAACTGGTTCTGTCCCGCGATGATGTCGGCGTCGATGGTGCGGCGGTAATCTTCGATTTGCTGCGCCTGCTGCTGGCCCTGCTGGGTAAGCATTGCGATTTGTTGCTGCATGGCGGCGACGTCTACTCCTTCGCCTATCTGCATTACGGCCTTTAATTCCGGCGGGAGTGTCGTTAGGATAGCGGCCGCGATGGCGTCGGCGTTGTCAAAGTCTCCCGTCTTGATGGCTTCCGCCAATAGTAACGGCTTGACCGCATCGGGGGCGAGGCTTTGGAACGCGAGTATTTGCTGGCGGCGTTGCTCACGCTTGAGCGCGTCTTCGGGTCCCTTGAAAAGCTTGATGGTGTAGACGTTTTCCTTTCCGTTGTAGATACAAAGGAGTTCTACGATAATTTCCGCCATGTGCTGAATAGAGCGCTGGAGGTGTCGGTAGTAGTGCGACACGTTGGTTACGAGAGCCGACGAGCGGGTCAAGATTTCCTGCGCAGTCTTCTGCACTTCGGCGGCCGCGTTGAAACCAAGACCTTCTTCAGGTATTCCGATCATCTTCGAAATCTTGTTCAAGGAATCGTTAATAATCGGAATCAAGTCAGCCGTAACGACTGTCGGGTCCACTCGTTCCGGCTTGGGGAGCTGCACGTAGGTTTCGCCCTTCTTTGTGTAGGCGCGGTAACGCTTGTATCGTGCAAGGTCGTTCTCGTAGTCCAGCGTAAGGTTCTCCACGGACTCCATGCTTACGGAGGTATAAGGAACGGTCGGGACGCTCACCCTTTCCCAGAGCGAAACGTAACAACCGTTCACGATCTTGCAAAGGTGCTTGGAATCGCGGACAAATCCCTTGTAGAACTTCTTTTCGTTATCCTTGAAACGCTGGCCGAAAATAGGCACCACCGGGAGACACGAAAGGCTGCGGAACAAAACGCGCTTTATCACCTTGTCGCCTACAACCTGGATAAAGTAAACTCCCTTCTTGTCCTTGCGGTAAAAGTGGATAAGGTTCACGCCGTCAATGGACGAGTTGTAATTCGCAAAGCTCCAAGTCTGCGTGCGCGGAATCATTTCCTTGCTGGGAATGGTTACGCCGTTAGCCTCCGCCATTTCCTTTACCCGTTCATAGGGTAATTGTTCGACGATTCCGAAGAAGGTTGCATCGGCTCCGTCAAGGCGGCGAGCGCAAGGGTCGTAAATGCAGGCCGTAGGCTCGTAGGCGAGGTTAATTTGGATTCGGCCTTCCTCGGTCGTAAGGTAGGTAAAGGCGCCACCCTCTTCCAGCACGTCCTGCAAGCCTTCGGAAAATACGCTCGCGTCGGCGTCGGAATTGGCAAAGGTTTCGTGGAGCTGCTGGTCGAGAAAATCGCGGAACGTGTCGCCATTCTTTCCTTCCACCTGGGCTACGAAGGGGTTTGTAAGGAAAAGGTTTTTGGTGGCGTTCACGTAGAGCGGTAGCGGATTCACGCTTGCCTGTCCTCGGTTGTTCGTCATTGCCTTCATGTCTGTCTTGTTGAAGACTTCCACGTCGGCGTAGACGCGGGCGTCGTCGCGCTTGCGCTCGTTTTCCACTCCGAAGAACTCGTTGGACTTTTGGCCACAGTCCACAATATCTTGGATAATCTTTCTTTCCTCTTCCGGGGATGGAAGGGCAACGTCGGGGTTTTCCTGCGTGGCGAAGCTTTCTTCCACCACTTCTTCGATTTCTTCTTCCATGTTAAAAACTCCTTGTGGAAGCGGGGACAAGGTCTTCGTCCTCATAGTTTTCGTTCTGTAATGGTTGCGGGTCGCCACGGTATGCGGCGAGGCACAATGCGTCCGCCTGGTCCGGCGATTTACCGATTATGCTCTTAATATACTTTTTCGGGGTCAACTGGATTTGGCCAGACGTGTTCATGAAGTACGTTTGCGGGACCATTTCGTCTTCGACTTCATCGTCGCCCAAGTAAAATCCGTTCTCCATAATCATTTTACGGAGGTTAAAATAAATATACGCCCTCATGTTCGCAAATTTCGGATCGGGCGAAGGCGCCCCGAAATTTACCTTGTTGACTGGTACGCGAATTCTCTCTTGTTCCATAAGCACGATAAACCCTGCGTCAAATCCGCCCGTATGGTCGAGCGAAAGGCTTTCAAAGTTCCATTTTTGGTGCAAGCCCTTGAAGGCTTCGAAGCACTTACGGCCGTTGTCCTTCCCTATGACTTTCTTCTCTACGATTCCGCAATCGTCCACGACGAAGATACAGGTCGTGTCGTTGCCTTCGTATGCAAAGTCTATGCCGCAACGCTTACGCCCTCCAGATACGCGACGGATGGTCGCAAAGCTCGAAGGCGGAAAAATAAGGTTCATTTCCTCCGCGTCCAGGTCCCCGAAAAGTTCCTGGCGCAAGAATGCGGGAGTGTCCAGGAGTGACTCGTAGACCGTGCGCTTGTACTGGTCGGTGGTGAACGGATTGTCGAAGGTGGAGGCGGTAAGAACAAGGTGGTCCTTTACTGGCGGCGCCTTCGCCATCTTGTTAAAGTAAGACCCTGCAAGACCCGTTGAGGTGTAGCATTGCGTAGTGGAGAGGCCCTTGTTCGAACGGCAAGCCAGCAAGCCGTTCTTGATGGCCTTCTTCGGAACATAGGCGGCTTCGTCGCAATAAAAGTCCTCAAGGTTCGTGTAACCGCGCGGAGAGTCCGGGCGCGTCCCGGAAAGGAACACGATCCTTCCGTAACGGGTTTCTATCGTATGCTCGGAAAGGTTCGCCTTATATTTCACGTGGAACTTTTCGAACCACTCCTGCGTGGCCGGCATTATCGTTTCGCGGATAAGGCCGAAGGTCGGCGCAATGAGCATTGCGGAACGGCCGTAATCTACGTTACGCTTCGCTAGTCGGCAAGTGACGCCCGACGTCTTGCCCGAAGCGCGGCCGCAGCAGGCAAGGACGAATTCGTTTTCCGAAAAGATAAGCTTCTGTTGGAAAGGCGAAATCTTGAGCTTTTCTTCACTACTTTGTCCCCATTGCATCCAGTACCTCTTGCGGGATCGGGTTGGGGACCTGAATCTCGAACACCACCTTGCCGGATGTCGGCGCGTCTGGTTCCTCGATGTCGGACTTGAAGAAATGCTCCAAGAACCATATCGTGTGCGAGCGCGTCTGCGCGTTCAGGAAATAGGCGTCGTTCTCGATGTACTTGCGTAGGTCTTTCTTGGTCTGTACGAAAATCTTCTCCAGCTCTTCGACGGATTCCTTGAACTTTTCCTTCAGTTCAGGGTCGACCAGATCGTCGGCGTACTTAACCGGGTTGAAATAATGCGAAATATAGGGGAGTTCCTCGACCTCGGAGAAAAGAGAAAAGATAAAGGCGGAAACCGTAAAATCGGATATTGCGGAATGGGTGATAAGAAGGCATTCGTATTCGTGCTGGTCTACGCACTCAGAGCGGTGCTTGAACACGATCGTGTACTTTTCCCGCATCCAGCGGATGCCGTCTTGTAACTTCTCCCAGAGCGGTCTTTTATCATCGCGGCTTTTCATTCCGAGGAAGCCGATCTTCTCGGTGTAGCTTTTCGCTTCCGGGATAAACTGTTTTGCGAGCTTCGAGGTACCGCTTGCAGGTGCGCGTTTCTTGTCGCTCTTGCGGACGTATTTGGGCGACCGCGTAGGGATTCTAGGCTTGACTTCTTTTTCAGCCATAGAGACCCCCTAGCGAAAGACTAAAGACCTCGCAGGAGGTTTTGGAGGGTTAAAAACCTTCGGAGCCTTGAGGACTTCGATTTCCTTTTCGACTTTTTCCAGACGCTCCGAAAGCGTGGAAACCAATTTTTCCAGTTCGACTTTAGTCATGTACTCACCTCGTTTCTTTTTCTATGTAGAAATTAGCAAACATTTTGTCAACACCTGTTGAAATAAAGTGGACTTGCAAGCGCGGTATATAATGAGCGTATTTATAAATATGCGCGGAAACGAAAATAGCGCATAAACCTAGAACAAACCGACAGGTTTTGTTTAGCTTTTCCAGGAATACGTTTTTAAACGTCCCTCGTCTCTTTTTTTTATTACGTGCCATATAGAGTTGAGATGAGGTTTATATAGATATATTTCTTTTACTTATACTTTTACTTTTATTTATATATAAGGCTAGGTTTTAGCCCGAACCTAACTGAAACCTAGAATAAACCTACTAGGTTTTATTTAACGACTTTTTAAAACATTTTAAAAATTTATCTTGACATTTATTTTAAATTGTTTATATTTAGGAAAGGTAAACCAAATTTCTTAAAAAGGAGCTTTAATGCCGGATATAGCATACAAGCAGGCCAGTATCACGATACAGACTGCGAAGAACATCGAAAACATCAAGGACGAATTCGCGAAGCGCGGAATTCCCATGCAGGCGCCAGCCATTATCGGCAAGGCCGTTAACGAACTATTGGAGAAATTGGAATCTAATGGCTAAAGACATATGGTGGGCGAACATCGTTTTTCGCGAATTTTCGGCCCATTACATAGAAAAGACCGACGAGGAAATCGTAAAGGACGTCCGGGAAAGCCTCGTTCGCCTTGCGAAACTCGATACAAGCGGGACAAGTTTCGGCGCATTCATGGTCGCAAGGGCTATGGAAAGACACGGATCGGTCCAGGCTAAAGCCTCGGCGGAGAACGGGAAGCTCGGAGGCCGACCGCCAAAACAGAAGGCGCAAATTCCAGCCAACACAACGGAACTTTACGACCGCGTAGCCAGACTGAATGTGGACGAGGCGGACGCCAGGAACTGTTGGGAAGCCACCATGCAGCGGGGAGGAAAGGACGCGGAAGGAAGGCCCGTAGAAAACTTTGACGCCTACCTCTTGAGCTGGTGCAAGACTGCGAAAGAAAAAAGGAGCAAGAGCGCATGAGTTTCGATATAAAGCAGATCAACAAGCGGGAAACCGTCAAGCTGTGGGCCATCCTCCACGGGAAATACGACGAATATGTCCGCGCGTATTCGACCGAGGACAACAACCTCCGCCGCTACTGGGAGACCATGATCGAGCCGGAAGTCCAGCGCCAATGCGGCAACGACTGGGGCGAAAATCCGCGCCTTCCCCTGCATCCCATAGGCTACGCCCTGATGGAGCGAAATGGCCTCCTACCACCCAATCAACCGCAAAAGAAAGAAGACGAGGACTTTGTCTTTTAAGGAGTCTTTATGTTTGAATATCCTGCAGAAATTTTTAGCGCAAAGATGCGTGAGGAAAAGTTTGGAGAAGGAGAAGAACAATATATTATGTATTGTTACGATATGTTTGGAGGAACTTATAGCGTTCGAATTGACGGATATTTTATTTGTTCC
>Ga0326512_10001403_pt1 | contig 18731 bp, 15 predicted proteins | sample 1_2617_0518_D_FD_203652 | JGI IMG/M metagenome (GOLD analysis project Ga0326512, IMG submission 203652) | Bovine rumen microbial communities from UC Davis, California, United States - 1_2617_0518 | ecosystem: Host-associated > Mammals > Digestive system > Stomach > Rumen | place: USA... | reverse complement strand
CGGCATGATGCTCTGCGCCACCGGCCACATCCCCCTGGGAATCGCGGCGATCATCGCGGGCATCGCGGCGTTCGCGATACACGAGGAGGTCGACAACGAGTCGGCGGTGCCGGAGAAGATACAGCGGGTGGTCGGTAGGGTGATGGGCATACTGAGCCCGGCGCTCGCCGCGCTCGGCATGGTGCTCTGCGCCACCGGCCACATCCCCCTGGGAATCGCGGCGATCATCGCGGGCATCGCGGCGTTCGCGATATCCGAGGAGTCCGACAACGAAGGAACCCTCCCCGACAAGGTGACGAGGGTGGTGGACAGGATCCTGCAGATACTCGGCGCGTCGCTGGCCGCGATCGGCGCCATCCTCTGCGCCACGGGGCACATCCCGCTGGGAATAGCCGCCATCATCGCAGGCGTCGTCGCGTTCTCGATCCACGAGGAGCTTGATGACGAGACGGCAATGCCCAACAAGGTGGAGCGCGTGGTCGGGCAGATACTGCGAGTGCTGGGAGGGGCCCTCGCCGTGATAGGAGCCATCCTGTGCGCCACCGGTCACATCCCGCTGGGAATAGCCGCCATCATCGCAGGTGCCGCCGCGCTGGCGCTGCACGACGCCACCGACGACGAGAGCGCCGTCGTGGACAAGGTGCGACGCGTCGTCGACCAGATACTCGGGATAGTCGGGACGTCTCTGATGGCAATCGGCCTGGTGCTCTGCGTGACCGGCAACATACCGCTCGGAATCGGCTTCATCATCGCCGGGGCGGCGTCGTGGGTCCTCTCACAGGACGTCGACTGGGACTTCCTCGTGAACAAGGTCAGGGAGATATGGTCGTCGATCACACGCTTCTGGAACGAGAACATCGCGCCGGTCTTCACGGCCCAGTGGTGGGAGAACCTGTTCATAAGCATCGTCAACGGCCTCATAGGGGCCGTCAACGACGGACTGAACGCCTTCGGCACCTTCGTGAGCGGGATAGCCGGCGGCATAAGCGACGTCCTCAACTTCTTCGGTGTGCAGTGGACGCCCTTCACGGTGACGATGCCCCAGATACCCTACCTCGCGCAGGGGGCGGTCATACCGCCCAACCGCGAGTTCATGGCGGTGTTGGGCGACCAGCGCCACGGCAACAACATCGAGGCCCCCGAGGCCCTCATGAGGCAGGTCGTCCGCGAGGAGACCGCGCCGATGCTCGAAGACGTTATATCTGCCCTGCTCGTAAGCGGCACGCCTGCCACTGGCGGTGGAGACCGCCGCGACGTGGTGCTGCAGGTCGGTCGAAGGGAGCTCGCACGCGAGACGCTGTACGGCCTGCGCGAGCTCGCGGCGACCGGCGAGCTCGGTGGCGGAAGCCTCCTGTTCACGTAGGTGAGGAGTCGATATGGCAGACACGAGCCCAATCATGGTCGGGCCCACGCCCTATGCGCTGAGCGCCGTTCCGACGCCCTTCGACATAACGTGGGGTATGTCCGACGTATCGGCGGCGGACGCGGGGCGCAGCGACGACGCCAACGCAACCATGCACAAGAACGTAATCACAAGCAAGGTGACCCTCGGCCTCACGTGGAAGAACCTGGACGGCGAGCAGACCTCGCAGGTCCTGCAGGCGTTCATGCCCGAGTACGTCTTCGTGAGGTACCACGAGCCGACCATCAACGCCTACGTCGTCAAGGAGTTCTACACGGGAGACAAGAGCGCCCCCGTGCACAGCATCAACCTGAAGAGCATGCACATCGTCTACAAGACGGTGAGCTTCAACGTGATCGAGAGGTGAGGGCATGCTATCGACGAGCTTCGCCTTTCGGAGGGCCGTGGCAGAAGGCCGGCACTTGGACACCAGGATCGCGCTGACCCTCGCCGACGGCACGAGCCACGAACTCGCCGGTGCGGACCTAGCCATGGGAGGGCTTTCGTGCAGCGGGTCAAGCAGCCAGGCAGGTACCTTCGGCATCGGCGCCGCGGTGGTGGGCACGGCAGAGGTGACCCTCATCAACTACGACCAGAGGTGGGACTCCACCGACTTCACCGACGCTCTGCTGGTGGTGAGCGTGGGTGCCACGTACGCTGGCGGAACCACCGAATGGCTGCGCAAGGGCACGTACACATGCGAGCAGCCGGAGGCCTACGGCTCCACCATCGGCATCACGTGCTACGACAACATGTCAAAGTTCCAGCAACCCTACGCGCCCGTCGGGACGATATACCCCGCGACCCTGCGCACCATCGTCACGGACATATGTGCGGCGTGCGACGTGCAGATGCTGCAGGCGTCCTTCCCAAGGGACACGCAGACCGTCGCCACCCGCCCGGACGACGACGGCGTGTCGTGCTTGGATGTTCTGTCCTGGGCGGCGCAGATGGCCGGGTGCTTCGCGGACGTCGACCCTTGGGGGAGACTCCGCGTGCGGTGGTACGAGACCTCGGCGTTCGAGACCGAGGACTGGCGCGACGGAGGCACGTATGACGTCGCGGTGACGCCCTACGGGGACGGGGACGCCGCCGATGGAGGGGGCTTCATGGCAGGCGGTGCCGCGATCGACGGCGGAGGCTTCTCGGCACCGCGCTGGGCGACGGTCACCGCCATAAGGTCGCTTACCGTGGTGACCGACGACGTGGTCATAACCGGCGTGAACGTGACCGCCTCCGCCGAGGTGAACGACGACGGGACGCAGGGAGCCGAGGGCGAGTCCTTTTTGTACGGACAGGACGGATACGTGATATCCGTGCAGGACAACCCGTTCATACAGTACGGCTGCGCACAGTCGGTCGCCCAGGCGATCGGTCCCTCCGTGGTCGGCATGCGGTTCCGGCCCCTCAGGGTGACGTCCATGGGTGACCCGGCAATCGAGCCGGGAGACCCCGTGCTTGTGGTCGACCGATACCAGCGTACGTACCGGGCGTGGGCGACCTCGCTCACATGGAAGTCCGGCGGCATCCAGTCAATAGACTGCGACGCCGAGACGCCGGCCCGCAACCGCGCCGAAGGCCTCAGCGCCGCGACCCGTGCCATCGTGCAGCAACGCAACAGGATCCGTGCCGAGATGAGCGCCCGGGAGCGTGCGATCAGGGGACTCGCCCAGCAGCTCGAAGGGGCGTCCGGGCTGTACAGAACGGAGCAGGAGCAGCAGGACGGGTCCGTGATCATATACCTGCACGACAAGCCGACGCTCGCCGAGTCGCAGATCCTGTGGAAGATGACGGCGACCGCCATAGGCATATCGACCGACGGAGGGGAGACATACCCATACGGGCTGGACGTGAGCGGCCAGGCGATACTCGACCGAATCTATGCGATAGGCATAGACGCCCAATACGTGAACACGGGACGCGTGGCGCTCGACGGCAACGGCTACATCGACTTCAACCAGAAGTCCTTCGCGCTCGGAGACCTCTCCACCATCGGGGGCAGGAGCGCCACAAACGTACTCGCCAGCATCGACGCCACGGTGACGGACGTCGACGTTGAGTACGCCGAGAGCCAGAGCAACCAGAATCCCCCCGACACCGGATGGTCGACAAGCTCCCCGCAGTGGCGCGACGGGTACTACATATGGCAGAGGACGAAGACGACGACGGGAACTGGGCAGCATGAGCGGACGACCTACAGCGCCGCCACCTGCATCAGCGGGCGGGACGGCGTGGGCGTGGCGTCGACGTCCATAAAGTACGGGCTGAGCGACAGCGCGTCAACGCAACCGTCATCGAACGCATGGCAGGACAGCGTGCCGTCCGCGATCCCCGCCGGCAAGTGGCTATGGACCAAGACCACGTACGCATACACGGACGGATCGAGCAAGACCGTCTACATGAAGTCGTATGTCGGGACGGACGGGACGAGCGTCTCCGTGTCAAAGATCGAGTACGGGACCAGCGCGAGCGCCGCAACCGAGCCGTCGACCTACTCGCAGGCCGCGCCCACGTCCATCACCAGCGGGAGCTGGCTATGGACCAAGACGACCTACAGCGACGGCAACACGGCGGTCACGAAGTCGTACGTCGGCCGGAACGGACAGAACGGCACCGGCATCGCGTCGCACTCCGTATACTACGGCGTCAGCGAAAGCGCGTCCACGCAGCCCTCCAGCTCGAGCTGGTCGCAGACCGCGCCAACGTCCATAGCGTCCGGCAAGTGGCTATGGACCAAGACCGTCATCGCGTACACGGACGGGACGGACTCCACGTCCTACAGCAAGGCATACGTCGGCACCAACGGACGAAACGGGCAGGACGGCACGAGCGTCACGATCCTCGGCTCGTACGACACGCTGGCCGAGCTCCGCGCCGCGCACCCAACGGGAGGCACGGGCGACGCATACATCGTCGACGGCGACCTGTACGTCTGGGACGGCTCCGCATGGCAGAACGTCGGGCAGATCCAGGGCCCGCCCGGGCAGGACGGGCAGGACGGCACGAGCGTCTCCATCGAGAGGATCGAGTACGGGACGTCGTCCAGCGCGTCCGCCACGCCGACGAACTACAGCACGACGCCGCCGGCGCTCGCCCAGGGGACTTGGCTCTGGGTGAGGACGACCTACAGCGACGGCGGCACCGCCACGACGAAGAGCTACGTCGGCACGGACGGCAGGGACGGCGACAGCGTCACGATCGTTAGCACGTCGAAGACGGGCGGAGTGACCACGATCACGCTGCGCGACGGCAACTCGACGCGAGCCATCGAAATCGCGGACGGAGAGGACGGCGAGGGCATACCGGGACGCGACGGAGAGAGCAGCTACGTGCACATCGCTTGGGCGACCTCCAGCGACGGCCAGAGCGGGTTCAGCACGACCAACAGCGTGGGGAAGACGTACCTCGGCGTCTACAAGAGCGCGGACGAGGCCGACAGCCAGAGCCCCGGCGACTACAGCTGGTCGCTGATAAAGGGCTCCGACGGCACGAGCCCCTACGCGTATGTGCTCACATGCTCGCCCGCGTCCCTCGTGCGCGCGGCGGGCGGCGCCATATCGCCGTCGTCCATCACCTTCTCCGCCGCGAGGTCGCAGGGGACGTCCGCGCCGACGGCGTACGCCGGACGGTTCGTCATCGCGGAGCACGACGGCAGCGCGTGGAGCACGAAGTACACGAGCAGCGGCAACGAGAGCAGCAAGTCGTACTCGCCGACCTCGACGGCGAGACTCGTACGATGCACCCTCTACCTTGCCGGCGGCACCACGACGCAGCTCGACGTGCAGACGGTGCCGATAGCGGCCGACGGCGCCGACGCGTACACGGTGATGCTCACAAACGAGGCACACACCTTTCCAGCGGGCGCGACCGCGGCGCTGAACAGCACCGCGACGTGCAACGTCATCGCCTACAAGGGCTCCACGAGAGTCGCGGCGACCATAGGCAGCATCGGCGGCAAGCCTTCGGGCATGTCGACGAGCATCACCGGCAACGGCACCACAAGCGCGTCCTTCTCCGTCTCCGTCACCACATCGTTGACGACCCAAGGAGGCGTCCTTACGGTACCCGTGACGGTGGACGGGCGGACCTTCGACCGCCGCTTCTCGTGGGCGCTTGCGCTTACGGGCACACCCGGGAGCGACGGGGTCGGCATCGAGTCCATCGTTCCACAGTATCTGCTGACCAGCAGTGACAGCGACGTTCCGGACCCCGACGACAGCGGATGGTCGGACGTCGAGCCGACATGGCAGAGCGGGTACTACATATGGACCCGCAGCTACATAACGTGGGACACGGACCCGGTCACTACGACCACCACGACGCCCACCCTCGCGTCCGCGCTCAACGACCTGGGAGAGAGGTCCGAAGCAAACGCGTCGGGCATCACCGAGCTGCAGGGAGACGTAAGTACCCTGTCCGGATCCATAGAGACAGAACGAGACGAGCGCATCGCGGAGACCGACGACATCAGCAAGTACGTCTACAACCTGGAGGGAGACCTCGCAGCACGCGAGGAGGACCTGCGGGAACTCATACGTCGCGCCGCGAAAGGCGCCACCGACTACATCAAGTACGAAGACGGAGAGCTGACGCTTGGCGCGACAGACTCCGCCATACGAAACGTGATGACCAACTCGAGACAGATCTTCCGCACGGACTCGGGAGCCATCGCATGGTTCGGGCTGAACGACTTCGCGATATGGGAGCTATTCATCCAGACGGCCACCATCCGTGACCGCCTGAGCTTCGGGAGCTTCAGCTGGATCGCAAGACAAAACGGAAACATGACGCTCAAATGGACGGGTGACTAATGAAGACGCTATCGCTGATGAAAGAAGCCGAGAGCGTTGGTGCCTACGGTGGCGACGGATCGCTCAAATACGACACCAGCACGACCGACACACAGGTGGAAATCAGCCTAAGCCGTATCTCGGGAATACTGTACCGTCGCACGTCCTCAACGTCGTCGACCGGTACCGGAATCTCCTCCACGATGACGTACACGGTAAAACTGAGCGGTGCCATCAGCCTGAGCCTGACCGGCACGTACAAGTCAACCGACATAAACGGCCACTATTTCAATGTGACAAAGGTGGTCAAGAGGACGCATGCCGCACAGTCGGTAAAGATCTCGGCGACGCTCAAATACGCAGCAAACACAGGCAGCACCGCCGTCACCGCGAGCAACTCCGTGACGATCTCCATACCGGCAAAGCCCTCGTACTCGGTCAGCTATCTAGCAAACGGAGGGACGGACGCTCCGTCGGCGCAGACCAAATGGCACGACGAATCGCTTACTCTCTCCAGCGCCAAGCCGTCGCGCACGGGCTACGCCTTCAGGAGATGGAACGTCAGCCAGTCGGACACGGGCACCGCATACGACCCCGGGTCAGCCTATGCCGCCAACGCCGCAATGAGCCTGTACGCCATATGGAACCCGCTCATACAGTACAACCCCAACGGAACGGGCGTGGGTGGCATGCCGTCCACGCAGACGAAGACGTTCGGCACCTCGATATCGCTCAGCAACAACGTCCCGACGAGAAGCGGCTACGCCTTCGACGGATGGTACAAGAACACGGCTGGCACCGGTACCAAGTACACGCCTGGGCAGAGCTACACGTCGAACGAGGCCCTCACGCTATACGCCAAGTGGCTCAAGGTGCCCAGCGCACCAAGCATACGCTCTATCACGGTCGTCCGCTGCGGCTCGAACGGCACGCCGGACGACACGGGCACGTATTGCAAGGTGACGTCATCATGGGCCGTCGACACAACGTCGGACACGGTGGCGGACAACACGGGAACGGTGACTGGCACCATCAAGGCGCAAGGCACGTCCACGGCGCGCTCCATATCCTTCTCATCAGGCGCGAGCGGCACGTCTGGGACGGCCATCGCCATAGTCAGCGGATGCGACACCGACGCGCAATACTACGTCACGGTGACGGTGACGGACAAGGTGGCATCCACGTCGAGGAGCGACGTGCTCACACGCGCGAAGTTCGTCATGGACTTCCACGCGGGAGGCAACGGCATCGGTGTGGGCTGCGCCGCGCCGGAGGACGGCTTCGAGTGCGGATGGCCCGCGCAGTTCGACGAAGACCTCACGATCCTGGGCGACGTCAATGCGGCAAACCTGTCCGAGACATACGACAACGTCGTCGCGAACGTCATAAGCGCGAGCGGGACGTGGACGGTCAGCGGCGCTAGCGTGCGCAAGTTCGGGCACCTTTGCCAGCTCTACCTGTACGTGAAGAACTCCTCCGCACTGGCGGCGGGAGCGGGCGCCACGCCGGTGGGAACCATTTCCGCCGGGAACAGGCCAAAGTCAATCATAACGTTCGGGTGTCCCAACGGCGGCGGGTACATCACCACGGGCGGGGTAGTCTACTTCCGCCCGTTCGTCGCGGTCTCCGCAAACGCCGCCTTCTACATCGCCGCCACCTACTATTGCTGAGAGGAGGAAGACATGGCTATACAGCTGCGTAGGGGACAATACGAGAGGTTCGATCCCACGAAGCTCCTTCCGGGAGAGCTTGCGGTGGTGCTTTCGGGGGACCCGGGCTCGGTGAACGGGATGTCGATCTACTGTTGCTTCGCGGCCGGGACGGTCAAGCGCCTCGTTACCCTGGAGGACGTGAGCGGGATTATCTTCTCGATGACCGAGGACATCGCAAACCAATTCACCGCCGACGTGCAGCAGGCCACGACCGACGCCAACGACGCCGCGGCGTCGGCGAGCGAATCAGCGAATGCCGCAAGCACTGCCGCAAGCGAGGCCACGGGGGCCGCTGCCGACGCGAGGGCCGCTGCCGACGAGGCCAGGGGTGCGGTCGACCCTGACATGCGCTTGTACATGAAGTGGATCGAGGACGACGAAGGCGACCAGATACTCGCAGTGGTCGACACACAGAACTAGATCGGAGGAAACAATGGCAATATACCCATTCGTTAGCGAGAAGACCGGTCAGCGGCTGCACGCGGAGCTCGCGAAGCAGACGGCGCTTCTGGCCACGATAGCTGGCAAGAGCGTGCGCGCCGCCATGCTCGAAGACTGGGAGAACGTGGCAAGCCTGGTGAGCAACGGGCTCGGAAGTCTCGTCCTGCCCGTGGCCTCGCAAGTGGTCACCCCTTGGACAGACTCGCGCCCGGAAAACGACACCGAGCACCAGATGGCCTGGAACGTGGTGCATCACGGCGACGGGACGCTTGTGTCCGGCGAGACCGGCAAGGTCGCGCTTCTTCAGATGGACAGGTGTCTGCCGTTCGACACGCAGTTCTCGCCTTACCAGGCCTTTCTAAGCGCGATCACGCCAGTGCCCGCAGGGACGTACAACGTCTCCATGGGCTTCAACTGGGGAACGAACGTCAAGAGCGGAAAGACCTACCAATTCACCCTTACGCACGACCTGCCCGCAGGCGGGCAGCTGGCAGGCTTCTATGGAGCGCCTGACCAGGCGCCGGGAAACTGGCGCGTCTACGCCTTCTCCGGGCCGAGCGTCACGACTCCGACGGAGACGTGCGTCGTGACCGAGGGAAGCGCGGGAACGTCTCTCGGCACCTTCACGGCAGCGGGAGTAAGCGTTCCCGCATCCGGAACGCCCGCTGAGACCACTGTGGGATCGCTGCGATTCTACGGGCTCAACTCCCTACACCGTGTGGCATACGGCAACAACAGGTGGCTTCACTCGCCTCTGCGCCAGTACCTCAACGCGCAAGGCACCGGTTGGTGGTCCCCCGCGACTGTCTTCGACAGACCCCCGGCATATGCTGCGTACGATGGGTTCCTTACCGGCTTTTCCGACGACTTCCTGGCAGCGATGCAACCCATCGCTCAGGTGACCGCACTCAACTACGTCACGGACGGAGGGACATCGGCGGAACCCGCCTACGACACCACATACGACCGCGTGTTCTTGCCGAGCGGAAAGCAGCACCACCTTCAGCCGACGGCGGCATACGGCGGGTCTGCCGGACTTGAGGGCGACTCATGGGAGTACTGGATGCGCGTGGCGGGGACGCAGACGCCGCTGCCGTGGTCCACGTGGGGCAACGAGGCCACGTACCACCCCGAGTACATACAGTACGACCTCGCCGCACCGACGACAGCCCGCACCTGCTTCATGCGGTCGGCCGATCGCGGCGCCGGCAGCGGCGTGTCGGTCGTGAGCGCGTCGGGCGGCTGCTACGGCAACGCCGCGGTGACCGGGTATCGCGCGGCGGCGGCTTGTGCCATCGGTCTAATCGGCTAATCGCACACGCCCACGGCGTGTGCCGCACTAAGGAGGACGCACATGACGGTGAGGGTCGCCGAGCGGTCCGCAAGCAAGCTGGACGCGCAGGTAAAGACCGAAGAACTGATCGTGCACACACTGCGGATAGCCTCGAACCAAAACGTGTTCGACCCCGCATTCAAGGCGCTAACCGACCGCGTGATAGACTGCGCGGTAGGCATAGGGCAGGACATGTGGGAGGCAAACAACATCAGAGTCGCACAGGGAGACAAGAGTTGGCCTACGAGGTACGCCCTGCAGCGCAGGGCGCTGCGCCAGATCAACGTACTGCTTTACCTGATGACGCTCAGCCGCAGGGCCTTCCACTTGAGAACGAAGAAATACGAGCACTGGGCGCAGCTGGCGCGCGACGCCAAGGTGCTCACGCAGAAGTGGAGAGACTCGGACGTCCGCAGGTACGGTCGTCCGTAGCCATCTTGGGACGCCAGGCTGTCAGCCCGCACCTGCTTCATGCGGTCGGCCAATCGCGGCAACGGCAACAACGTGTCGGTCGTGAACGCGTCGGGCAACTGCAACAACAACAACGCGGTGAACGGGTATCGCGCGGCGGCGGATCGTGCCTGGAACGAGCATTTAGGAGGCCTACACGCAGTGATGGTCGCTCAGACATCCAGTGGCACAAGGAGCCTGCATCCCGGGGCGTCAAGCCCCGAACAGGGCAATGGCGACGGGCCGTGCGTCCCGCGGGACACGTGCCCTATCACCGCCGAGGACGTCATAGGCTTTGACGCACTCTGGGAGTCTATGATGAGGTCGAGGGAAGGGGTGATGTGGAAGGGAAGCGTCGCGTCATTCTGCCTCAATGGAGCGGAAAACATCTCTCGGTTGTCTGCCGAGCTGCGCGATGGCACGTACAAGCCGGGTAGAAACTCATGCTTTCGCATAACGAGCCCGAAGCCGCGCAACGTGGTGGCGCAATGCTTCCGCGACCGCGTCTACCATCGCAGCATAGTGGACAATCTCGTATACCCCCTCATGTCCCCATCTTGGATTTACGACAACGCCGCCTGCCAAAAGGGCAAAGGCACTGACTTCGCGCGCGAGAGATTCCGCAAGCACCTGCGCGACCAGTACCTCACGGACGGAACGGGCGGGTGGATCCTCTCGGTGGACGTGAGGGGCTATTACGACAACATCCCGCACGACAAGGCCGAGCGCGTATTCGACCGACTGCCCGACTGGGGCAGGCGGATGACGGTCGACGCGCTCCGCGCCCATTACCCAGGCGAGAAGGGATACAACCCCGGCTCCGACATCGTCCAGATGGTGGGCGTCGGATACCTCAGTGCGCTCGACCACTACATCAAGGAGGGCCTGCGCGTCCGCGGGTACAGTCGCTACATGGACGACCTACGGCTTGTACATGGGGACCGGGAGCGCCTGGAGCTCTGCCGCGACGAGATAGCGCGCCGACTCGGCGACCTCGGCTTGCAGCTGCATCCCGCAAAGACGCACATACGACCTGTCGCGCAGGCGAACACATACTTGGGCTTTGACTTTCGCATGCTACGATCCGGCAAGGTGGTCATGACGCTGACGAGCTCAAACGTCAAGGCCATGCGCAGGCGGGTCGGCCGACTCGCCATGCTCGAAGAACGCGGCCTCAGGCCGGCGGGCACGACGGATGTGGCGTATAGCGGATGGCGGGCCCATGCAGCAAAGGGAGACTCTCTAAAGGTCCTTCGCAAGTGCGACGAGTGGTACATGAATCAAATCGTAAGGAGACTTGGAAATGATCAAGACTAACGACGAATGCGACCCGCGCGCGGAGAAGCTCCGCGAGCACATGGAGGCCAGGCTCAGCCAGCAAGACGCCACGATTGCCTACGTGGCCATGATGGCGGACGTCGACATTGACGAGGAGGCGGGCGGCGATGAGTCCAATGTACAAGAAGATTAAGGCCTGGTACGACTCCGGCGCGTGGCCCGAGTCCTGGGTGCGTAATGCCTACGACAAGGGCAAGATCACCCACGAGGAGCTGCAGGACATCCTCGGCGTCCATGATGACGAGGAGAACGGAGACGCCGCGAAGAGCTAGACCTTGCTTTAAGACATTTGGTTCGGTAAATGGAAGACCATAGGGCCACCTCGCATTGGGGTGGCCCTATCTATTTGATTGGAGGGACATGGCACAACAACTGCCCTTTCCTGCTAACTTGCTAGCCGCGCTGTGCGGCCTCAACCCGACGCCCTTTATCCTGGCGTTCTGCATGATACTGCTGGACCTCGCCACGGGCTTCGTCCTCAAGGGGGTGCTGTCCCGCAACGTGCAAAGCTCGATCATGCGCGAGGGACTCAAGCACAAGGCCTGGGAGGTGGCGCTCATCATCGCCACGGCGCTGGTCGACATAGCGCTCTGCGTCGGCATGAACGTCGGCATACCGCAGCCGGTGAGCACGGTAACGTGCGCGTTCATCTTCATCATGGAGCTCGCGAGCGTCTGCGAGAACGCGCTGGAAAATAACCCCGAGCTCGCCTCCGCACCGATCATCAAGTACGTCAGCAAGGCCCATGCCTCGGCAGGGCAGGCGGATGTGCCAGCAGGAAGGCACGCCAAGCACATTGAGGAGGAACAAGATGGGCAGCATTAAGGCCTTCTGCGCTTTCATGCGCATGGCATGCGAGGACTGGAGCCTGGGATATGACCAGGGCAACCGCTGGGACGTGCGCGACGGTGGCGAGTGCGACTGCTCTAGCCTGGTCATCACCGCGCTGCGCAGCGCAGGGTTCGACACCGGCAGCGCAAGCTACACCGGCGACATGAGCGATCAGCTCACGGAACGCGGATGGAAGCGCCTACCGTTCGACATCGCCGCCGTAAGGCCTGGCGACATCCTGCTCAACGACGTGCACCACGTGTGCGCCGTGATCTCGGGCACCGGAGCCGGGGCGACCATCGCCCAGGCGAGTATCGACGAGCGGGGGCGCGCGTCCGGCGGTGCTGGCGGCGACCAGACGGGAGGCGAGACCAACACCAAGCCGGTGTACATGTACCGCCACGGCTGGGACTGCATCCTGCGTTACGGCGGCGCGGACGACGGGGACGCCAAGCTCGTCATCGACGGCCAGGTAGGGCCATGCACCATCAGGGAATGGCAGACGCAATGCGGGACCTACGTGGACGGCGTGGTCAGCGGCCAGAGCAAGGCGTACGCGCAATGGTACCCACGACTTGCCAGCGTCACGTACGATGGCGTCGGTTCCGCCCTCATGTGTGCCGTCCAGGCAAAAGTCGGGGTGCCCAACCCAACTGGCATCATCGGTCGCGGCACCGTAAGCATCCTGCAGGGATGGCTCGTGATGCGCGGTTACGACATCGGAGGTGATCAGGCGGGCAAGCTCGACGAGGGCACGGCAAAGGCTCTGCAGATGTCTCTCAACGATGGGGCATGGGCATAGACCTAGCGTGCCTTGCATATGCGCAGGTAGACGGCTTGTTGTAAGGTGATATGAGGGCCGTTTAACAATCTGTCGACTGATTGCACGCGGTTTTGGGTACAATCATGCAAGATCAAAAAAGCCAATGGCTTTTGTAAGGGGGTTGCTCCTTGTGGGCAACCCCCTAGTTTTTTGTACATCCGCAAAGTAGTCATTGGTGCCAAAATACGACCAAACATTAGGTTGAGTTTTACTACCAGTGCAACCGCGGAATCCGCTTTCAAAATCTGACGTCTTTTAACATCTGGCTTACATCGCATAGTGCTTCATTTTTTGGCAAATGTCTGAGGCGGTGAATTATGCAAAACCATGCGTGTTCACGCGTGTTCAAGTTCGGTGCTTTTTTGAGTCATTTTAGGCCACTACAGATTGAAAAAGTCCAGTTAAACGGCATAGTCTTGTTAATCTGAAAGGACTTCTAATCCGAAGGTCGGGGGTTCGAGTCCCTCAGGGCGCACCAACAAAGCAGCAGGTCGTATGGGGTGCGACCTGTTTTGTTTTATCAAATGTTTTTCGTTGCGTGAACAAGCGTTTACAAGCCGTTTTTTGCGTATGCAGTTACACCGCTGTTTTATGCATCTTTTGCCCTTGCAGCACCAGGAAGCTTCCTGCCCGCATGGCCGCATCCATGTTGTCCGGCCGCTGGTAGTTGCTGTAGCTCACACGCTCGCTGTGCCCGTGGGCTGCGGCGTTCACGGAGTCCAGGACGCCTGCCTGTTGCATGTACGTCTCATGCGTCGCCCTCATGCGGTTAAGCGGCACGTAGGGGAGCCCGCACAGCCTTCCCTTCCAGCGGCCCTCCTTCTTGGCGTGCTTCGAGGTGACGGGGTCGAACATCGTCTTCCATCGGTGCTGGATGTTGTGCACCGAGATTCCCACAACGGCTTCGTCCGGATTGCCGCGCAATTCCCACAGTCTTGATCCAAATGGCTCGACGACCGCGACTATGCGCATTGACTGGCGTGTCTTGGTGCGCTTGAGGCCGTCGAGCGTCGTGAGCGCCTTGTACACGGCGATCTGAGTCACCTCGCAGCCGTCAATCTCCACGCGCCTTATGTCGCGCCACGTGAGCGCCAGCGCCTCCTCGCGCCGAAGACCCGCGCCGACCATGACGAGCCAGCACGTTTCGAGAGGCACGCCGCGCATCAGCGGCATAGCCCTGAGTACGGTGCGAGCATCCCAAACGGTCTGTGCTCCCTCGATCGCACCAAACGGGTCCAGGGAGAAGTCGAGGCCGCTGTCGTCGGCGGCTCCGACGTCCCCCGGCAGCTCGAAGCTGCCGTTCCGCAAGGGATTGGACGAAAGGTATCCGTCGCGCACCGCCTGCGTGAGGACGGCGGAGAGCGCGCGCAGCGCGTGCTGCGCGCTTGACTTGGTGGGCAGGGAAAGGAGAACTGCCTGGACGTCCTGACGCTCAATATGGCTTATGTCCGTTTTTGCCATCACTGGAAGCCACGTGCGACGCATCTCTATCTCGTAGCGCGAGTACGTCGCCCTCGTGATCCTCTGCCCCTTTGTGGCGGTGTAAGCGTCCCACCACTTCTTGAGCGTGAGGCCGCGCCCCAGGTCCGGCCTCCTGCCGAGTTCCGCGGAAAGCTGCATCGCGACGCGCTCTGCGTCTGCCATGGTGTCTGCATACCCGGTCGCCGTACGCTTCGACCCGTCCAATGCGTAGCCGTGTGACACGCGCACGCGTATGCGTCCGTCCTTGAGCTGCTTGAAGCTCCCGAGCTTTGACCTTTCGGAGTCCTTGTGCGATGATGCCATATGTGGCACCTCCTTCCGTGATTGGTGGGGCCATTCAGCCCCCGCGCGTCCGCCAAAAACCGCGCTGGGGCTTTTTTCATCGATGTTCACGAATCCGTGCGAGCTCGCAGCTAATTCGTGCAAATTCGTGCAAATTCGTGTGTTTTCGCGCCTCGTCATCCTCTCAGATGGCCTCATCTGTCGGTTATATCCGACGGACGCCGATTGTGACGCGTCTGCCTACGCCCCGGCGTCGAACATGCGCTCGAACTCCCGCTCGTCTTGCACTAGTACCACTCCTTCCAACTAGTACCCAGAGGTACGACCTCTTTCCGAGTTGACGTGCTCCTCGGCGTCGCGCGGATCCACGAGGCCAGGCGAGAGCAGAAGCCTCTCAAGCTTTCGTGTGCGCCTCCTGTGGGCGCTGTACCCGACCTCGAGGCTTCCCACTGAAATGGGCCATTCCCCAGAGGGGCGGTAGATCTCGTCTACCAATGGATCCATGTCGTAGGTGACCATCCAATCGCCCCGATACGACCGCACGCTCTTGGCCAAGGCGCGGTGCTGTTCCTCACCGAAGCTGTTTTCGTACAGTCCCGGACCCTTCTTCACGTATGGCGGGTCGAGGTACACCAGGGACCGCCCTTCCAAGCGAGGTGCCACCTGCAGCATGAAGTCCATTGCGTCCACGTTGCTCAACTCTATCCGGTCCGACATCTCCGCTATCCTCCGGACCTTCTGGCAAAGGCCGTCGCGGTTGAACCGTGCGTCTATCCCGTACCTGCCAGCTTGTCCTTTCCCTCCGATGACGCCGCCCTTGAGGATGCCTGACCGATTCGTCCTGTTGAGGTAGAACGCGGCCTTGCCGAGCGTGACGGAAGGGACGCGTGACCCCTTGTACACCTCGCGCTGCCTCTCCCACTCGTCGATGCTCAGGTCCACGTTCCCGATGAACTCGCACAGCTCGTCCGGATGCCGAACGATGACGTCCCATGCGCTGTACACCGCGGGGTCAAGGTCGTTCAGCGCGACGCGCGAGACCTCGCCCAGCAGGAGGAGCTTTATCGCGAGCCCGGCGCCGCCGCAGAACGGCTCGGCGTACGTGCATCCCGTAAGGGCGTTCGCTCTGATGAGCGAGCTTACGAAGGGATATATTTTCGACTTGCCGCCAGGGAAGCGCAACGGGGTGTAGGTAATGGGCATGGCCTACTCACCGAACCTCTTGATGATCGCCGCGAGTGCACGCGCCTCCCTTACGAGGAGCGTCTCGTCCACGTCGATGGTACCATGCGCCCAGTTATGGAGAAGCGCGTCGAAGTTCGTATTCTCGTCGAGCAACGCCGAGGCGACCGTATTCTGCGCGAGCTCCGTCTTCTGGCCATCGTCGCGGAGCGCCGGTTTCACAACCTTCTTCATAAAAGGTCCAACGGCGCTCGTATACATGTCCTCGGGAGGATTGAGGTGCATGAAGTGGTCCCTTGCCACGCTCTCCAGCAGGAGGCGAAGCGAGAACCCCATTATCGGGAGGAGACATGAAAGGGTGTCTGGCTTCTTGCAATACTCCAGCCACATCCAGTCTATGGCCCTGTATATCACGTTTGCCTGCACGCCCTTTGGACGCAGAGTCTCCCCAAAGAGCGGTTCGCGTTTTCTCTTGGGCGTGGGCTTTCGCCTTCTTGGGGCGGGGGATTGCTGCTCTAGAGGCTCGTCGGCATCCGTGGCATCGTCTGGGCGCTCCACGTCCTCTGCCGTCTTTGGCGACAAGGAGAACGACTTGTCCGCATCGTAGCCACGCGGCTCTTGATACCTCTCGGGATTGAGTTCCCTCAGGGCGCCGAGTAGGTCACCCGCGTTCTTCCTCGCGCTTGAGAGCTTCTTGTCCTTCATGTCGATGATGTCCTGCAGCACCTGCTTGGCCTCTTCGAGAGAGTCGAGGCTGGTCCTCAACTCGCCGTCGACCATCGCGAGCCCCACCGACTCAAGGTTTGCGTCGGTCAGCAGCCTGTTCTGCACGTACTCCTCGTTGAGGTTTCTGTCTCTTCCGACCGCTCCGCCCGTGGCCTCATCGAAGATCATGAGCCGTCCCTTCGGCTTCCCGCGGTGATGGTACTCGAACTGTTCGTATTGGAGGCGGCCCCACTTGCCCGATCCGGCGTGCGTTCGCTCCACGATCTCCAACGCGGTCTCGCGGTCACAGACGTTGCAGGGAAGGGATGTCTGGCTCACAAGTGCGTCCGGAGCGGTGAAGAGGGGAAGTTTGTTCGTGGCGACCTGGTACAGCTCGGGGTCCTGCACGCACTTTAGTACCGCAACGCGACGGTTACCGTCATATACGATATACTTGCCATCCATTGATTTCACGACGGTGGGAATCTCGTTGTAGTAATACTGATTCCCGAGGTCGGACAGCATCTTGTCCAGGTCCCAGTTCCCGCTTTCGTTCTCGATCGCCCTAAGGATGATTTCGCGATCGGTCGCATCGGCGCTGACGGGGTCTCTCGGGTTTTCCGTCCACAGCACGAGTTTGTCCAAGCTTATGGTCTTGATGCCCTGACTCATTGCAACCTCCTAGCTATACGCGTCAACGTCGCGACAGGCCTTGTCGCCGGTGTCGGGCGGAACCGTTGCTCATTCCGCTACCTCCTCGATCCGATCTGATAGACCCCCATTGCTTTTGGCGGCCTCCATGTCGTGACTCACTTGCCGCCGTCGAGGCTTTTCATCCTCTTCTCGAAGTCGTTCTTGTACGTGGCGTCCTGTATCTTCTGGAACTTGGCGAACTCCTCGCGCGCCTTCTTCTCGGCCTGCTTGTGCGACCTCTCGCCCTTGTGGGGCAGCACGTCGCGCCCGTTGAACTTGAGGAAGTCGTCCAGAAGCCTCTCGCAGTCCTCCATGCTGAGGAGCACGTGACGCTCCGCCCTGTCCTCCGCAGTATCCAGAAACATCGTCACGATACGGTTGAGCCCGCGAATCTCGTCTTCGGTGAGGTAGTTCTTCGCCACCGCGACGTCGCTGGAGTGGATGCGCCCCTCCGGCGAGCCCTTCCAGGACGTGAGCCCCATGTTGGGCTTCGTGGCGTCCGCCCTCTTGTGCACGATCTCCGCCGCAGTGTGGCCCGTTATCGCGTAGTGCAGCTTGTTCTGCACGGTCGCGTAGAACCGGTGGGCCACCTTGCTGTCCTTGTCGTAGTCGAAGCTGCACTCCTGGAATATGTCGGTGATCTTCTGGTACACCCTGCGCTCGCTCGCGCGAATGTCGCGGATCCGGGCCAGAAGCTCGTCGAAGTAGTCCTTGCCGAACGGCGCCCCGTTCTTCAGCATGTCGTCGTTGAGCACGAAGCCCTTGGTTATGTACTCCCTGAGCGTCTTGGTGGCCCACTGGCGAAACCTGGTCGCTCGAAGGGAGTTGACGCGGTAGCCGACGGCTATGATGGCGTCGAGGTTGTAGTACACGGGCGGGCGGCCTGCTTGGCGAATTCTTCCGGAAAAACTGGAAGAATTCGTAGACTCGGTCTTATCCAGTTCTCCTGAGGCAAAGATGTTTCCGAGATGCTCTGACACTGTGGACACGCCGACGTCGAACAAGTCCGCGATAGCCTTTTGTGTGAGCCACAGCGTCTCGTCAACGTACGTGACCTGTACCGGCACGTTCACGCCATCGGACTGGTACAGGATTATCTCTGCCCTTGTCGGCTCGCCGCCTGGCGTGGCTACGGCCTTATCGTCGCTCATTCCGCTACCTCCTCGATCCAATCTGATACACCCCCATTGCTTTTGGCGGTCTCCATGTCGTGCCCGGTGGCAAGGAGCCTGTCCTGGCGCTCGCGGTCGAGGCCCTGCCACACGCG
>Ga0326512_10001402_pt1 | contig 18740 bp, 15 predicted proteins | sample 1_2617_0518_D_FD_203652 | JGI IMG/M metagenome (GOLD analysis project Ga0326512, IMG submission 203652) | Bovine rumen microbial communities from UC Davis, California, United States - 1_2617_0518 | ecosystem: Host-associated > Mammals > Digestive system > Stomach > Rumen | place: USA... | reverse complement strand
TTTATATTATTTAGATGCGTTACAAGTAAGCAGTACTTCAGCACAACCTAAAGTAGAATATACTATTAATGTTGCTGAAATTAGTGAGATACCAGAACATAAAAATTATTATTTTGAAGTTGGAGAAAAAACATATATTGAAGATATAGAGTTTTTTGGTTCTGTATTAGAAACAATTGTTGATGGTGACAATATTATAAATGTTTATACTCCAATACGAGAAGAGGTAATTGTTTCTGAAGTTGAGTGGCATCTTGATGCACCAGATGAAAATGTTATTACTATTCGTAACTATAAAACTCGTTTTGAAGATTTATTTCAACGTATTAGTGCAACTGTTCAAACTGTAGAATATAATGAAGCTACTTATGCTAAAACAAGTTCTATTCTTGATAGTAACGGCTTAATTAAGTCTGGCTTATTAAATGATTCCATGGTTAATGCGGCGGGCTCTGGCTTTGTATTAACATCAAATGGAAGTATTCGTACTGATGGCGCAAGTTTAATAATTCAAGATTTGACAAATAATGCAAACTATGTTAAAATTATAAGTAGCGGAATACAAATTTCTTCTGATGGTGGACAAACTTGGAGTACGGCATTAAATGCACAAGGAATTTCTGCTGATAATTTAACAGCGGGTACTATTAATACTCAAAACATCTGGTTAATGGATGGAAATAATCCATCTTTCCGTTGGGATAAGGCTGGTTTAAACGCATATGGATTAGATGAAAATGGGCAACAGGCTTATGATTTAAAAACGTATGTTCGTTTTGATAAGTACGGTTTATATGGTATTAAAAATGGAGAAAATTTTGTTGCCACATCACTACAAAACATAAAAGATACAGCCTTCTTTGGTATTACTTGGGATGGATTCTTTATTAAAAATTCATATAAAGATGGCGGATATGTTAGTATTAGTTCTGACAATGATTTCCAAGTAGTACAAGGAAACCAAGAACGTATTAAAATAGGTGCATTAGAATTTGATGACACCGGCGCGCCTACTAAGTACGGCATGAACATTAAAAATGCTGATGGTGAACCAGTATTTACTACCGGTAGTGATGGTAATGTTACTATGACTGGTACAATAAATGCTACAAATGGTGTTTTTAGTGGAACAGTCAATGTAGGTGACTTAGAAGAAAACCATATAGTAATTGACGGAGAGACGGCAACTATTCGAAGTAGTAATTACGGCGAAGGTATGAGTGGACTTGGCTGGGAAATTAATGGCGATGGTGATGCCACTTTTTCAAACGTGTCAGTTCGAGGCTCTATAAAAACTGCGGTATTTGAATATGAAGAAATTCAAGCTGTGGGTGGAGCATTTTTGTTTAGACCTTCTTCAAGTATTAAAAGTGCAAGATTTGAACCTTCAGAGATTACTATTATAAATGAATCTGGTGAAGAAGAAACTATTCAAACTTATTATCATTATGGAGAAAATGATGAAATAATTTATAATGATTTATATGTTACAGTAGAAAAACCACTTGTATTTAGAGAAAACAATTGGGTAAAGATTAGTAATTATGCTAATGAAGAAGCTCCTTCTCCAACAGATGCAGCTAGTATGATTGGTAGCGGTGGATTATCTCATATCTATAAAATTAAAAGTATTAATATTAACACAGATCCACCGATTGTACCAGATTATGATATAGAAGATGGAGACTATATTCCAATTAATCCTGATGCTTCTGAAGAATTACCGGAATATACTAATGAAATTTGTTTAGAGGGCGCCGGCGCCATATTAGAAATTACAACTTTAGATGATTTAGCTGGTGGCTCATTGTTGGATTTTGGTAATCATAAACAAGATGGAGAGGGAATAGATATTCCTGGTGACCAAAACTATGGAATTGGAATTAATAGTTCTGATAATTATGTTAATTTACCACCTCGAACTATAAGTTTATTTGAAACTACAATTCATCCAGATAAATCTATTAAAGTTACTTATAATTATCGAGGAATTTTAGGAACACTACCTTCTGAATCGTCTTTAGGTTCTGCAGTAAATCATGGTATCTATCAAAATATGCAAAATACTCAGGGTATTTATACTGATAATATGTATATTGGTGATAATGCTCATTACATAGCTTTTTATACCGATAAAGATAATGATGATTCGAAGAAGTTACGTATTGCTGGTGCAGATATTGTCTTTACCTATGATGATGGACAGGGAGGAGCTACTGAAAAAACATTAGATGAACGAATTGAGGAAATAGAAACCGAAGGTGGTCAAGATGCAGCGGTTCTAATAATCGACTCTAGTGAGGGGAATGTTTTTAGAGATAATCAGGGACAAACAGACTTAACAGTAACGATTTTTTATGGTGCTTCTGTTATAATAAATAAAACGCAACTAACACAGTCGTTTGGAATTGGTGCTTACTTGGAATGGGAATATAAAGATAACACAAATGAATGGATTACTTTGTTATCTTCTGACCCAAGAATTGATGATAATGGTTTTACAATTCATTTAAATGCAGCAAATGTTTATAATAAAGCCAATTTTAGATGCAAGTTAGTTGTTTAGGAGGAATATAATGGGTATTAAAGCTCAAAATCAAGTTACAATTATAGATATAACAGATGCATATTCTGTCATATTATCAAATGAAAATCAAACTTTTAGAGAAGTTGGCGCGAATGAAGGAACAATAGCACAAACTGTTAGTACCACAGTGTATTCATATAGAGGTAGTACTAATGTTTGGAGTTATATTGATGATGATTATTTAGGTAGTACACATGGTAATACAGATGGAGTATATATTACTGTTGATTCTCCTAATACCAATCCTGCACAAGATTTAATTCTGACCATTCATATACCAGCTGGATTACAAAGTAATGGTTCAATAGATATTCCAATTGAATTATATGAAAGTAATGATGTTAGTGGAAATCCATTAACAACTTTTACAAAAAGTTTTAGTTATAGCGTAGCAAAATATGGTAATACGGGCGCGGCAGCTACCATTTATGAATTAGAATATAGTGGTAATTTATTCAATTTTGATAATGAAAGTGGAACCTTTTTAAGCCCAACCTCAATTACAATTACTGCTTCATCTCAAGAGGGTACTAATCCAAAACAAGCTTATACAGGTGGGCAGATTACAGTAACTCCATATACTGCTACAGGTACAGCAGGACAAGCAGCTACCCATTCAAGCACAGTTACTATTAACCCTACAGTTACTAATAAAGAACCTGATTATTTATATTATATTGCTACTTTAACTGTGAATGGTAATATAGTAGATAGACAAACCATTGGTATGAATAGACAGGGGGCGAATGGTGAGAATGCATATAATATAGATATTACTAGTTCAAATGGATTTACTTTTAAAAATACTGCAATTAGTACTACTTTAACAGCACATGTATATAGTGGTGGTGTAGAATTATCTGCACAAGATTTAACTGCAATGGGATTACAAGTGAATTGGTATGAAGGAAATAGTCAAACGTCGACTTCTAGTGGATTAACAAAAACTTATTCTGCTGGTAGTGTACAAGATTTATTACATGTAACTGCTAAATTAGAAGACGCTGTACAAAATTCATAAGAAAAGGAGGAGTAGTATGGCAATTTATGCACAATCTAGTTGTACATTAAGTACAATTACAGATGTAGAAGCGGTATATACATACTACTATCTATCCGATTCTACAATTACAGTAGATGAGGCGCCAAAAGATGGAGTTAATCCACCTGGCGCCTCTACAATAACTATAGTTAGTGATGGCGAGAATTATGTATGGCAAATTACAGAACCACAATTAGACATACAAGATGATGTGATTCAAACCGCAGTTGGAAAATTATATTATATAGAGTGTGTTCAGTTTTCAGATGGAACTTATGATTGGGGTCCACTGATGACATCTTCCACTTATGCTGCGGCCAAGGCAGCTTATAATTTATCGTCACAAGCTTTATCACAAGCACAAGCAGCTAATAATGCAACGGCATTATTGGGTGGACATTTTATTTATAATAGTACTTGGCAAACTAATAATACACCGCATAGTGCTAATGTAGTACAAACTATTACAAAAAATGGAGCTGATGTATCACAAGATCCGACTAAGTGGGATTATAATGCTCATATTGGTTCTAATGGAATTAGACTTAGAAATAATGAATCTATATTATCCGAATGGACTTCTACAGCACTAAAATTTAATAATCCAAGTAATGGTTTAGCTCAATTAATAATTGGCGCTAATGGTACATTGCAAAGTGGAAATTATATCTACACTGAAGGTAATATTTTTTCTGATGCAGGAACAAAAATTGATTTAACAACTGGTGATATTTTTACTCGATATTTTCGAGTGTTAAGTACTAATGCGGGTGGAAATAATACCGGTGCTTATATTGAAGGTGATATTGTTGCAAAAACAGGTCGTTTCGGTAGTAGTGAAAATAATTATTGGTTAATTGATACTTTTTATGATGCTAATGAACAAGAAAATTATTCATCTTTACAAGGTATTGGTCAATCTTTTATTCAGATGGGGTCTTTAAATACTTGGACTTTAAGTACAACTAGAATTAATTCTAGTTGGAGGTATCTTGGCTCCGAATCTACTACTGTTACTAATCCATTTCTATTGCGTTATAAGCGTTTTGGTACTACGGTAAATGATAAATATTATGATTATGGTATGAACATACCTACGATTTTAAATAATAGTGACCAAAACGCAAAACAAATTGCTGATAAATTTTTATATATACGTTATGCAGATTATGTAGCTGATAATAATTTAGACAATTTAAATTCTGATAGTCGTTGGACTTATCCATTCTATGTTGATAGCCAAGGTAATGTTAGGGCTAAAGCTTTTTATATAGGTAATTCTACTACTGCTATTGGTGGAGGAAGTGGTACGATTGCGGAAAAATTAGATGGACCTCATGGAAATGCCGCTCATCCTATTTATTTTAATGCAGGAGGCGAAGCAACCGCAACCACTTATGAATTAAATGCTGCTGGCGCGAAGAACGTAATAACAGATTTGACAGCAAATCCAAATTCAACAGATTTACCTACGGCTGCGGCAATAACAAGCTATGTAACAAGTAGAGGATATATCACTTCTTATACTGATGAAAAAGTAAAAACGTCTGTTAATAATACTGCTAAAATATATTTGGTTGGTACTACCTCAGATGGTACTTCTACGGGTACTTTAAACTTTGATTCAAATGTTTATATAAATACAACAGCTGGGGCGCTTCATGCTACTACTTTTAATGGATATACTTTGGCTGCGGCGAGCGCGAAAGGTGTAGATACTTCTATTAGTGCGGCAAGCACTTCGGTTAATTTACCTACTTCGAAAGCAGTAGCTGCATTTGTCGAAGGAAAAGGTTATTTAACCTCTTTTACCGAAACTGACCCTACTGTTCCAGATTGGGCAAAAGCTAGTACAAAACCAAGTTATGCACTTTCTGAAATCACAGGAGCAGATGATATAAAAGCGATTGAAGCTTTAACTGGGACTAGTGGCTTCTTAAAGAAAACTAAAGCTAATACTTGGACTTTAGATACTAATACTTATTTAACTAGTTATACCGAAACAGACCCTATATTTGTTGCTAGTGTGGCGTATAGTATTACTTCAGAAGATATAGGTAATTGGAATTCCAAGACTTCAAATACGGGTACGGTCACTTCGGTACAAGTTCAAGCTACGAGTCCAGTAGTTTCTTCTCAGAATACTGCACAAACAGGAACTCTTAATACTACAATTAGTCTTTCAAATGCATATGGTGATACAAAGAATCCATATGGTACGAAAACTGCAAATTATGTATTAGCTGGTCCTAGTTCTGGTACTGCAGCCGCGCCAAGTTTCAGAAAATTGGTTGCAGCTGATATACCTGAATTAGCTTGGTCAAAAATTACAAGTGGTACTCCTACTACATTAAGTGGATATGGTATTACTGATGCAAAAATTAGTGATGGGGTTATTACTTTAGGTAGTAATACAATTACTCCTTTTACAGGAGTTGCTGTTACAAATTTATCAGTAGGTCAAGACACTACAGATAATAAATTTTATTTATATATTACAAAATCTAATAGTTCTACACCACAAAAATTATCTTTAGAAGATATTAGTATAGTACAAGCAGAAGGAGCTACAACATTAGTTGATAGTACAGGTACTGGTTTAGATGTGGCTGGACCAGTATACTTTGATGAAGGCATACCAAAGTCTATGAAGCCTACTTCATCTACTGGTAAATTTTTAAAAGATGATGGAACTTGGGCAACTCCTGGAGGTACATATAGTCTGCCGCTTGCAGCGAATGGAACACGAGGTGGCGTGCAGATTGGCTATTCTGAAAGTGGAAAAAATTATGCAGTTAAATTAAGTTCAGAAAAAATGTATGTAAGTGTACCTTGGACAGATACAAATTATTATCATACAAGTGGCTCATGGGATGGACTTAAATATACTGCTACAGAAGTTGGCTCACCTGGAGAACTTTCTTTTACAATACCAACAGGTACTACTGCAACTACTGTAGCAATTGGTAATCATAGTCATGGTAATATCACAAATGGTGGTGATATTACTGCAACAGCGCCTACAATTGCTAGTGGTGACCAAATTATTATTAATGACAATAGTGCAAGTAAGATTACTAATGGACCTACTTTTGACGGTTCTACAACTACAAAAGCACTATCACAAAAAGGTACTTGGGAAACTTTTTCTAAGTTTAGTGGTTCATATGATGATTTAAGTAATAAACCTGAAATACCTACCGTACCTTCGAATATTGTTAATACTATAACCACTACAGCAGGAGCGCATTCTGCAATTACTAGTCAAAAAGGTAATGTGAGTTTTAATATACCAACGACCGCCGCGCATGTGGGTATAAAATTTGGATATGCCACAAGTGGTAACAATAGAGCGGTGCTACAAGACACAAGTGGAAACTTATATGTAACACAAAAAGATACGAATTATTATCACACAAGTGGTTCATGGGGCGGAACTAATAATTTAACTTATACCGCAACAGCTAATGGTGGCGCGGGCGCATTGGCGTTTACTTTACCAAGCGCATCCACTTCTGCTTATGGGGTTGTTAAATTAACAGATACCTATTCTTCAACAAATTCTACTAATGCCATGACTGGAAAAGCAGTAGCCAGTGCGATTAGTGGAGCAAGTGGAACCTATGTGACTCTTAATACTAATCAAACATTAACTGCAGCAGGGACTAAAACTTATTTAGGTTTACAAACTTATGGTTCAGATGGATTAGCCTTGGGTATTAATGGTAACAATACTGTAACACAAAAAGCAATTATGAAATATAATTCGACGCTTGATGCAATCGTATTTTCATTTGCATAGTAAAAATTTGAATTTCTCCGAAATTTTGGATATAATATATGTATAAGATAAATAATAAATCCTCCCTAGACATATTATATAGGAACCTCCTATCAAGGCGAGACTACACTTGCAGAATTGTAAGCGTACCCTACGCTAATAAATTTACAGAGGAAAATATTATGAATCTTAAAACTTTTAATTCGGAGTATAACGTTGTGGAGTTTCATCACTATATAAATCATGTAGACGATAAGGTTGTAAGCCTGGTGGAACTACTTATTGATTGTCCGATTGAGGAGTTCGTTGAGGATGATTTTACTTCAATTTTTATTATTGAAACGGACAAGCAGACTCATGTGTTTTCTTGGTATATGGTTGATGAGTATTATGAGGAGAATGGATATTTAAAAGTTATACTTGTGAAGTAAGTGAGGAAAGGCGAGCATTTATTGCTCGTCTTTTTTCTTTGAAGCGATTTATAGGGAATTTGACTTATATATAGAATTATGGTATAATTTAAATAGTGAGGAAATTAATTAGTTAAATGATGTGTTTTACGTATACGGCCTCCGGCGGGCGCCAAGGCTGGTCCCGAAACGGAGAGGCTCAGCCAGTGTACGGATTTAGCGGACCGGCGCCGAGTACGTAGAACTTGTAGATATATGGAGGAAAAGGAGAAGACATGGCATTACAGGTTTGGTTGCCATTTACTGATGGAACGCTTAAACAGCAAGGACTTAATAGTGCTAGTGCAACTGTGGGTGGAACAGTTAATTTAACTAATGCGGGGAAACTGGGTAAGTGTGCGACAATAGGAACTGCAGCAGGTGGAATTACTTTGCCAGCATCTACAATGACTTCTTTTACAGAATGTAGTGTTGCTTTTTGGATTAAAGTTATTAGTTGGAATACCAGTTACGCCACTTTTTTTCAGGCCGGATTGGGGTCAACACCATGGAATAATTATATATTTGGGATTTTAAGAAATAATCAAGGTTCTAATCTGTGTTTTACTTTAACTAATAGTAGTGGCAGTAGTACTAGCGCTTCATATACTAGTTCAAATTTAGAGGTTGGACAATGGTATCACTTAGCTTTTACTTATAAAGCAGGCACCGTTTGTATCTATAAAGATGGGGTATTAGATAAAACTTATAATACAACCTATGTACCAAATTTTGCAGGCATTACTCATATTAGCATTGGTAGGAGTACTAATAATTCTGGTTATCAAACTAATTGTAATTTAAATGATTTTAGAATCTATGACCATTGTCTTTCTCCAATGGAAGTTAAAGAGCTTGCAAAAGGGCTTGTATTACATTATCCTTTAAATAGAGGAGGATGGGGACAAGAGAATTTATTTATTGATTCTACCTATGAACAAGCAGATTCATCTATAGCTAATAGTTCAACAGACTGGTCTAAATATTTTAGACGATATAATGGTTCTGCGGGTATTCATTCTTTTTCTGATTATACGGATACAATTACTTTAAGTACAACGGGTAATCTTGGTGTTACTTTTCAACGAAAAGCAACAGATATAAATTTAGATTCTACATCATATTATACACTATCTTGTGAGGCAAAAAGTACTCAAACGGCTAGACCTTTATGTATTGGATTAAGTTATTATAATAATTCTAACTCTTGGGTCTGGCGTGGAGGTAGTAATCCTACTTACTTTAAAGAAGTAAATAAGTGGCAGAAATTTACATTAACTTTTAAGCCTGATGCAGATACTCAATATATAGATTATTGTTTTACCGTTACAGGAGTATCCAGCGGAACAGATACTTTTTCTATTCGACATTGTAAATTAGAAAAGGGTTCAGTTGCAACTCCATGGTGTCCAAATTCTTCTGATAATTTAGCAGATGAAATGGGCCTCAACGGAACAACCGAATATGATTGTTCTGGCTATTGTAATAACGGAACTAGAACTGGTACGTTTAGTTGGACGAGTGATACGCCGAAGTATCAAGTTAGTACAAAAATAGCCGCTGCTTCTACTGGAATAAAAACTTCAAATTTTTATGTTGGAGATATTTGGTCAATGAGTATGTGGTTTAAATATCCTTCTCAAGACAGTAGTGGTTGGAAGGCTTTGGTAATTTTAAATAATAATGGTGGAGATGCAGATTTACAATTTGGAAATTATATTAACTGTAGTAGCAATACTATACAATATAGCGCAAATGGTAAATATACAACAGGAGTTACTTTTACTTATGGAAAATGGCATCATATTGTGAATACCTATGATGGAACAACACTTAAATGTTATTTAGATGGTGTATATAAAACTTCAGTTACCCCTGGACAAACATTATCTAGAAGTAATTTAGGAATTGGATTTAAATCTTCTGCGGTCGATTTTAGCTCTGTAAGTAGTAGTTTTACAAATGGTTTTTTAAGTGATGTTAGGGTATATGCAACCGCCCTTTCCGCTTCTGACGTCAAATCTCTCTATCAAAACTCCGCATATATAGACAGTTCCGGTAATGTCTATGGCGCAGTTCATAGCGAGGTATAATGTACATGTTAAACGTACACGGTCTCTCGTGGTTACTCCTGTGGATGGGGCTTCGCCCATCCCACAGTCATAAACCACAAGAGACAAATACGTATACGATGGGCGGCTTCGCCTTCGGCTTCGCCGTTGAGCTTCGCTCAATGCGGCCGCGCGGTACGTGTACGTACAACATCTGCGGCTGGTGTACAGATTTAGCAGACCGGCGCGCCGAATACATACAACTTATAAGGAGAACAAATAAATGTCTCAAGTTCAAATAACTAAAAAAGGAGAAGTCATAGTAGCCAATAATGGAACACAAAATCCCAATTTAGCTAAAACCACTCCTAAATCAGTAACCCCAACCTCATACTGTGGTTATCAGTTAAATCTTACTGAAAATTTAGTTGCTAATCAAACTTATACAATTCAGTTCTGGGATGTGGATGTTTCTCATACAGGAAAAACTGCGGATAATTTAGGAATTGATGTTTATTGGGGTGGAGGAAGTTTACGAATGAAATACTGGCATGGAACTTCTTATTTTACGAATGGCCATGCAGATTATCTAGTAGGAACTTTTACAGTTACTTCTTCTCAAGCTAGTGGTAGTGGTTCTGGAAATCTATGGTTTAATATATACAATTCTGTTAGTAATGCAGATGGAACGAGAAACATGTCTATTGGTAAATGGAAATTAGAAAAAGGTTCCATACCTACTGGTTGGATTCCGGATGCTACTAATTCATTATATACTAATTTTAATATGTCAACCCAATCTACTAATTCTGGTTTTATTGAATTAGACAATAAAGCTCGTATATACAAAGAACGAATTGATGCCAATCAATTCTATGAAATTTAAGGAGAAAAACAATGGCAAGATATTTTGCGATAATTGATTCTGCAGAGCCGCTTCTGTTATTTAGTTGGGAAGCTATGGATTTTCGTAGCACTTCTCAATTACACTTTGCAACTGACGACCTTGCAAATATTCGAACCGTACTTAATAATTTTAAAAATATTTCAATTATAGATGAGAATAATAATGAAGTAGCTCATTTTACTGAATATGACAACTATTCATCAATTGCTTATTTCGGTTCTAATTATTCTGCTCAGTTAGAAAGCTTTGCTAATGAACTAATAGTTACTTTAACTAAAACCGATTTAATCTCTCAAGTACAACGCTTAGATGAACAAGTTAATAAAGTTGTTGATATTGAAAATATGACATTAGACCAATATAAAGAATGGAAAGTTGATCGTTTTTCAGAAATTGGAGAGCAACTTATTTTTTCAGGTACTGATGTCACTCTTTTAAATGGAGTGGTTAAGCATTTTACATATAATCTTGAAGACCAATCTAATTTACTCAACGCAATTTTTATAATTCAAGCATTAGGTGACCTTTCAATTTCTATCCCATATCATGGTCATGGAGAACCTTGTGAATTATATAATGCACGAGATATTCTTGCAGTTTATTTTACACTTCAATTCTTTAGTACACGTATTCAAACAGAAACAAATATGAAAATAAATTGGGTTCGTAGCTGCGAAACCAAAGAAGAAGCTATGGCAATTAATTTCACAGATGCTCTTCCAACCGAGTGGCAAGAAAGAGCAGAGGCAATTATGGGACCTGCTATGGAGCTTGCTACACAACTTCAGGCTCAATATTTTGGTGATGTTGAGCCAGTTGTTGAAGAGACAGCTGAAGGAGGAGAGGAGTAATGGAAAATGGAATTGACTATAGAGAAATTGAGCAAGAATTAATCGAAGCCTACAAAGATACTGATTCAAAAGTTGGTTCATGGCAAAAGAAAGTTCTTTTACTTATATTAAAAACACTTATTATACTTGTAAGTGAGAAAGGAAAGGATAATTAATAAATGTACGTGGCGGCCGTTCGTAATTTTGAACGGTCGGCCGCCCTCTACGGAGGACTTGTAAATGAAAAAGAAACTAATCCCTTACGCAGTTATATTTGTGGTAAGTGGTTTTGTATATATATCGCTTGAGCTACTCTGGCGCGGGCGCTCACATTGGACAATGTTTTTATGCGCTGGCTTATGCGGGTTGGTGATGGCTAATATTAATAATAAAATTTTAGAATTTTATACAGATTTTCGAATTCAAGTTGTAGTTTCTGCTTTGTGTTGTACATTTGCTGAATTTTTATTTGGCATTATATTTAATAGAAATTTTACAATTTGGGATTATAGAGGAATGTGGGGAACTATTCATTGGTTAGGCGACCAAGTTAATTTACTGTTTTTTGGAATATGGATATTAATTAGTTTATTTGGTTTGCCTTTTCTTGATTGGTTACAATGGAAATTGGGTTTGGAAAAACAACCTTATTATAGAATAGGAGAGAAATGGTTCTTTCCTTGGGGAGGAAAAGGATAAATGGCAGTTTTAAAAGATTTAATTGTCCATGGACCTAGTAGATTCATTAACACTGCACAATTTAATAGTTTAAAAGTTAATCGTATTGGTGCTGATGAAGGCATTTTTAATAAATTAATTGCTACTAATGCTGATATAGGCACCCTTAATGTAGATGATTTAACTGCTCAAAATGCAACTGTAATGGGTTTATTAGATGTAAAGGGAAATTTACATACAAATAGTTGGACTAATTCAAATATTGCAACTATACAAGGCAATTTTTATATTGCTCCTACTGTAGTGACAGGAACTAGTTCAGGTAATACTGGAGTTACTATAACTGCTATTAATAATGGTTCTGCAACTGCAGGATATTGGACTTTAACAATTAGTGGTAGTAATGTTTTAACAGTACCGAATCTTGAAGCGGATCAAGTAGTAGAAACCGACCAATCTTATAATTCTTGGAGCGTTGGTTCTGAAGTTATGGTAACTGGTTCTATTAAACGAAACAATACCACTTATCCACTTGGTACTTTAAAAGGTGTTTTAGGTGGTAGCGGAGTAACTTCTAGCGGAGCCACAATTACAAAAATTACTGATAATATAAATAATAATCCTGTTACTTTACAAGAATGTGGTGCAGGCACTTATGGTTATGTAGAAATTAAAATTTCTTTATATAAACGAAATTATAATAGTGCTCTTTATCCATTAGGTATATTATTAAGTGCACAAGGACGAGCTTCTAAATCATTTATTGATATATACGGAGGAGCAAATATTGCTCAAGAAGGGACGCTTAAAGGAGCTACTACAGATTATGGTGGTTTATCTATTCCAAATGTTCGTATTGGTAATTTAAGAGGGCTGCCAAATATAAGAACTGGTGATTTTACAAGTAATAATTGTTTGCCAACCGGATGGGGAATTTATACTGATAATGGATTTTTCCGAGGAAAAGTTGTAGCTCAAGAGGGAGAAATTGGTGATTTTATATTAGATGATAATTTGTATTCTGGAACGGGCGGAATTGGTGTAGGAGATAATATTTATATTTCTACAGGTATTACCGCGCCAACAGATTGTTCTATTGCTAATTCTGGAGGTGGACTTGACTGGGCATTTGCGGTTGGGTCTGATTTTGGAGTAACCACTTCCGGAATTTTATATGCTAAGGGCGCCCGTATTAGTGGAAGTATAGAAATCACAGACGCTAGTAATATCTATACAAAAGAAGATATTGATTTACAAAATCAAACATTGTCTAAAGCTTCAATTAGTCAAATTGAGCAATTAGAGAAAATTATTAATTCAAGTGATTGGTTAGCTAAGTATGGAGAGTATACTAATTCATATACAGAAGATGTAATACCTATAAGTGGTAAATGGTATTTTAAACGAGATAATACTGGTCATTATCAAATAACTATTCCAGAACCGAATCCGAAGTTACAAGGTTGGTATGAATTAAAAAATCCTACTTTTACACGTTCAGTAGATGAGCAGGTAGATGATGGAAAACAATACTATTATCGTAGTGCAAGCACTCCTTATTTTTATACTCCTGTTGTAAATCCAACGGGTATTCCTGCGAGTTCGGAAAATGCATATTATGAATTAACTAGTACAACATATCAAATTTCTCAAGATACACAAGTGGTAGAAAATAAATTGTATTTTACTCAAGAAACAGTAGATAGTACATCAGTTTATACCGTTATTACAGAACCAATAGCTAATCCACATTTATTACAATTATATGAATTAAGCGATTCAGATGAAACTATAGCAAAATATTTAAGTGATCATTTAGTATTATCAGATAATAAATCTGAATTACAAGTTCAAATTGATGGAACTAAGTCTAGAATTAAACTTACTGCTGATAGTGTAAATATTATAAATGAAAATAGCGAAACTATAGCTAAATATGGTAGCAACATTATTTTAGGAAAAGAAGACGATACACACATTAATTTATCTAGTGAACAAGGCTTAGGATTTTATCAAGGAGCGGAAAGTACTAGTGATGCGAATGTAAATAGAGTAGCTTATATGAATGGTAGTAAATTGTTTATTAATTCAGCCGAAATTGTATCAGAATTACAAATAGGAATGTTTAAATGGAATACGGATGGTGCTAGTAGAGTATCATTTAGATATTCTCCAAAATAGGAGGTAATTAATGGCTTATTCATATGTTACCGGTCCATATTCAGCTGTATATTATCCGCCTAGTTCTTCTGTAGGTAGAAAAATTAGGGCAAGATTATATTATCAAATAACTGAAACAGCTACAACATATAAAATAGACGCATATGGACAAGGTACAATTTATAAAGATAATGTAGGTTGTACATTATATGGTAAGTTAAATCTTACTGGAAAGTCTGAAATAACAGGCAATCATGTATATCATTATTCTTCAAATGGTACGAATCATACAGAAGTTTATTATACAATGTGCTCTGGTATGAGTAGAACATGGAATAAAACGACTTCTACACAATCAGCAACAGCAAGTATGTATGTTTATTGGAGTTCTTCAGATGCCAATTCTAAAGCTACTAAAACATTTACTATACCTGCTCTTAAAAAATATTCAGTTACTTTTAATGCTAATGGTCAAGGTACTGCTCCAGCTACTCAAAGCATATATCATGGCTATAAGGCTACAAAACCAACAGACCCAACTGCTACAGGATATACGTTTGGTGGATGGTATACAGATGCAGCTTGTACAGATGCAAAAGCTTGGAATTGGAATACAGCTATTACTTCAGCAGTTACATTATATGCAAAATGGACATTAAATAAATATGCTGTAACTTATAATGCTAATGGCGGTACAGGAGCAATTTCTACCCAATATCAAGAATATGGTAGTAGTATAACTTTATATACCGCTTCAGGCGCTTCAGGTGATACGGGTTTTTCTAGAGAGTTACATACTTTAATGAATTGGAACACTAGAGCTGATGGAGCTGGAACTACTTATAGTTTTGGCAGTGCTTATTCAGCTAATGCTGCTGTAACTTTATATGCACAATGGCGTAATGACTATACGGCTGCTACTTTAACTAATTGTCAAGCATATAGAGTGAAGGGTCCAACAGATAGTCAACACCCTAATACTCCTTCAGATGATAGCGGCTATATAAGAATTATGGCTAATTATACTGTTAGTAAATTAATTAGTAGTTATTCTGCAACACAGCCAACCAATCTTCAAAATACAATTACAGTATCTATTAATGGTTCAACTGTTAAAACTGAAACAAAATCCGCACCTGGGTCTATAGATTTTATTACTTCTGGAACCTATCCATTAGAACAAATACATACTATAATAATTACAATAAAAGATAGTTATAATCGTTCGGTTTCAAATACTTTAAAAGTTGCTCGGGCGATATATCCGATTGATTTGTACGGGATAACTAATAGTAATAATACTAAGGTTTATATGGGAGTTATGCATCCTTATGTAGCAGGACAACAATTAACAATTACAAATACTTATGTAGATGGGGATATATTTTTAATAACTGATAACAATGCTGCAGTTGGAACTGTAGATCAACAATTAAGTACTGCTCTTACAGCATTGGGATGGAGTTAAAAGGAGGAATTTATGTATCATATTATAGAAACACAACAACACGAAGATGGCACTGTTGGGGTTTTAACTTACACTGATGAAACTGAAGCTGGTGCAATCAGTAGATGGCATGGTATTTTACAGTATGCAGCCGTTTCTGATGTGTATATTCATAGTTGTGCAATTTTAACAGAAGATTTAAGAGTTTTAAAACGAGAATCTTATAGACATTATTCACAGGATGGTGGTCAATAATGATTAATATATCATTAAAAGAGGTTTTAACTAAAATTTTAACACTTTTAAAATCACATTCTACCACAATAGCTTCACATACAACGTCAATTAGTGAACTAGATTCAAAAACTACAGTTAATGCAATAACTGTTAATATGACTTCTACTACTGGTACTTTTGTCAGCTCTAATTGCAGAAGAGTTGGAAATGTTGTTTGGTTTAGTATAGCAGTTCGAAATACCTCATCTGTAGCTGCGGGTGCAAATATTTATCAAGGTACCGCTTCTGCAACTTTACCAAGACCAGTAGCTTTTACTACATCAGGAAGCTATTACGGTGCACATGCAGTAACTGGAAGTGTTAATTCAGAAGGAAACGTAATCATAAGAAATGCGTCATCTTCAGCATTTTCAATAGGTTCTTCAAGTACTGCAACTGTAGCTTTTACATATATTACTGATGATTAATTAAAGATGGGTAAAGCCCATCTTTTTTTTATTGCCCTAAAAAAGATAGGTAAAACTTATCTTTTTTTATTGCCCTGAAAATTTCAGGTTCAACTTATTCCCAAAAAAGTTGAACCCCATACGCAAAAACCCACTTACTTATGAGTCAAAGAGTTAAACATATTTTTAAACTGACCAACGCTTCGGCTCATAAATAAGCTGACCGCGCGGAATATGTATATGTGTTAAAAAGACTTGTCATTTGACAAGTCTTTTTAATTTGGATTGAGTAGAGAGACTCTATTAATTTACTACTTATTTAGAGAAAATAGATTTATAAGGTGGTGAATATTATGATTACAAGAGGTACAACTCCTTATCATTCTTTTGTTTTACCACTTTCACTTGACTCAATTTCTGAACTATATATTACCTATCTTCAAAATGATGAGGTTATTTTGGATAAAAGTTTATCCGATGATTCGGTTAATCTCATAGAGGTAGAATCTAATTTAGAAAATGCGTCAATGGAAGAGATATTAACTGAAGAATCAGAAGAAAAAGAAACTAAAGTTACTGTTCATTTAACTCAAGAGGACACATTAAAATTCACTTTTTATCCTGCAGCAGAAAAAAATATTGCTGTAATTCAGATTAGAGTTTTAACTTCTGATGGAGAAGCTTATGCTTCAAATCCAATTCAAGAGCGTATTTTTGGAGTGTTAAAAGATGGAGTCATTAGTGAGTAAAAGAATGCGAATGCTTCAAAAAAATCAAACTTTTAAAACTCAGCTGAATTCTGATGGAGACATGAACTTTAAAGTCACACTTAATTCAGAAAATCAATCAATTTCGACTCAATTAACAAAACAAACTCAAAATATTTCAGTAGAATCTCAACTATCTTCAAATACGATTAATAGTTCAGGGGTGGTTAATAATACTCCAGAAGACGAATTCTACGATGAAATAATTTTCTACGATGGTGGAGGCGTTGAAGGTTATGGCTACTAAACGAAGGCATGTGAAAGCAGTAATTCAGCTACGGCGCGCCACTGAGCAAGAGTGGATTGAGTTAGACCCTATTCTACGCGCAGGTGAACCGGCGCTGAGTATAGATAAGAATAAATTAAAAATTGGTGTTGGAAATAAACATTGGAGTGAGTTAAGTTATATTGGTGGCTCTGGTGGTACGGGAGTAAGTGATTATAGAGATTTAGAAGGTTTACCTTCTATTAATCAAGTAACTTTGCTTGGAGATAAAGATAGTTCAGAATTAGGATTACAAGAAGAGATGGACGCCCTTCTTGAATCAGACATAGATAGAATTATATTTGGAGGGATTTAAGAATGGCGAATAATAAATATTTAAACGATGTTGGCTTAAGATATTTTTATGAGCGTTTAAAATTAGTTTTTGCTAATAAGCAAGAATTTAATGATTTAAAAACCAAAGTTGATAACATGGTTGAGCAAGGCGGCGAACCAAATAATATTGATTATATCGCCGTTAATGGAACTAGGGTTACTCCTGATGCCAATAAACAGGTTGACCTCACAATTCCAACCAAAACTTCTGATTTAACAAACGATGGTGATGGCACTAGTAATTTTGCTACAGAATCTTATGTAGCACAAAATGGTGGGAAAATTGATACTATTAGTGTAAATGGTACAGCACAAACCATTACTAATAAGAATGTTGATTTAACCGTACCTACTAAGACTTCAGACCTTACAAATGATAGTAATTTTGCAACTACTACTGCTCTTAATGATAAGGTAGATAAAGAAACTGGTAAAGGCTTATCAACTAATGACTATAGTACAACCGATAAAGGAAAGGTTGATAAATTAGTATGGAATGGTAATGTACTTGATAGCTCAGTTTTACCTTCATTTGTAGATGACGTTGTGGAAGTTTATCCAGTTGGTGCAACCGAATTAGCGTCAAATTGGTTATCTACTGCTGCTGGCGGCGCGCCAATTACACCAGAAAGCGGTCGCATTTATGTCTTAATGGCTGATTCAACAAATTATACAGCTAATTCACAATTTAGATTTGGTGGAACGACTTATGTAAAATTATCTGATGGAGGAGTTAGTTCAATTACTACTGCAGAAA
>Ga0326512_10001401_pt1 | contig 18742 bp, 22 predicted proteins | sample 1_2617_0518_D_FD_203652 | JGI IMG/M metagenome (GOLD analysis project Ga0326512, IMG submission 203652) | Bovine rumen microbial communities from UC Davis, California, United States - 1_2617_0518 | ecosystem: Host-associated > Mammals > Digestive system > Stomach > Rumen | place: USA... | reverse complement strand
AGTAACATCACCAAATTCTCATTATCAATATGAAGGATATTTGAATATGACAAATCCTTATATTGTAGATGGTAGAAATAAAAACTGGAACAATATAACAAGAGGAGTAAGTTCAAAAAATGAAGAAATATATAATTCATTAACACAAAAAGAAAAAGACTATTTATCTGATTTAGCAGATAAGATGGATGATATGTATGATAATCATGCAGATTCAGTAGAAGGTTTTTATCAAAGACTTAATGCAAACAATGAAAAGTTATATGACAGAATAACTTCAGAAAGTAGTATAAGAGAAAAACTATATGATGCAGCATTATATCAATGGAATGATACTTATGTAGAAGATTTAATAGGTGAAAGAGAAACAACAAATGAAATTGTTAAAGAAGTGCTTGAATTAAATAAAAATGGAGCAAATTATGATGGAGTTATTTTTGAAGGAATTACTGACTATGGATTTTATTCAAATGATAAAGATGGAACACCACATAATGTTTATGTAACATTTAATTCTAATCAATTTAAAGCATATGACAATACAAATCCTACTGATGATCCTGATATAAGATATAGTATTAGCAAACAAGATAATCAAGGAAGGGACTTATCAGTTCAACAACAAGAATATTTTAAAGATAGCAAAGTAAGAGATAATGAAGGTAGACTATTAGAAGTCTATCATGGAACACCAAATCCTGGATTTACTGTATTTGATACAAACAGGTCAAGTTCTAACACAATGTCTGGTGAATATGGGTTGTATTTTACAGATAGCAAACAATTTGCTGATGACTTTAGTTATGAAAGACTAGAATCAGATAGTATGTTTTATGACAAAAAAGGTAAAAAAGGAGATGTATATTCAAATTATTTAAACATAACAAATCCATTAGATTTTGCTAACTTAACACAAGAACAAATTGAAGATTTATATAACTATGCAAGTAATATGGGGCAACTAGATGGAAAAGATGCTTTTGTTAAAAATATGTTGAGATGGCAAGAAATAGGAAACCATCAATTAATGAAAGGAAACCTTGATTTAAAAGCAATAGCTGATAATTCACCATATGATGGAATAAAAGCAAAGTTATCAGTTCAAGGTAATGAAAATGAATATATAGTATTTAATTCCAATCAAATAAAAAATGTAGATAATAAAAATCCAACATCAAATCCAGATATAAGATATTCAATAAGTAAACAAGATAATCAAGGAAGGGACTTATCAGTTCAACAACAAGATTATTACAAAGATAGTAAAGTAAGGGATCAAGATGGTAACTTGCTTGTAATGTATAATGGTAGATATTCAGATGATACAGTATTTAAACCAAGTAGATGGACTAATGAAAAAAATGGACCAACTCAAATAAAAGGATATTTTGCAACTGATAGTTCATATAGTGAAATATATGGTGATGTTAGTGAATATTATTTGAATATTAAAAATCCATTATATATGGGATTAGAAGATGGTAATGAAGCATTAACATTAAATGAATGGCAACAATTCTTTAAAGAACATGGAATAACAGGAGTAGAATTTGATTCATCTTTATATGGAGTAAATACAAAAGGAAATATAGCACCTGATATAGATGGACAAAAAAGATATCTAGCATTTGAAATAGTTGATAGTGATGAATATTGGAATAATGATGGTAATGTAACTGAAAGAATTAAAGCAGCAGGTTATGATGGATTAACATGGACAGAAGGCGGACAAGCATATATGCCATTTGAATCTAATCAAATAAAAAATGTAGATAATCTAAATCCTACAACAAATGAAGATATAAGATTATCTATGACAAGAAATAATGATATAGCACCTACAAGAAAAAAGGGATTAACATATAGTGAAGATGTAATAAAAAGAGATGTATATACAGGTCAATTATTACAACCTGAATCACAAAATGAAACTCAAACTGAAACAGAACTACCAACTAGAGAAGTAGATTTACCATTTGATGATGTAGAGTATGAAGAAATACCTACTGAAAGACTAAGACAAAGAATAGAAGAAAAGCTAAACAGAGTTAGTGATAAAGCAATAAGAATGTCTACAAAAGACTTAGAATTAACAAGAAAAGAAAAAGCACAATTAAGAGATAAGTTATCTAAATATAAAGGTTGGAGTAGAGAACAACTAACAAATGCAGAAGTATACAATGATATCTACAATATGGTAAGTGATTATGCTGATAGAAGTTATATAATAACTGATGAAGAATTAAAAGCAGTACAAAAAGAAATAAGAAAAACACCAATAAATATATCTCCTGAATTAAAGAATCAAATAACTGATTATGGAGATTTTAGAAAAGAAAATTTCGGAAAGTTAAGATTAACTGATAAAGGTAATCAAGGAGTAGATGTTGTATATCAAGAATTAAATGAAATGTATCCACAATATTTCAAAAATTTAGATGCAAGTCCAGCTGACCAATTATATGAACTTGCAGACTTTATGAATAGAGATATAAATACTATTGATGAGTATAGATTAGATGATACTGAACTTAATAATGCTGCAACACAAATCTTTAATAAATTAATAACAAACTCTCTAACTGATGGAGATATAAATGAATTACAAGAAAAACTAGATAAAAAGAAAATATCTAGAAAAGATGTAAGAGCAATGTTAAGAGATGAAATGGGAATCACAATAGAAGATATAGATAAAGGTAAAGATATAAGTGCTATAAATGTTGCTAGAACTGATCCTATTAGATTAAATGAAAAAGTGTTTGGAAGAGAATTAGGAAACAAAATAAATGATGCAACTATAAGAAAAACTCAACACAATGAAGCTGATAGGATGAGATGGTTAAATAAAGAAAGAGAAGAAATCAAAAATTTAGGAATTAAACCTAGAAGTGCTGAAAGTGCAGCAGTACAAAAATATGGAGAAAAACAATATGTAGACAAAAATGGAGAAATAAAGCAATATGGAGATAAAGAGTTAGCACAAGAGTTTAGTGATAAGAATACACAAGAAAAAATCAAAAAAGCAGCTGAAGTATTGAGAGAAAAATATGATAATTACTTAGATCAAATTAATAGTGAACTAGATTATATGGGATATAACACTATACCTAAGAGAAGTGATTATATGCATCACTTTGAAGAGTTGCAAGATGTGTTTAGTAAGTGGGGAACACCATTTAATCCAACAAGTCTAAAGGAAAATGATTTACCAACAGATATTAATGGATTAACTGAATTTAATAGACCTGGAAAAGCATGGTTTAGTGCAGCACAACAAAGAATGGGAGCAAAAACAACATATGATGCAATAACAGGAATAGATCAATACTTAGAAGGAGCAAGTAATTTAATATATCATACACAAGATATTCAAAGATATAGAGCATTAAGTGAAATGATAAGAGATACTTATGGTCAAACAAAAGGATTTGAAAATCTAGATACACTAAGTGATGAAGAAGCAACACAAAGAGTAAAAGATATATTAGATAATAAGTTAAGTAAGTATGCAGCATGGTTAGATGAACAAGCAAATGCATTAGCTGGAAAAAAAGGAGCAATGGATAGGTCAGTAGAAAGACTTATAGGAAGAAAAGGATATTCAGTAATGAATACTTTGAAATCACAAGTTGGTTCTAATATGACAGGATTCAATGTAAGAAGTGCAATGACAAACTTCATATCATCTACGATTGCAGGAGCTAAAACAAATAAAGTAGCATTAATAAAAGGTACAGTAAGTACTATTAATAACTTAATGCACAAAGATGGGTTTACAGATAAAAGTGATTTCTTAACCAGAAGATATGGTAGTGATACATTAAGTCCTAAATTATGGCAAAAAATAAGCAATGCTGGACAAATATTTATGAATGGTAGTGATTATTTAACATCACAAATAATAACAAGAAGTAAATATTTTGAAGGCCTACAAAATGGAATGACAGAAGAAGCAGCAATAAAGTATGCAGATGATTTTGCAGCAAGAGTTATGGGAGATAGATCAAAGGGTTCAACAGCAGAAGTATTTAACTCAAAATCTTTAGGATTAATAAGTCAATTCCAATTAGAAGTAAATAACCAATTAGATTATATGATTCATGATACAAAAATGGATTATCAAGCAGAATCTAATAAAGCAAAAGCTGCAGCAGGAACAGTATTTACATTAGGACAAATAGCAGGATATTCATATTTCTTTAATGAATTGTTTGAGCAAGTAACAGGAAGTAGAGCAGCATTTGATCCAATTGAAATAATCAAAACATTATTTGGAGTTGGAGATGATGATGATAAAACACAAGAAGAAAGAAATGAAGAAGCAATATTAATGCTATTGGAGAATTTACCATTTGGAAATATTTTAACAGGTGGTGGAAGAATACCAATAAGTAGTGCATTACCAATTACTGAATTAATAACAGGTAAAGATCAATATGGAAATGATAAATCAAGAAAGAAAATTTTAGAAGAAGCATTACCATATTACATTTCTCCAACTGGATTTGGACAAGCACAAAAAACATTAAAGAGTATGAAAATGTATACTAATGATTTACCAGGTAGTTATACTGATTCAGGTAATTTAAGGTTTACAGCAAGTACAGAACCAGCAGATGTTGCAAGAAACTTATTATTTGGACAATGGTCAAGTAAAGAAGCTGATGATTATATTGAAAGTGGTTATAAATCAATTAATAGTAAGAAAGTACCATTAGTAAAAGAGCTTGGATTAACAAGTAGTGAATATAGAGAAATTCAAAGTGGATTAAGTCAAGCTGGTACATTGAAAAATGAAGAAGGATATGAAATGTACAAAGATGAAGATGGAGATATTTATTACTATGATAAAAATAGTAGACAAGTATACACAGAGAGTGGAGAAGAGTCTAGTAAAGATATAACTACATTAACAAAAGCAAATAAGAAAGAAGCTCAATTAAACTATATAAATAGTCTTGATCTACCATATAAGAGTAAGAATGCATTAGCAAATGACTTGTTTGGTAGTGATAACACTAAAGATAAATATGGATATGATAAATATACTGAAACTGCTACTAATAAAAATGGTAAAGAAGTAACAAAAACTTATTACTATAATCCTGATACTGATACAGTATATAATTCAAAATATGAAGTAGTAGATAAAGATATAAATGAACTAACAAAGGTAAAATCAAAAGAGATAAACCTAAGAGAAATGAATAGTTTTAATGACTATGAAGAATATACATATTCTACTAAAAATGAAGATAAGTATAACTGGATGAAATCTAATGGAATATCATATAATGATTATTCAAAGAGTAAAGAATCTAAAGAAGCATATGATTGGGCTTATAATAATCCAAATAGTTATACATTATCTAAAACAATAACAGATGATGTAGTATCTTATAAAAAATATAAAGAAGATATAGATAACATTAAAGCTGATAAAACAAAATCAGGAAAAACAATAAGTGGTTCAAGAAAGAAAAAAGTTGTATCTTATATAAATAAACTAGATTTATCATATGAGCAAAAACTTGTATTATTCAAAAGCATTTATAAAAGTGATAAAAAGAATAATAAGAAGATTGTAAATTACATAAATAATATGGACATGACAGTAGAAGAAAAATATACAGCATTAGAAAAGCTAGGATATAAAGTAGATAGAAAAAAAGGTACAGTTAGATAGGAGGTTGGAATGGAAATAGTAATAGCATTAATAAGTGGATTATGTGTTGCAATACCATCCATATTAGCAACATGGTCATCTAACAAAAAAACAACAGCATTAATAACATATAGACTTGATATTCTAGAAAAAAAAGTTAATGAACATAATAACTGGGCATTAAGAATTCAACATCTAGAAGATGAAGTAAAGTTCTTAACTGATAGTAGGAAGTGATTATATGAAAAGAGTAAGAACTGCTGATGAATTAGAAAGAAAATATAACTTAGGTAAATTAAAAAAATCTATGTTAGATAATACAAAGAACATAGAAGTTGCAACAGAAAATGTAACAAAAATGCAGAATAGTGTTGAATACATAAGAGATTCACTAATAATAAATTTAGGAGATATACTGGATACTCAATCTAGTATATCTCTTTACTTTTATTCTGGAGTTCCAACAACAACTAATGAACCATATATATTATGGAAAAATGTACAAGATGAAATAGGAGATTTCTATTATGACAGAGAAACAGGATATGTATATAAATACACAACAAATGGATGGATTCAACAAACTGATAAAAGTTTAATCCTTGCAATGGCATATTCTAATGCAGCAATGGATACTGATGATAATGAAAGACAAGTGTTTTTTACAACACCTACACCTGATTACTCTTCAGGAGATTGGTGGGTATTAGATGATGGAACATTGATGTTTTGTCAAGTTGGTAGACAAAATGAAACTGATACATATCATGAAAATGATTGGATAAATTCTAACGAATATGCAAATGCAATAGCAATGGCAACAATAGATGAATTAGGTGGAGAAACAACTCATATATTAAGTGGAACAGTAATAGAAAAAACTGATAAATGGGTTAAATTTACTGATTTAGCTACTGGTGGTTCAACAGTAATAGATGGAAGTAATATAACAACAGGATCAATAGATGCAAGTTTAATAACAACAGGTACACTTAACACAGATGTAATAACAGGATATGGTAATCTTCAAGATAAAGTAGCAAACATAGAAAATACTTTAGCAACAGGAGTACCAAAAGTTTTCAATGATATTTTAACAATAGATGGAGAAAATGGACTTGTAGTATTCAATGAGAATAGTGAAATAGTAGCAAGGATGGATAATGATTCTTTTTCAATAGAGGACATAAAAGGAACAACACTAGAAGAAATAACAGAAGATGGAGCTGTATTAAAAAATGCAACAATAAACAATTATTTAACAGCAGGTAATCATAGAATAGAAAAATATACTGAAAACAATAAAGATAGAACTGGTTGGTTCTATGTAGGAGGTTAGAATATGGCAACAACATTAACTACATCTTATAAGAAGATAGGTTCTATAAATACAAGTACATATTCTCAATTAAGGTTTTATGCAAAATACAATTCACAAAGTACTGCAAATAATACATCAAGTATAAGTGTTCAGTTAAGATTATATGGAAATGGTAGTTATGGATCATTTAGTAGTGGTTCGTGTGGAATAAGTGGAATATATAATCCTACAAGTGGTACAACAAGTTATTCAACAAGTCTAGGTTCAACAAGTTATTCAAATGGTAGTGAAAAAACATTAGCAACATATACCTATTCAGTAAACCATAGTTCAACAGGAGCATATAGTGATACAATCACATATAAAATAAGTTCAAAAGGTTCAGTAAGTGGTTCTGGAAATGTAAGTATAGCATTACCAACAATAAAAAGAGTAGCTACAATGTCTAGTAGCAATGATTTTACAGATGAATCTCCACCAACTATAAAATTTAGTAATCCAGGTGGATTTACAATATATCCATATTTGATAATTAAAAATTCAAGTGGAACAACATTGCTTGATTATTCATATGATACAGGTTATAGAACTGCTGTAACTTCTCCTTATACATGGAGTTTTACAAGACCTGCAATAAATAGCACAACATACTCTTCAATGTTAGAAGAAATATTAGCAACTTGTAATACAAGTAACAAATATAATGTAACTTTAGGAATAGATACCTATAATGGATCAACAAAGTTAGGATATAGTAGTTTATCTAATACAATGACAATAGTAAATGCTAATCCAACAGTTGATAGCACAAACTATGAAGAAACTGATGTTGCATTAACATCAAAAGGATATACAGACTTTAGTTATTGCATAACAAATGAAAGTAAACCAAGTGTAGAAGTAAGTTGTAGCACATTAAAGAGTGCAAATGTATCAAGTGTAGTAGTATCAACTTCATCTACAACAAGTGGATATATTCCACAAAGTATAACATTAAGCTATGACAGTACAAGTGGTACATACAAGGGATTATTTGGAACAATAACAGGAACATTAACTGATATATCTTTTATAACAACAGTAACTGATAGTAGAGGAAATAAAGCAACAAGTACATATACACCTATTTTATTAAATTATAAATCTATTTCTATATCATCACTTGAAGCAACTAGATCAAATTCAACAAGTGGAACTATTACAGTAAGAGCTTTAGGTACATGGTATGGTGGAACAATGTTAGATGATGAAACAAATCCATGTAACATAGCATATGGAATAATAGAAAAAAATAGTGGTAGTACAATAACATATATAGATATAGATAGTAGTAATATTACTTTAAATGCTCTAAACAATACATGGTCAATAAATTATACATTACCTTTAGAATATAGTTATCAAAAAGCATGGAGCTTAACTTTAACAGCAGGAGATTTATACAACAATGTTAGAAAAGAAACAACAATATTAAAAGCAGTACCTACAATGTCATTAGGTGAAAATGATATGCAAGTAAATGGTGATTTGTTTGTAAGTGGAACAGCACAAATACAAAATGGACTATATTGTAGACCAACAGGACAAGCAAATACACCTGTAGGAAATAGTATGCTTGTGATTAAAAGAGTAACTAATTCAGAAGCACCAAATAATGGTGTAGTATTAGAATTTGGTAATTCAACAAGTTGGACAGGTCAATTATATATAGGTGATAATGCTACTCAAGGTATTTACTATAATGGTTGGTCTAATGGAGTAAGGGGTAGTTGGATAAGATTAGCAAGTCAAAATGATTTAGCAAAAAATCTAATTACAATGCAATTAACAGGTTCACAATCATTTGGTAATGCATATACAAAATTAAATTTAAGTGCAAGAACAACGATTGGAACAAAATTAAGTGTTAGTTCAAATCAAGTAAAAATAGGTGCAGGAATAAACCACATAAAAGTAAGTGGTACATTTGGTTATAATTATACAAGTGCTGGAATGAGATATTTAAGAATTACAAAAAACTGGAATGCAAGTAGTATAGATGCTACTACAATAGCACTGCAACAAAAATATGAAAATAACACAAATCACGTTGGAACAATAGCAATAACAGATGTTGTAATACCTGTTAGCGAGGGAGATTTAATAGGAATGTATGTCTATGGATTAAGTGGAGATAGTGTAAGATATACAGTCAATGGAATGATACAAACAAATATGACTATTGAAGTAATAGATTAGGAGGATAAATATGAAAGAAAAAATAAAGAAAATATCAAAGTATGTAGTAAACATACTAAATATGATTAATATGCTATTACTTGGATTAGCAAATGTATGGAATTGGAATATAGATAAAGTAAGTGCAACAATAATAGTAATAGCAGGTGTAATAAGTGCATATTTAACAACAGGTAAGATATTCTCAACAGAAGATGAAGATTTTAATGAAGATTTTGATTTTGATGAAGAGGAGTGGTAGATATGGCATTTCATTTTACAAAAGGATATGAAGATTATGCTAAATTTCCTATGCATTATCTTAAAATAACTCAATCATATAATGAAGGAAATCATAAAGCACATTGGTATGGTGCAACACCAAAAGATTATCCAACAGATTTAGGTGGAGAAGATGGTGGGAGAGATTATCTCATCAGTCCTATAGATATGAAAGTAACAAATGTACAAGGAATAGGTAATAGTAAAGTATCTAATAAAGTATTTTTAGTATCAACAAAAAAAGTACATACACCAATAGGGTATTATCAAATATTTATGACTGCAGTACATTTTGAAGATAGTGATGTAAAGAAGTTTGGAATAAAAAAAGGAAAAGTATTTAAAGCAGGAGAACCTATATGCTTGGAAGGTAAAGAAACTGCAACTGCTAATCATTTACATTTTACTTGTGGAATAGGTAGTGCTAATAAATCAGTAAAAAATTCTAAAGGAAAATATGTAACAAAAGGAGATTGCAGAAAACCTGAAGATATATTTTATATAGATAAAAACTTCACAAAAGTATTAAAAACAAGAAATATAAAATTTCAATATCTACCACCATTAAAAAAAGAAACTAAACCTAGTGTATCTTATTACAAAAAATATACAGGTAAATCAGTAAGTATAGTGGATGGATTAAAAGCAATAGGAGTAGATAGTTCATTTAGTTATAGAAAGAAAATAGCAAAAAAGAATGGTATAACTGCTTATGTTGGTTTACCTAGTCAAAACAAAAAGATGCTAGATTTACTAAAGAAAGGTATATTAATAAAGATATAACAATAGCACATCAACTGTAAGTTATAGAATATCTATTCTTAGTAAAAAATTAAAGAAATATTATAATAATATAAAGAGAAGCTGATAATTTCAGCTTCTTTTTTTGTGCAATAATTTAAGCAAGTGAGGTAATAACTATGATCCTAGTGATAGAATAGCAGAATATTGTTGGTTAATAAAATAAGAAGCATATAGCTTCTTTTTATATATAATTTCTACCATATTTGATTCTAAAATCATCAGGAGTTTTGTTGTAATGTTCACACCAAGTTTTTTCTCCAATTTCTTTAATAGGTAACCAAGTATTTTTATAATCTTTATGAATTAATCTATGATATTCAGGAGATACAAATATAACAAGTCCATCTTTTATAGACTTATCTCTATTACCTGTTCTACCTTCAAATATTTCATGTCTATGACAACCTGGATATCTTTTATTTCTCCAATATGGTGGATTGTCTTTCATAATACTGTATTCTTTCATATTTCCTCCTATTTGAAACACACTTTAAACACACTTTTAATGAATAAGTATGAAAAATAGTGATTTTATCAATAGCATAAACTCAATAAAATCAAGGAAATTGAAACAATATGATACACTAATTATTTTCTCCCACGGGACACCATAATGTTATAAAATCCTTTATTTTAAAGGGTTTTTTATTTTGTATTAGTTAAAAAACACACTATCAAACACACTTTTTGCATAAAAATTAAATCCTATCCAATGATTGAGTGATAGAATCAAGTTCATTTTTATAAAAATGTGAATATACATTTAATGTGATAGATACATTAGAATGACCTAAATATCTTGATACAAGTGGAATACTTGCACCTTTATTTATTAACATTGTAGCACAACTATGTCTAAAATCATGTATTCTTATATGCTTTAGATCAGATAATTTTGCATATGTTCTATTATGATTATCAATAGAAGTATCTTTAAATGGTACTGTATAACCAAACATAAACCAATTATCATTGTAATCACTATATTGTTTTGCAATCTCTTTTAATTCATTATACTCTTCTAAAAGGAAATCAGGAATTGGTAATATTCTGTTTGAAGTTTTAGTTTTAGGAGTTGATATATAATAATCAATTCCCTTTAGCTTTGTAGTAAGTGTTTTTGTAATGTGAAGTTCTTTATTTTTTATATCACTAAATGTAATTGCTTGTGCTTCTCCTTTTCTTAATCCTAAGAAGTAAAGTGTATCAAAAAATGCTAACCACTCTTTGGCTTTAATAAATGCTCTGTATTGCTTGTATTCATCTAATGTATAGAATTGCATATCCTTGACTATTTTATCTTCTCTATAAAGGTTTATGAACCTTAGAATATCAAGTTTAGTGTTATATAATTGGTTAGAATACCTGATAAGTGATTTAATTAGATTTAAAATTTTATTTTTGTATTCATTCTTAACATTTTGTTGATCTAACCAATGAGTAAATTTTTTATATTTATCAAAATCAAATGAGTTTATTCTTATATCTTTAATAGAATCTAGATATTTATATAAATATGAGTATCTAACTAGAGTTTGTTTTTTTACTATATTCTTTTGTTTTTCTAGATATTCTAAATATATATCATTAAATGTAGGATTATATCTATTCAATTTAGATTCATTTATTTTCAACCTGAACTTAGCTTCTTCATCAGTTGCTTCTTTTTTTGTCAAAAATTTAGAAGAAGTATAATCAACAGTTTTACCATAAATATCTTTGTACTTTACTCTAAAAAAGTATCTTCTACCATCTTTAGTGGACTTATTGCTTTTGTATACCATAATTCAACCATTCCTTTATTTTTTACCATAACCTTGACCAAACCAACCATGACCATTTCTTATTCTTTCAATAATTACTCCAATAATTCCAATTATTAAAGGTATTATAAGAAATAACCATATTCCTACATTTAGGATTGTATCCCATAATTTACTCCAAACCATATAAACCTCCTATTTTAAATTATCAATCAAATTAATAACAATATCTTTTTGTTCTTCTGATAAACTTTCAATTTTATTTGTAATGATCTTATCTTTATCATTATCATCATTAATAGGTACATCATATCCCATTAACCATACTTCACTAACATTTAGTGCTTTTGCTAATATAGTTAGCTTCCATTGAGATGGTTCAACTTTACCAGAAACATATTGAGATATATCATTTCTTCCCATTTTAATATTAAACTCTTTACAATATGGTTCACATAACCTTAATATGTCTATTTGTTTTAAACCTCTTTCAGCTATTATTTTCTTTAATCTAGAAGAAGTGTTTTCGTTTTTCATAATATCAACCTCTTTTGTACCATTATTATAATATATAATTTTACACTTGACAACATTTATTCAAAATGTTTGAATATTCTATTGACTTATCATTCATACTATGATAAATTGGTATTGTTCAAGGATATTGAACAAAAGATAGGAGGCAAAAAATATCAATGTATGATTATAGCAGACTAAGAGGTAGAATCATAGAAAAGTGTGGTTCTTATAGTGAACTTAGTAGAAAAACAGGATTATCATTACATACACTATCATATAAGATGAATCAAAAGATTCCATTTAAGCAAACTGATATTGAATTGTTGTGTGATGTACTAGATATTCCACCAAAAAAAATAGCAGAATATTTTTTTTACAGACAAAGTTCAAAGTAATTGAACAACAGGAGGGATTGAATGAATTACTTATCATTTAAAGACATTAAAAAGATGGACTTAGGTTTAAGTGAAAGAGAGATAAGAAACTTATTAAAAGCAGGACAAGAAATAATGAAAAATAAAAAAATCTATATACCTAAGATAAATAGATTAATGATTACCAATGATGTGCTAATAGAGTTAATTGGAGGTAATGAAAATGAAAGAAACTCAAAAGATGATGGAGATCATAAACAACCAATGTAGAAAAAGACAAGAAGAGGAAAGAATAAAAAAAATCAAAAGAATACAAAAACAAAAAAAAGAACAACTATTATGGGGTTCAATAATACTAATTGTATTACTAATAATAGCTGTCCTAATATTTACTATTCTTATACATGAAACTGATAAAGCAATGGAGGTTTGTATGAATAATGGGTATACACAAACTTATTGCTCAGCACATATAAAAGGATAGCACCTTTATTATATCACAAGGAGATAAAAATGGCTCAAAGAAGAATGTTTAGTAAAACAATAACAAATAGTGATAGTTTTCTAGAAATGCCTGATAGCTCACAAAACTTATATTTTCATTTAAGTATGAATGCTGATGATGATGGATTTGTAGATAATTGGAAATCAATTATGAGAATGACAGGACATAAAGAAGATGATTTGAAAGTATTAATTGCAAAACAATACATAATTCCATTTGATACTGGAGTAATAATTATTAAGCATTGGAGAATGAATAACTATTTGAGAAGTGATAGATACAAGGAAACAGTATACAAGGAAGAATTAAAAAATTTATCACTTGATGAAAACTTGGTATACCAAATGGATACCAATGGTATACACAGGTTAGGTAAGGATAGGTTAGGTAAGGAAAGTATAGGTAATAGTAAAGAAAAATTTACAAAACCAACAATAGAAGAAATTAATTCATATTGTAAAGAAAGAAAAAACAATGTTGATCCAGATAGATTTTACAACTTCTATGAAAGCAAAGGTTGGTATGTAGGGAAAAATAAAATGAAAGATTGGAAAGCTTGTGTAAGGACTTGGGAAAAAAATACATCACAAGATTCAAAAACACCTGAATGGTTTAATGAAGAACAAGTAGTAAAACCTCTATCAAAAGAAGAACAAGAAGAAATGAATAGTTTGTTGGAGGAATTCAAATGAACAAAAATGATGTTTTTATAAAAATTACTGAAGAGTTAAAAAAAGTAAATGTTAAATGCAAATGTGGACACTCTATAAATATTACAAATAAGTACAAAAGATTGATTTGTAATGTATGTGGAAAAATGGTGTACCTAGATAAAGAAGAAGAAAAAAAGAATGAATTTAGAAATAAACTAAGGAGAATGTTAAGAAATGGATAGAATAGAAAGAAAAATATTAACAAGAGCAACTGAAGAATTAGGAACTGATTATATAACAGGTCATATAACTAGAGATGACTTTTTAACAATAATAGAAGAATTATTAAATGAAGTTGATTCTTTAAGAGATGAAACAAACTTATTAAGACATGAAGTAAGTATATGGAGAAGAGGGGGAAAACTAACAGAATATGATGAATATGAGTAATTTATTGATAACAATAGGATTTATATATTTGTTTGTGGGTTTAACGATTGAATTATGCAAAACATTTAAAGAATGGGTAAAACCAAATAGATACAAAGTAAAAATAAATACATTAGAAGTAAAACTAGAAGCAGCTGAAGATTTAGCTGATAGTGAAAGAGCAAGAGCAAATAGACTTGAAAAGAAAAATAAAGAGTTAAAAGAAGAACTAAATGAATATAAGAATAAATACAGAAACATTAAATCAAAAAAGAAAAAAGGAGAATAGAATGGAACATTTTGAAATATTAAATCAAATAGATGTAAATGAAAAAACAGAAAAAAAGAATGGACTTAACTATTTAAGTTGGGCATGGGCATGGACAGAAGTAAAAAAGAAATATCCAAATGCAACATATGAAATAGAAAAGTTTGAAAATAATTTACCATATGTATTTGATTCAAAAACAGGATACATGGTATTCACTAAAGTTACTATTGAAGATATTACTCATGAAATGTGGTTACCAGTAATGGATAATGCAAATAAAACAATGTTGGATCATCAATATCAATACAAAGTTAAAAAATATGACAAAGGTAAATGGACAGGAGAATATGAAGATAAGACAGTAGAAGTAGCATCAATGTTTGATATTAATAAAACAATAATGAGATGTTTAACAAAAAATTTAGCTATGTTTGGATTGGGATTATACATTTATGCAGGAGAAGATTTACCTGAAGAACCAATAGAATACATAACAGAAGAAAATTTAGCAATTATAGAAAAAAATGCAAGTGAACAAGAGATAAAAAAACTAAAAGTATATTACAAAGTAAAAGATTTAAAACAAATGGAAGATAAATATGCAGAAGCAATAATCAAGAAACAAGGATGGACAAATGAAGAAACTAAAGCTACTAACTGAACATCTAGTATGTACTGATAAATTTGGTGGAAAAGTAGATTTAATAACAGGAATTGATGATTTTGAAGTACCTGTAGAATTTATAGAAGATACTCATATGTATCTAGGAGATGATGTAGTACCACTACCAAGTGTTACACAACTACTTGATGATGGAGAATATAAGTATGTAGATAGTAGCAAATTAAAATATGCACAAGATAAAGGAACAATAGTACACCAAGAAATAGAAGAATGGTTGAATGATGGAAAAATTGGAATAACACCTGAGATAGATGAATTCATAAGAATATTTAATGAAAATAAAAATAAATTTTATGAAAAAGCTGTTTGGGATTGGAAAACATATAATACCAATTCAAAACATAATAGAGAAAAATGTTGGAAACAATTGTCAATGTACTGTGAAGCAATTGAATATCTAACAGGAGAAAAAATAAAGAAAAAATATATGGTATGGTTACCACAAAATAAGGAAGGTAAATTAATAGATTTAAGTGAAGAATTTGAGAAAGAGTGATCTAGTAGTAATAAGTATCTTAATGACACTAATAATACTAGCAATCATAAATGGGAGATAATATGGAAGAAATTAGAGAAGCAATTGAAAAATATATACATAAAGATTATGAAAGTATAGGAAATTATGGTCAAGATGAATTTGATTCAATATTAGAAGAAATAGAGAGGTTAAAAGAATGGGTAGAATAGGAATATATCAATACTATTATGTAGGATTGTTAGATAACGAGTATATTTACAATTACATAGATTTACCAAAAAGAATTGAAACTCCTGATGATATAGAACAAATGATAAAAAATATAAAACTATCATATGGTAGTGATAAAGAGCTAATTTTAATAAATTGGAGATTATTAAAAACTGAAGAAGTAAAGGTTAAGACAGATGAAATTATATAGTGAAAATGACAATTACAAATTATATCAAGGTAATATGTTAGATATGCTAGAAGTAATAGAAAAAGAAAGTATAGATAGCATAATAACTGATCCACCTTATGAATTAAACTTTATGAATAAAGGTTGGGACAATTCAGGAATAGCATTTCAACCTGATACTTGGAAACAATGTTATGAAGTATTAAAGCCTGGTGGATATTTACTAGCATTTGGTGGTAGTAGAACATTTCATAGAATTGCTTGTGCTATTGAAGACGCAGGTTTTGAAATAAGAGATACTATTATGTGGTTATATGGTAGTGGATTTCCTAAAAGTATGAATATAGGGTTAGCATTAGACAAGAAAAATGGTGTAGAAAGTAAAATCGTTGGGTATCAAGGAACAATGATGGATTTTAGAGATACAGGAAAAAAGCAAAAAGAATTAAGTGGTGTTGATAAATTAAGTTTTGGTCAAATAGAAAATAGTGAAAGAAAACAAAACCCTATTTATGAAGCAACAAATGAATGGCAAGGGTGGGGAACTGCATTAAAACCAAGTTTTGAGCCTATCATAGTAGCAAGAAAACCATTTAAAGGTAGTCTAGTAGATAATGTAATAGAAAATGGTGTTGGTGGAATAAATATTGATGAATGTAGAGTTGATTTTGTAAATGACGAAGATTATAAAATAACTGCTAATAAAAATCAACATGAAAAGTTTGGAACAAAACCAATGACTAACAATAATGTTTATGGTGATTATTCCATGATACAACCTAAAAATTATAGTGCAACAGGTAGATTCCCTGCAAATACAATATTAACTTATGATGAAACTGATTTTGATGAAGTATGTGGGGGATTTCCTAATACTAAAAGTGGAATAGCAGTAAGGCATAATTCTGGTGGTAATACATTTGGTGGAAACAATAAAAAGCCTCCTATGGAAGATTTAGGTTATGCAGATAGTGGTTCTGCTTCAAGATACTTTATGAATTGTAAATATACAGGAAAGGATGAAGAATTTAGAAGATACATATACACACCAAAAGCAAGTAAGAAAGATAGAGATGAAGGATTAGATGAGTTTGAAGAAAAAATGACTTGTGTTGATGAACATTATGCAAATGAATATAAAGAAGATGTAAATGCTTGTAGTGGAAAATATAATGCAACTCAATGTCCTAAAAAGAACAATCATCCTACTGTTAAACCTACAGAACTAATGCAATATTTAGTTAGATTAGTAAGTCCAAATGGTGCAACTATACTAGACCCTTTTAATGGTAGTGGTAGCACAGGAAAAGCAGTAATGTATGAAAACTATGAAAGAAATAAAAATTATAAATACATAGGAATAGAACTAACAGAAGAATATTTACCAATAAGTAAAGCAAGAATAGAGTATGTATGTAATTTAAAACCTGAAATAAATCCACAAATGAGTATATTTGATTTTAAAGGAAGTGAACAAGAGTGAGTGAAGAAGAAATGATAAAAAGACTACTAAATGGTATGCCTAAAGGTATTTTAATAAATTGGAGATTATTAAAAACTGAAGAAGTAAAGGTTGAAAACAATGAATAGTCAAAGTAATATATTTGATTATTTATATCCTACATTTAAAATAAACAAACCTATAAGACTAATCACTTTATTTTCAGGATATGATAGTCAAGCATTGGCATTAAAATATTTAGGAGTTGATTTTGAATTATATAAAACTTGTGAGTGGGCTACTAAATCAATTCAAGCATTAAAAGATTTACATTTTGAAAATGATAATACTGATTATAGTAGAGAATTGACTATTGAAGAAGTTAAAAGTTTTCTATTCAAAAAAGGAATATCTGCTAATTATAATGATCCAATGACAAAGCAACAAATAAATAGATTAAGTGAAAATCAAGCAAGAACAATTTATAACAATATAAAAGCAACACGAAACCTAGTAAATATCCAACAAGTAAAAGGTAAAGATTTAGAAATAGTTGATAAAGAAAAATATTGCTATATGATGACCTATTCATTTCCATGTCAAGATTTATCATTAGCTGGTAAAGGAAAAGGAATGTCTGATACAACAACAAGAAGTGGAATGTTATGGGAAGTAGAAAGAATATTAACTGAATGTAAAGAAAAACCTCAAATACTCTTAATGGAGAATGTTCCACAAGTCCACGGAGAAGGAAACAAAGAAGACTTTAATAAATGGCAATTAAGATTAGAAGAATTAGGTTATAAGAATTATTGGCAAGACTTAATAGCAACTGATTATGGAATACCACAAACAAGAAATCGTTGTTTTATGGTATCAATACTAGGAGATTATAACTATAAATTCCCTAAACCAGTACCACTTAAATTAAA
>Ga0326512_10001399_pt1 | contig 18744 bp, 25 predicted proteins | sample 1_2617_0518_D_FD_203652 | JGI IMG/M metagenome (GOLD analysis project Ga0326512, IMG submission 203652) | Bovine rumen microbial communities from UC Davis, California, United States - 1_2617_0518 | ecosystem: Host-associated > Mammals > Digestive system > Stomach > Rumen | place: USA... | reverse complement strand
CTGTAGAAGTATCTATACTGTTTTCCTTTACCCATTGTTGTGCTTCTTTTTCTGATTGGATAACAGAATCAGAAAACCATTTTGGTAATTTCTTTCCACTACTATAGGTGTATTGAAGACCATCTGGTTCTTCATCTATTTTTGGGACTAATGGTTTTAAGTTCTTTAACCAAAGACAAGTTGCTTTTTTTGCCAAATCACCGAATTGCCAAGGATTAATGATTTGTGTCGGTTTCATCCAATTGGTACTTATTGCGCCAATTGGGTTTTCTATTGCAATCATTTCAATATCAACATTTGCAAGTTTCATTACAAACTCAAGTGCTTCTTCTCTTTGTCTCCATCTTTTTTCGTTTTTAGAACCATCTTTATTATAAAGCCAACGTGCTCCAGATGAAGCTAGATATGTACAAGGTGGATGTACAATAAATAAGTTCCAACCATCCACTCTTACAAAGTTTCCATTTTGTGTTATTCCACCATGATTATCAATTACGCTAAATATATCACAGTTGAAGTGCCATTCTGGATGTCCACCACTACATTTCTGTAAATCACAACTATAGGCATTATGCCCTAATTTTCTAAACTCGTTACACACTGCTTGACTTTCTTCGCATCCTATCAATATATTCATTTTTGTATTATTAAGTTTTTAAAGTTAATATATGTTTAATGATACAAATATATCAAAAAAAATTGAGTTAAACAAATGTCAACTCAATTTTTAACGTTTTTAAGTTTTCTTAACTCACCTATTGGTTTCAACATATCTTCGAATCCATCTACTTTTGGACCGATGTATTCTTTGCAGAAACTTACTCTCTCAAGTCTATTTTTATACTTATGAATATCATGTTGGGTTGATTTTTTATCTCTACCCTTACCATCAAATGATGTACCTCTTACATATGGATTTCTACTAAGTGCATCACCGAATTTCTTATGTGCTGTCTTAATGTATAATCTATAATCATGTTCTTCATCTGATAGTGATTTAACTATACCCCCAACAAAGTTAAATATGGTTGTACTTAAACCTAACCCTTGGAAATCTGGGAGTACTACAATTCTTGATATCGAACAGCTATACGGCAATCCTTTCCTTGGACTGTTTAGAATTCCGACAAAAGCTACTGGAACTCCATTCCATTCAAATAACAAGCATTTGCAAGACCTATTCATATCAGCGACTAGATAGTGTTCCTTTGCAAATCCACATGACCAAAAAACAGAAGATTCGCAACGTCTTACAGTTAATTGTATTGGTGGTCTTTTTCCTTTTGGATGATTAATCTTTACTATTTTCACGTTTCATATTTCTTTTCTCTTTTATTTTCTTTGCAACCTCTTCCATTGCTTGTTCTTGTCTTTCCTTCATTCCATCATAACATTCTCTACACATTGGATATGTCCAATAATGCTCCACTATCTGTTTATTGATGTGTTTTCCGCATATCTCGCAAGTATGATAAGATTGTGCTTCGGCATCTTCAATCATCTTCCTAAGTTCATCAGTTTTCTTACTAACATAACAAGAGAGTGTTCCAAACTTTTCTTTAATTTGGTATATTTCAATCTTATCGTCACCTTCCTTATCCTTATTATATTCTTCTATATAGTTAATAATTGGTTGATATAGTTTCTTCCAACCATCACCACATTCTATTCCGAATAATTCATAAGGTTCTTTTGGTTCGTCATTGCTTTTCATGGTATATTTATTGCTTCAGTTAATATATCAATATCTCTTGGAGATTGGTATGCGTTATAGTCTTTACCATCCTCATAAACCATTTTTTCCATTTCCACCTCTCCATTTTCGTCACGGTGTTCAAGGTTAAACATGTAATCACATTGAAGCCATTCAATGATATCAAAATGACAACTAGCAATAATGACTTTCAATCCTTTTTGCCTCACATACCTCTGCAATGCATGACTCATTGATTTGGCTGCTGTTCTGTTAACCACTGATGTGTATTCATCGAGCACAACAATACCACCATTTGCGTCATATATAGCCTTTGCGATATCTAGCCTTGCCCTTTCTCCATTAGATAGCTCTTGTGGCTTTCTGAGCCACGTAGGGACTGAACTGAGACCCATACTTGATAGTAGGTCGCAAGCCTCTTCTTCACTTAGCCTTGGAAACTGACTTATTACGCATTTGTCGTAATCATATTCTATTGGTTTTACATCACCATATATCTCTCTCAAGATTGTTGACTTTCCACTACCACTCTTTCCGCAAATAAGTAGAATATTCCAATCATCCTTATTCATTGCTTCCATGTCTTCTTTTGATGGAATTGGAACTTCAGTTACTGTTTTCTCTCTGTTTTGAATATCGTATGAATCATACAAGAATTGTGTATAATTATCATTAACGATGTTGCTTTCTAATACAATTTTTCCCATTATCTTTGTTTTGTTATTTTTTGCAAAGATATGTAAAAAATGTTAAAATTCCAAATTTAAAGGCAAAAAAATAGAGTTTAGGTCGTTCCTAAACTCTTTCTTATTATCATTACGATTGTACTTACTTTTGTCCTTATAGACACGATTCATTGAAACAAATTGACCGCCTCCATTACGTTCTATTTGTTCATCACGGCTAATCATTCTCAGTATCTTATACTGTTCCGTGCTCTTTGTAGGTTTACTCTTTTTCATATTTCTTTTTCAAAAAGTTATAAAAGTTTTCCTCAGCATCAGAGAGTTTTCTAGTCTTTTTCAAGTCCTTCATCATATTATACGCATACTCTCCTTGTACCTCTGGTAATTCTTTGGAGTCTATTCCTAACATTCTACAAATCCTCCATCATCGTTTAAGATAAATGCTTTTCTACAGTCTAAGCAAACATGAGTGTCAGTAATTATTGGATGTTCATCTTGCTGACTATGACCGAATACTTGTCTATCCCAAGGTAATTCGTCATTGACGTGTGACCCACAGTCGGTTACATCATTCCAAACAATGCTTCCAAACTGGTCCCATCCACCTCTTGACCAAGATGCCTCACATAATGCTTTTATTCCGCTTGGAGTGTCTAACAGATGGTTCATGCCATTTACAGTAAGTTCACCAATAAGTTTCTCATGCTTTTTGTACCATCCTATTTGTAGTCCAGCATGTGTAAATAAATATCTCTTATCTCCGATTAACTCCTCATGTGCCAATTGGAAAAATGAACGATGTGAGCGAAACATTTCCTCAATGTGACGTGCATTACTTGAGTCGTATCGAGACCTCACGATATAGTTCTTCTTATCAATGTATGCGAGGTCATGATTGCCTACAAAGAGAACAACCTTATCTCTATTCTCAGATTTGAAGTCGATAATCTCTTGGAAATTTCTTATCGCCTCTTTCCTTGTGATACCCTCCCAAGGGTAAGGGTCTAGGTAATCTCCCAAGAAGATTATTCTATCAACTTTATCCATATTCTCTTCGACAGCTTTTTTCCAAAAGTTTCTGCCATGTATATCTCCAATACACAATATCATATCAATTTATCCTCCAAAAATAAATACTTTAATTGTCAACAATTATACAGTTATCAATATGCTTATCCTTGAAGTAAGAGAAAAGAAGTTGTGTCAAGTCATATCCATCGTTTATATTCATTCCCAATGGATATCTGATAAAGTAATCCCTAACAACCCATTCAATAAGTTTGGTGTTTCTGTTGTGATTCCTTAACTCAGTTTCAAAGTAGCTAATCATGCATTGTTTGTGACAAAGTACCTTTGCTTCACGATACTGTCCTTTTATATACATATATGAACCATTATACCTTGCTACTCTGTACATATAGGTAACTAGCCTATCGTAGTAACCCATAATCTTCATAAACTTGATGTACTCTAGTACAATTTCCCTTCTAGTCTTCTTCCTAGGTTTATCTGTCCACCTCATGTTTTCATATATTGGGGGCTTTTAAAGCATTAAATTGTTATTGCTATTTTACATTATATTTACTCTTAAGAAGTTGAAGCTGTATCTTTGTATTCAGCTCTTCCCATGATATTGGTTCGTAGTTGTTGTTATCTACACCAACATCGTACTGCATCGGATATGTGTGTACTAATCGTGGCAAATCTTGTCCTTTCTTATCTGGTCCACTATGTACATGTCCATAACACTGATACACTAATTTTTTTGGTTCACGATATACACCAGCATAGCAGAGGAATGGGAAGTGGTTAAGCAAAACCTTTCTCCCTTCTACTTCAATCAGCATCTGCCAAGTCACATGCTTAAACAACTCTTGCTCTGCTGTTGTTGACATGTTCTTTTGGTCATGATTACCCTTAATCAGAATAATATCTCCATTCAATTGATTTCTGATTTTTTTCCAAAATTCATAACCACCCCATGCAAAGTCACCAAGGTGAAATACAAGTCCATCAGCAGGAACCTTTTTATTCCAAGCCTCAATTAGCTTATAATCCATTTCCTCAATGTCCTTGAATGGACGGTCACAGAACTTGATAATGTTGCTGTGACCGTAATGCGTATCACTCACAAAGAATATTTTATCTCCTTTTTCATATTTAAAATCTACTTTTGTACTCATAATTTTATATTTTAGCAAATATATGGAAAAAAAATATATTATCCAAATTCATACTATTAAAAAAAGTTAAATCAGCACTTTTATATCTTCTATTTGTAGAGCGTTCTCGATTAGTTCCATAGAGTTATCTTTATATGTGATGAATACTGTTTTATCTTCATTCATTGATATTTTACTGACTTTATCTTTATCAATGTCCTTTTTAGCATATGTGAATAAAGACTTAGATAACATCATCATATCATAAATGGATAGTGGTGTTATGTCAGTCTCAGAACCATCTTCCAATATTCTATCAAATTCTTCATCCCTAATGGCGCAAGACACTCCGTAATTATCCATGAAAGTTTCCCACTTAAACTGTAAAATAGGTAATGTAGAGTCATTTATAATAATTTTATTCCAACAATCATTCCATGTTATAGATGTCTCTGATTCGTGATTTGAGACGTTATCAAGGGTTGTGCGTGTTATAAACCAACAATCGCCACCAAGTTCCTCTACCAAAGCCTTTTCATTTGGAAACCTTACATCATCAATAACATAATTTTTTTCCTTATTAATCATTTCACGTATTCGATTTACGTGCCAATCTGTATTATACTTCCTTATTAAGTCAGTGCCAATAAACTGAAGCATTTCTCTTACATTATGCATGGTTTTTCCATGACATGTTTCTTTTACTTGTTCTATTGGTATTTGTGTTTCCTCAGAGAGTATCAAACAAACATCATCATCCAATAGTAATCCTATGTCTGTATTCTTATTCTTAGCTTCATTAAGTCCGTCAATGGAAACATCCAATATGTCAGCACATAGTTGTTTTAGTGGCAATGCGAAATATATTCTTTCGTAACCATATCTTTCACATATCTTGGCTAACTCAGTCTTGCCACTTCTCATCCTACCACAGAAAGCAATTACCATATTATCTATCTTCTAACGCTTTATTTATCACATCTAGAAAATCTTTTAAGGGGATATTACCCATGAGTTTGTATATAACATCACCATTCTCATCAGCAAGAACAGTAGTTGGAACTGACCTAATTTGGTATTTTTCTACCATTAGTTCTCCATCTTCGTCATTCTCAATATCAATACTCTTGAATTCAATTCCCTTATATTCATCCATTTCAGATACCTTCTTAAACGTGTCAGCGAATACACGGCAAGGTCCACACCAGCTAGCGCTGAATTTAAAAATTTGTGTTACTTTATTGTTATTCATTTCCTTTTATTTTTTAGTAAGCTTGAGAAAGCATTTACCTTTCTCTTATTATTTGTAGTTGTCTTAAAATCTATTGTTGAACTTGTAAATATTTTTTTGTCTATCTTCTTGGCATTGGCAACTATTGACTTTGCGGTTTCTTCATTAATTATTACCTTTGTTGTCTTACCTAATACACTATTTACTCGTTTCTCAATTCTCCTTAGAATTGCGATACTATTACTATTTGATGTATCGAATTTCTCAAAATCCTTCTCGTTTATAAAACCTAGAGTATGCTTTGCCCTAGTATAAGCTACATACATAAGATTATACTCTTGTCTGATTTCCCAATTCTTCTTTGCAGATTTGCTTGGCATTAATGATTCACAAGCTATAAATACATTATTGGCTTCTAAACCTTTTGCTTTATGAATAGTTGAAAGAGAAATTCCATCTTTTTTATCCCTTTTAGGAAAAATCTCATCAATTTTTTCAATTATTTCCTCAGACTTATTAATACCTTCAGCAAGTATTTCGAGAGCATTAATCATATCAAGTTTATTTTGTATCTGAGGGGAATTTATTGCCGTATCAGCATCAATGTCAAATTTCTCCATCAATTTATTTCTAGATACGAATAAATCGTCATATAGTCTTACAAATACGCCATCCTCATTACAATCAACGTTTAAAACATCTTGTTTTGTACTTTTAACAAGCGCTTTTAGATTATTGCCAATGTCTTTACCTCTTATGAATGATTTTTTACCAAGTTTTAGAAATTCATTATAAATCTGTACCAATGGTGCATTATTTCTACATAAAATCATATCTCCATCTTTGACAATATCCAATGAAACATTTCTTATTACTTGACCATCTATTGCATGTTCAGCAGCTTCAATTGTTGGTACAATTTTCTTTGCAAAATCTACAATGTTCTTACCGCATCTGTAAGATATACTAAGGGGAAGACATTTTGTATTTGGTATTGATTTAAGGGCATTGAATGATTCTGGGTCTCCACCACTGAATGCGTATAGCATTTGTTGGGTATCTCCAACTGACACCATTCTTGTACCCATCTTGAAACACTTTAATACAAGTTCTCTTTCTGCCTTATTCATATCTTGGCACTCATCCACCATTATAAAGTCAAATAAGAGTCCTAGAGGCTTTAAAAACAGAGCATTAGGCAACCATACCATATCAGTGTAATCAATCGTTTCTAGAGCATTTTTGCCCCATTCCATAACTTGTAATGCTACCTCTTTTTCATCTGCAATGGTTTCAATTCCATATCTACTCTCTATAAATCCCAAGTCATTTACGGTTTGACATAAGTAATATCTACCAAAGTCAACATATTTTTTGATATTATCAATATATTTGAAGTATTCTCTTCCTCTTAATGTGTAAAGATTTATTGAAGATAACTCTCTAATATTGTTCTTGATGTATGAATCATACTTAAAGGGTTCTGGAATTGCACTTGCTTGTGGTATGTTTTTCTTGATAAACAATAACCCAAGACTATGAAGTGTTCTGATATCTACGTTTGGCTTATCATTCACTTTTTTCTTCAATTCATTTACGATATCTGTATTAAAAGCTGTAAGTAATACTTTACTATTTTCTGAAATGAAATCCAAGCATTTGACTAATGTTGTACTCTTTCCACTTCCAGCTGCTGCTTCAACTACAAGATGTCCTTGGTCATGTTCAATCCAATCGTAAATCGCCAATTGATATTTTGACCATTCGTATTCTTTTTTTGTTGTTTCTTTCTTTTTTCTACCCATTTAACATCTTTTTGCAAAGATATATAAAAAATGTTAAAAAAGCAAATATATAAATAAAAAAAATGAGACAGAATCCGTTTTCTGCCTCATTTCTTTATAGGTTTTAGTTTTTTACTCTTCATCAAGATTACCAAGGAAGTTCTTCACATATGAACGGAACTGAGGATTCTTCTTGTAAGTATCTTTCATCTTGTTGATGAAGTTAGCTACCTTTGGGTCATTCTCAAGCTCCCTTATCTCCCTCTCTTCGCTCTCTCTACGCTTTGCAGCTTGCATTCTCTTATCCTTTTCTTCAAGGAATCTCACAAGTGCATGGTTTGAAGCGTTCTCAATATCAATCTCGCTATCCCACAGATGTTTGGTGATAATCTTAACAAGTTCATTACGTCCCATCATTGCGAAAGGAGAACTTGGTGTCTCTTCATGCCTTGCCATCGGACGTTCATTGTGCATTATTGGACGATGTGGACGAGGCTGCGGTTCTCTTTCCTCACCAATACCTAAATCTCGCTCAATCTTCTCACGAACATGAGGTGGAATGTTTCTTGGGTCAAAACCACGTGGAGGCATTGGCATGTCCATAGGTGGGCGCATGAACGGATTAGGTCTTGGAGCACGTACTTCCTCACGCTCTGGCTCACGCATTACATGTGGATTAACATTGTCATAACTACCAAGTGGAGTTTGTTCAATTGGCTTAATCTCAATGGCAAAACCTAATACCATAAATACCTTAATTAATGTCTCAATACTGATATTTTCGCCATTACCATCAAGGATGTCGTAAATTTCCTCAGTATCGACATCAATTACTTCTGCAAGTTCCTCTGGTGTAGAATCATTTTCATTTAAAAAGTTCTCTACCTTTTCCATAATGTCAGCACTATATTGTTCAATCCAATTTTTTGCTGCAAATTCGAAATTTTTATCCATTTTTCGTTTATTTAAAATTGTTATACAATGCAAAGATATAGTTATTTTTGGAAAATTCCAAATCATTAAGACTTTTTAACATTCTTCTTCTTTATTTTTCCTTTTAAGAGTGTTAAGCATTTCCTCGTATATAGGTATTAGTTCACTGTAATGTACCGTCTGAGTATGATAAGGAGATACGGCAAATACTGTGTTTGTACCTTGGAAAGCGCTCAAGAAATAGGCATAATTTACTGCTACTTCTTTTAAGGCACTTATGTCAGATGTTGTCTTTACATATAAAGAATAATCAATATCATCATAGAATACTGTATCATGTAAACACACGTGAATTCCAAAGTAATTACGATACTCTCGTATTAAGCCTAAGAACCTTTCTAATGATTCTTTTGATATATCTGCTTTAATATCCCCAAGTTCACACTTGAGTAAACGCATATCAGTTTCATCGATACCAAGTCCAAATGGATTTACACCACCTATTTCTTTTCCGATGGTATTGATAAACTCAACAGTATTATCAAATGCTTCTTCTGGCGTTACTTTTGGTCTATCGCTAAAATAGTAGTCGAAATAATGCGCACGACCAACTTCTACCATTTTATCGTAGATAGAACGATGTTCCATTGCTAATATAATAGAACATTCATCATGCATTTTAAGCCTACGTTCATACAAGTGTTGCTCTATTCTGTTGATGTCTTGAGAAAGTTTGTCATCACCATTACGCAATTCTGGTTTTTCCACATCGAAGTCAAGTATTTTCTTGAACACTTCAATCATATTGGTATATTCCTCTATGGTCTTACCATGATATTTATTTGGCTGTTCTTCGCCATTCTTTAGTAATTCAACACCTCGTTTAAATTCATTGATAGTCATACCATCGTAGTCATGCATGACATCACAGAATTTATCGATTGTCATTCCGACTTTTTCACGGAATAACCTATGGTTGAAATCATCTACGACAAGTTCAATGCCTCCATAATCATTGTACTTGCCAAAGAAAGGAGCAGATAATGGTGTCAATGCTGTGCCAACAACACTTATTGGGCAAGCATCTGTACCTTGATATACTTTTGATGTGTCACCTAGCATGAATAACACAATGTCATCACTAGCAGTGATTGGTAAATGACTATAAAATGCGGTTCTATTAAAGCATCCCATAAGCCTTTTTTCTAATATTTAATAATAAGTTGTTTACAAAGTCAACATCTATTGTTTCTCTGATAGTTGACTCTGCGATTGCCTTATCAAGAGCCTTCTTATCAGCATCCACCCTTGCCATAAGCTCGTCATACTCAAACTTATGGTTTCGAATATTCATCAAGAATTCCTTATCCTCAGTACGATTCAAGATAATTCCACGACCCTCTGCAATTTCCTTGCCCATGTGTATGAGACGAACACAATGCATAATGTTTTTTGAGTCATAGTTCTTATCAAGATTTGACTCATAACGCTTTGGGTTTCTGAATTTCTCCCAATCCTTATACTCCTTGTACTTTTTGCAATGGTCTTTGAAACCACTTTCGTTGTAAACCATCCAACAAATAGGTCTCTCACCCTTTGAAACAGATGAACCACGCATATCGGTTGAAGTGTCAAGACACATTCCACGATAATGGATAATCTCATTATGATTCTCGTACCAAGTTCTAAGCTGTTGTTTGTTCTTAATTTTGAAGAAACTTAAGATGAACTGTGCAAACTTGCGCTCCATATCAGTGGTTCTACCATATCCAAACCAACCGAAAAGCAGCAAGCCAACTGGATTTGCACCAAATGCAGCAAGTTCAAGCTTATCGTAGTTCATTCCATAATGGCTGAAATGAGCACCCCAATCGTAGTACACGCCATAGGTATCGTGCATATTTGGGATATGTACGAGTCCGCAGAAATCCTTATTGAGTCCACGATTATCGAGCCAGTTACCAATCTTGGTGCTACCTTGTTTATAAAATGTATAAGCAAAGTCAAACGGAGTAAGTCTCTCTGTAACTGGATTAACTATTTTCTTGTTCAAGCCACGTGCCTTGTGAATCTGCTCAATAGCATAAGATACGAATGGCTTAAAGCATTCCTTTGTGACGAATTGGTCTCTATTCTCGAATAGCGGCATGATGATGTCTGAAGGAGGAGTAATAATCTTATCCTCTGGAACAAACAATGCCTCCAATACTGTTGGATTAGACTTTAATAGCATATTGCAGAACTTACCAATCTCGTACCAAGTGGTATCATTCCTCTCGTCAGAAACTTGGTCTGCATAATCAAATCCAAGACCCATTACTGCCTCCTTCGGAGCAATGAACACTGCACTAGTGTCAACATCTGAATCCTCGTTATTCAGTCCATAGAGGTGTGAACCACGAATGTACTCATAGAGTAACCTCTTATCGTCTGTAATTGTCTGAAAAGTATCTTTCATTTCACTAAATGTATTTTATGATGCAAATATATGAAAAAAAATTGGATTAGCCAAAAACTAACCCAATCTTTAACTTTATTTAAGGAATACGATGTCTATACCTATATTCCTCTTCAGCTATTTCAGCTTCTTTCTCACATTTTTCCATGAATGGACAATATGAATGCGTCCATGTGCAATCGCAGAATGACAGCATATCTCCAAAGCAACTAGGTTTACTAACCAACTTCATTGTTTACATTTTCGTTAGTGTCATTGTCATACCAGCATCTTACATACCAAGAACAGCCACCACATTTCCACTTCATGATGGTTGATTTCTTAAAGCAATTAGGATAAGTTTCAAGTTTCATTGTGGTATCTTTTGAATAGTATTGTTAGTTAAAGGTATCTTACAATCAAGAAAACCTTTTATCCTATTATATAACCTTATGTATAATTGCCCATCTTTAATAGAAACGTTTTTCTCAGTCCAATGTCTATCAACCTCATATCTTGCAACAACGGTATCACCGTCCATTACATTGACAATTCCATCTTTTTCCTTATACTTCATTCCTTATCGAATATAATTCTAGATTCAACGTAGTTACGTCCTTCTCCAGTTAGTATAGGCATTTCATCATCAATGAACCACTCACCCTTATCATTCTTGATAACAGCAGTTCCACGTTTCTCGACAGTTGATAAATTATTCCAATTGATGCCATATTTCTCCATTAGCATATCTTGAACTTGGCTAGTTGTCTTATTTTGCAAGTCCTTGTGTGAGAACATTGATTGACCTAGGCTATTAATACTATTTCTTTCAGCATCCTTTTCACGCCAAAGGATACAATTACAAACGTCTGAAATTGGAATATTGAAGCATCTTGAGTCAAATAACGCACCTTGTTCAACGGCTCTATTGTATGACTTTAATAATTTATTCACAGAACCAACTAGTTCTTCACCATATGTTTTTACATCGGTTAATACGCTATGATGCTTATTAACAAACTCATGAATTTTGTTGCGAAATATTCTATTGAAATATAATGTAGCCATTGCAGCAGATACTGAACACATTTTCTCAACGCTATAGTCAAACCATGCGTCTGTATCTAATGTGTTATAATCAACTAGCACTAGTGTAATTTCATCTGACTGTGTATAACCAAACACACAACCTTGAATATTTTTACAAAGTTCAAGAGTAGTTTCTTGCATTGTCTTAATTAGTCTTTTATCAAAAGGTTTTACAAAACCTCTTGTGAAAGTATGGAATGAACGTCCGTCTAACCTAATGATTACTGGACTTCTTCTTACGAGATAGGTCTTAGCTCTATTCTCGTAATAGTTCTTCATTCTATCTCCTAAACTATCTTTTTTACTCATAACATTATAACTCTTTTATCTTGTAAGAAATAACTGAATAATCTTGAAGTGCTCTATCATACTCATATTTCCTCACTTGGTATTTTTTTGTCTTATCAATGGTATTCCACCAATATTCATTTCCGTTTTCATCTGAGATATATCCATGAGATTTTAGTACTTCTTTAACTAAAGATTCTCCATCTAATATTTTGTCAAATATTAATTCTTCCATAACATTATTTTTTTTGCAAATATATAGAAAAATTTTGTAAAAACCAAAAAAATGTTATTAAATATTTTATATTTTTCTCAACTTGGTTAATATTTATATATACAACTGAAAAATATTATGGATACAAAGGAATTTATAGAAAGAGCAAAAAAGGTACACGGTGATAAATATGACTATTCAAAAGTTGAATATATTAATACGATGTCTAAGGTGTGTATAATCTGTCCTAAACATGGTGAGTTTTGGCAAAGCCCTAATCATCATTTGAATGGTAATAACTGCCCTAAGTGCGCCCATCAAAGCTACCTTCACACTACTGAAAGCTTTATCGATGAAGCCAAAAAAGTTCATGGCGATAAGTACGATTATTCAAAAGTGGAATATGTCAACTCACACACTAAAGTTTGTATTATCTGTCCGATACACGGTAAATTTTGGCAATTGGCAACAAATCATCTAAGAGGCAAAGGGTGTCCAAAATGCAAAGCAAAAGCAACATCAGATAGGCAAACATCATCTAGGGATGAATTTATCAGAAAGGCTAACGTAATTCACGGAAACAAATATGATTATTCAAAAGTTAACTATATAAATAGTCAAACAAAAGTGTGCATAATATGTCCAAAACACGGTGAGTTCTGGCAGAAACCAAATGCTCATTTAGGCGGTAAAGGATGCAGATTATGCAGAGAAAGTCATCTAGAACGAGAAATGAGAGTTGCATTAATTAATAGTAATATTACATTCTCTATTGGTAGCCATTTTGATTGGCTTGGTAGACAACATTTAGATTTTTATCTTCCAGAATATAATGTAGCGATAGAGTGCCAAGGAGAACAGCATTTTATCAAGGCTAATAAGTTCAATAGAAAAAAAACATTAGATGAAATAATAGCTCAAGATGTTTTAAAAAACGAGTTATGTAAAACTAATAATGTCAAACTAATATATTATACTAGTCCATTGGTAGACTCTTTAGCAAAAGAAAAGAATACAATCTATGAGAATGTATTATTTACATCTACTGATAGTGTAATACAAAAAATAAGAGATACACGCTAATGTATCTCTTATTTTTTTGTTCAGAAGTCCCAATCGTCTTCGTTCCACCAGTCCGTTTCTCCAATTAGCTCTCCACCTGGAATCTCGTCTCTCATTGGTGGTGCTTCATTAAGTCTTTTACGGATGGCTTCACATCTATAAATAGGAGCATCTGATTTCTTTTCTAAACCACGTGCAATACAATCCTCTGCTGCTGAAACGTATTCATCAAACAACTGATGGTCGTACTCGAAATCCTCACGGTCATCATAGTCTGACCTTCTTGGTTCATCAATGCAAGGGCCTTGATAGCCAAATCTTAGATTCTCATCTGCTGGTTTTCCACCAATACCCCACTGTGGGATAGGTGCTGGTGGCATAAAACTGTGATTTTTAAATCTTGGAGGTGTCAAATCCTCCTCATCCTCTTCGAAGTCATTGTGACAGAAACAAGGCTTCTTACACTTTGGCTTCTCGAATTTCTCTTCGATTGCGTCCTTAATCTTCTCTACAACACTTTCAAAAGTTGGCAACGCAACGATAAATACATTAATTTTTTCCATAACCTTAATATTAAAATTATCTTTTTTAGTAATCTGTCAAAATTTAAAAGTCTGACATTGCAAAGATATAGTTTTTATTTGGTAATTCCAAATTTTATTGCAACTATTTTTTATTTTGTTAACATTTTCATCTTCTGCCTCCAAAATGACCACCTCTAGTAGAACTTCTAGGCTGATGCATAGGTCTATGTCCACCACCGTTCATGTTTGGATTATGCGGTCTATACATGCCACCACCATGATGGTTCTGTCTTGGTGGTGCTACGTGACGAGGCATGTGTGGTCTTTGGTGAAAATGTCCTCTAGGTATTGGTCTATACCAATTACCAAAATGTTGTGGAGGTAATACTCTTCTATACCTATGGAAACAATATCTATCACCAATATAATAAGGATAATAATACCATCCTCTATAATAGTAGTACATTATTAGACCGTTATCATTAAGGAATGGCGTTCCATATGAAATAATAACAGTTGTGTTTACTCCGTCATCAAATACATCATCTTGTGCGACAGCAGTAGTTACGCAAGAGCTAAGACTTATTGACATTGCTAAAGCTACTAAAAATCCAAAAATCTTTTTCATAAGCCAATCAATTTTAATATAACTATTGCAAAGATATTGGTTTATTTTCTAATTTCCAAGCACTTATAGCACATTTAGGGATTTTCCATTTAAGGTTTAGGAATTCCCCTATTTAGATATAGATTTTCCTAATTTCTTATTGTATATAAAATTACCCTTTTCCTTCAGTAGACAAGCTAACATGAAATATTCATCGGTAGTTATCTTCCTTGCACTTTTATCACTATCTAGTGGTGTGGTTTCAATACTTTTGTCATTATGTACAATACCTTTTGTTATGTCGATAATCATCCTATAGTGTATTTTACGAGTAGCTTCAAAATTACTCCTATCAAGATTGTCGATTATAACCCACTCATTGACTTTTCTGATATATGTCTTTTGTGATTCAAAATCATTTTCTGAGAATAGTTCTAACTGTTTTGTTTCCATAAAGCAAAGATATAGAAAATATATCTAAATACAAAATAGTAGGATGTTAAAAAAACAAAAAATGGAGGCTCAATTGCCTCCATCGTAATATTTCATAACTTTCCTATAGTATCCAACACTTTTATTTTTCCAATTTTTAGTATAGAATCCGCAGTTCCAACATTTAATTGCTTTTTCCACACTATGTTCTGGGTTGAAATGTTCTTGCAGCAAAATGAACATTTCCTTTGATTTTTGAACGTCATATCTATCTGATACGGTATAACGTTTAGTAGATTTTTTCTCTTTGAGAATTTGGTTGCACTCCTTTACCAATATAGGCACAATCTGAAGTATTCCTGCACAATTACCATTCTGATTATATGCCTTTGGATTTCCCTTACTTTCGACTTTTACGATGGCATCAATTACTTTAATCCAATCGTATGAGTCATTTTTTTGTTGTGCGTTAACGCTAATTGGAAGCATTAACATCACGATTAAAAATAATTTCTTTAGTCTCATCATTAAAAGTTTTATGTGAGGCTCGACTGTAGTATGCTACATGTCGATTGGGTGACGATATGTGAGAGCGAGTTACGTCACACTTTCCTCTTAGTTAAAATTATACTTTGTCAGACTCCCATATTTACTAATTCCACCATTATACCAATCATCTAGCAATTGGCTTATGAAGCCTTTCCTTTCTGTATCGTCTGTTATTCTGTTATAAAATTCCTTATCTAGTGCATCAAGCACATCTTGCTTCCAGCATGTCATTTTGGTAGGCTGTCCGTTGTCCAATTTCATGAATACGCCAACAATCTTACCTTTACCATTGTCATAAGGAATTGCCTTATAGTTTGCGGTAAGGTAATTAGAGCCATGACTCACATGGTCTTCATAACATGCTTCCTTTATTATATTCTGTTTGAGTTTCTCTAAACCATTTTCAGATAATATGAATTTTCTCATAATAAATCTCGTTTATTATTATAAATATTCCTTAATCATCTTTTCGCTCAATGGTATAAGATAAAACACCGCCTCTGGTATCTCAAAAATGTCTACAAACCCAAGTCTTTTCCAATAATCATGGGTCTTTAAATCCCTTTCAACACCCATCCAAATAAAGTCATAATTATCTCTCAAGAACTTGATATTGAAGTACAACATCTGTTTATCGAGATTTGTTCCACGAAGTCTTTCATCAATAATGAATGAATGTCCATTGACTTGAACATATCTATCCAAATACTCTGAAAGTTCCTTCTCCAAAAATGAAATTGGAGAGCCTAACTTTATTGGATACTCACAGAATATGAGCAAGCCATAAATTTCTCCACTTTCCTTATCAACTAGCTTAACTGAGTCTTCCAATAATGCCTTGGATTGACAAAGTTGTCCATATGCCTCTGCATCACATGATAAGTCGAATGCTTTAGCCAAAGTTTTACAAATTTGAACTAAATCTTCTGTAGAGGTCTTCCTTATTTCAACCCTTTCTAACAAGCCTTCTTTGGTTAAATTGTTATCAACCAACTTGTTACATAAATCTATACGCATGACTGCACACGATTTACAAATGCAAAGATACTAAAAAATTTTGAGAAAACCAAATTTTTTAAGATATTTTTGCTTATTTTACAAAAAAGGGGAGACTAAAACTTGTATACTCTCCCCCATTACTTTAACTATAAAATATTGAAAAATTATGAGCGTTTCTTATTTAATAACAATATCTCCATTTTCACAAGAGGCACTGAATGTATAATTTGGCTTGTATTCATGTTCAAGCATCAATTCTGTGATTTTATCTTCAATGTTGTTTTGAATAAGCCTTATAATTGGTCTTGCACCAAACTCCTTCTTCTTAATAGCCTCTACATGTATATGGTCTACTACATCATCGGTATATACTATATTATACTCTATATTGTTTAATCTATTATTAAATTTATCAATTTCTAATTTAACTATATTTTTTAAATTATCATTAGATAAACTATTAAAATAAACTATTTGGTCTAATCTATTAAGAAATTCTGGAGTAAACTTCTTCTTTAACTCCTTGTCAATGATTGACTTTTTGTTTGATTCCTCGCTGCTTACGAAACCAAGCCCATTACCAAGTTCAGCAGCCTTTCTAGCACCAATATTAGATGTCATAAGAACAATTACATTCTTAAAGTTAACGATTTGTCCAGAACTGTCTGTGAGTCTTCCTTCATCAAATAATTGTAGGAATATATTATAAACCTCTTGGTCTGCTTTTTCAATCTCATCAAGTAGAAGCACACAATGTTGTTTATGCTTAATCTGCTCTGTAAGCTGTCCCCCATTCTCATAACCAATGTAACCTGGAGCAGCACCAGTCAACTTAGCAACTGAATTCTTCTCAGAATATTCAGACATGTCAATTCTGATAAGTGCCTTTTCATCACCAAAGATTTCTTCTGCAAGTTTTTTTGCGATAAGAGTCTTTCCACTACCAGTTGGACCGACCATTAAGATATTAGCCATTGTCTTATTTCTATCACCAAGACCAACTTTATTTCTCTTTATCACTCTACATACGCTATCAACAGCTTCATCTTGACCGATAATGCTTTTCTTCAACACCTCGTCAATATGAGCAATTTTTACCTTCTCATCTGAAGACAACTTACTTACTGGAATCTTTGTTACCTCAGATACAACATCTGCAATATCACTTTCTGTAATATCAATCTTAGCTAAGTTAAGTTTCTTAATATCTCTCTTATAATCTGCAAGGTCTGAAGCAAGAACGTTTTCCTCTATTGTCAATGAATCAATTTTCTCGAAATCTCCATTGTTAAGTGCTTCACTCTTTTCTTCTTCAATCTGTCTCATTCTCTTCTTGGTATTCTGAATCTCGATAGGTTCTCTGTCAACAAGAGCTGTCTTTGCACCAGCCAAATCAATGAGGTCAAACGCAGAATCTGGCAAACTTCTATCTGTTATGTATCTTTCAGCAAGTTTAACAGCCTTTTCAATGGTCTTTTCACTATAACTTACATTATGATACTCCTCATAATATCTTTTATTTTCATTCAACACCTTTATTGTTTCTTCTATTGTTGTAGGTTCAATTACAATCTTTTGTAGCTTTCTAGAAATTTGAACATTTGATTCAATTGCATTTCTATATTCCTTGAAAGTTGTTGTTGCAATAACTTTAACAGTACCTTCAGATAATAGATTACCTATCATACCACTGATATCCCCATCTCTTTCCTTACTAGTACTTCTTAAAACAGTATGAATATCATCAATGAATAAAATGTATTTATCTGTTGATTGCAAAGCATCTATCAAGTTTTTCATACGCTCTTCAAACATACCTCTAAAGTGTGTACCACTTACAAGAGCCATAGGATTAAGCATAACTATTTCCTTACCTTCAAGAACTGATGGGACTTTGTTTTCCTCAATCATCTTCGCAATACCATATACAATGGCTGTTTTGCCACAGCCACCTTTACCTACCAATATAGCGTTATTCTTCTTTCGTCTTGAAAGAACTTGTACAATCTCTTCTATTTCACTCTTTCTACCAA
>Ga0326512_10001398_pt1 | contig 18756 bp, 15 predicted proteins | sample 1_2617_0518_D_FD_203652 | JGI IMG/M metagenome (GOLD analysis project Ga0326512, IMG submission 203652) | Bovine rumen microbial communities from UC Davis, California, United States - 1_2617_0518 | ecosystem: Host-associated > Mammals > Digestive system > Stomach > Rumen | place: USA... | reverse complement strand
GTACACCTATTAATATCATCTATTGTGAAAACGGTACTGTCAACGTCTATTACAATAAGAACAAACAGGAACTTTATTATCAGATCGGATTTATTAACAAGAAGTCAAGAATTGAGCCTATAAATGTAATACATTTTTACAAGAACAGTAATGACGGTATACATGGTGTAGCACTTTCAGCATATGCAAATGCAGTACTGAAACTTGCACAGGCTACAGATAAGGCTGCATCAAAGTACTATTCTTCAGGTTGTGCATTACAGGGTGCGTTAACGATTAAGGGATCAAGACGTGGTGCAAAGGAACAGGCTAGACAGGCATTCCAGGATACTCACTCAGGAAAGGGATCTGGTCTTGTAATACTTGATGATGACATGAGCTATCAGCAGCTGTCAAGTAATGCCAACGATTCACAGATGATCGAGGCTAGACAGTTCAATGTGGCTGAGATTGCACGTTATTTCAACATGAACCCTATACTGTTGGGTGATAACCAGGGTGCAACGTTCTCTTCTATTGAATATGCCAACATTGAGTTCATATTCCATACTCTACAGCCTTATATCACAATGATAGAGGAAGAGTTCAACCGTAAGCTTGTTAAGCCATCAGAGCAAGGCTATATCACAATAGACATTGATGAGAAATTCTTGCTGAAGGGTGACATGAAGTCTACATCAGAGTATCTTTCAAAGCTTGTTACCTCTGGTATACTTACAGCTAACGAGGCTAGAACATATCTGGATCTCCAGCCAGTTGAAGGCGGTGACAAGATACGTGTAGCTTACTCAGACATCAAGCAGAATACTATTGAGAATGACTTGAACGGATTGAACGGTGATAACGGTGATTTTACAACAATAGACGCTTCAACAAAAATTTAACAACATAAGAAGATGGAAAAAGCTAAATTCTATTCTAACCAGAACGAGATCCATCTTAGATCACTAGAAGGTGATACACCAGATTCACGCATAGTATGCGGTTATGCCATGAAGTTTGACGTTGATTCACAGGACATTGGCTGGATTGAACGTATAGAGAAGGGTGCTATAACTGAGGATACTATCATGAACAGTGACATCTTTGCAAGATTCAACCATGATGAGAACACAGTGCTTGCACGTTCAAGATACGGTGAAGGATCACTGGCAATTGAACTACGTGATGACGGTCTCTACTATGAGTTTGAAGTACCTCACACAGCAATAGGTGATGAGTTACTTGAGCACATAAAGAGAGGTGAGATTCAGCACAGCTCATTTGCATTCTCCTTACCTTCTGACGGTACTGGTGCAAGGTTCTACAGAGACGGTGAACAGCTTAGACGTACTATCACAAAAATAGACAGATTGTATGACATCTCTCCTGTCTATGAGCCAGCTTATCTTGACAGCTCTTGTATAAAGAGAAGCAAGGAGATAATGGATCGTTCAAACGAGATAAATACTATGTTAGATGGTATGATCAAAGAATTGGATCAATATAAAATTTAATTTAACATAAAATGAAGAAACTTAATTCAGTAGAACTTAAGGATAGACAGGCTACTTTGCTTAAAAGATGCAAGGAGATTGTAGATACCTGTAAAAAGGAAATCAGAGAGATGACCGATGATGAACAGGCTGAGTTTGATGCAGCTAAAGCTGAGATCGCTTCTCTTAAAGGGCAGCTGGACGAGCTTAAGAAGAAGCTTGAAGCTTATGAAGTTCCAACTCTTGATGAATCCGAGGAAGTCAAGGCAGAGAATGATGAAGAAGAGACCTTGGCAGAGGAAGAAGTTATCAAGGATGAGGAAGAGTTAAAATCTAAAAGAAACAAAACAAATAAAATGAGAAAATCAATTGTTAAGGAAATCCGTTCCGCAATCGCTAACGGAACTAAGAACTTCAAGATAAACGCTGACACTGAGAAGAGAGCTATCCAGGTTACTGGTGACAACGGTGTTCACGATGAAGTTGTTGAGACTGAGATTCAGGGTATTCTTGAGCCTCTGTATGCTAAGTCTGTACTTGCAGAGCTTGGTGTTAAGTGGTACACAGGTCTTCCACAGGGAGATATTCAGGTTCCTGTGATGGGTAAGGGTACTGTAGGATGGGCTGGTGAAGTTGCAGCTGCTTCTGCTGGTGGCAACGCATTCAGTGCTGTTCTGTTGCAGCCTAAGAGACTTACTGCTTATGTAGACATCTCTAAGCAGCTTTTGAACCAGGATACCATTGGTGTTGAGAACGCTATCCGCAGAGATATTGTAAACGCTATCAATGACAAGTTGGAGGCTACTATCTTCTCTGATGACGCTGGTGACGCTACAAAGCCTGCTGGTATCTTCTATGACAGCTCAGTGTTTGATGCTTCTACATTCAAGGCAGTTGTTGACCTTGAGGCTAAGGTTGAGAGCAACAACGTATACGGTGACATGAAGTATCTGCTTTCTACAGGTGCTAAGGCTGACCTCCGTGCAATGCCTAAGTCAACTAAGAACACTCAACTTGTAATGGAAGGTGGAGAGATCGACGGTACTCCTGCTGTTGTTACTTCTAACGTTGAGGGTGCAGGTTACTACGCTTATGGTAACTTTGAGAACCTTGCAGTTGCTTCTTGGGGTGACATTGACATCACTGTTGATGAATACACTCAGGCTGTGAACGGATGTGTACGTCTTGTGGTTAATGCTTACTTTGACGCTAAGAAATTACGTCCAGAGGCATTCATCTTTGGTAAGACTCGCTAATTTTAAAAGAAAATCAACCTATCAATGCTTATAGATTTAGAGACCATAAAGAATCATCTCAATATTGACTCATCTTTCAATGATGACGACAACTACATCATGCAGCTTGAGGAAGTTGCTGAGGCTATTGTCGAGAAGCACATTGATAGGACTCTTGAGGATATTATTGGTGAAGAAGGAGAGGTTCCAAAGCCTCTTCTTCAAGCCATGTTACTTTTCATCGCAAATCTTTACAACAACAGGGAGTCTGTTGCATACACTGGTGCTGTTGAGGTTCCAAATTCACTGACATACATTCTCTCTCTATACCGTAACTATGAAAACGCAAACATATAAAGTATATGAGAGCAGGATTATTGACAGAACAGATAGAGATTTGGTCTAAACAGTTGACTGTTAATGATTATGGTGAGGAAGTTGAGGATTGGATCAAGACATACAAGACAAGAGCAAGACTTGTTCATGACGGTGGATCCAGGGTAGTATCAAATGATGAGATATTATTCACACACTCAAAGACATTCCAAATCAGGCAATATGTGCCAATAAATGAATTAGACCGTATACTCTGGAACGGTAAGTTCTACAGGATACTCAATATAGAGCCAGACAGGGTGCAGATGAACCAGACGATCAAAACTGAACTGATAAACGATTAATGCTTAACACACTGAATATAGGAAAATACATCTATGGATCTCTGACAAATGAGAAAAGCGGTATCACATGCAAGTGCTATCCACTTGTTGCTGATAACAACGCTAAGTATCCTTTCATCATATACAGACGATTGAACCTACAGAGTTCCAACAGTAAGGATGGTATACATGAGGATGTTGTTACGGTTGAGATCATAGTAGTCAGTGACAAGTATGTTGTTGGTATTGATCTTGCACAGAAGATAAGGAAAATATTTGAGAGACAATCAGTTACGTTTGATGATATTGAGATAAATGACGGTATAATCATACTTGCAACTGAAGAGTTTAACGATAACGCATATGTACAGCGTATGCAGTTCCAATTTAAAATTCAAAAAATTAACATTTAAGATAAAATGGCAGCACCTACTATAATTAAAGGTCGTGACTTGATGCTTTTCAACAATGACGGTCACAGCTATGCTTATGCAACTAATCATGTTTTTACATGTACAGCTGAGACGGCTGATGTACAAAGCAAAGATCATGGGATCTGGGGATCTTCTGAAATTAGCCGTGTTACATGGGAAATCACTTCTGAGAACCTTTACACTTCAGCTGACTATGACAGCATGTTCCAGACAATGACTGCTGGTCTTCCTATCACAATCAGATTTGGTCTGAAGAAGACTCCTGATGATCCAGATATGACTCCTGCTGATGGCAACATGGCACTTCCATACTGGACTTCTCAGAATACATTCTATCAGGGTAAGGCATTGATTACCAGCCTTGTAGCTAACGCTAACAACGGTGAGAATGCTACTTACAACATTACTCTGACAGGTGTGGGTAAGATTCAGAAGGTTACTATTGACGCTAGCAACGGATAATTGTTAAGTCAGAGTTTTTAACGGATAAATACTTAAAAGGCTATGAGCCTGATAAGGAAGGGCAGTAGATATAGCACTACTGCCCTTTAATTTTAAAACTAACAGATAAACAACAATGAAAATCAAAATTGGTAAAAAGAACATTGAATTAAAGTACACAATCAGAGCAATGATCATGTACGAGAACATGACAGAGAAGTCATTCAATCCTCAGACACTTACAGACATAATCACATTCATGTACTGTATCATTGTAAGTTCCGCAAAGGACTATTCAATCAAGTTTGATGAGTTTATAGACTACCTGGATGAACATCCAGAGATAATGACTGAGTTCTCTGAGTGGATAACATCAAACACAAATACAAACGCTGATTTCTCAAAAAACTAACAGGGGAAGGTGACGGTCAGAAACCTGATCTCATCTTCCACTACTTAATGAACATAATAGTCTACCAGTTCAGGCTCTGTAGCATACAGTATTTCATGGATGAGATGCAGACATGGGAGATAAACGATATGATAGAGAACATACCGTATGCGGACAGAGCATTATGGGAAACAGCCAGGGTGAACGCATATGTGGTAGCACAGGTGAACAGCCGTAAGAAGCTTACACAACAGGACATACTCAAGTTCAAATGGGAAGATATGAGCAAGTTCATGCATGAGGAACACATCATAGAAATGTCTAACTCAGACATCAAGAGGCTTGAGGAACTGTCAAAGAATTTTGAAAACGTAAAGTGGGAAGACATAGATGCCAAAACATAGACTGATATTTTCTGAAAGGGATCTTTCAACAGCATCAGAGGAAATTCTGAAAAAAGTTGACAGAGCTGTACTTGCTGCTGCATTTAAGATAAGGGATGAGATGCGTGAACAGTTCAAGATGGACATCACGCAATATAAATATGCCACAAAGGACTACTACAGGATGGCTGAAGGTATCATGGTTGGTAAACTGTCAAACAGCAAGGTAAAAATACATGCTTTTGGTCCCAAACAGAATGACGGTACATGGAAAGCAAGGTTCTTTGTCGGATCCACTACATACCGTAAGAACAGCAGAGGTAATAAGGGTTTCATTAAAGCTAACGAGGCTGTTGATGACGGACTTAGGAACGGAAATCAGATACTATCTACATATATAAAAAATACAATTGATAATTAAATATGCCAAATTTAAGTGTACAAATAGGTGCTGATACCTCCAAGCTTGTTGCTGGGATAAACCAGGCTAAGGCTACCCTACAGGACTATATAAAGGCACAGGATGAAGCCTCAACTGCTTCAGAGGAGAATTCAAACGTTACCAAAGAACAGGTACAGGCTTACAATAAGGTCATTAACGGACTCCAGAAGGTTGCTGAAGGAACTCTTTCTAACAAACAGGCACAGAGAGAGCTTACTAATTCTGTAAAGGAACTGAAGGAACAGTGGGCTGCACTGAATAATGAAGCAAGATCCTCATCATTTGGTCAGTCTATGGCTGAAACTATGGCTGCTGCTAAGGCTGAACTTCAGGAGATGAAGAATAACATTGCTTCTGTTGGTGACGTTAAGCCAAATGGATCTCTGAAGAAGGAACTCAGAATGACAACAAACGAGTTAGTCCAGCTTACTGCACAGTACAGGGCTATGTCTGCTGCTGAACAGCAATCAGCACAAGGACAGGCACTTGCTCAAAAGATGGATCAGATTAGACGTAAGGCTGGTGATTTGAAGGATACAATAGGTGACGTTAATGATGAAATAAAGGTAATGGCTTCCGATACACCAAATCTTGATGTATTCAATGATTTGATAGGTATTGGAGCTGACGCTTTGTCTACCTATTCATCTGTTATTGCAAGAGTTACAGGCAACGAGAAAGCATTGAAGGATGCAATAGCAACTGTTATGGCTGTTCAATCAGCAGCAAACCTTTTGACAAAGGTAGCAAATGCTTTACAGTCATCATCTGCTATCATGCTTAAGACCAGGGCGATCCAAGAAAGAGCTTTGGCAATCGCAATTAATATAAAAAATGCTGCTGAAGGTAAGGGAGTAATTGCTACAAAGGCTGCTACTGTTGCTCAGAGAGCCTTCAATCTTGTAGCAAAAGCAAATCCTTATGTACTTCTGGCAACTGTAATCCTTGGTGCTGGTGCTGCATTGGTAGCATTTACCTCACATGCAAATGAAGCTTCAAATAAGAGCAAACAGATGGCTGAGGCTGCTGAGAGAGCAAAGGCTGCATTTGAGAAAATGCATCATGAAAATGAAACTCTTAGTAGTAAGACAGGAGATCTTGTTGCTAAATACAAGACACTTCAGGCACAGTTCAAATCTCTTAAGACTGAAGCTGAGAAGAAAAAGTGGATAAAGGAGAATCAGTCAGCATTCAGTGACCTTGGAGTTGTTGTAAATGATGTTAATGACGCATATAGTGTATTTGTAAAGAATGCACCTAAAGTTATTGCTGCATTGAAAGCAATAGCAAGAGCTGAGGCATTTGAGGATCTTTATAAAGAAGCCATAAAGAATCAGGCAAAGTGGGAAAACAGGGATAAGAGCACAAAAACTGGTGACTACTACAAAAAAGTTTCCGACAGTGAGAAGAAGCCTGTAAGTGCATATGGCGGTCTTCCTAAAGAATGGAGAGATGCTGGTCTTAAGCCAAATGAGGATTACAAGTCAAACTACGATGAGTTTGATCCTACCATAGAGCTTACACAGAAGGGTATAGATAAGATCAACAAGTACAGGAGAGACGAGGCAATAAAGACCAGAAGCAAAATCGAGAAAGGTTATGAGGATGAAGTAAACCATTATGGAGATCTGTATGATAAAGCCATTGATGAGGCAGCTAAAGCAAGAGATGAACTTTCAAAAATAGGTGGTAAACCAAAACCTGAAGGTGGAAGTGGTGGTAATAAGGTAGACTATAAGCCAGGCTCACTTTCAGATCTTGAGGCAAAGCTTCAGAAACTTCAGAAGGACTACAAGGACGGTGTTATCAAAATTACACCTGAAGATTACAAGAAAAAGGTTGATGATCTTGAAAAGCAAATCAAGGCAAAGAAGATAGAGCTTGGTATTGCAGATTTTGATGACAAGTCACTTGCAGATCTTGAGGATAAGCTTTCAAATCTTGAGAAGGATTATAAGAACGGTATAATCAAGATTACACCAGAAGACTATAAGAAACAGGTTGATGATCTTAAAAAGGAAATTTCCGACAAGAAGATTGCACTTGGTCTTGAGCCTTATGTACCAGAGGGTTCTCTTGAGGATCTTGACCGTAAGATCAATGATCTTGAAGCTAAGTACAAATTGGCTGTTCCTGACTCAGAGAGACGCAAAATACAGGTGGAACTCAATAAGCTTACAAACGAGAGACGTAAGATTGAGTTTGAGACAGATATAATAATTGACGATGATGAGCTTAATAGAATAATCGATGATCTTCAAAATGAGGAGCATGAGATACGTTTGCAGCCTAAATTAGAGCCTGAAGCTAAATTACCTAGGATGAAAGGTGAAACACCAAAAGTTGCACAGTTTCATAGGCTTGAAGATACTATAGAAGAAATTTCACAAGTCTATGACGCACATAAGAGGGTTCTTAGTGCAATTAAACCAGTTAATGATGCTATACAGGAGAAGATCAAGTTAGGTGTACAGCTTAATGATACAGAACAGAGAACAGTTGATTGGTATAGGGAAGAATCTGCTTATGTAAAACACATTGAAGGTTTATATCTTGACGCTGCAAACGCATCAAGAAAATGGAGTTCTGACATAAAGCAAAGAAAAGGCAGCGGTGAATTCATAAAGAAAGAAATAGGATTCATTGGTGACTTTACATCAGCAGCTAAGAACTACGGCGGTGCTTGGAAACAGATGGGTGACAACTGGAACAAGATGACAGCCTTTGAGAAGACAACAGCTGTAATCGAGAACACAATCAACTCAATAGAGGCACTGATAAATGCATATGAGAGTGTCATGGATATGATTAAGCTGTTTGGTGAACTGTCTGAACTTGCAGCAGCAAAGAAAGTGGCTGCAAATACAGCTGAGATGGCTTCAGATGAGTCTTTGGTTGCATCACAGACAGCCAATACACAGGTCAAGATAGCTAACGATACAGCAGAGAATACATCAGAGATAGGTAAACTTGGTGTAAAGGAAGGTTCTGCTATTGCCAGTGCTACTGCTTCTGGTGCTGCACTTCCATTCCCTGCTAACATTGCAGCTATTGCAGCTGGTATTGCCGCAGTTGTTGCAGCATTTGCGCTTGTTTTCTCTGCATTTGCTGAAGGTGGTATTGTTGGTGGAGGCTCGCATATTGGTGATAGCCAGATAGTTAGGGTTAATTCAGGGGAAATGATTCTCAATGGTCAGCAACAAAAACGTCTGTTCAACCTCCTGAACGGTACTGGTTCAAGAAATGGTTCTACAGTAGGTGAAGGTGGTGTTGTCAAGTTCAAGATCAAGGGTAATAACCTGTACGGTGTACTGAATAATCACGTATCAAAACAAAAGAGAGTATAATGTTATACACAGGACGATTCATCAACCTCAGTGATGATATAATTGAGGTCAACATAACAACAAACAACTCAACAGACTCTTCTACTGAGTTGGAGTTTGCAGGGGAAAGCCCTGTTATAATAACACAGTCATCACAGGACGGTATCTTTACTCCGATAAAGAGCCGTTCCTGTACAATTACTGTAGTCACACATGATGCTTATTACGACATGTATTCAGGTGAATCACATGGTACGCTTGTTACTGTTGATAACATAAGCCAGAACTCAAGGCTGTTCTACGGATACATGACACCATGCGAGTACAACCAGCCTTTACTCTACCTTAACGAGATAGAACTTGAGGCTGTTGATGCACTTTCAACACTTCATGACTTCAAGTACGAGTACAGGAACCATACATCACCTCAGTTGGTAAGTATAAAGAACATAATCAAGTACTGTTTCAGTGTTGCTGGATATACAGGCGGTGTATACATGCAGAAAGACGCATTACAATCAAGAAAAGGATGGATCAACAACTGTTATCCTGGTGAGATGGAGTTTGTAAGTGAGGAAATCTTTATTGACGGTGATGATGCAATGACTTGCTATGAAGTTCTTGAGGAAATTGGTAATTTCTATAATTTTACCTTCTCTCCAATAGGAAATGATGTGTATGTTATTGACTATGAGATAGTTTCACACTACTGGTCATTCAGTACTGGCAATAATGATACAAGATATTTGACATTTAAGAACCTTAATAACGGATATGAGCGTAATGTGTTCATTCCCAAGACCATATCAATTGACAGCTATGCTGGTGATGATCAGAATGTTGAGATGGATGAGGTTTATAACAAAGTAGAGCTTACAGCCGAGACAATTAACCTTGAAACTGATGATGTTGTGTACGATCCAATGGATGACGTAGGATCCACTACATATCTTGACACATATGAGTCTGGTGCTGTAAGATCAGACGGTCAGAACTGGACTACAGTAACAAGATTCTTTGAGTATATCAAAGGATCATACTTCCCTGCTTACGACACAGGTCAGACATGGCAGACACTTCATAATGTCAACACAGAATTCATACCTATGTACTTTAAGCTAACTGGCAACTTCACAAATACTCAGTTGAATAATGTTTCTGCACAGATGGAACATCCATATGCTAAGAAAGGATACATATTCAACAAGATACCTGCACAGACATGTCTTCCAGTTCAGCAGTTCTCATACCAGTCATCAAAGGAAATGCCTTACTCATCCAACTGGACTAAGTATATGATGTTCTTTCCACAGGCTGAATGGATTGCTTGCTGGCTTAATGACAATCCACAGTCTAAACCTGAAGGATGGAACACTCAGTCATATTGGATTAATACATTCTATAATGAGCATATGGGTGGATCCAAGCCAGTACTCAGGTATTGGGGTAAGAAGGATGTAGAGTTCTCTCCAGCTGATGACAATACAACAAACTACATAGCCGTTACAGGTGATCTTCTGTTCCAACAGGACTGCACATATGATGATGTACGCTACCATCTCTGGCAGGAAGACACAGAAAACCGTTATTTTGGTGGTATTCTGTCACCAATCAGAGATATTGGCGCAAGTGGAACACATACATGTGACGGATGTGCTAGAGATCCAGGTGCATCAGGCTACAATACAGGCTGGGATATGTTAAAGTTAAAGATAAAGATCGGTAACAAGTACTGGAATGGATCATCTTGGACTACAACAGACTCTGTATGTTGGATTCCATACCACAGGGAGAATGTAGTATCTGAGACTGAGACACTTATCTGGTCTGACTTCAACAAGCCAGTGACAAACCACAACTATACATATGCTATTGGTAAGGATGCGTTTGTTATTCCTATAACAAAGGCTGACGGTCTGTTTGGTAGGGTGTACGTTGAGGTGTATATGCCTAGAATACCTTGGTCTAGGTGGGTGTTTGATCAAAACTCAGATAATCTTCTTCTCAACTATCATTTTACACCACCTGTAATACTGATGAAGAACTTTACGATGGAACTTGTTTCTTCCGCAAATGATCATGACCACTGGTATATGGACTTCACCACAGAAGATAAAGAAGAGGATGAAATCAAGTACTCCAATACTGTTACTGGTAACAATGTAAAGGATTTTGATGACCTTACCCTGAAGATCAACACCTTTAATGATAAGGTGAAAAACTCTCAGTCATATGTTATCGAGCCTCTTCAATACAACGGCACTGCATCAGACATCACATCAATCATAAGTGCCAACTATCATACGGAAGGATTCAGACGACCATACAACAATACAGTCAACAGACAGGAGATGAACGTAGTCAACAGATATGTTGAACATCACTCAACTCCAAAGAAGATATACAACTGTACCGTACATGACTACTATGAGCCTTACAGATGTGCTCTTGTTGATGCGATTCCTAACACATACTTTGTTGTAGATGAACAGGAATACGACCTGAAGAATAACGTTAACTCACTTAAGCTGGTTCAGTACTAAACTGGACTGGCTTAAGGATAAATACTAAAAGAAATTCCACTTATATAATGGATCAAGAAGTAATGAATCAGCTTAGTACTGAGGTATTAAGATTAGATACAAGAATAGATAATGTTTCCGATGATCTTGACAAGCTTGACAAGAAAGTTGACAGTATCAACAATGATGCTATCAACCAGAGAGTCAATGATATAGCAACTGTTGTTGATAACAATACGTCTATTGTAAACTCAATGGACAGAAGATTAAAGAGATCTGAAAATGACATCTATGATATTCAGGATGTAATCAATGATCATGACATCAGAATCAAGGATCTTGAGAATAAGACAAAACAGACAGCACATGAAGTTGCTGTAAGGGCTGTAAAGTCAGTTACCAGATCAATAGAGAATTCCGAGACGCAGGAGATCCATGAGGAAATCCATGAGGTTGCTATGGCTGTTGATAATCTTGACGCAAGTGTATCACCAAAGGTAAGAACGCTTGAGAACCAGGCATATGACTTTCATCTTAACATATTAAATCTTCATAAGGAAGATGAGGATATATGGGATGCTATGAAGGATATGGACGTAGAACACCATGAGGAACTTCACAGACTTGCTCTTGCTATTGATAACCATGAATCAAGAATTAGTCACATTGAGACACACTGGTTTGACTATGAGGATGAAATAGAGCGTCTTGACAACAAGATAGATGCTTCTATAGCAGAGATGAAGGATTATGTTGATGATGTCTCAACTGGTCTGTCAAACGTTATAACAATAGTAAATAATTTACCACCACATATAGTTCTAACAAAGGAGGAATATGATGATCTTGATAATCCTGACTACAATTCCTTCTATTTTACATATGAAGATGAGGAATAAGATATGATCTACGCACACAATCAGGGTATAACAGGTATAAACATACACCGTAAGATAATAGATAGGATTTATTATGGTAGAAGGCTAGTCTGGTTGAGAAATTCAACATCAGACACTTTGACTATTGTAGGCGATTCAAGTATATTTGCAGGACATGCTTATACATTTAGGGCTAAATATGCTGGAAGTGATGATAGATTATATGAATGGTCATTCAGTGGTGTTACACCTGAAACTATAGTTTATAATCATAATCACAGAAAAGTTACCATTATAACTAGTTATGATGATTATGATAAAAACATGACAATAACATGTGTAATGACAAGGATCGATGGTACACAGCTTACAGCCACAAAGGGTGTTTATATAGATGAGCCTAGAGCTATTGAAATTGTCAACATAGAGGATATAATATTTGAAAATGATGACAGTTCTTTGTATGGTAATTTCATAATAACACCACCTACACATACAGATATTTACAGTGTATCAGATGTAAGTATAGGATTTAATGATTATACTGATCTTGAAAGCTACGATAAATTTGGAATTACTGCTTATCAGAAACAGATCAATACAACGGATATTATAATGTCAGCTAGAAGTAGTGCTACTATAACAGATGAGTTTGGTAATGTAGTTGATGCCTCTGGTAACGTATATTCTATAAATCCAGTACAATATTTCTCTATAGAAGGTCAGATAGACAGAACACTGTTGATGAAGAATAGGATAAACATAGGGTTCCTATGCACAAGTAGTATGGGATATGAATATGTGAAAGGTGTAGGAATATGTACAAGCTATACTGCTGACGGTGAGCCTACATATGTGAAAGGAAATCTTAAAGTATACCAAAATATAACTACACATCCTTCATATGGTTTGAATGGAATTGTTGAAAAAGGTACAACTACACCTTATGCTGCATCACAGCTAGAGACACTTGGTAGGAGAAGTACAATAGCCTATAATACTGTATATTATGCTAGCTTCACAGATAATCTGCCACCTGTTGCAGTAAAGACAGGTGATGTGTATGTTTATATAATGGTTAAATTTACTTATGGTAATGACACATGGACTTTATATAAACCAGTTACAGTTCCACAAGCATATGCAGATATTGAAGGTAAATACGCTGAATATGTATTCAATATACACACTGTTGATAATGTTACTCTTAATGTGATATTTGACACTAGTAAATCAAAAATAGAACAGATATAATGATATACATAACATTAAATAAAACGATAAATTCACCAAGCGATCAGTTCCCGATTGTTGTAAATGAATACCCACAACTCAATACAGATGAGTGGGATATTACAAATGTTACGTCAACAAATGGTACAACTATTATAAATGATATTGATGGATCTACATTCACATTAAAATATAAGAATTTAAAGAATTCTAATGACATTATCAATGTGATGATGCATAATGATACTGCTGTCACAAAGCGTGACAGAGATTATACATTACGTTTTAATCTGAATATAACATGTAATTATTATTTACCATTTAAACTGACAAATACATCATCGATGCTTCAGGTTGTACATATAAGTTGTAGTGATGTATATTATTATGTTGGTAATGAAAATGCACAGCCAAGCAGATCTTCATTTACTAGAACAGACTACAGTAGCGGATCAACTATTATAGTAAGTGTACCAGCAGGAAAGACAATATTCCTGTTTTCTGAATTACAAAAAATTAACCATAAGATTGAATTTGATTTTTGGAATGATGAAGAATGGAGATTTGGAGGTAATATAATGGGTATGCTTCTGAATAACAAGTTTGAAGTTGATGATGCTCTTAGTGAATTCTTAGCTGCTCAGAGAACGTTCACTACATCACCAGAGCTTCCAGAGACAAATCTAAGGACAGGATGCTATAAAGGTTTGTTCATGTCTTCAACAAAGATAAAGACACCACCTTCAATTCTACCAGCTACTAATGTTCCTACAAAGGCTTATAAGTCTATGTTTTATGATTGTGTCTCACTTGAAACAGCACCTGTAATATCAGCTATAAGTGTTGGTAATGAAGGAATGGCTGAAATGTTTTATAATTGTGCTAAATTAGTCAATGCACCAGATTTATCAAATGTAGATAGTATAAGTGATGCTGCTTTCCAGTCTATGTTTGAATCTTGTGATGAATTGCTTCATTCATTTGATGTATCTACAGGTATTACTACATTACCAGAAAGTGTATTTAAAAATACTTTTGGGAATTGTAAAAAATTAGTAGATTGTCCAGATTTTTCACACATTACTACAGTTGGAAATAATGCGTGTAGATATATGTTTGAGCACTGTATATCATTATCTACACCACCAGATCTTTCAAATGTTGTAACTATTGGAGTTGGCTCATTTACTGGTATGTTTGCAAATTGCACATCATTGTCTACATCACCAGATCTTTCAAACATATCAGCAATTCCAGGTTCTGCATGTGCTAGCATGTTTGAAGGATGTACATCATTGATTTCAACTCCTGATATGTCTGGTGTAACATCTATTGGTTTGTCATGCTGTAAATACATGTTCAAAGGATGCTCTTCACTTGTTAATGTTGCAGGATTTATAGACAGTTCAGTTCTTCCTGTAGCTTCATGTATGAGTATGTTTGAAGGATGCTCTTCATTGGTTACACCACCAGATATGTCTAATATAACATATGCTGATTCTGAATCTGTGAAAGGAATGTTTAAAGATTGTGTACGATTGTCAACACCACCTAATCTTTCAAATATTACTGTTGCTAGAGGTTTAGCATTTGAAAGTATGTTCCAAGGCTGTACATCATTAAGAACACTGCCTGATATTTCTAACGTTGAATTTACTAATTATGCTAATCATTATCCATCTTTAAAATCAATGTTTGAAGGTTGTACATCATTGACAAGTACACCAGTATTAAATGTAACAACTGCTGGAAATTATGAAAATATGTTCAAAGGTTGCACATCATTGACCGATTCATCAATCCTTTTAAGTATAACAAATTTCAACAGTGATTCAAGCTTCAAGTCAATGTTTGAAGGTTGTACATCATTGGTTACACCAAGTGCAATAAATGTCACAGAATTTCAAAGATATGACACAGATGGAGGTTTTGAATATATGTTCAAGGATTGTACGTCATTGACAAGTATTCCTGATATGACAAATATAAAGCCATTATCAAGAAGCACAAAGAACGTATTTAAAGGAATGTTCCAAGGCTGTACATCACTTATACGTGTTGAAAACCTTCCTAACCTTGGTTTAGGTACAATTCAGACTAATGTTACAGGTGTTGTTCCAAATACTGATGGATGGTTCATGGAAATGTTTAAGAATTGCTCTAATCTTAATGAAGTCCACAACCGTATGACAGCAGTATCATTACATGATAACTGTAAGAATATATTCTATAACTGGTTAGATGGTGTATCACCTACAGGTACGTATTATTATAATGTTACTCTTCTTGGTATGTCATATTACACTGGTACACAAGCTGAAAAAGAAGAACAAATTAAAGCTGACTATAATGTTCCTTCTGAATGGACTATGGTTCCAGAGGCATTTGATTATGATGATACGCTTGAATTTGCTTCTGGTTATCCTGCTATAATAGACGGAAGTCTTGGTATAATAGATGTTGGAATATTTGTTGGTGAAGGTTGGTATCAGTATGAGCAGTATATTCCATGTCCAAGATCGGTGACTGTTACATGTAAGGACAGCAGTAATAACACTGTATACAACAATACATATACTATTACTGGTCATTATACGTCAACTCCATATATTGTAAGGATTAATCCTATTGTTGATGTCAATGAAACCAAAGTTACGGTTAATGTTGTAGCTACATTTGGATCAAAGCCAACAAAACCGATAATATATGAAATACAAAGAAATACCGAGGAAAGATTTGAATGGGCTTCAGGCTATCCAGAGCCTATAAACAACAGCCTTTCAAGTGTAAATCTTGGATACTATATTGGTGATGGATACAATGGTGGTGACAGAACCCTGAAGGTCAAGTTCACAGATCCTCATGGTGTAGTGATGTATACTGACAGCAACATTCATATATCTGGATCATACACAGAGACTCCATACATAAAAAACATCAAGCCTAACATATATGCAGATACCAATGAATTAATAATCGATTCATCAGTTACGTTCATGAAAGACGGTGCTTCTGTATCAAGCATAATGTCACCTAAGACTGTTACGGTTCCTGCACCTACATTTGACTATACTGTTACTCAGGGTACGGATCACGGTAAGTATACAGGTAGAAGAAGTGGATATACAAACACTATGGTTACTGTACATGTGAACCTCAATCTAGCTGACGGATGTTCTACTGGTAGAAAGAAACTGGTTGTTAAGGTTATTCCTACAAGCTCTCCAGGTACTGTTCTAATATCAAGAACATTTGACAATATTACAGGCAATGTATTTGAGCAAGATATTGTACAAACTATTACAAATACAAATAATATGTATGATGTTAACATAGTATCAACAGTAAGTTATTACGGTACATATGGAAACTTACTTGATACAGAGGAAACAACGGTTAATTCACAACTTGTTATATCTTAATCCTTGAGAATAAATCACACAAGTCCCACCCATCAAAAGGTGGGATTTTTAATGCTTTTTTAGATAAATACTAAAAAGAAAATTGCCATAAAATGACTATTGACTGGACACAACTGATACTTGCTGTAATAGGTCTCATATCATCTGGATCGATTACAACACTAGCTATCCTTAAATATACAAAAAAGAAGGAAAATATAGCTGTAAAATCCGATGACAACAAGGAACAGGCTGAGAGAATAGACTTGGGTGACAAGTATGTTACTCAGATGTTAACAATGATAGAAAAATTACAGGATGCCCAGGATAAGTACATGCACTCAAATGCATTGGACAACTCAGAGCGCAAACTTACACTGGATGCTATCAACAGCAAGGTATATGAGATACATAATGATCTTGTTGGTGTAAAAGATGAGGTGACTAATATAGTACAGTACCTGAACGGAGATTATCAGAATTATTTACGCAAAAATGAGATTAAATAATCTCATTGAGATTAAACTAAAACTTAAAGACTTGAGCTTTAATACAAATGAAGACAATTAGATTAGGAAATGATGTACAGATTAACTGGTACATCACAAGATTTGGAGAACCAGAGGATTTCACTGGAAAAAACCTTACAGTCAAGCTTATAGACAAGCTTGGTGAGGAACAGGTATTTGACTATGAAATTGAAGGTAACAGGATAACAGGTATTTTCTTTGGAAAAGACCAGAGTACAAACGGTGTATACAGACTTTTGCTTGTTGAGAATGACGGTGAAGAGGATATGGTCTCACTGGACTATATTGACGCTTTCTGTCTGTCAAATAAGATGAAGAATCAGACAAGCAACGGTTCCGATACGACATCAACTATCAACACTGAGGTAGAAGAATATGAGAGCCAGATCGATCTTGAACAGGATCTCTTCTTATATGCTAAGAAAACATATGTGAACGAGAAGATAGATGAGGTAAATCAGAGAATTGATGATGATTTCTATACTAAAGACCAGGTGGATAAGATTATAGGGGAACTTCCAGCAGCAGATACTTACACTAAATCTGAAATTGACGCTAAAATAGAGGATGTAGCTGATGAGATTCCGACTAAGACATCTGATCTGACAAATGACTCAGGTTATACAACTGAACAATGGGTTGAAAACAAGCATTATCTTGTAGCGGCTGATATAGCAGGTAAAGCTGATGCTTCAACTGTATATACTAAATCACAGGTTGATTCTAAGTTAGAAGGTAAGGCTGATGTAGATGATGTTCCTACTAAAACATCTGATCTTACCAATGATTCTGGTTTTGTATCAGGTAATGACTTAGCTGATGTTGCAACAAGTGGATCATACAATGACTTAACTGATAAGCCTGTCATACCATCATTGGACGGATACGCTACAGAAGAATGGGTAGAGGATAAACATTACCTTGTTTCAGCAGATATAGCAGGTAAGGCTGATGCTTCAACTGTATATACTAAATCACAGGTTGATTCTAAGTTAGAAGGTAAGGCTGATGTAGATGATATTCCAACAAAAACAAGTGACTTGACCAATGACTCAGGATTTGTAGTTGAAAGTGACTTAGCTGATGTTGCAACAAGTGGATCATATAATGACTTGAGCAACAAGCCAACAATACCTTCACTTGATGGCTATGCTACTGAACAGTGGGTAGAGAATAAACATTACCTGGTTGCATCAGACATAGCAGGTAAAGCTGATTCATCAACTGTATATAACAAGACACAGATAGACAACAAATTATCTTTAAAAGCTGATAAATCCGAGATTCCATCAAAGACAAGTGAATTGACTAATGATTCAGGATTTGTATCTGGTAATGACTTAGCTGATGTTGCAACAAGTGGATCATACAATGACCTCACTGATAAACCAACAATACCTTCACTT
>Ga0326512_10001397_pt1 | contig 18773 bp, 14 predicted proteins | sample 1_2617_0518_D_FD_203652 | JGI IMG/M metagenome (GOLD analysis project Ga0326512, IMG submission 203652) | Bovine rumen microbial communities from UC Davis, California, United States - 1_2617_0518 | ecosystem: Host-associated > Mammals > Digestive system > Stomach > Rumen | place: USA... | reverse complement strand
CATCTGTTGCCAGAACGACGTCACCTACCTGCAAGCAACAGGTATGACGGAACTGCAGCAAGGTATTGATACCTTGCTGAATGCCGTTTCCGACCGTCCCGTCCTTCTGGAAGTCATTACCGATGCAGCCGAGGACGAGCGTGTCTATAAAGCTTATTATGCCGGATTATTCAAAGATACGGAACTTGTATCCCTGCTCGCGTAGCCACTCGATGCTTTGGGGCAGGGCGGTGCGGAGCTTGTCAATGGACTTGATGGAGTCGTGGAAGGTGATGATGGAACCGTTACGTGCATAGCGCCTGACATTTTCGAACACATCATTGGCGGTCATCCATTTGGAATAGTCGCGGGTGACAAGATCCCACATGACAACCTTGTACTTACGGCTCAGAAGCGCGTACTGGGGTATGCGCATCCATCCGTGTGGCGGACGGAAGAGGTGGGCATGGATGTAGGCGTTAGCTTTCTCGACGTTGTAGCTGTACTCGTGCAGCGAGTGGCGGATGCCACCGATGTGGTTATGAGTATGGTTGCCAATTTGGTGCCCCTCGTCAATGATGCGTTTGTAGAGTTCCGGGTATTTGCGTACGTTGTCGCCCACCATGAAGAACGTGGCATGGATGCCGTACTGGCGTAGCACGTCGAGAATGAAAGGAGTAGCTTCGGGGATTGGACCGTCATCGAAAGTCAGATAGACTGACCTTTCGTGACGATCCATTCTCCAAAGTGCCCGTGGATAGAGCCAGCGGAGATAAATGGCTGGTTGCTCTATGAACATTTAATAGCCAAACGAGCCTCCCTTGCTTTGAAAGGCGTGGAAGGTGCTTTCGAGTTGCTTCGTGTATTCCTCGCCCATCTTCTCGTCGATGTCTTCAGCTATCTGTGCGAGCATCTGCATGATATAGAGATGCAGCTGACATTCGCGCTGGCTGGAGGCGAAATGCCGGGCATCGAGCGAACAGTACCACTGCATGTACTGACCAGACTTCTTCCAAAGTTCGGCAACAGTAGCTTTTGCCTTGTCTTTCTGTCCGATGGTATTGTAGGTGCGGGCAATGTCGAGCGAACCGCTGGCGAAATCGGCTGGAACGTTATAGGTCGGAATCTCCTTCTCGGCGAGTGCCAGCACTTGGGCAGCTTTCTCGTTCTTGCCCTCGTTGGCGAGGTGCATGGCGAGCTGCGACAACAGACGGCGGTGGGTGTAGCACATGCGCATGACGGTCTCGTCGAGGTAGATGCCCTTCTGGCTGACGTTACCGTACTTATAGCGCTTGGTGACGTTCTCGTAGGTCTTCTCGGTGTCGAAGTCCTTCAGACCGGTGTCTTTTGTGGTGAACGGCGTGATGCGGTTGGCCAGTCCTTCCTGTATGAAGTTGTCGCCGAGATTCATGTAGTTGTCTGAACCGACGGTGGTAGCTACGTATATCGGACGGATCCAGTTACATTGGTCAATAATCTCGAGCATCATCAAATCGCCTTTGTAGAGTGCGCTCTTGCCCTTGAGCGAGATGACCATGCGGTCGGGTATGGAGTCATCCTCAATCATCATGCCGCTCTTGCGGACGGCCTCCTTATCGATGGTCATATAGACGGTGTCAGTAGGAATGACGTGAAGATCCTTGTTGGTGGAGCGTACCCAGTTCTTGAGGATGTTCTTCAGCTCGAACGGCTCGTCACCAAACTGCTTGCGTGCTGCTTCGGGGTCGTCGCGGTAGAGGTCGATGACCTGCTGCTTCAGGCTCGGGTCTATCTGCACATATTCGTTGGTGCCGGCGCAGTACTCAATACGCTCCCATGAGATGGGCAGGCTGGGTGAGTCGTAAGCCGGTCGGCGCATCTGGTCGATGTACCAGTCGGTCTGCAGATAAGAGAGGTTACAGACGCGGGCATCGGTGCGCACACCCTCGGTGTCTTGGTTGTACCACAGAGGGAATGTGTCGTTGTCGCCGTTGGTGAAGATGATGGGGTTGCCTTTGTCCTGCAGCGTCATGAGGTAGTTCTGGCCGAAGTCACGACAGGTGTAGCGCCCTGAGCGGTCGTGGTCGTCCCATGTCTGCGACGCCATCTGGATGGGAACCAGAAGCCCTATGAGCCCTATGAGACTTATGAGCCATACGGGTTCTTTCTTGAGGCGGCTGCTGACAAAGTCACAGATGGCAGCCACACCCATGCCGCACCAGATGGCGAAGGCATAGAACGAACCGGCGTAGGCGTAGTCGCGCTCACGTGGCTGGACAGGTGTCTGGTTCAGATAGAAGACGATGGCCAGACCCGTCATAAAGAACAGGAAGAAGACCACCCAGAACTGCTGGATGCCGCGCTGCCCCTTGCGGAGCGACTGCCAGAACAGACCGATGAGTCCTAACAGCAGCGGCAGGCAGTAGAACACGTTGTGACCCTTGTTCTGCTTCAGGTCGTCAGGCAGCAGCGACTGGTCGCCGAGGCGGGCATTGTCGATGAACGGTATGCCTGAGAGCCAGTTGCCGTGCTCCAGTTCGCCGTGTCCCTGGATGTCGTTCTGACGACCAGCGAAGTTCCACATGAAGTAGCGCCAGTACATCCAATTGCACTGGTAGCTGAGGAAGAAGCGCAGGTTCTCAAACTGTGACGGCATCTTGACCATGACATTCTCGCCGCAGCGGTCATAGGGCACTTCGGAGCCGCTGACGCCACCCATCCAAGACTCATAGTCCTGGCTGTGGCCGGCATCGTACATGCGGGGGAAGAGCATGTTCTGGGCGTACTTGTATTCATCCTTCGTGCGGACGATGAAGTAGGAGTCCTTCTCGTTCTTGGATGCCTTTTCCTTGCGTTGCCAGACGGGTTTGCCTGTGGACATGACGGGACGGCAGTAGCGTCCGTCAGACTCGAGTGCCACCTGTGACGTGTAGGCCTGGCCGTAGAACAGCGGGCGCTGGCCGTACTGGTCACGTCCTAAGTAGTCGCCAAGGGTAAATATGTCCTCGGGCGAGTTCTGGTCCATGGGAGGGTTGGCATCGGAACGGATGACAATGACGGCATACGTTGAATAGCCAATCATCAGCATGAGCATGCACAGCAGGGCGGTGTTTTTCAGACGGGGTGTTACCAAAGCAACCTTCTTGGACTCCCCAGAGTACTTGACACGGCGGCTGAGGACGAACCACAGCAGGGCGAGGACGACGATACCAATAAAGAAGGCCGACCAGCCGTAGCCGTAGAAAGGAATGCCGAGCAGACCCACGGAGAGCATGAACGCGATGTTCTGGCGTGTCCAGTTCTCGTCTGTGGCGTTTTGAGTCTCATAGATGGCCCAGATAACGGCGGCTGCCAGACAGAGGATATAGACGTAGAGACCCATGTTGAACGGCATGCCGAGGGTGTTGACGAAGAACAGCTCGAACCATCCGCCGACGGTGATGATGCCAGGCACGACACCGTAGAGCACGACGGCTACAAGGGCGAACGACACCAGCAGCGCTATAAGCGAGCCCTTGGCATTGGCATTGGGGAAACGCTTGTAGTACCATACGAGTACGATAGCGGGCAGACACAGCAGGTTCAGCAGGTGGACACCGATGGAGAGGCCCGTCATATACATGATGAGCACGAGCCAGCGGTCGCTGTGAGGCTCGTCGGCGTGATCCTCCCACTTCAGGATGAGCCAGAAGACGACGGCAGTAAAGGCCGACGAATAGGCATACACCTCGCCCTCGACGGCTGAGAACCAGAACGTGTCGCTGAATGTGTAGATGAGTGCGCCCACCATACCGGCTGCCTCGATGGCGATGAGCTTGGCGGTTGTCAGTTCGTCCCACTTGTCAATCAGTAGTCGTCGTGTGAGGTGTGTGATTGACCAGAAGAGGAACAGAATACATGTGGCCGAGAGCAGGGCGCTCATGGTGTTCACCATATAGGCCACCTGTGTGGGGTCGCTGGCAAACTGTGAGAACAGGTTTGCCGTGAGCATGAAGAACGGTGCCCCGGGGGGGTGTCCTACTTCCAGTCTGTAACCTGTGGTGATAAACTCCGGGCAGTCCCAGAACGAGGCTGTCGGTTCAATGGTGGAGCAATAGACGATAGCGGCCACCAAAAAGGCGAGCCACCCGCAGATGTTGTCCACGATCCTAAACTGTTTCATCTGAAATAGTATCTTTTTTTAACGTTAAAAATCGAATTCAGCTGCAAAGGTACGAAAAACGCCTGTCAAATGAATAATCCCACGCCGTAAATTAAGATAATATAACGGAATATCTTGCCGAGAGTAATGGCTATGAACGTAATGACGACATTGGCACGCATCAGTCCTAAGAGGATAGTGATGGCCGAACCTAATATGGGGAGGAATGCGAAGAACCCCATCCACGCACCTCGGCCCGCCATGAACCGCTCCGCCCGTTCCATGTCCTTGGGCTTGACGTGCAGATACTTCTCAAACCACTCCACCTTGCCCATCCGGCCTACGCCGTAGTTGAAGGCCGAGCCGAGCACATTGCCGATGGTTCCGTAGATGGCGAGCTGCCACGGGTCGAGTCCGGTGGCCATCAGCCCCACCATGACGGCCTCGCTGGAGAACGGGAAGAAACTGCCTGCGAGGAAGGCCGCCAGCATCATGCCGAGATAGCCGTAGCCTGTTAGAAAGTCAATGACGGCATCCATAGGTTAAGGAGTGTCAGCAGGAGGGCGATGGAGCAGATGACGTAGAAGGCGATATTGGTGACACGGGTGTAGGTGAGTGAGAGAAAGTGAGCAATGAGCGGCGATACGTTGATGATAAGTATGCGGATGAGCATGTCGTAGTGCTGGGGTTGCAAAGCGAGGAATATGGCAGTCAGGAGCCATACTTGGATGAAACAGCCGTAGAACAGACGGATGCGGATGTTGTCAGCCGATTTCTTGCGCCAGTAGTGGATAGTGCCGGTGATGCCCAGTGCAACGATAAATACGTAAAGCAGCAATTGGTTGATGGTCAGTTGGGTATAATCGAAGGGGATTGAGAAGTTACTCAAGACTGTGAAGTGGGCGATGGCCTCTTCGGGTGTTCCCCGGTAGAGAATGACGGGAAGCAGGAACCAGTATGGTGTCAGCAGACCGATGATGGAGGAGAAGAAGGTGCGCCAGCTGAGGGAGGTCAGCTGGAAGAACATCATCATCCAGAAAAAAGGCACATAGTAAAGGATTTGGACAAAGACCGTGCTGGCCAGTCCCACACAGAGAAAGGCGTAGTAGGTCCATCCCATCGACTGTTTATCCTGATAGCTGTGGAATGCCAGCAAGTAGGATGCAACGACACTGAGTTGGACGATGGCTCCCCCAAGAGAACTGAACAGCGAGCAACTTATACAGGTGAGTACGATGAACGAACAGGACACCATGCGGCTGTAAATGCGGATAAGCGCGTTGCCGTTGTTGAGTTCGACCATGAGGTAGGCCGAAATGAGAAAGCACACGAACTGTACCCATGCCCCCTGTAGTAACTCTCCTATAGTGATGGGTACTGATGGAATGAGGAGGCCGCTGGCGAGCCAAACAGCGATGGCATAGGCCACGGTCGCTGGCAGGGCAAAGCGGCTCTCGGCCACTTGGTTCTGTGTGCGCTTCTGCATTTATAGGTCCGCGCCAATATCGCGGCGGAAGTAGCGGTCGGTGAATTGTATCTTCTGTGCTTCGGTGAATGACTTCTTTAGGGCCTCGGCCTTGTCCTTCCCGTATGACGAGACGGCGATGACGCGGCCACCGTTGGTCACTACCTGTCCGTCTTTGAGTGCCGTACCGGCATGAAAGACGATGCTGCCTTCTACCTGGTCGATGCCTGTGATGGGGTAGCCTTTCTTATATGCCTCGGGGTAGCCGCCGGAGACGAGCATGACGCAGACGGCGGCACGTTCGTCGAACTCCACCTGATACTGGTCGAGGTTACCATTGGCCACACCCTCAAACAGGTCAACGATGTCCGACTTCAGGCGTAGCATGACAGTCTCGGTCTCGGGGTCGCCCATGCGGCAGTTGTACTCGATGACCATCGGCTCGCCAACTCCCCGCCCCTCTGAGGTGTGGGATGCCGAAGGCAGGGTGGGGTAGGTGTTGATGAGCCCGAAGAAGATAAATCCTTTGTAGTCAATGCCTTCTGCTGCCAGACCCTCGACGGTGGGACGGATAATGCGGTTCTCTACCTTCTGCATCCACTCCTTTGTGGCGAAGGGTACGGGCGATACACTGCCCATGCCGCCGGTGTTCAGGCCCGTGTCGTGCTCGCCGATACGTTTGTAGTCCTTGGCCTCGGGCAGAATCTGGTAGTGCTTACCGTCGGTTAGCACGAAGACGGAGCACTCGATGCCGCTGAGGAACTCCTCGATGACGACGCGGCTGCTGGCACCCCCGAACATACCACCAAGCATCTCCTGCAGTTCCTTCTTGGCCTCGTCGAGTGTTGGCAGGATGAGTACGCCCTTGCCGGCGCAGAGACCGTCGGCCTTCAGCACGTAGGGAGGCTGGAGGGTTTCGAGGAACTTCAGACCCTCTTCCAGATGCTCGCCATCAAAGGTCTCGTAGCGGGCGGTAGGGATGTTATGGCGCTGCATGAAGCCCTTGGCAAAGTCCTTCGAGCCTTCGAGTACGGCACCGGCCTTTGACGGGCCGATGACGGGAATGTCCTTGGTGCGGGGGTCGTTCTTCAGGTCGTCGTAGATGCCCTTCACCAACGGGTCTTCGGGGCCTACAACCACCATGTTGATGCCCTTCTCAACGACGAATGCCTTGACGGCCTCAAAGTCGTCGGCTTTCAGATTGACGTTCTCTGCAACAGCAGAGCGACCAGAGGTCGAGCGTTCGCCACAATTACCAGTACCAGCATTACCTGGGGCGATATACAGTTTCTCACACTTGGGGCTTTGGGCAATCTTCCATGCCAAGGCGTGCTCTCGGCCGCCGCTGCCTAACAAAAGTATTTTCATAATCTTTTTTTATGGGATATATGGGCTAATGGGGTAAATGGGACTAATGAGATATATGGGGCTGCTAATGGACTTATTTCAGATAATCTTCAAAGTATTGGGTGATGCGTTCGTGCAGGTGGACAGAGGCGTGGCCCCGCATGTTGTGCTCCTCGCCGGGGTAGGCGAAGAAGTCAGGCTGGGTACCAGCTTTGATGCAGGCATCGAGGAACGACAGACAGTGCTGGGGTACGACGGTGCGGTCGTTGTAGCCTGTGATGATCTGGAGTTTTCCCTTCAGGTTCTTGGCCTGCGGGATGAGGCTGCACTTCGCGTAGCCCTCTGGGTTGGACTGCGGGGTACCCATATAACGCTCGCCGTACATCACCTCGTACCACTGCCAGTCGATGACGGGACCACCGGCTACACCCACCTTGAATACGTCTGGGTAGTTGGTCATCAGCGAGATGGTCATGAAGCCGCCGTAGCTCCAGCCGTGGACACCGAGACGGTCGGCATCGACGTAGGGCAGCGACTTCAGGTAGCGGACACCCTCCATCTGGTCGAGCATCTCCACCTGTCCGAGTTGGTGCCAGGTTGCCTGTTCAAACTCACGTCCACGGTTCTCAGAGCCACGGTTGTCGAGAATAAAGACGATATAGCCCTTCTGTGCCATATAGGTCTCCCACGAACGGCTGGCCCAGTGCCATGACGCCTGTATGTTGTGGGCGTGAGGGCCGCCATAGACATAGACAACGGTGGGGTAATGCTTTGTGACATCGAAGTCGGCGGGTTTTACCATGCGGTAATAGAGGTCGGTCACACCGTCGGCGGCTTTGATGCTGCCGCACTCGAAGATAGGCTGCTGGTAGCCAGCCCATGGGTCTTTTGCCTCTAAGAGGTTCGTATGGCGCGGGGACTTAGTAGTGATGTCCACAACGTCGATGACCCGTGGCCTTGTCGGCGTGGAGTATCTGTCGATGAGGAGATTGCCAGATGGTGACAACTCACCGTTGTGTACGCCGTCCACCGTCTCCAACAGTTTGACAGTGCCAGCCATGCTGACGCTGTACAGCCTCTGGTGCAGGGGATGCTCCTTGTTGGCTTTGATGATGACACTCTTCTGCTTCGTGTTAAAGCCTAAGACATCCAGGACAACCCACGGGCCGGAAGTCAGCTGTTTCAGCAACTTTCCATTTGTGTCATAAATATATAGGTGGTTGTAGCCGTCGCGCTGGCTCTGTAGAATGAACTTCGTCTGATCCCAGGGCAAGAACTGTATGGGGTGCAGCGGCTCGACGTACTTGTCACAGGTCTCGCGGTAGAGCTCACCCTTGCAGTCACCGGTTACGGCATCGTAGCTGACGAGACGGCAGTCGTTCTGGGCACGGTTCAGTTCCAGCATATACACGGTCTTCGCGTCGGGACTCCAAGCGATGTTGGTGAAATAGCGGTCGGTGGGGTCGCCAGCTTTCAGATAGACGTTTTTCTCCGTCTTTATGTCATAGATGCCGACGGTCACTTTGTGCGATGTCATGCCGGCCATGGGGTATTTGTCGGGTTCGTAAGTGGCCTCGCGGGGGAAGACATCCACCTGCGGATAGTCGGCAACCATGCTTTGGTCCATGCGGTAGAAAGCCAGACGCAGGCCGTCGGGACTCCAGAAGGTGCCCTTTGTGATGCCGAACTCGTCGCGATGGACGCTCTGGCCATAGACAATTTCACGTGAGCCGTCAGTGGTGAGCTGATGCTCGTGACCCTCGCCGTCGGCCACATAGAGCTGGAAGTTCTTGACGTAGGCAGTAGCCCGCGACACAGGATTCCAGTCGTTGGCTGTCTGGCCGGAGATGCTGTCCTGCCACACCATCTTCTTTGCCTTGAAGTCCACCAGGATATATGCCTTGCGGTTGCCCACGGCCACCAAGGGCTTGTCAGGGTAGGGGAAGGTGGCGTTCGTCAGGTGGCGGACGTATCGCACACTGTCGTCGCTCTCGGCCCAACGGTTGATGTCATCGAGTGTGAAGAGCAGTTTTTTCTTGCCAGTCTTCGTGTCTATCAGGTTACACTCCTCCACATCTGTCTGCACCAGCTGGTCGCCCCACCATGTGAGCCACATGTTCTCGGGCTGCATGTTGTGGTAGTTCGTACCGCCGAAATTCAGGTCTTCAAGGGTGAAGAGCTTCTGTTCCTGGGCTGTCATCGGTAGTGCCAGTGCTATGAGTATCAGTAGGCTCTTAATCTTCTTCTTCATCGTCGAAGCGGTTCCGTTTATTGCCAAAATCACGTTTGTTGCCATAGCCGGACTTGCCAGATTTTCCAGGCCTGCCTGGTTTTCCTGATTTGCCGGATTTCTCAAACCGTTCAGATTTCTCAAACCGTTCGGACTTGCCGAACTTTCCAGAAAAACCGCTACGGTTAGGTTTCTTGTCTTCGTACAGGTCGTGACGGTGGAACGTAAACGAACGGATGTCGCCCTCCTCGTTCTGTTCCTGTTCTTCAAGGCGCTGTTTGAACTCCCTGTGCTTTTTGAAACGGTGCTTCTCGGCCATTTGGCGACGCTCTTCGTCGCTCTTCACCTCACCGCCCTCGGAGCGGAACACCTTCATCTTGCCGTCGAACATTTGGTATTTGCGTAACTCACATTCCAAGGAACCGTTATAGAGGGGAATCTTGATGCTGGGCTTCAGGCCAATTTGGTCGAAGCATTCCTCGCGGTAGGAGAGGAGCCAGGCATCGTTGCCCGTGAAACCGTGCTTCAGACGCTCGCCTATCATCTTGTATGTACCTAAGAGGTCGGGTGTCGAGATACGTTCGCCGTAGGGCGGGTTGGTCACGATGATGCTCTTCCTCACAGGCTGCTTGAAGTCCTTGAAGTCTTGTTGCTCGATGGTGATGCTGTTGGACAGCCCGGCAGCCTTCACGTTGCGCAGGGCGGTGTTGACGGCTTTCATGTCGATATCGTAGCCATAAAAATGGCAGTCGATGTCATCGCGCTCCTGGTCCTCGCAGTCATTGTAAATATGGTCAAAGAGGTCGGCGTCGAAGTCAGGCCATTTCTCAAAAGCATATTCCTTGCGGAACAGTCCTGGTGCGATGTTATGGGCGATGAGGGCTGCCTCGATGAGCAGGGTGCCAGAGCCACACATGGGGTCGATGAAGTCGCATTCACCATGCCAGCCGGTAAGCAGAATAATACCTGCGGCAAGCACCTCGTTCAGCGGGGCCTCAAGGGTCTCCTGACGGTAGCCACGGCGATGCAGCGACTCGCCGCTGGAGTCGAGCGAGAGGGTGCAGTTGTCTTCGGCGATGTGGATGTTCAGCCGTATGTCGGGACTGCTGACAGAGATGTTGGGACGCTTGCCTGTCCGTTCGCGGAATTGATCGACGATGGCGTCTTTAACCTTGTAGCTGACGAACTTCGAGTGACGGAACTCGTCGGAGAATACCACGCTATCGACGGCAAACGTCTTGTCGTTACCTAAGTATTCTGTCCAGTCCACCTTTTTGATTTCCTCATAGACGTCATCGGCGCTACGGGCTTTGAAGTGGCGGATGGGTTTGAGAATCTTGATGGCAGTGTGTAATTGGAAATTTGCCCGGTACATCAATTCCTTATCACCGGTGAACGACACCATACGTCGTCCGATCTGTACATCGTTTGCTCCTAACTGAGTCAGTTCCTTTGCCAATACGGGTTCCAAGCCCATGAATGTCTTGGCGATAATTTCTTGCTGGGGCAAGCGAGCAGGGCTCGAGTCAAATGATTGTTCCATTAAGTACAAAAATACGTGATTCTTACATCGAAAGTCGGCGCAAGCCAACTTTCACGCGGCAAAGTTACAATAAAAACGACACAAAAGCAAAATATTTCCCAAAATAATTTCCAAATTCAAAATAATTATGTAATTTTGCGCTGATGATAGAGCTATTCTTAGTGATACGGCAGGGCGGTGTCAGCATGGAAATGCTGATATGGATAGTTGGCGGCGTTTTCCTGTTGGCCTCTGTCATGCTGCTCTTCTATCAACGCAGGATTGGCCGTGGTCTGGCCTCAGAGTTAGAGCAGTTAGGGAAGGTCACCAAGCATAACGTGGAATACGAGCTGGTGCTGAAAGCCATGAAGCTCTGCACGTGGCATATCGACGTGGCCGCCCGCACCATCACCTACGATATGGACTATCGCGATGCCAATGACAGTTTTGTGCCTCTGCCCGGGACATCCCTCGACGAACTGGTGGCTGCCATGGCTGACAATGACCAGCAGCGCATCCAGAAATCACTGGAGGATATCTGCAACGGCCGGTCGGACGAATACCACGAAATCAGCCGGGTGCATAGTAAGGATGGTGGATACTACTGGACTGAAGCATACGCCACTGTAGCGACACGTGACACCGAAGGATCGCCCAAGACTGTTGTTGGCACCTCCATGCGCATAGATGAGCGTAAGCGTATGGAAACGGCATTGGTGGAGGCCCGTAACAAGGCCGAGGAGAGTGACCGACTGAAGTCTGCCTTCATCGCCAACATGAGCCACGAGATACGCACGCCGCTGAATGCCATCATCGGCTTTACCAGTGTGCTGCCCGACGTACAGGAAGAAGCGGAGCGTAAGGAGTTGATAAATCTCATCCAGGAGAACAACCACAAACTGCTGCGCATCATCGATGACGTGATGAATATCTCGAAGATTGAGTCGGGCAAGGAACAGTTGGTGATGAGCACGTTCGAGTTGAACGACATCCTGCGCTCTGTTGCCGAGACCTACCAGCCTAATGCCGTGGAGGGCGTGACAATCTCGACAATGTTTGCCCTGGGGACGCTGAACATTACAACGGATTTGAACCGTCTGATGGAGGTGTTGAACCACCTGATGTCGAATGCCACGAAATTCACCAGTCAGGGCAGTGTCATCCTAGGCTACGATGCCCCGGCAGACAAGCGTGTCCGCATCTGGGTCCGTGATACGGGCAAGGGCATCGCCCCCGAGCACCAGGAGCGTGTGTTTGAACGCTTCTTCAAAGTGGACGAATATATACCCGGTGCGGGACTTGGCTTGAGCATCTGTAGGACCATGGCTTACAGCATGGGTGGCAATGTCGGTGTGGAGTCAACGTTGGGCGAAGGTTCGATATTCTGGATAGAAATACCTGTGTAGTGAGATGAAATATGCTATCATTGCTGCGGGTGAAGGTTCGCGGCTGGCCTGTGAGGGGGTGGCGGTGCCTAAGCCTCTTGTTGAGATTGGGGGCGAACCGTTGATAGATCGTCTGATACGTATTTTTATCGGTTATGGGGCGACGGAAATATGTGTCGTGTGCAGACCTGATAGTCAGGTGGAGAAACATCTGTCTCGGTGGCAGCAGGGACGGGTACACTTGGATTATATCGTCAGGGTGACACCCAGTTCTATGCACTCCTTCTATGAACTTGCCCCGCTGTTAGATGACGGCGGGCCGTTTGTGTTGACCACGGTCGATACAGTGTTCCGCGAGGATGACTTCAAGTACTACATAAAAGCATGGGAAGAGGCTCTTATGGCTGGAGAGACCGACGGACTGATGGGGGTCACTGACTTTATCGATGACGAGAAACCGCTATACGTCAGGACTGACGACAACATGAACATACAGGCCTTCCTTGACATGGATGACCGGCCCCGCTATATCAGTGGGGGCATCTACGGACTGACCGGACGCTCGCTGAACACTCTGCGTCAGTGTGTCGGAAGAGGTGAAAGCCGCATGCGCAATTTCCAGCGTGCGCTGTTGGCTGACGGCCTGCGGCTGAAAGCCTGGCCGCTGACGAAGGTGCTGGACATCGATCATGCCAGTGACATTGCCCTGGCAGAGAAATTCTTGAAAGGATGAGGGTGTTGGCGATACTTAGGGCTGCCCGGTTTTCGCCGAACTCTGTAGCGAAGGATAGGGCTGTGATGGAGGCTGTCTTGGAGCGGCTGCGGACACGAGGACACGAGATAACGGTCGTCAGTGAAGAACATTTGCTGCAAGCCGAAGGTCTGGAGCCTGAACTAATCCTTTCGATGGGACGTTGTCAGGAGACTCTGCGCTGGTTGGAATGCCGGGGAGTGAGGACTGTCAATACGCCAGAAGGCGTGTCTCGTTGTTGCCGCAGTGTGTTGCAGCAGGTCATGTACGACTGCGGTGTGCCGGTGCCGCCTACCGAAGGGTGCCACGGCTACTGGCTGAAGCGTGGCGACTGTGCCGCTCAAGGGAAAGACGACGTGGTATATGCTGCAGACATGAAGGAGCTGGAAAGACAGAAAGCCGTTTTCCACCAGCGTGGAATAGATGATTACACGGTCAGTGCCCATGTCGTGGGCGACGTAGTGAAGTTCTATGGCGTTCTCTCAAGTCCCGGGCTGCAAGGGTTCTTCCGCTGCTACTACCCTACGGATGACGGAGATCTGAAGTTCGGTGATGAGCGGCTGAACGGTTGTGCTCATCATTATGCGTTCGAGGTTGCTGACCTGCAACGTGTGTCGGAGCGTTTGGCCGCAGCAGTGGGAGTTAATGTTTATGGTGGCGACTGTATTGTCAGGCAGGACGGCACGTTCTGCATCATCGACTTTAACGACTGGCCCAGTTTCTCGCGTTGTCGGGAAGAGGCGGCAGATGCTATCGCTGCGCTAGTGAAATGTGATAAATGAATGGCGACATTTAAGGAACTGTTAGCGGCTTCTTTGAAGTCGGAAGATACTGAGGAGTGGTTGGACGTGTACTTTACGCGTCCTATTGGGCTTGCTTTTGCCTTATTTTGGATAAAGGTAGGTGTAACACCCAATTTCGTTACGATTTTGTCGATGTTCCTCGGAGCTGCAGCTGGGTGGTGTTTTATACATACCGAACTGTGGTGGAACGTATGTGGTGTGGTGCTGATGCTGCTGGCCAATTTCTGCGACTCCACCGACGGGCAGATGGCCCGCCTGACGAACCACAAGACACTCATCGGGCGCATGCTCGACGGCTTCGCCAGCGACGTGTGGTATTTTTTCTGCTACCTGGCCATCGTCATACGCCTGTGGAACCAGCCCATTCCTTTCACTACTGTCAACTGGGGCTTCTGGACCATTCTGCTCTGTTCCTTTGCAGGCTTCTACTGGCATGCCCGCCAGTGCCAGCTGGCCGACTACTACCGTCAGATACACCTCTATTTCCTCAAAGGTGAGGAAGGTAGTGAACTCGCCAGTTCCAAGGCTCAGGAGCGTATCCTTGATGCCATACCCATGCGCCGCATGGGACCGCTGATGGTACCCGTAAAGGAACGTTTCTGGGAGTTCGCCTTCTACTATTTCTATGCTGGCTGGTGTAAGAAACAAGAACAGGTGACGCCCGCCTTCCAGCGGTTTTTCCAGCTGGTCAGTGCCCGCTATCCGAATGCAGCCGACATGCCGGCAGCATTCCGTGAGGAGTTCCGACGCCAGAGTCTGCCGCTGATGAAGTACACCAATATCTTGACGCACAATACTCGGGCAACGGTCATGTACTTGGCGTTTCTCTTTGATGTACCCTATGTTTACCCGCTGTTTGAGATAACCGTGCTGGCTGCCCTGTATTATTATATGAGGTACGCGCACGAGAACCTGTGTATGCGGATGGCCGGGAGTTTGGAACCGTAATAGGAAGTGATGATGAAAGGCTATATATTCGACTATGGAGGTACCCTTGACACGGGTGGCTGTCACTGGGGAAAGATGATTTGGCACGCCTATCGGCAGAACGGCATTCCTGTCACCTGGCAGCAGTTCCGCGATGCATACGTTCATGGTGAGCGCACGTTGGGCACTGTTCCCATTGTCAGGAAGGACTTCACATTCCGCCAGACTTTAGAGGCGAAAGTCCGCCTGCAGTTGGAATACCTCTCACTTCCCCTGTCCTTTCTCCCATCCCTCATCTCCTGTCTCTATTCCGACGTGCTCTGCCATACGGCTCATAGCCGCGAGGTGCTGGGCCGGCTGCCCGAACCTAAGGTGCTTGTCAGTAATTTCTACGGCAATATGACCGTGGTACTGCGTGAGTTCGGACTTGACGGCCTCTTCTGCCATGTCGTCGAGTCGGCAGAGGTGGGCGTGCGTAAACCCGACCCCCGGATTTTCACCCTTGGCATAGGGGCTTTGGGCTTGCGGCCTCAGGAGGTCACGGTCGTAGGCGACTCTGTATCCAAGGATATCATCCCTGCTCGTCAGGCTGGGTGCCGGACGGTATGGCTACGGGGCGAGCAGTGGACGGACGAGCCGGTGGACGAGTGTGCTGCCGACCGTATTATCACTGACCTGTCAGAATTATTAACGACATAATAATATGATGAAAACGAAAAAAGCAAATGTAAAGCCTGCTGATGGAAAGTTAGGCATCATGGTGGTTGGCAACGGTGCCGTGGCCACTACATTCATGACTGGTGTGCTGCTGGCCCGCAAGGGCTTGGGCAAACCTGTGGGTGCCATGACCCAGTACGATAAGATTCGCGTCGGACGTGATGCAAAGAAACAATACCTGAAATACGGGGACATCGTTCCCTTGGCACGTCTCGATGATATTGTCTTCGGATGCTGGGATGTCTATCCGCAGAACGCCTACCAGAGTGCCGTTTACGCCGAAGTGCTGAAGAAGGAGGATATCGACCCTGTGCGTGACGAGCTGGAACAGATTGTCCCAATGAAGGCCGCTTTCGACAAGAACTATGCGAAGAGGCTGGATGGTGACAATGTGATGACCGCCCCGACGGGAAAGCCTACCCGCTGGGAAATGGTTGAGAGGTTGCGCGAGGATATCCATACCTTTAAGCAGGTGCAGGGATGTGACCGTATAGTCGTGCTGTGGGCAGCTTCCACCGAGATATACGTGCCAGTGGAGAAGACTGTCCATTACCGGCTCTCCGACCTTGAGGCAGCAATGAAGGCTGATGACTGCCAGCATGTGGCACCGTCTATGTGTTACGCCTACGCCGCACTCTGTGAGGGTGCTCCGTTTGTTATGGGTGCTCCTAATACCACGGTTGACATTCCAGCGATGTGGGAACTGGCCGAGCGTGAAAGGATACCCATTGCCGGCAAGGACTTCAAGACAGGACAGACACTGGTCAAGTCGGGTTTTGCACCTATCATTGGTACCCGCTGCTTGGGACTACAGGGATGGTTCTCGACCAATATCCTGGGTAACCGTGACGGACTGGTGCTTGATGTACCCGAGAATTTCCGTACCAAGGAGGTGTCGAAACTCTCGACGTTAGAGACCATCCTCAAGGCCGACGAACAGCCTGAGCTTTACACCGATTACTTCCACAAGGTGCGCATCAATTACTATCCGCCGCGCAACGACAACAAGGAGTCGTGGGACAATATCGATATTTTCGGGTGGTTAGGCTACCCCATGCAGATAAAAATCAATTTCCTCTGCCGTGACTCCATCCTGGCAGCCCCCGTCTGTTTAGACCTCTGTCTGCTTGCCGACCTTGCTGCCCGTGCCGGACGCTATGGCATACAGGACTGGCTCAGCTTCTTCCTGAAGTCGCCCATGCACGACTATACCCGTGGCGAACAGCCCGTCAACAACCTCTACCAGCAGCACACCATGCTCAAGAACGCCATCCGCGAGATGGGTGGCTATGAGGCCGACGAGGAACTGGATTGATATGCTACTCCGGGATAGAATAAAAATGAACGGAGCCTTTCGTACGAAAGGCTCCGTTTCCAGTCTGATGTGTAGATGAATTAGTCTTACTGGGCCAACTTACCGTCAGAACCGAGCACATTCACAATCTTGTGGATGTACATCTTCTTCATGTTCTCGCGAGCGGGCTTCAGATACTGACGCGGATCGAAGTGATCGGGATGCTCAGCTAGGTACTTGCGGATGGCAGCTGTCATGGCCAGACGAGAGTCAGAGTCGATGTTGATCTTGCAGACAGCGCTCTTCGAAGCCAGGCGGAGCTGCTCTTCGGGAATACCCACTGCGTCGGGCAGGTTGCCACCATACTTGTTGATGGTGTCCACTTCGTCCTGAGGAACGGAGCTTGAGCCGTGGAGCACGATGGGGAATCCGGGGAGCTTCTCCTCAATCTCATGCAGCACGTCGAATGCCAATGGAGGAGGAACGAGCTTGCCAGTCTTCGGGTCACGTGTGCACTGCTCGGGCTTGAACTTGTAAGCACCATGAGAAGTACCGATGGAGATAGCCAGCGAGTCGCAGCCTGTGCGTGTAGCGAAGTCGATGACCTCTTCGGGCTTGGTGTAGTGAGACTCCTCAGCTGCCACCTCGTCCTCAACGCCGGCGAGCACGCCGAGTTCGCACTCCACGGTGACGTCGAACTTATGAGCATACTCGACGACCTGGCGCGAGATGCGGATGTTCTCCTCGTAGGGCAGCGAGCTGCCGTCGTACATGACGCTTGAGAAGCCCATGTCGATGCAGTCCTTGCAGAGCTCGAAGCTGTCACCGTGGTCGAGGTGCAGCACGATTTCGGGATGAGCGCAACCGAGTTCCTTTGCATAAGCAACAGCACCCTCAGCCATGTAGCGGAGGATAGTAGCGTTAGCATAGTTACGAGCACCCTTCGACACCTGCATGATAACAGGAGACTTTGTCTCAACAGCTGCCTGAACGATAGCCTGCATCTGCTCCATGGTGTTGAAGTTGAAAGCGGGGATAGCATAGCCACCGGCTACTGCTCTTTTGAACATCTCGCGGGTATTAACGAGACCTAAATCTTTGTAGTTTACCATAAAATATTAATAATTAATTTGGATTGAATTGTTATTTGCGCGCAAAGGTAAGAAATAATTTCTTAATGAGAGAAAAAACGAAGGGCGGATTAAGCGGATTTAACGGAAATTTTTATAATCTGAGCTGTCCGTTTCGCCTGTTGGCCCGAAAATGCCATTTGAAGTTGGCAAATCTTCTTAGGAAATAGCAAATTCTTGGAACAATAGGCGTTAAATTCAAAAAAAAAGTGTAAGTTTGCAGGCTGAAAGAATAAAAACCAAAACGATAGATATGAAAAGTAGCCGTTTTTTTGCAGCGTTGCTGTTGGCAGTAGGAGCGCAGATGGTGCAGGCCGCCGATGTGAAGCAACAGGGAAATCTTATAACTATCCGTCCTGACGGCGGTCAGGCCAAAGTGATTCAGTTAGAAGTAATAAACGACAATATCATCCGCGTGCGGGCCACGTCGAAGGACGAACTGCCCGTGAAGCCGAAGAGCCTCATGATTGTGCCGCAGGCTGCCTATAAGGGCAGCGTCACCGTGGAGGATATTCCGGCATCAACCTCGGAACACATCATTATGCCGGCCAGGGTAATGGTAAAGGCCAAGAACGTGTGGGCCATTGTGAGCAAGGAGTCGGGGCGCATCAGGTTCTCCGACGGCAACGGCAGACCGCTGTTGGATGAAGTTCCCGACCGCCCTGGTGAGGAGCCGGGCAAGCAGTTCTGGGACTACACCGTGCCCGAGCGCGAATTAGGCATCAAGGGCGGCGTGCAGCCCACCGAGGAGCAGAAGCATGGTCTGACGTGGCAGATGAAGTTCAGATCTGACGGCCCTAACAGCGAGTCGTTCTACGGCTTGGGACAGCACCAGTCGGAGGAGTTCAATATGCGTGGCAAGAACGAGGACTTGTTCCAGTATAACACCAAGGTCAGCGTTCCCTTTGTCGTTTCGACGAAGAACTACGGTCTTCTTTGGGATGCCTACTCGTACTGCCGTTTCGGTAATCCCCACGACTACCTGCAGCTGAACCGTGCCTTCAAACTCTACGACAAAAACGGCAAGCCGGGACACCTGACAGGCACTTACGTCGATGCAAAAGGCAAAAAGATTGTCCGCGACGAGGACTCCATCTATTATG
>Ga0326512_10001396_pt1 | contig 18780 bp, 31 predicted proteins | sample 1_2617_0518_D_FD_203652 | JGI IMG/M metagenome (GOLD analysis project Ga0326512, IMG submission 203652) | Bovine rumen microbial communities from UC Davis, California, United States - 1_2617_0518 | ecosystem: Host-associated > Mammals > Digestive system > Stomach > Rumen | place: USA... | reverse complement strand
CAATAATAGAGACAGCACAATTTCAGATAACGCCCCCTGAATTTCCGCCGAAGGTGTGGTATCAAAACAAGGTGTGGTCTCAAAACACGTACACCGATACCGACAAGGAAAAGCCAGGTGAGGCATTGGAAAAGAGAAACAACACAGGTCCTTTTTAAGAATAAAATAAAAGAACGATGACAGATAACAGAAAAAAAATTAGCAAGACGACTTTCACACTCACTCACAAGAACGGGCGTACTGAAATGTGCAATGATAAGGTGAAGTGGACTTTCGGTTATGAGATGCGTGATGAGACAATTATTGCAAGCCTTGTCTTTCAGACAATCTTCATGAAGTTCAGACAACTGACAGCGTTTAGCGAGGACTTTTCAATCGAGTTCACGATGGAAGAAACAGTCAACGAGCCGGACGAGCAATGATACAACTATACTTTCCAATCTTGAAAGAACTGGAAAGAATAAAACAAATGGAACGATGACAGCAATAATATGTATGACACAGGAGTATTGGGAGTCCACACAGCTTTCCATTGTCCGGCACTACGGACAATGTAAGATAGGCGGACATATCTACATCATCGTGAACGAGCAAGGCAAGGACATCTTCCAACTGTCAGCCGAGGCGGAGAAGGCAGGCCGCGAACATGCTATTGAGCCAGGCGAGCCAGCCGACCTTGTGCGTATGGACTTCATTCGTTACTATCGAAAGTTAGGGCGTGACAGGTTTCTGAATGTGCTGCGTGACAACAGGACGGCTGACGATAAGGAACTGAAAGTGGTATTCAAACAAATAATCAATGAAATAATCAATGAGCACGAAAAAGATGAGCGAGACTGATAAAACCAAGCTCCGTGATGCCATGATAAAGGACATCATGGATAACTTTGACTTTGATAGAGTCCATAGGGTAATGGAATACTTGGAATGGGAATGGTATAGCTGTGATGGCGTGCCAAGTACCTATTCACTCATTAAGAAAGCCGAATGGTTGTTAAAAGAAGCCTACGCCAAGAACACAACTATTGCCTATGGTGGCTTTATGGCGAGTATGGAAAATGATTCGTTGTCGTTGTCATTTGTCCTTGAGTCAATGACAACCTTTGCTGAGGATTATCAAGATGAAGATTGAAAATGAATTGACAGGAATTATTTAATTAAAACAAAACAGACAATGGAAAACAAAATTATTAAGACATACGAGGTGAAGTCCGAAGATGTAGGGTATATCTTCGGTCTGGACTGCTGCAAGAGCGTTGTTAAGACTGCAAGCGGCGGCGTGAGATATAATATCGAGGAACGACCGGGCGGTGAGTATTTCAGTATCAGACCCGGTGAGTTGCTCTGCCAGAGGGAGGATGGCTCCTGGCTGAGGATGAGCAAGGCAGAATATGAAGATTACAAGAAAGTGATGAAAATGAAACTGCTATGACAAAGAAGATAACCAACAAAGAAAAATTCCGTGACCTCTGCCAGTGGTATGCTGACAGCGTGGGCAGGGTGATAGATTATCGCCCGGAATACTGGGTTGCTGAGGAAATCAACCGTGACGTATGCTGTTACGGTGACTGTTACTTCCTCTCCCTTGACGAGATGCAGATTATCATAGACCATCTTGACAAGTGGGTGCATAGGTACGGCAGTGAGAGGAAGGTGGGGTATGAGGTGGTCAAATGGATGGAGTGGTGTGTCATGGACTTAAACGACAGCTCCGTCACCCACCGTACAACGCCACGCATCAACCTATGGAGTTGGCTCAACGGTCTAAGACCGGAGGATATAGAAGTGTGTAAGGATGATAAGTTGGAGATGATATGCTTCTACAATGACGCTCTGAGCCTCGTTGATGCCTTGATAAAGGAGTTTCGGGGCAAGCGGACACTCGCCAACGTTAAGCAGAATATAGAGGCAGTGCTGAAAGAGCTGAACGCACAGCGTGCCGAAGAGGCAAATGAACTGATTAAACAACTGGAACGGGAACGGGGTGAGGAACTTTTTCAACGGGAACGTTAACGGGAACGGGAACGGAAACTCTTTATCTGACAAAGAGACATTTAGACAGAGAGACAGAGAGACAAAGAGACTTTTCAACGGGAACGTTAACGTTAACGGGAACAGAACATAAAATTATAGGACTATGACAAAAAGGAAATACAATAGGGCGTATTGGATGGGTGAGGCGAGCCATGAGGCAGCAGCACCGGAAGAGATGCAGAAGATGGTGAGTTGCAAGGTGAACCCGAAAAGGAATGGGAGAAGAAACAGAAAAAGGAGGACTGACGTATGAGACTACCCAGAAAACTAAAGAAGGGATGCCGGACGTTGAACGGCAACCCTCGTACTAAATGGCAAAGGAAAGGACGGATTCACATCGCCAAAATGCTGAACGATGTCGCCAATTCTGCCTGCGCTGCTGCTGTTGGTATGGAATTATTGCGGAAAGTAGCAGAAAGAATAAACCCCATCGCGCTCCCATCGGGCGGCATTGTCGTGCCACCACCGCCAAAGGTAGGTGTCGCACAGATGCCGACGGGCGAAATGGTACTCAATCGTGAACAAGTCGCCAGACTGAAACACACTATCGACATCAACCCGATGGAGTCGGTAAGTGCTACCATATCGGCAGAGAACCTATTCGACGTGTTGAGAAAGATGCAAAAACGAGCTAATAAAGACTATCCCATCGCATACGGGTAATTCTTCACACTTCATTCTCAAGAATTTATCAACGAGGGTGCAAGTCCCTCATATTATTAACATCATAAAAACAATAAGTAACATGGCAAAATTTGCACAAGTTATCGAGTGCCTGAAGAACGGAGGCACGGCCCAGCGCATGGCCTGGGACGTAGAAGGAGACAAGGAAATCATGATGCAGATTCCTCAGCGTATCGCCAAGGACATCGTGCCGAAGATGACCTCAGTACAGGACCACATCAAGCCAAAGCTCTCGACCGTTGGCTCTGGCGAGATTGAGTACCACGACCAGGTGCTCATCATCACCTTCACCGACGACGGCAAGACACCAGCTCGTGCCACCTACTACATCCCTACATGGGAGGACATCATGGCCGACGACTGGCGACTCTCGGAAGATGCCGACGCTTACAAGCGACGCATGAAGACTGAGTGGCTCGAGCTGGAAGACAAGGCCGGAAAGCTGGCTTCATTCTTCAAGTCGCACATCTTCGAGACCCTCTCCGAGGAGAAGCAGAAACTCATGCACGAGCAGTACGACGCAATGATTCACTACAGCACCGTGCTGGGCAACCGCTGCAAGCTGGAGGGCATTGAACTCTAAACGAGAAAAAGTCACATCTGAAAGCCTCGATTTGTAGTTTTTCTGCATTTCGAGGCATTAAAAGCAAAATATCAAGAAACTATGAACGAGAAACTGAAGATTTTCGCCACGACGGTTGAAGACACCGCACGGGCACAGATTGACGAGATGAACGAGTGCGAAGCCTACAGGGATTGCACAGTGAGAATCATGCCCGACTGCCACGCAGGAAAGGGTTGCACCATCGGCACCGTCATTGAGGTAAAAGACCGCATCGTGCCGAACACGGTTGGCGTTGACATCGGCTGTGGCATGATGGTGTGCGAGATTATGGACAAGGACATCGACCTTGAACGGCTCGACAAAGTGGTGAACGAGTACGTGCCGGCAGGGTTCAACGTACACGATGAGCCTGTGTGCTACTCCACCGAACTTGACGACCTTCGTTGCATCAAGGCCGTAAATAAGGACTACATGCAGCGCAGCATCGGCTCGCTGGGTGGCGGCAACCACTTCATCGAGGTGGACAAGGGGCAGAACGGCACATACTTCCTGGTGATTCATTCGGGCAGCAGGAACTTGGGCGTGACCGTTTGTGACTACTATCAGAAGATAGCCGAAAAGGAGTGCGGCATCGACCCGAAAGAGCGACAGACTCTGATAGACCGGCTGAAAGCCGAGGGCCGTCAGCGTGAGATAGCAGCCGAGATGAAGAAACTGCAGCCGAAGGTAAAGAACATGTCGCTGGCGTATCTTGAGGGGCAGTCGTTCATGGACTATCTGCACGACATGAAGATTGCACAGCGTTATGCTCTGCTGAACCGTCGCATGATAGCCAGTATCATTGCCGAGCACATGGACTGGAGCCTGGGCGCGTCGTTCCATACTATCCACAACTACATCGACACCTACAGCATGATACTTCGCAAGGGTGCCGTGGATGCGTGGAGCGGTTTGCTGATTATCCCGATGAACATGCGCGACGGCTCGCTATTGTGCAAAGGACTTGGCAATCCCGACTGGCTCTATTCTGCACCCCACGGCGCAGGGCGTCTTATGTCGCGCAAACAGGCATTCGACACGCTGAAGATGCAAGACTTCACCGACACGATGAGCGACATCTACAGCACCAGCGTCTGCCCTGAGACCATCGACGAAAGCCCGATGGCATACAAGCCGATGCAAGAAATCATCGACCAGATAGGCGACACGGTGGAGATTATCGACATCATCAAGCCCATCTACAACTTTAAGGCTAAGAACGGAAGATAAGTCATTAAAAAGCATCAAGGAACTATGAACGAAGAATTAGTAACAACATTGGCAAACAATATCATCGGCGTGACATTCTTCAGTTTTATCGGAGGTTTGCTCGTAGGATATTATGCCACATTCTCACATTATCGACAGAAAGAACGTGAACGAAAAGCTGTCAGTGACTACATCAATCACACAAAGACAAAGAATCCGCCACCCTCACCCTTATCAATAGCGCGGAAAGCGATGGACACGTTACAAGATGTCGTGACACGTTATCATATTGAGCGGGGCGATACCGAATGGGACTACGTCGAAGACAAATCATTGACCCCAGAGGGAAAGGGAACGGGAACGGATAATAACGGGAACGTTAACGGGAACGGGAACTAATTGAACTGAATTATCTAACCAATAAAATCAAGGAGCTATGACATTAGAAGAATTAAATGAAGGCAACTCATTACTTGAGCAAATAATAGATGCAGAGAATGAGTTAAGAGAACTTAAAGAATGGCAAAAAAACATCGAGGATGATGACGAGATGGTGTGGTTAAGCTCAAAAGAAGAAATCGGTCAAAGAACAAAGAGTATTTGTATTTTGCACGGAAAAAGGGTTTTACCGCTCATTCAGGAACGTATAGCAGAAGTCAAGGAAAGGTTAGTGGAAAAGAGAATAAATTTTGAAAAATTATAGGAGGGCGACGTATGAACAAAGACGAGAATAAAGTATTTGTCGTTACAAGCGGCGCATACAAACCGCCAGCCGTAATTAGTTGCGTGTGAAGTTTTATATTAGATTTCTGTAGGAAAGTTACAAATTTAGCGGTCTGACCGCAAGCAAAATACGATTAGGAACTATGAGACAGATTAAATTCAGAGCGCAAGACATTGCGAGCAACAAATGGTTGTATGGTGATATGAGACACCATAAGGACGACGTTTGCATCTTCGAGCAAGGAGGTAACAAGGGCGAACAAGTGAAACGTGACACCATCGGGCAGTTTGTCGGACGGAAGGACAAGAAGGGCAGAGACATCTACGAGGGAGACATCCTATATGTGGAGTTCAGCGATGGCTCTCACGACCACGTACTGATAGGCTGGAACGAAAAACATCTGAGCTGGGGCTGTATGCATAGTAACGAATATCAGAGCATCGCCGAGGGCTTTGACTTCGCTGAGTTCAAGGACTACATCCTGCTCGCATTCCTCAAAGAGGCACTTATCTGCGAGGTGGTAGGTAACATTTACGACAACCCCGAATTATTGAAGCCATGACCCTCGAAGAACTTAGAAGCATTCCGTTCTATTTCTCGTGCTCTGCTGCATGGGAATACGAACACACGCTGACGTATGAAAGCGAGGACGGGCGACTGGGCTTTTGCGACCACACCCCGAAGCGCAAGAATGGCAAATTTGGGAAAAGCTATCGGCATTGGAAAATCGAGGGCAAGGTGTATAAGACGGAGGAGAAATTCTTGGAAGCGTTGAAGGACTACAATCCCAATATCCTGCCCATCAACCATCGACCATATAAGAATGTTATGGCTCGCATGAAGCATGAGCAGGAGGCGAAGCCAAAGTCGAAGTTTGTAGAAATGTCGCTACCAAAGCGGTAGCAAACGAAAATAAAAAAACTTAAATAAAAAGAACTATGTATTTGAAAGTAACAATGGGCTCGCAGCTATTCAGTGAGCTGTTCGGCATCATTAATGGTGAACGAGAGAGAAACAACCAATTCAGAGAGTGGCAGGTCAAGAACTTGCCGGAGTTTAACGATGACGTTCTTACGCACCGCTCACCATGGTACATGTATGCCGACGTAGTGGCGTGGAAGTTCGCTGGAGAAGTTGACACGAAGACATGGCAGGAGGTCAAGGGTTGGAAAGGCTACTATGAGCCGAATAAGCGCACGAAGGCTGGCAAGGCTATGCGTGAACGCATCTACGAGGCACGAGGCGAGCGATTCAATCGCATGGAGTTCTTCGATATGTTCGGAACGTCCATGCCTGTGCCCGGGCAGTTCACTGTGCCAAACGGTTTCGTTTACGATGGTGTCTGTTATATGGTGTTCGATGATGCCAACTACAAGGACATCAGCACGAAGATGGCAGGGCAATTTGAGGAAATCACTCTCGGAGAATGGAAAGCCGCTGCGGATGCTTACAATGAAGCGAACAAAAAGAAGTGATGTTCGACAATCTAAATAGCACGAATTACCACGAATTATTAATAAATAATAGAAACTATGGGTGACGAAGAAACAATGAATATGCTGAGAGGCGAAAACCTCAGCATCATGGTTGACGGTAAGGCGGTTGGTTTGGCTAAAAGCGCACAAATCACCATTGCCAAAGATGATATAATACTCAATGAGCCGTTAGAGCCTTGGCATACACCAGACATCAGGCAGTCGTGGGACATATCCTGCGACGCAATGATAGGACCACATGACGGCATCAAGGACTTCATCGGTGGCTTCATACCGGATAAGTTCGACGTGATAATCGGGCAGGAGGTCGGCAAACTTCCTCGCAAGATGAAGAAAGCCATCCACTCCAAGCGTATGTCGAAATGGAAGCACAAGGTGGCATCGTACATCAATCGCCGTCAGATCCACATCCACGATGCTGAAATGGTCATCAGACATGAAAACCTGACGACTACCTTCAGCGTTGCTGCTGAATAATAATATTCCAATACAATGCAAGACCTAATGCGATATGATAGAACTCGACAAGATATACAACGAGGATTGTCTGGAAGGCATGAAGAGAATAGACGACGGGAGCATCGATGCGGTGATTTGCGACCTGCCCTACGGCACGACCAAGAACCTGTGGGACTCGCTGATACCACTTGATGACTTGTGGGCACAATATAAACGCATTGTCAAACCTGCGGGAGCCATCGTGCTGTTTGGCCAGCAGCCATTCACGTCCGCTTTAGTGATGAGCAACCCGTCAATGTTCAAGTACGAATGGATCTGGAAAAAGGACAATGCGACGGGATTCCTCAATGCTGAGTTCGCACCGCTGAAAAGTCACGAAAACATCCTGGTGTTTTCTCAGAAGGCCGCGTGCTTCGTCAAAGACAAGTCCGATGCGATGGTGTTCAATCCCCAGAAGACTCAGGGTACGCCATACCGATGCAAGCAAGGCTACATGAGTACGAGTTATGACTACAAGAACAGCAGGGAAACGATAACCATCAGCAACGGTGACCGCTACCCTATCGACATCATCCAATACAACCGGGACCGTGACGGCTTCCATCCAACCCAGAAGCCCGTTGACCTGATACGCTACCTCGTGCTGACCTATACAAACGAGGGCGATACCATCCTCGACAACTGTTCCGGTAGTGGCACTACGGCAGTGGCGGCATGGCGCGAGAAGCGGCATTTTATATGCTTTGAAAAAGACCCGGTGTATTGGGAAAAATCAATAAAGCGCCTGAAGGTTGAGATGATGCAACTAAGATTATTTTAGAAATAACGACAAAAACAAGAAAATACAAGTAACACCAAATAAGTTTTATTTATGAAAACCTATTATCTTACATTATCAAAAGTATTCCCATCTACCCATGCCAAGGCAGGTATGGATACATACTTTGAGGAGCAACTTCTCCAGCACACCAAGTTGCACACCATCAGAGCCAACTATGAGTTTTGGAAGAAACGTTTTGAACAAATTGCAGCAGGAAAGGCTTGCCTTTCAATCCGTCAGTGGGTCGGCAAACCTTACGGCAAAGGTTCTACACAACGAGAGATTGTCCGTCTTACCCGTGAAGACGGCATCGGTATTCAGAAGCTGACATTTCCTTTTGGCACGTTCAATGAAGCCGCGATAGAAGATGCGAAACATATTAGCGTGTTTAGCGGCATCGCCCAAACGCTTGCAACAAACGATGGCCTTTCGCTTAGAGATTGGGAAGCGTGGTTCAAAGACTACGACCTTTCACAGCCTCTTGCAATTATACACTTTTCACCATTCAGATACTAAATACTTTTTTAATCTATTTAGGTAAAGTAAAAACTAATTATTATGGACTACGAAAAAAAATACAACAAACTTGTAGAAGCTATCAAAGTGCTACAAGAGACAAACCCATCTGATGAAGGCATTCAGAATTGGGTGAATGATAATGTGCCTGAACTTGCAGAGTCCGAGGATGAAAAGATAAAAAAGTGGATTATTGATGATATAAGATACAACATGAATAATGAACCACTTAACAATTCTGAATATAAAAAGAAAGCCGAAAAAGCTATTGCTTGGCTTGAAAAGCAAAATGAGTTTAAAAATATAGATAGTGATGATTTGGCAACACTTAAAACTTGGGAAGATGCTATAAAAGAAAACAAAGAAAAATGGCAACTGAGTGATTGGTTTGTCGAAGCCACATCGTTGTTAATTCAAAAAGTTAAACGTATTGAGAATAACCCCAACAAGAAGCCACAGAGAATCATTTCAGCAGAGGTAAAGGAAGCAATGTACGACAAGCCTGCTTGGAGTGAAGAGGATGAAACAGTGCTGAATAATTTGATTTACGCATTAGCAAATGATAGAATTGGCAACAATCGTGACGAATATGTAGACTGGCTCAAATCCCTCAAAGGCAGATTCACTTGGAAGCCGAGTGATGAGCAGATTGAAATTCTTGATATGGTATTATCAAATGAATCTATGGATGATAATGTAGCAAGAATATTACGAGAATTAAGAGAACAATTAAAGAAACTAAGGGAGGATAAACTATGAGTAGTGCAGAAAAACGTGCCTGTCAATATACAGGCTATTGCAGAAACAAATCATATAGTGATTTCCTAAATGGCTACCGCCAAGCTGAGAAAGACCTTGAACTAACAGTTGACGACATTAAAAGCATTGATAGGTTACTAAATCAATGTGTTGATTGCAGCAATCCATATCAAGAAGTATTGAAACGGTTTAAAGAAAGGAAAGGAGAATAAGTTATGACACACTTCATCGAATTAACACAATTTCTTGGAGACAAGAATACAAGAAAAATAAAGATTGCCATTGAGCAAATATGTTTCTATTATGAAAATCGTATAGTATTTAACAGTCGTGCTATTGATGTTAGAAAAAGTTACGAAGAAATTACAAATTTAATAAAAAAGCAATATATATCGGATACTGGAAAGAAAAAACAAATACGCTATGTTCACGAACTCCAACACGCATTAAGACTTTTTGGAATTGAAAAAGAATTTGAATAATGAAACTTTACATCGCAACACCTATCAACGCTCGGCAAGAGCCGACAATGCGCGAGAAATTTATCTCGGCAAAACATCGTATCGCAATGATATACAAGGGGAATGGGTATGTTTGCCACAATGTGGTTATCAATTTAGATTAAGCAAAGACAGATGAATAAGTTTGACGGAAAGATAGAAGCCATACAAGCGGTTGATGTCGTGAAGATGGCAGGGAATAGGGGAGCGGTCTTTGATGACTGCTGGGTTAAAGCCACTATAACCATCGGTGGAATGATTGCGTTAGCCAAGAATGAGCTTGACACGCTGGAGGATGTCGTGGCAGGCACGAAGTGGGAACGTCAGTTCCGACCGTATATCAAGCAGGCAGGCAAGGCATATCAGATGTATTATAACGCTATACGTAGGGAACTGTCGGAGCGGAAGAATTTCTATTTCTGGAGCGATTACATGAACAACATGGTTGGTGACTGTGAGATAAACATGACTTTCCTCCGGGTGGCACTGAGCAATCGTCTGAACAAGCTCCATATTCCCGATGTGGAGGTGAAGACACAGGTGTTCGTCACCTATCTGATGATAAATGAAGCCGTGCAATATCATGTCGGATTTTTTGAGACATACAAACAGAACGGTTATGACTTTGGGAAGTATTTCTCATTTATGAAGATGAACCGAATGAAGGCGCCGATTGAGACAGTGCTGAAAATGTGTGGTAGGGAGGAGGTAAACCTGGATATAGACAAGCCATTCATCGATGCCTACAACGCCCTGTTTAACAAATTGGGCAGCGCAAGGTTTTTGAACGACAACGGGTTTGACGCTCTACGGAAGAACAAGACTGACTTTGGTGACAATTTAGCCGAGGCAGAGAAAGAGCTGCAAGCGGGATTGGGAATAGACCGCAAAGAAAAGCCGAAAGGCGCGAAAAGCGGCTCACGGACGAATAAAAAGAAGCAGGCGGAACAACTATCCGCAGAGGAGATAAAAGACCGCCTACGGGCAAAATACAAGGTAAAATAACATCAAGAACATAATGACAGAAGACATCAAACTCTTATATAAAATCAGATTATGCAGAGACACGACCCTTTGAAAACAAAGTTCCGGCTATCGGCAAGCGAATATGCCAGACGGACAGGAGAGATAATAGGCTATGAAGTGGCATTTTGGATAGACAGGAACAGGTGTCTTGACAGATGCTGTTTCGGTGGTGACTATTCCTTTGACCTTGGTGAAATGCAACAGATAGTAGATTACCTGCCTGAATGGGTTGACCTGTATGGCAGCAAGGAGAATGTGGGCAAGGTAATCTGTGACTGGTATGACAAAACGACAGAATATATTGCAATAAACGGAAGCCGTTCACATATCAATCTTTGGTCCTGGCTTAAAGGGCAGAGATATAAGGATTTCCCAAATGGATGAACATACAAAGGTATTAAATATCAGTAAAGAATGATAGAACTCGACAAGATATACAACGAGGATTGTCTGGAAGGCATGAAGAGAATGCCTGACGGCTCAGTCGATTGTGTCATTTGTGACCTCCCGTATGGTGTCTTGAATGGCGCAAGCGAAGGAGGCTCATGGGATGTCGTCATTCCGTTTGACCTGCTTTGGGAACAATACCGCCGAGTATGCAAGCCTACTGCAGCAATCGTATTGTTCGCTCAGGGAATGTTCACGGCTGACCTCATGAAGAGCAATCCGAAGATGTGGCGGTACAATCTCATCTGGAAGAAGGGCGACCGATGCAGCGGATTCCTAAACGCAAACCGTATGCCGTTGCGCAATCACGAAGACATTTGCATCTTCTACGACAGATTGCCTACATACAACCCACAAATGCGACAAGGATTCCCAAACCACACTCGCGGTCATGGCGGTGGTAAGTTGAAGAACGGCTGTTATGGCAAGTTCGACCCTTTCGGATGTTCGGAGGTTATCACGACTGAGAAGTTCCCATTATCAATCATCGACATTGCAAAAGAACACGACGTCAACAAGCAGCTTCACCCGACGCAGAAGCCCGTTGACCTGATACGCTACCTCGTGCTGACCTATACAAACGAGGGCGATACCATCCTCGACAACTGTTCCGGTAGTGGTACTACGGCAGTGGCGGCATGGCGCGAGAAGCGGCATTTTATATGCTTTGAGAAAGACCCGGTGTATTGGGAAAAATCAATAAAGCGCCTGAAGTTAGAGATGATGCAACTAAGATTATTTTAAATTTCAAATTCCTTTTAAATATGCCTAAAACACCTGATTTTCAGACTTTCTGGAATGCTTACGGTCTTAAGCGTGACCGTATTGCAGCAGAACGTGCATGGAGCCGACTATCCACAAGAGAGAAAAAAGCCGCTATCGCCGGCATACAACCATATCGTGACGATTGCCTGCGGCGGGGGATAAGCATGAAATATGCGCAAGGCTATCTCAATAATCATCGTTGGGAAGATGAAATCACAACTACAACAGCTTCTGTTTCAGACAAGATGGGTTTGTCTGACAGACAACAAGATGGTACCAAAACCAAGCTTGACATGAACGCCCTTGTCGATATGGAAGAATGGTGATATATTAACAATAAAAAAATATTATGAAACAGATCTTAAATTTATTTTCACTCCTATTGTTTGTGGTAATCGTGTTTGTATTAGCCTACTTTGCTGAGTGGGCGGCAGTAGGTGTCTTGCTGTTACAGCAACTTTACATAATCGCACAGACAACAAAAAACAACAAAAATCAGATAGGCGATGACAAAGAGGACAGCTGATTTACAGCCGTGGGTTGACTATTTCCAGATGTTGCAGGTGTATGAGCGGCATGGCCTTATCGAGGTTGTGCCTGATAAACATGAGATATACATTACCCTACCTGCAATATGTACCCTTTGTGGTGGTATTGAACAAATTGAGAAGAAGGCGGTGGAAACCATACTCCACCTGCGTGCCTATGCGGCATGGCTAAGCCAGAAGGGACAGTCTTATATGCGGGAGGTCTTCGCTCTCCATATCGTAAAAGACGAAGAGCCATACGACTTATTATACACCCTCGTTGTTACACCCCGTCGCAGATGGTGGCAGAACGGCGAGAAAGTGGAACTGATAAAATACAACCCGGAAAAACGGAGTGGATGATGACAGCCGAAAAATGTTTCTATCGAGTAGATAACAACCTCGACCGTGCTCCCCTACCCGACTACCTCTGGCATGGCTACGAGACACGGCAGGATTTTAAACACGCATTACGGAATCTTGTTAATCTCTGGCATGACAGGGTTGGGGAATGTGTCGCCGAACATCACGGTTTCCTTCTTCTCCGTTTCCACGACACTCCAGGTGGCAAACCGGATGAAGAATGGCTTCCGCGTTATCTCTTGCAGCCTACCGACCCGCCAATATATCGTAACCAGGATGATCGTTCAGAGATAGAGACGGTTTTAGATCAGGCGTTTGGATTTGATTGATAAATATGTCTTCCTTTTACAAACCTCCGCTATCCCTCACGGACGGCGGAGGTGAAAAATAACTAAATTATAGCTATGAAAAAAATTACCCGTCTTAATAAATGCCCTTAATTATTTCTATTTCAACACATTATGCTCCCGATACAAAATAAGGGTGTTTTAATGTGCTTAATATTTTATAAAGTCTCCGCTATCCTCACGGACTGCGGAGCTGCCGAAAATCTAAACATCAATAAAAACATTGTCACAAAATAAATTATTATGAAAAAAATACGTTTCTCTTCCAGAAAGCCGCCGCTATCTTCGCAGACCGCTACGGTCAAAAATTATCATGAAAAACTACAAAAAATAGAAATAATGAAAGTATTATATCTGTTTTAGAAAGTCATTCCACGCTGCCGAGGTATTCCTTTCGCCTGTTGCCTTGCCGTCGGCGGTATATAGCGGAGCATCATTCCAGCCTACCACGCCCGGACACAGCTTACCACTCACGTCATAGTGACGCACCACATTGCTCTTAGGTATATTAAATTTCGCCATAAGCCAACGTGTTAAACGTAACGCATTATCCAATGCCGACGGCGTGAAGTACCAGCCTTTGTGGTTGGCATATTTAGCCGCTTCCGTACCGGCTCCCTTGGGAAGATTGCTGCATATCTCAATGCTGATGGTGTTCCTGTTGGTGGCTACGCCATAGAGCCTGCCGCCACCGCTGTAGCCGTTTTTCTTGTCACCCACGGACCAGCAGAAGTAATTGTTCAAATCGGGATTGATGCGTACTATCTCGGTATCATCAACCACGAAGTCGGCACTCGCCTTCCGTTGCAGGAATACATTGCGTGTCTGCCTTGCCGTGCCTGTCTTGCTGGTGCTGCCAGCCGTATAGTGAATGGCTATATACTTGACAGCCCTGCCAGGTGCATAGGTGATGTGGGTATTGATATGAGCATCTATGATATTGATGTCCTTGCCGGTCACCGTTCCCGTCTGATTTGCCACCGTTCCCGTCGGTTTCTCAGCCACCGTTCCCGTCGGTTCTCCGGCGGGCAATAGAAGTAGCCATGTCTTAGGACCCACGATGCCATCCGCAACAAGGCCGTTCTTACGTTGGTACTCCCTTACTGCTGTCTCTGTCTGCTTACCGAAGATGCCGTCAGCCGTTATTCCTAATAACCTTTGTAGGGCCTTTACGTCATCACCCCTACTGCCATATTTAAGTGTATTATTCATAATGTGAATTTTTAAAAGGTTTATAATGCTTCGTTATCTATGGGTTCAATATTATCATCTTCCTCTTGTTTGTCGTGTTCAGTGGTGTTTGGTGAGACATTGGAGGTTGGCACTTTCTCAAACGGTCTCGCCCACTTATCCGTTTCATTCTTCTGTGCCTCATGCACCAGTTTTTCTGCGTCCTCTTCCGAAAGGGCAAGTGGAGAACAGCGCAGGATAAAACGTATAAAGCTGAGTGGCGTAAGGATAATGCCGTAGGGTCTTAACAGATTGGAGAAGATGCTTCCCAGCTCTAATGCCACCACAGCGATACACAGCCATTTCGCTACGCCGGCGTGACCATCTATACTCACGTCAATGGCTGTGGCACAAAGGACAAAAGACCAGTACTGCACCAACTTCCCAAAGGTTTCTCTCCCTGCGGCTGACCACCGCAGTTTAACGCCCAGTTTCCATGATTTACGCAGTCCGCTGAATAAATCCGCAAACACAACGACCGTCATTGTTATCAACCACGGGAACATTATTCCCACACTTTCGCCCATATATTCCAGCCACGCAACGCTTAATATGCCCGCCCCGCCGGTTAACATAATTCCGATTGATTTAGTCATAGTCTTATATGGTTTTTTGGGTTATCCTTCCAATGCCAGCGTTACCGTAAAGTCCACGTGTGGCATCTGCTGCTTTGTCTTGTCATAGATGCTTATATCTTTTTTCTCCGGCTCGACTGTAACCGGCACATACCGTCCGTCATACAGCATCCACCACCGCCGCGCCATAAGAAATTCCGACACCCACCATTCAGCCCATTCCCGTGTCTGGTAACCACTGGACATAGACCACGACCTCCTGCCGCCGCTTGTTATCGCCATGAGCGACCGTGACGGTTTGAATGCCGGTCTTTCAATACGGCTGTATTGCTGTGTCTGTATCTCCATCTTCATGTCCTCCAATGACAGACCGCTGCAGGTCTCTACGGCGCCACGGCGGTTGACAAAGAGGAAATCTTTATACGGAATGCTGTCACGCAGCACAATCGGCGCATGATCTGATGTCCTGTCTGAGAACGGCATTACGTCAGCGGCATAGAAATGGCTCTTCGTACCGCTGTTCTGAATATCAACCCATGATGTCATGCTTGTACTGCCGACACGCTCCGGTGTCGAAACCGGTTTTGTACTGGCATCACCGTTGCGCAGGTTCGTGTGTTCCCAGTAAGACATATCCGCATTGCTCTTGTTCCCTATCGTGCTGCGCTCCCATTCGGTCAGCCCTCCTATTGCACACTGCCCTCCCGTAAACTCATCGCTTGCGGTGGTGGTAAACTCATTATCGGTGCTGTCAAGGTATTCAGTGTAAACTATCAATGAGTATGCCCGATAGCCTCTTTGTGGCGCTTCCGACCTTGTACCTGCTGCCGTCAGCTCGTTGTTGTATTCGTAATCACTCCAGATTGTCCTCAATGCCGAGCTGATGTCAAAGCTGATGCTTGTCTGTCCTCCTGTGTCTGCGCGGAACTCTCCCACAACGTTGCCACCGTATATCACCTCGATGCGCACGATGCAGAAAGGCGATGACACCGGCCATTCCAATCCGCTGATGTCTATTACCACCGGTGAGTCGGCAAAGTATGTGTGCCCACTGCCGAACATCCCTGAAACGCTCACTTCATTTGTTGCCATAATACTGTTGTTGTGTTGATATATACAGGTTCATCAGATATACATAATCTCCATTGTCACTTCACTCATACCGGTTTTCATACTTACGGAATATTGTATCTTGCGTATAAATCCCGTAATATCGCCAATCTCTACCCGCACCGTCTTGTCAATGGACAGCAGCTGCGCCACCTCCATTTTAACAGTAACCTTTGCTATGCGTGCATTACGAACCCAAAATGAGTATTCGCGGTAGAACTGGTCACACAGCCCCCGTCGGCGCAGGTTCTCGTCTGTTATTTGCAGGTAACGTCTGTTGTCTGCGCTTTCTTCGCGTGATGGGTCAAAGTTCGGATTGGGCTTTTCCGCACGCAGCTTCAGAGAGAACCGTCCTTCCGTTACGCCAAGACCGTTGTCTGTGTCTATCGTCACAGCGCTTCCGTTATTGAAAGCGAGTGCCTGAAGAGCTTCAAGGGTGGACCCGCGTTCTCTGGAACTGTCTGCCTCGATGAGTATGTTCATGTTAGCGGCATCGGCGGCAAACATCTGTTCAACGCTTTTCCCTTTTAGGATGCTGCGCGCATAGCTGTATATCTCCCCTGCCGGCATAATGACATCCTCTTTTGTCGCCCACGCTAAAAGAAGTGTATGGTTGACACCCTCGTCATCACTCACGTTATAGGTCATTACCCACTCAAGGTAGTCTTCGGATGTGCGGTTGATGAGGTCAAAGTTACTGTCTGGCCACATCTGACGCATGGCGTTTATCGCTTCTGATGCCGTATTGTAGGTTGTGGTATTCCCGTTATAAGCCCACAGATTGCCATAAACGTCACATGTATCCGGGTGAGTGGTGACACTGCTGCCCGGCTCAATCTCCCATGTGTCATTACCCTCACCGTCATCAGGATCGCCGTCATAGCTCACGCTGGCGTCACTGCCGCTGCCGCGCATTATTCCAAGAGTGATACCCCATTCGTGATTTTCCAATGGAGACACACCGTCGTCATTGGGGTCGAAGTTGTCTTGCAGGTATAAGCGGTATCCCTCGTTTACATGACCCTCAATGCTAAACCTGACATCATAAGACACGTTTACATATTTCATCATAGGGCTGCCGCCGAAAGGAGTATGTAAATAAGGTATAACAGTGACTGTCGGCGACGTTATGTCATTGACGCTGGCATACATGTCTGATGTAATGGCAAACTCTCCGGGTTTTACAATACCATCATCACCACGCATACCTGTAACATTGGAGTCTTTGCCGTAAAGGCCCTTGTCGGCACCACTCTCAGCCGTCGGGTCACTGTCCACTTTATACACCGCATCGGGGTCATTGTAGTCAGTACCGTCCATGAGGTCCGGTCGGCGTACACGCATCGTCTCATCGACGAACAGTGCGAATTTCTGCTCCCGCAGGTTTTCATTTCGCTCCTTTTCCCAGTTCAAATCATTCATTATTGCCGGCTTGAAACCTACGGTGACGGTGTCTATCGTCTCATCGTCACCGGAACAGTCACCGTCTTCCGCGTCCATAAATGGTGCGCACTCGAAAAGCGACGGATGTAGCTCATCATATCGCTTGGCGTTCTTGTCAACCTTTACAATATATGCGTTGCCGTTATTGGGCGTAACATAGCAGGTCTTGTTAAATGCGGTCACCTTGTGCATGATGTCGGCATATTCTGCATTCAGGTCCCAATGCGAATAGTCGTGGTCGTCACTGGTGTCAGGCCACAGGGTACTCTTGTGAGGCAGTTTGTCGGCAAACCCCTTATAATAGAAATGCGTATCTTCAGACCCGCCGTAGGTCATCTTGAATCCGCGTACATTATTTTCCGATTTGGTGCAGGAGAGTATATCGCAGTTTATCTCCTGTACCTCATTGCTCCGGAACACGTTTCTCAGAAGCACGATACGCACACGCTGATAGTTGTCGTTAAAAAGGAAGCGGATGCCAAAGCCGTTCTTGAGGGCATCAATCACCTCCGACACCTCTACATCAGGAAAGCATTTACTGTCGGCATACGCCTCATGCAGCAGGCTGTTGTACCGCAGGTAATATTCCATTGCGTCATCACTTATGCCGGCGACGCCCGCAGGCGTGACACTTATCTTCTCTACGGTCATGGACGCTATCTTGGCTTCGATCTGTGCTATGTCACTTGCATCCAGGCCAGTTGTGTCATAATGTATATTGTCAATCCTGAAGTCGTTTACGGTAAAGCCGCATTCCGTCGGTTTGATTAACGTCTTCGCACCACTCCACCATTCACCACGGCTGTCAACCTCACCGAAATATTCAGGCACGAGGCGTCCGTCGGAATTGAATGTGTACTTGCCGTATGACCAGTCGATAGGGTTGGTACGAAGGCGCTCGGGCTCTTTGTATTCACATCTGGTGTTTACGAAAAACAGCCTTCGCAGATCCTCGACATTCATCATCTGGTTCTCATCGATGTGTATGCCTATATGTTTCATTAAGGCACGGATCCAGTATATGACGAAGAAATTCGGTGCGCTGTTCACCCTGTTGGCAGGCATCAGCTCATAGCCGCGTTGCGCCTCCGGCTCGCTGCTGTAATCCATGACGACATCCCCGTTGTCATTGGTCTTCTCAT
>Ga0326512_10001395_pt1 | contig 18780 bp, 26 predicted proteins | sample 1_2617_0518_D_FD_203652 | JGI IMG/M metagenome (GOLD analysis project Ga0326512, IMG submission 203652) | Bovine rumen microbial communities from UC Davis, California, United States - 1_2617_0518 | ecosystem: Host-associated > Mammals > Digestive system > Stomach > Rumen | place: USA... | reverse complement strand
CTTTTAACGGACCGGATTCTAAATCGGCGGAGCGAACAAAACCAGAAGGGAAATAGCTGGAGGTGGATGGAACGAATTGGATCTACACCTATTACCAGCGAATTACCCAGGGACAGGAGCTGGTTGGGCGCTGGACACGACTAATTTATGAATATCTGATAAAGGGACTCGAATCGGGTCTCTTTTTCTTTGACGCGAAACGTGCGAACGATGCCATTTCGTGGATGGAGATGCACTGTTTCCACGTCAAGGGACCGCTCGCGCCTGGGAACCTTCAGCTGGAGATCTGGCAGAAGGCATTTGTCTCGGCATTGTACGGGATCGTTGACGAAAACGGCAAGCGGCAGTTTTGGGAAGCGCTGCTGGTCGTTGGTCGGAAGGATGGCAAGTCGCTGCTGGCGTCGGCAATCGCAGATTACGAGTTCCGGAACGGTGGCTACGGCTCGGAAGTGTATTGCGTGGCACCGAAGCTCGATCAGGCCGCGATTGTGTACGACACAACGTGGCAAATGGTGCTGCTCGATCCTGAGTACAAGGAGCTGTTCGAGTACTGTGATGAGCGTGATGCCCGTGGCGTGAAGATACACGACAATTCGATGCTGCCGAAGAAGCGGAGATCAGACCTGTCAATCGTGGGAACCAATTCCACGATGAAGAAGGTCGCGTTCCAGGCAAAGACCGCAGACGGATTCAATCCGAGCCTGTGTATCTGTGACGAGATCGCTGCCTGGCCCGGTGACCGTGGGCTGAAAATGTACGAGGTCATGAAATCGGGCATGGGCGCGAGAGCTGGCGACGCACTTCTGCTGTCCATGACCACGTCGGGCTATGAAAATGACGGAATCTATGACGAGCTGATCAAACGGTCGACTCGTTTTTTGTTGGGCGACAGTTCCGAGAAGCGTCTTCTGCCGGTCATCTACATGATCGACGACGCGGACAAGTGGAACGACATCAACGAGATTCGGAAGGCGATGCCGCAGCTGGGCAAGTCGGTGCCGGTTGACTACATCCTGAACGAGATGTCGGTCGCGGAACAGAGCTTGTCGAAGAAGGCCGAGTTTTTGTGCAAGTACTGCTGCATTAAGCAGAACAGTTCCCAGGCATGGCTGAACACGACCGACGTGGCAAAGAACTTCTCCGGCACGCCGCTCAAGTTCGACGACTTCACACGATGCTACGCAGTCGCTGGAGTCGACCTCAGCCAGACGACGGACCTGACCTCAGCTGTGTGCATCATAGAGAAGAACGACAAACAGTACGTGTTCGCGCACTTCTGGATGCCGGCAGAGAAGATCGAGGAAGCAGCTGCCCGTGACAATGTGCCGTACAAGGCATTTGTTGCGCGTGGTCTCCTGTCTCCGTCCGGTGACAACTTCGTGGACTACAAGGATGTCTATCACTGGTTCACGGATCTGATTGAGAAGTACAAGATCTATCCGCTGAAGCTCGGCTATGACCGCTACTCAGCGAGCTACCTGATACAAGACCTGAAGTCGTACGGCTACAACGTGGACGACGTCAACCAGGGCGAGAACTTAACACCTGTTATCAATGAGGTCGATGGCATGATCCGAGACGGCGCGTTTGATTGTGGCGACAACGACCTGCTGAAGATACATTTCCTTAACTCAGCGCTGAAGCTGAACAACGAGACCAACCGGAAGAAGCTGGTCAAGATCTCCGCCACGCAGCGGATTGACGGAATGGCTGCCTTCCTGGATGCGATGACTGTCCGGCAGAAGTGGTGGAACGAGGTCGGCGGCCAGCTGAAGAACTCGAAGAGGTAAAACATGGGACTTTTTGACAAGATTTTCAGGCCGCAGAAACTTGTGGCCGATCACTACTTCCGGACGCTGACGGCGTACGAACCTGTCTTCCGGAAGTGGCGTGGAGAGATCTACGAATCGGAGCTGGTGCGTGCAGCCATCGACGCAAAGGCGCGGCACATCTCGAAGCTGCAGGTGAAAATCCATGGCGCGGCACAGCCGAAGGTGCAGACGATTCTGAAAAAGCGTCCGAACCCGTTCCAGACCTGGTCGCAGTTCATGTACCGTGCGGCGACGATCCTGGATATGCAGAATACGTTGTTCATCGTGCCGATCCTCGACGTGGAAAACACTATCACGGGACTGTGGCTGTGCTTGCCGGAGAAGTGCAAGATCCTGGAAGACAAACGTGGCCGGCGCTATCTGGAATACGAGTTCGTGAACGGTCAGAAGGCCGCCGTGGAAATGGAACGCTGCGGAATCATGACCCGGTTCCAGTACCGTGACGATTTCTTCGGCGAGAAGCAGGGTGCGCTGGACGAGCTGTTGGATCTCATCGGGATCGAGCGCCAGGGCATCAAGGAAGGCGTAAAGAGCGCGAGCACATTCCGCTTCCTGGCACGGGCCACGAACTTCAAAGACCCGGAAGACCTCGCTCAGGAACAGAAGAACTTCACGGCTCGGAACATGAACGCGGACGCCTCCGGTTTCCTGCTGTTCCCGAACACGTACGACGGCATCCAGCAGATCCAGAGCAAAGCCTACACCGTCAGCGCCGATGAACAGAAGCTGATCCAGACGAACGTATTCAACTACTTCGGCGTCAATGAAGATGTAATACAGAACAAGGCATCCGGTCCACAGCTGGATGCTCTTTTTGACGGTGCAATCGAGCCGTTCGCCATCCAGATGCAGGAGGTGTTGACCTTCATGCTCTTCACGGAGCTTGAGATCGGACACGGAGCGCACGTGGAAGTGGCTGCCAACAGATTACAGTACATGAGCACCGGAGACAAGATCAATTTCATCGCACAGCTGTCTGATCGCGGAATGATCACAATCAACGAAGCGCGCGAACTGATCAACTACACCGCGCTGCCGTCTGAGATCGGTGACCAGCTGCCGATCCGTGGCGAATACTACTTTGTCGGCGAAGGTAAACAGCCTGACCCGGAACCGGCACCAACGGAAACCACAGAGCCGGAGGTACCGGCGGAAGGAGAAGACAATGGCAATCAAGAATGATCGCGAGTACAGAATGATCCAGCTGCCGGAAATGCAGTTCCGGGCAGCAGAGCAGGAAGAGGAAGGGGAACCGACCTACATCGTCGAAGGTTATGCAACGACCTATGACAGCCCCTATACCCTGTTCGAATACGAAGGTGTGAAGTACCAGGAAAAGATCTCCAGGGATGCGCTTGCCGGCGCTGACATGGGCGACGTGATCTTCCTGTACAACCACGACGGCATGGTCTTTGCGCGTCAGTCGAATGGCACGCTGGAACTTGCCAGCGACGAAAGAGGACTCCATGTTCGGGCAGATCTCGGTTCGACCGAGGCCAGCCGGGAGATGTACGAATCCATAAAGGCCGGGCTTGTGACGCAGATGTCCTGGGCATTCACGGTCGCAGGTGATGAGTATGACGAGGACACTCATACGAGAACAATCACCAGCGTCCGGAAGGTCTATGACGTCAGCGCCGTGTCCATCCCGGCAAATCCTGACACCGATATTTCCGCGCGTAGCTACTGGGACGGAGTGATCTCAGCAGAACAGGAAAAGAGACGGAGGGATCTCGAGCGCGAGGAAAAGAGAAACAGGATCAAAGAACTTCTGAAGGGAGTGACCAAATGAACATCGAAGAGATGAAGCTGGAAGATATCCAGGCGCGTAAAGCGGAGATCGTTGAACGGAGAGATGCGATGGCCGTGGAGCTGGAGACAGCTGAAGACGATGCCCTGGACGCTCTTACAGCAGAAGCGCAGGAGCTGAACGACGAAGAGCGCCAGCTGAACGAGCGCGAGAATGCAATTTATCAGGCCGCCGAAGAGCGGCAGAAAGAGCTTCAGGACGTGATTGACCACGGCAAGGAGCTGAAATCTTTTGAGGAGAATAAAACTATGACTAATGCTGAAGTCCGCAAGAGCATGGAATATGCCAATGCTTGGGCAAACTACATTAAGACCGGTGACGACAGCGAGTGCCGTGCGCTCCTGACCGAGAACGTTTCCGGTACTGTTCCGGTAGCGACCTATGCTGAAGATCGCGTCCGCACCGCGTGGAACCGTGACGGCATCATGCGTCTGGTTCGCAAAACTTACCTGAAGGGCAACCTGAAGATCGGCTGGGAGAAGTCCGCTGACGGTGCGTATGTGCACACCGAGTCTTCCAACAGCGCCACTACCGAAGAATCCCTGGTCCTTGGCGTGACCCAGCTTATTCCGCAGTCCATCAAGAAGTGGATCTCCATTTCTGATGAGGTCATGGATATGAAGGGGACTGAGTTCCTGGACTACATCTATGATGAGCTGACCTATCAGATTGCGAAGAAGGCTGCTGATACCCTTGTCGCTGCCATCATCGCTTGCACGACTGGCGGTTCCGACAACCATCCGCAGCAGAACTCCATCACGGCTACGACCGTGACCGTGGGTCTTGTTGCTCAGGCTATGGCGCAGATTTCTGACGAAGCGTCGAATCCTGTCGTGATCATGAACAAGGCGTCCTGGGGCGACTTCAAGAAGGCTCAGGCCGACAATGGTTACAACTACGATCCGTTCGAAGGCCTTCCGGTTGTGTTCAACAACAGCCTGTCTACGTTCTCTGCTGCGACGACTGGTGTCTGCTACGCGATTGTCGGTGACCTTGGCGTAGGTGCTCAGGCTAACTTCCCGAACGGCGAAGAAATCGAAATCAAGGTCGACGAGATCTCCAAGATGGAATATGACCTCGTTCGCATCCTTGGTCGTGAGTACGTCGGTGTCGGTGTCGTCGGCCCGAACGCGTTCTGCCTGATCAAGCACTAATTCACAATCTAATCAGGAGGCCAAAATGAAAGTATTCATCGCTGTGCCGTCAATGGACACGTTGCCGGCGCTGTTCTGTCAATCGCTTGCACTGCTGCGTAGGGCCGGAAACACACAAATCGGGTTCGAAGTCGGGTCGCTGGTCTACAATGCCAGGAACAACTTGGCACGCCAGGCTATTAAGGCCGAAGCGGACTGGGTGTTATGGCTCGACTCCGACATGGTATTTGGTCCGGATCTACTGCAGCGGATGCTGGCGGTCTGCACCGAGAACGATATCGACTTCCTGACGGCGATCTGTTTCCGCAGAAAACCGCCATATACACCGTGCCTGTTCGACCGGCTGGAGAAAACCGAGAACGGTGCCAGCTACACGGCGCTTTTGTCGGTGCCTGATGGCCGGTTCAAGGTCGGTGGCTGTGGTTTTGCAGGTGTTCTTATGTCAACGGACGTACTGCTCAGCGTGGCGACCAAGTTTGAAGGCAGAATGTTCGATCCGCTGCCGGGTTTCGGCGAAGACGTGAGCTTTTGCTGGCGTGCTCGGCAGTGTGGTTACGACATCTGGGCCGATTCGGCGATTGAGATGGGCCACGTAGGCAGCTGCATCGTTACGCGCGGCTATTTCGAAGCCTACAACAACGTGAAAGAGGATAAAAATGCTGGAGAAATGCAAGTTAGCGCTGAGGATCAGCACTGATGTATTTGATGCAGAGCTGCTGGATCTGATTGCGGCTGGCATCGCGGACGTGCAGCACGCCGGTCCGCAGTTCGAATACACTGCGACGGCAAACGACTACACGATTGACGATCCGCTTGCGTCCAGGGCCGTGATCATGTATGTGCGGACATATTTCGGTTCGCCAGCTGATTTCGACCGGTTAAAGGCAGCGTATGACGAGATGAAAGGCCAGCTTCGGGAGTCCTCCGGTTATGGATTGGAGGCCCTGTGATGTATGTGGCGATCAACTTGCTGAAAAATACCCAGATCGTTGACCAGTACGGTGACCTGAAGGACGTAATCGTACGGCGCCAGGTATTTGCCGAGGAACTGTCGGTCGGAATGACGGAAGTTTACCAGGCGATGGCAGTCGGTTTCAAACCGGAAGTCAAATTCCGGCTGGAGAACTGGATGGACTACCAGGGCGAAGAGTTCGTGGAGTTCAAACCGTTTGCCAGGAATGACACAAGGCTGCTGCGAGTTCTGAGAACGTACCGGGACGGGGAACGGCTGGAACTGGTGTGCTATGAGGACATCAACCAGCCGATCGCACCGGACCCGGAGGAAGCTGAGGGATAAATGCCGACACCGAAGAGCCAGACCAAGATCAAGTTCAAAGAGGGGAAGACAGAGGTCACGTACGAAAGCAACCTGGACGCGACACAGTATTATCTCTACGAGCTGAACCGGGCCGCGCTCAGAGACGTGGGCAAGTACGTTGCGAAGGTGTTCCGGAACGCGTACTACCAGCATTTCGAAAAGCATACCGGCGACGCAGGCAAGGCGACCAAGTACAAGGTCATTTCCGGCCAGTCAACGACTTCGCCGCGTGTACAGATCGGGCTGAAGACCGGGCAGGTCGAAGGCTTTTACGCATATTTCCAGGAACTCGGTACGAGCCGGCAGCCGAAACTCGGTCTGCTGACGCACGCGGTCGAGGATAACGTGGCGGAGATCATCAAAATTGAGTCGCAATACCTGGACAGCCTGAATGACGAAGCAGCTGCTCTGGAAGCGCTGGTGAACGAGAACGATTACGACGGTGACGCAGATGGCGATGAGTAATTATCTACGAAAAACGGTCATTGACCGGTTAAACGACATAAAGACCCAGTACGGGATCAACGAGATCAGCTACCGGGTGGCGAACGACGAGAATATGTTTCCGCACATCGTTGTGGATTTCCCGTCGATTACGCCGACGGACATGGGCCGCGAAGACTTCCTGATGGACATCCACATCTGGACGCAGGACAACTACGAAGCGTTCGAAATCATGGATGCCGTCCGGAGCCTGTTCGAGTTCTACAACGCGCCGGACGATAACATCCTTCCGACGTTTTACGAGCTGAGCGGCGGCCAGATCGACGATCCTGACAAAAAAATCTGTCACCTGGTACTGAGAGCACAAGGCCAGGTGTATGAGGACGGCGTGACAGACGCCGGAATTCTCGGAGAGGAGTAAACAATGGCACTTACTATTAAGGGCACCGGCATCGTCACGACCGCGGACTTCAAGGATGTTGTTTGGACCGGAAAGACGAAGAATGGCAAGTCGGTGACAATCACGCTGAAGAACGCGATCAACAAGGGGAACATCGACCTGTCCTTCGTGGAAAAGGATGACACTGTTGCCCAGCTCGTATTCACGGCGGCATACAGCAACACGGACTACATGGTCTCCACGGCTGGCGACTATGAAGAGCCCTGGACAATCGCATACGCTGGTGGCAATTCCGACACGGCTGCAGGTACGATCCTGCTCGGCGCTGGCGTGGTCTCCATTGGCGGCGTGGATGTAGCGCTGACCCGTGGCGGCTCGCAGTTCACCGTTGAGCGCGAGTTCCGGAACATCAATGCGGACGGTGACCGTGGTACCGTTAAGGACCGCGTGGTCATCGACGGCTCGGAAGCTACTCTGACGCTCAATGCGTTGACGTTCCTGACCCACATGGCGGACGCGTTTGCGGCCATCAACGTGGCGACGACGTAATTTTTCAAAGGGGCAGGACAACACCTGCCCTTCTTTTTTCAGGAGGCGATTGAATGAGGCAATTAAACGGTCACGATGTATTCATGGCGCTCAAGGTACTGCAGAAGATCGGAGTCAAAGACGAGCTGGTCAACTTCGCGGTGTACCTGAACGAACAGAAACAGAAAGAGGACGACAAGGACAAATTACAGCAGCAGCTGGGCGCGAAACTGATCTTCGGTGTTCTATCCAACTGCGGCGATGAAGAGGCGGAGAAGGCGTTTTTCGCGTTCCTGGCTGGACCTCTGGAATCCACACCGACCGCACTCGCGGCCATGGACCTGATGGACCTGATCGAGGTCGTTGAGGAATGGATCGGCACGGTCGACAAGGAGCGCTGGAAGGCTTTTTTTACCTCGCTGGGGGACCTGACAAAGAAGCTGGGCTAATAGATCTGTTAGCGGTCCGGTACGGTTGGAGCGTCGGTGCGATCGAGGACCTTGATGTGGTCACGATGCGCGAGCTCGTCAAGAAGACCAAAGAGGAAAACGAGCGTCACAAGCTCCGGGAAGAATGGCTGGCACAGTTGCCGTTCATGGCGCTGAAGATGCTGAAATTCACCGATTTCGAGTCCTACGCGGGGCAGCGGATGAGTACCAGCATCGACACGAGGCCGGCGTCGGAGATCCTGAAGGAAGTCGAAGAGGTTCGGAGGGAAATTCGCGGAGAATGAAGGTTTGCCCGGCTTGTAAGAGGAAGCTCCCGGAAACGGAATTCTACAGGAAAAAGAACGGGCTCCAGCACATTTGTAAGGAATGCAAGAAGAGACAGAACGGTGTGTACCGGGAACGAAACCGGGACAAGGTACGAGCGTTCGACCGGGAGTATTACCGGAGACACCGCGAGGCAAGGATAAAAAGGGTGAAGATAGGACAACAGCGGCGGCGACAAACTGCCGCTTCTTTATTGGCCGACTTTACTGACGAACAATGGCAAAGCGCACTGGAAGCGTTCGGCAACCGGTGCGCATATTGCGGAGGGGAAGACAAACTGTCACGCGACCACGTTGTTCCTGTTTCGAAGGGTGGCGCGTACACGAAGAGCAATATAGTACCGGCCTGCATCTACTGCAACTCCAGCAAGGGGAGCAAGAATATGCGTGCCTGGTACAAATCACAACCGTTTTACAGCCCGAAACGACTTGCGGCCATAGAACGGTATCTGGAGGAAAGCGAGGCGCACTTTGGATCTGTTTAAGCTCGTAGGCAGCGTCTTTATTGATACAGACAAGGCCAACGATTCGCTCGCCAAAACTGACGAAAAGGCTGAAAAGACCGGCACGACATTCAAGGATGTTGCCAAGAAGGCCGCCGGTGTCGGAACCGCAGTTGTCGGTGCGTCTGCCGCTGCCGTCGGTGGGCTGGTCAATCTGGCAAGCAACGCAGCGAGTACCGCTGACGAGATCGACAAGGGCTCGATCCGAATGGGAATCAGCACCGACTATTACCAGGAGCTGGGGTACGCAGCTGAGCAGTCCGGCGTTGAAATGGGAACGTTGGAGAAAGCCGCGAAGAAACTCGAAGGCACCGACATGAACCTGCAGGATGCCATGAATGAGATCATGGGTCTGGAAACGGCGGAAGACCGGGCCGCGAAGGCTGCGGAGCTGTTCGGTGACTCGGTGGCGTACCAGATGAGTCCTCTGCTCGAAGAATCCCAGGAATCATTCAATGGTCTGCTGGATCGGAGCCACGAACTCGGCCTTGTCATGAGTGAGGACATGGTAGAAGCCGGCGTCATGATGGGCGATACCATGGAGGACGTGCAAAAATCCTTCGGTTCCATCGTCACAAAACTCGGTGGCAGTCTGATGCCGGTAGTGCAGGAATTTCTGGATCTCGTTCTGGAATTCATGCCGTTCATCATCTCTGCGTTCGAGGATCTGAGTCCGCTTCTGACGATGGTCTTCGAGAACCTGATGCCTCCGCTGATGGAACTGGCACAGACGCTGTTCCCGATCCTGATGGACTTCATACAGCAGCTGCTGCCTCCCATCATCGAACTGGTTTCGGCACTGTTACCGGTCATCGTCAATCTGCTTGACGCACTGTCTCCGATCCTGCAGCCCATCCTCGACCTGCTTCTCGCACTGCTGCCTCCGCTGATCGAAATCATCAACGTCATCATCGTGCCGCTGATCAACCTGCTGAGTCAGGGGCTGAAAATTGCCCTGCAGGTAATCGGCGAAGTGGTCAAGGTCGTTGCCCAGGCATTCACTGCAGCATGGAACGGAATCAAAAAAGCCTGGGACGGTGCCGGCAAGTTCTTCAGCAACATCTGGCAAGGCATCAAGCGGACGTTCAGCGCAGTCGGCACGTTCTTCACCAACATCTTCAAGGGTGCCTGGGACGGCATCAAGAAGATCTGGGACAAGGTCACCGGCTGGTTCAGTAGCCTCTGGGACGGCATCAAAAACGTCTTCAAGGCTGGTCTTAACGGCGTAATCGGGTTCCTGAACACCATGATCCGCGGCGTGAACATTCTTCTGACTCCGCTGCGTGCCATTATCGCAGCCGTCGGCAAGATGTTCGGTGCGAGCTGGACCATGGATCAGGTGGCAATCCCGGAGATCCCAGGACTGGCAAGAGGTGGCCAGCATCCCGGCACGACGCTCGTCGGCGAAGACGGCCCGGAGCTGGTGGATCTTCCCTCCAGCGCGACCGTGATCCCGCTGAACCGGTCTTCGGTGTCTCTTGGTATCGAGGATCTGGGGACGAAGATGGACCAGGTGATCACGCTCATGAATGCGTTCATCACGGCGCTGCAGTCCATGGGCGTCTTCCTGGATGGCCGCGTACTGGTCGGACAGCTGGCACCCGGCCTCGACCGGGAACTGGGCAGAATTGCAGCGCGTGAAGGGAGGCTGGTCTGATGATCTACCTGAACGGAAAGACCGAAGTGGATTACAAGGCGAACTTCATCCACAAAGAGATCGAATCCCCGGAACCGCGTCTTGAAGAGATCGAGATCCCGATGCGGGATGGCTATATCAACGGCGCGGACTTCCTGAGCGATGTCATCTACTACGATTCCAGGAAAATCACGATCGGGCTTGAACTTAGGTCTGATCGCTGGGAGTGGCCCCTGTACTGGTCGCAGATCCTGGAAGATCTTCATGGCAAGAACATCCGGGTCGAGTTCCCGGACGATCCGAACTGGTACTGGGAAGGCGTGGCGTCTGTCGGCAAGATCGAAGACCACGGCATGACCGCGGGCGTCACGATCACAGTGAATGCGCAGCCCTTCAAGCGGAGAAAAGCCTGGACCAATATCGTCGTGGAAAACCTCAGCGGTGACAAGACGATCACGGTCGAGGTCCCGTACATGAGGGCTTATTTAGAGTTTGAATGCTCCGCTGCCGGTATGACGGTCGGGTACGCGGGCGAGACCTGGTCACTTCCTGAAGGCGTCAGCAACGCTTACGGGCTGTTCCTGCTGCACGGTGACAACGAGCTGCAGCTGCACGGCTCCGGGACGATGCGGATCAGATACCGGGGAGGTGCGCTGTGAGTTATAAGGTATTGTGCGACGGCGAGATCCTGTGCGCTGATATGGCGGAGGATCTGGCGCTGATCGATCCGGTCCTGACGCTTGAAGCGAACAAGGCCGGGTCGTTTACGTTTACGATGCCGCCCAGGCACGCGTTCTACGACCGGGTACAGCTCCGGCAGAGTACCGTGCAGGTCTACCAGGGCGACGATCTAATCTTTGAAGGCGTCCCGGTGCAGGAGTCCACGGATTTTTGGAACCGGAAGACGATCGACTGCGACGGCGAGCTTGCCTACCTGAACGACACCGTGCAGCGCCAGGCTAAGTTCACGAACGAGACGACGGCGACGCTTCTCGGCAAGTACCTGCAGGTGCACAACGATGAAGCCGACGCCGGCAAACAGTTCCAGCTGGGCGCGGTGACGGTGGATGGCGGGAACTCGATCTACAGGTACACAAATTACGAATCCACGCTGAAGGAGATCTCGGAAGACCTTCTGGATAACTTTGGCGGCTTCCTCCGGGTCAGGCACCAGGACGGCGTCCGGTACCTGGACTATCTGCAGGACAGCCCGCGGACGTCTTCGCAGGTGATCAGGATCGGCCAGAATCTGATGGATCTGACCAAGAATCTGAACAGTTTGGACGTTTGCACGGTAGTGATCCCGCTCGGCGAAACAACCGGCGAATCGGAGGTCGAGGGGCTTGATAAACGCCTGACCATCGAATCGGTGAACGATGGGAAAGACTATCTGATCGGCACTGCTGCCGGGATCTATGGGAACATCTGGAAGACGGCGACCTTTGACGGCGTGACGACTCCGGACGTACTCAAAGCAAGAGGCCAGCAGTTCCTGGAAGACACACAGTGGGCGAATCTGTGCATCGAAGCGACCGCGCTGGATCTCGGCCTGACCACGGAAGACATCGAGCGGTTCCAGATCCTGGACATGATCCGGGTCATTTCGGAGCCGCACGGGATCAACCGGCTGTTCATGCTGACCAAGATGAAGATCGAGCTGAACAGGCCGTGGGCGACTCAGATCACGCTGGGCGTCGACGAGAATCCGTCACTGTCCGCACAGTCGGCACGGGTCGACGGCAAGATCCAGGAGGCGGGAAAGACACTTCTGGTTGACGCGTCGAACAACGCCCGTCAAATCCTTGAAATGGCGACGGGTGGGTGCGTGTACTTTGTCTATGACGAGAACGGCGTCTGCACCGAAATCCGCATTATGGACAGCAACGATCCCGACACCGCACAGCGTTTCTGGCGCTGGAATATCAACGGCTGGGGCTACACAAACGACGGTGGGGCCACGTACAAGATGGCTGCCACGATGGACGGAACCATTGTCGCGGATCTGATCAAGGCCGGTAAGCTGTCGAGTGACAACGGCAAGTTTTACTTGGACATGGCAACCGGGCAGGTGGTCATGAGTCAGGCACAGATCAACGGCGGTTGGATGCGGCTCCGGGACGATGCCGGCGGAATAAACGGTCAGATAAACCTGATCGGCAAGGACGGCGACAACGAAACGTGGTTGAATTCACAGGCAATCACCATGACAAACTATGCCACGGACAGGCGCGTGAATCTCAATCCGAATCTGATGTCGCTCGTGCATCTGGACGGCGACGGGAATGCCGATTATAACTACGTGATCATTTCCGGCGGAAACGGTGGCGGATACATTTCGCTTGTCGATTCCAGCGGCTACACGCGTGCGCAGCTTAACCGTTCCGGGCTTGTTTTCTATGACGACACCGGCACGGAAACAAAACGGTATTCCGCGACATAAGGAGGCTGTTGATGCTTGAGCAAATGAAGGACATCTTCGCTGGAGCTGACAGATCTCCGGTGGTTTTTTACACGGTACAGGGCGACACCGGGCGCGAATTGCGTCTGAAGCTGCCGGACATGACGATCCCGGTAGGATCTACGGCAAAGCTGACACTGGTGCTGCCGAGCGGTGCCGTCACCACGGCGTCCGGAACAGTCAGTGGCCAGACCGTAATCGTTCCGTTATCCAGCCAGAATCTGGCGGAGAACGGGATGCTGGTCGGTCAGCTGCAACTGAAGAATGACGACCTGCGCGTGACATCGTACGCGTTCTACGTGGACAACAAGGAGAAAATAGCATGACGATTTACGAATTTATCCTGGCATTTGTGGGCGGCGGCGCTCTGATGGTGGTTTTCCAGATGGTTCGGGAAGTCGTCGAAAAGAAGAGCGCAAAGAACGTGGCCTTGCAATTCCTGTTGCTCAGGTACATCCGGGACTATGCCGCGAATCCAATCCAGCGCGGCAGAATCTCACCGGAAGAGCTGAAAGAGTGGCTGGAGATGCACAAAACCTATAAGAAGCTCGGCGGCAACGGCTACGCGGACGAGTTGAAGGAAAAGATCACGAGACTGCCGCTGGATCTCGGAGGAGGTGCTGAATGAAAGATTGGATGGTACGAGCGCTGAAGACGTTCGTTCAGGCGTTTTTTGGCGTCCTGATCCCAGAATTTGTCGTGATGCTGCGTGACGGATCGGTCATGGGATGGAATAAGTTCTGGACACTCATGGTTCCGGTTCTGTGCGCTGCTCTGGCTGCCGGGATCTCGGCGGCATGGAACATCATCGCAGAAGTACTGAAGAAGCAGGAGGAAGAGGATGCTGAATCAGAGAGTTAAGGTTTCCAGCAGCACCTATCTCGCACCTCCGATCGTGAACGCGGTGCAGAACGACTCCGGGCGCGTGCTGATCTGCGAGCCGTTCGACTATACGATCACCGGATCGGAGACGGCGACGCTCATCTGCCGGAGGCCGGACGGGACGATCTTCACGTACACCGGCACGGTCAATGCCGCGGACAATGATGTCACGGTTCCGCTGGCTGCTGAGGGCGGCGCTCTGACTCAGGTCGGGGATGTGGACGCGGAACTGATCCTGACGGCATCCGGTTCCACGGTGACAACGTTCAAGATCACGCTCCGGGTGCAGGAAGACATCAGCGGAGAAGCGACGCCGGAAGAGAAAACGTTCGTCGCCCAGCTGGTCGCGGAAGTGGATGCGTCCTTTGCAGAGTACCAGGCAGCGCTCAATGACGTTGAGGGACAGATTGACGACCTCGTGCCGAAGACCACGAAGGTCAATGGCAAGGCGTTGTCTTCGGATATTACACTTGCTCCTTCCGATCTTGGTGCCGTGCCGGAGACCAGGGAAGTCAACAATAAGGCGCTGAACCAGAACATCACCCTGAACGCGGGCGATGTCGGTGCGGTTCCGACGACCAGAACGGTCAACGGAAAGGCGCTGTCATCCAATGTCACGATCGAGGCGGAAGACATCCCGTTCACACCGACGGGCGCGTTGGTTTCCACGGATGTTCAGGCGGCAATCGAAGAAGTCCGTGACATGATCGAGGTCGGGCATGAAACGGTACTGTACACCGGCTCCGGGACCGCTATTGCCGAAGGGGCGTACGCACTCGACGACGATGTCGCAAACTACCAGTACCTCGACATTTACACCTCTTTTAGTGGCTACAACGAGATTCGGCGAATTCCTGTTGATTCGGGGCAGAGTTATTCTCTCCGCTTCTTAAATTTGGCTGACAGCGATACATCGACATTTGTCGGTTGGTCGGAAATCTCTCTCTTGTTCAGCGGTAGTGTTATGACCGTCAACCACAACAAGTATGTCAACTGGAGCGGAAAGGTCAATTCAGATGCTGTGGTTGCCACAAACGGCAAGCCGTCTATCATCAAGGTCATGGGCGTCAAATACGACGCGCTTGGATCTGGTGGCGGAGGCGGAACCAGTAATTACAACGACCTGACCAATAAACCCAGTATCAATTCCGTGACGCTTTCGGGTGACAAGTCCGGCGCGGATCTGGGACTGATTGATGCACCGTCAAGTCCGGCGACGGGCGCGTTTCTTGTCTGGGACGGTGACGAGTGGGTGGCACAGACGCTTTCCACGTGGTCAGCATCATCATATTAAGGAGGGAGCATGAGTGCAGTATTGATTAGACACGGGCAGACGGCAAGCATCGTTCTGGCGTACACCGTCAACGGGGAATCGCTGGTGGACTATGCTCCTGACGAGCTGGAATTCATGTTCGGCGGCGTCCAGTACCTTCTTTCTGACGGCGGAATCGTCTGGAGTGATGATGAGAACGCTTTCGTCGTGGAACTCGACCAGACAGCGACTTTTGCGCTTCCTGCGACGGCACAGTACCAGCTTCGGGTTCTGAAAGATGGTGTTGTCGGTGTTTCTGACATCGAATCAATGAGAATCGGCGCGGCTATTTCACGGGAGGTGCTGTCATGATCATCGTGAACGGAACCAACGTGGAAACCGAAATCAAGACCGAACCAGTACGCGTCGGCGGCGGAATCCGAATGGCAAACGGTGCTGCTCCAGTAGTGAATGCCGAATGGGGTTCCATCGAGGGCAACATCCAGAACCAAACCGACCTCATGACGGCACTGAACGCAAAAGCCGACACGGCAGCGGTGCAGGAACTCGCCGGAACCGTGGCGACGAAGCTGACCACACCGGCAGGGCAGGAAGGCCAGTTCATGGTATACGAAAGCGGCGCGTGGAAGGGAAAGACGGTCGCTACGTGGCAGGGAGGTGACTTTTAATGGCAGTTGATAAACTCGTAGACAGCACACAGCTTGACGCCGACCTGACCAGCGTGGCGAACGCTATCAGGACGAAGGGCGGCACATCGGCACAGCTTGCGTTTCCGGGTGGTTTCGTTTCTGCGGTGCAGGCGATCCCGACAGGCGGCGTGACACCGACCGGGACTTATGTCATCGAAGCACCGGGAACCTATGACATTTCCAACTACCAGTATGTTGAGGTGGATATTGATATGTGGACAGAGCAGACTATTTCAACGGCAGGGGCAGTAACACAGGCACTTTCCCCCTACGTTATTTACCATTTCACAGGGGCATTGACCTCGCTGACCATTACGCTTACGGCGGCGGCACAGGGGCAGATTCCGCACTATCACTTCGACTTTGAGAGCGGCTCGACAGCACCGACCTTGAACCTTCCGCAGACAGTAACCATGCCGAGCGGCTTTGCGGTCGAAGCAAGCAAGCACTACGAAATCGACATCCTCAACAACTACGGAACTGCACAGGGGTGGTGATATGAGTTTGATGAGAAGAAGGGGATTGCTGACGGTCGGTTCGGACATTGATTGGGATTTAGAGTGGGACTACACGATGGGACTGCTCGAAAACAATGGGTGGACTAAAGAGTCGTCTGGAACTGCTCCATCGTCAATGGTAACAGAAGGACAGCGTATTCAGTCGGCTATGAATTCGTGGATAAGGCTTAACCCACCTTCTGCGTATACGGCAATAACAAGCGGCATTATGGAGGTAGTGGCGTCCTGCACTTATATGACGGGGATTCCCGGCTCTCAGCCTGTTGCTACGTCTCAAAACCTTCGACTTTGTCTATCAAATGGCGCAAACGGCATTCATACTCTTGTAAATGGGGGCGATGGTGGAGCCTCGACTGGCATTGGGTTGAAGATTATGGATAACGGCACACCATACTTATGTACACTTATCTCTCCGTGGGTGTCCGGGGCAGAACATACTGTTCGTTTAATTCTTAACAACGGCATCGGTGAGGTTTGGGTTGATGGGGTAAAAGTTGTCGGGAGCGTCGATGCGTCCTCAATTTTGTACGCATCGGCAACAAGGATTTGGTCTCAAAACTCAAACAATCAACCGACAATTCTTAAATCCGTCAAATTGAAAAAATATTCATAAGGAGTGGGCAACATGATTTACGGAACTTTAACCGAAGGGGTGCTGACGCTTGCCCCGAAGATGATTACAATCGGCGGATTCAACGTGTGGAACGGCACGGAACAGCAGTACCGCAGTTTAGGTTATAAGCCTGTCCAATACGCTGAACCGCCCGAACCGCCCGAAGGTTATGACTATGAGTTCGCATGGGAAGAGGACGATGACGAAATCGTGCAGACCTACGAACTTGTCGAAATCGAACCGACACCAGAAGAAGCCCTCGACTTTCTTTTCGGAGGTGAATCATGATATTGACATGGGAAACGCTCAATAGAATCCGCAACCTCATTTACAAGGCATCCGCTTCCCTCTCCGACACGGACGCACTTGAGGGCATCGAACTGTTCCCTGCATGGGAGCTTGACACATGGTATGACCTTGATAAACGAATCCGTCACAACGGCAAACTCTACAAGGTGCGGCAGGGGCATACCTCAAGTACCCTCTATGAGCCGGGTGCGGTCGGAAGCGAAGCCCTCTACGCCGAGGTCGAAAGACCGGGACAGGGGGACACGCCCGACAATCCGATTCCGTACAACAACAATATGGAACTCATCGAGGGCAAGTACTATGAGCAGGCGAACATCGTCTACATCTGCATCCGCTCGACAGGCACGCCTGTGTTCAACAATCTCGCCGACCTCGTTCATATCTACGTTGAGGTCTACGAAGGATAAGGGAGAAAGAAATGAGGGAGGTCTAAATGGCAACCTTACGACCGTGGAAAACCGTGATAGACAATGCCATCGCGGCGTACAGATCGGGTCAGTACGTGTACTTTTACGGGGCGAAGAACATCATACTGACCGAGCAGAACATGGAATACCTTATCGCTGCGGAACCTGGGTACTGGTCGCGGTACGGGAATGATGAGCTGAAGCAAATCAAACGCAACTCGGTCGGGAGACGGGGCGTGGACTGTTCCGGGTTTGTTGGATGGGTCTGTACCGGTGACCAGCAGTGGAGTACGGGTCAGATCAATAACTGTTCGAAGTACAATTCCATCGCTGACGGCCCGGCTGGTTCCATCCTGTACACGAGCTGGAACGGTTCCGGAAGACACATCGGTCTGGACATCGGCGGCGACGGAGCTGGGACCGGGTACTGTCTGCAGGCCGGTTACGAATCGACCGACGCACGTATCAGATCCGGAAAGGCCGGCATCTTTCTGTCAAAGCTGAGTGACACACCGTGGGAGAGATCAGGCCAGTCCAACGTGGTCAGCTATAGCGGCGTCTATTCGCCGTACGCTCCGAGCAAGCAGCTGATCGAGGACGTATTCGGTCGGAAACCGTCCACGGTGCCTTTATGGGTCGGACAGGCCATCGTACTGGTGAATGTCCGTTCCACGCCGGAGATCAAGAACGACCGTGCCGGAAATCCGCTCAATCCGCTGTACAACTGGCCGAGACTCGGCGCCGGTAATCTCGTGGATGTGTGTGATACAACGTACGCGCCCGGATGGTACTACGTACGTATAGCTGGCAAGTACTATGGCTGGGTAAAGGCCGAGTATATTGCCGCTGCCGGTCCGCGTGTTCCGGAAGTTGGCAGCCGCGTCAGGTTCACAGGACAAAAAATCTACGCGAGTTCCTACAAGAACGGCAAGGGCATCGACGTCCCGAACTTCGACGCGAAAGTGACACAAAAAAATGACCAGGCACATCCGTACCTGATCAAAGCGGTCGACAAGACCGGTTACGAGGGCTGGGCTAATACCGGCGACATCAAACTTCTCTAAGCATCGCGGCAGGTTCTTTTCTGCTTTCTTTCCTGCCGATGCAGCTTCATAAATGCCTCCTTGGGGCGGCGTCAGGAATTGGGGCCTGGCGTCGCTTCGGGGAGGTCTTTTTTTGTGCCTTCAGACGCTCCAGAGGACTGTGCTGCTGGAAGTCCGCGATCAGATCCGCG
>Ga0326512_10001393_pt1 | contig 18801 bp, 19 predicted proteins | sample 1_2617_0518_D_FD_203652 | JGI IMG/M metagenome (GOLD analysis project Ga0326512, IMG submission 203652) | Bovine rumen microbial communities from UC Davis, California, United States - 1_2617_0518 | ecosystem: Host-associated > Mammals > Digestive system > Stomach > Rumen | place: USA... | reverse complement strand
CCATCTGGAGGCCTAATCCTCTACGTATGACCTCGTTCTTGTCGTATGGAATCGACTTGTAGCGGCCTGTGGCTGCCAGTCGTGCCGTGATGGAGTCGGCACAGGTCTGGGCAGGGTCGTACTCTATGGCCACCGTGCGTTTCTCGAAGTCGAAGTCCATCTTTCCTATGCCTGCGAGCTTGCGGACGACGGTGCTTACCTTGTGGCCACATTCTTCGCACCTCATGCCTTTGATGCGCAGCACAATTGTTTCGTTTGCAGCCGTCAGGTTGGTGCAGAACAGTATGGCTGCCACCAGTGATAATAGCTTTTTCATAAGTAATCTGTTTTAGTGGGTGCAAATTTACACATTATTTATTAATTATGCAATAACAAACAGCCGGTAAATACTTTTTTTAGCTAAAAAGTTTGGCTATATGAGAAAATTGTTGTTATTTTGCACCAAGAAAAAAACAATAATTTACAAAGACAACAGAATTATGAAGAAGTTTTTTACTGCTATCGTAGCAATGGTGCTGGCTGTGCCCTCGTTTGCACAGTTCGCCAGCGGTGGTTTTGAGCTCGACAAGAACAACTTGTACTACGGTGCCCGCATGGGACTTTCTTTGGGAAGCCTGACAGGCGACTCAGATGCATCGGGCATGAAGGGTGGTCTGACGTTAGGCGGTGTTATCGGCCTGCGTGTATCTACAACGACTCCCGTATTCCTGGAGTCAGGCCTGTACTATACCCAGCGTGGTGGTATAGATGGTGATTATAAGGCAAACCTGAAGTATCTGGAGGTGCCTGTCCTGATTAAGTATGGCATTGAGGTTGGCGAAGGTATGGCTGTGCTTCCCTTTATCGGACCTTATTTCTCCTGGGGTATCGGTGGAAAGTGTGAGAACAAGTTTGAAGGTGTGAAGCAGAAGTGGAGTTCGTTCCGTGACGATAACTTCAACCATGCCGACATGGGTCTTGAGCTTGGTTGCGGCTTCGAGTATAACATGCTCTATGTTGAGGCTGGCTATAAGTTCGGTATTGCCAATATTGCCGACAACGATGACATTTCCGTTCATGGCAATGCCCTTGTCCTGAACTTCGGTATCAACTTCTAACCGTGCTTTAGGTAAAATGAAAAAATCCGCTTCTGTCAGGAAGCGGATTTTTATATTACCCAAGGAAAGAGTCGCGTTCGTCGGGCTTGTAGGCCTTGTTGTTGTCCAACAGGTAAATCTGCAGGTCGGTGAAGTATCCGGTGGTCTGTAGCTCCTGAAGCTGTGACTTAGCCACTTCGCAGTCGTTGAACTCCTTGGCGCTTGCCAGATGGTTGGTGAACTCTAACTTCTTCTTCTCTGTGTCGAGAACGGAGATCCATTCATCCTTGACGCGGTCTCCGATAACGAATTTCTTACTCATTTTTTTAAGACTGTTTTTAAGTAGTTTGTTTTCCTTTTGCGCTGCAAAGATACGCAAAAACTGTATAGGTTGTATCACTAATCCCTGAAAAAACTGTGCAAACGTTTGAGTCCTTTTGACAACCGAATAGCGTTAATGTTCCCAAAACGTTCGTTTGTTTCGATGTTTTTATGTAATTTTGCACCTCAGAACATGGATACGGTATTAGAAGGATCAGGACGACAGTCGTGGGTAACCCGACTGCATAACTGGCGTGTGGAGCACGTCAGCGACAAGATGTTCCTACTCATTCTGGCTTTCATTGTTGGCCTGTTGGCGGCAGTGGCAGCTTTTGTCCTTCACGGTATCATCAATCAGATTGTGGCCCTGTTGACATCGCAGTTTTCGAAGTCCTCGGCCAACTGGCTCTATCTGGTATATCCCGTGCTGGGCATTTACCTGACATCGCTTTTCGTGCGTTATGTCGTCCGTGACGACATATCTCACGGCATCACGAAAATCCTGTATGCCATATCCTCTAACCGTTCGCGGCTGAAGTCGCACAACACATGGTCGTCGGTCATTGCGTCGGCCATCACCATCGGTTTCGGTGGCTCCGTGGGTGCCGAGGCCCCGATAGTGCTGACAGGTTCGGCCATCGGTTCAAACCTCGGTCAGCTGTTCCACCTTGACCGCAAGACGCTCATGACGCTTGTCGGCTGTGGAGCGGCAGGCGCCATTGCCGGCATCTTCAAGGCCCCCATAGCTGGTTTGGTTTTTACACTGGAGGTGCTGCTGATAGATATGACTATGTCGTCGCTGCTGCCTATTCTGGTCAGCTGTGTGACGGCAACGTGCTTTACCTATATATTTAGGGGTGATTCCGCCCTGTTCACCTTCCACCTCGACACCGAGTGGACGGTGCAGCGCGTTCCAGCCTGTCTGCTGTTGGGTATCACGTGTGGCTTGGTGTCGCTCTATTTCATTCGTACCATGAGCTTCGCTGAGGGTATATTCAGCCGGTTCAAGAACAAACCTTATGTGCGGCTTGCCATTGGCGGTACAATGCTTAGTCTGCTCATTTTCCTGTTTCCGTCATTGTATGGTGAGGGCTATTCCAGCATCAACCTGTTGCTGAATGGGCGGACAGAGGCCGATTGGAACCATATCCTTGACAACTCGCTCTTTGCCGGTCAGACGGCTATGGTGCTGCCATACATAGCACTTGTGCTACTGACAAAGGTGTTTGCCACATCGGCAACCAATGGCGGTGGAGGCTGTGGCGGAACGTTCGCACCCTCTCTGTTCATCGGTTGCTTCACAGGCTTCCTTTTCTCCAGGTTGTGGAATATTGAGGAGGTGGGCGTCTATGTGCCCGAGAAGAACTTTGCCTTGATGGGTATGGCTGGTGTTATGTCGGGTGTCATGCATGCTCCGTTGACGGGCATCTTCCTCATTGCTGAGTTGACAGGCGGCTATAGCCTGCTGTTGCCGCTGATGATAGTGTCGGTGTCGTCCTACCTGACCATCATCCTCTTCGAACCGCACAGTATCTATGGTTCGCGACTGGCTAAGGAGGGGCGTCTGCTGACCCATCATACAGACCATGCAGTGCTGACGCTGATGAATTTGGAATCGGTTATCGACCGCGACTATATGGCAGTCTCGCCCGACATGGAACTTGGACAGATCGTAAATCAGGTCAGCCGCAGCCGCAGCCGGGTGCTGCCTGTCCTCGACGGAGCCGGCACACTGTTAGGCGAAGTTGACATCATGCATATCCGCAAGGTGCTGTTCCGTATCGAGCTCTATCACCATTTTATGGCCAGTCAGCTGATGGAGAAGCCTGTTGCCACGCTACTTGACACGGCTCCTATGTCAACGGTAATGAAAACGTTTGAACGGACAGGTGCCGAATGGCTTCCTGTGGTTGACGGCACTAACATCCTGAAAGGCTACATCTCGCGACAAAGGCTTTATACCTTATATAGAAAGATGGTACACGACATGAGTGAAGACTAATGATGAAGAAAGAAGATTTACGCATCGTATTTATGGGAACGCCGGAGTTTGCGGTGGCTACACTACAGGCACTGGTGGAGAATGGCTATCAGGTGGTAGCCGTAGTTACACAGCCCGATAAACCCGTAGGGCGTCACGGTTCGGTGCTCCAGCCGTCGGCGGTCAAGCAGTATGCTACGGAACACGGGCTGCCCGTGCTCCAGCCCGAAAAGATGAAAGACCCTGCGTTTGTGGAACAGTTGCGTTCATATCAGGCTAACCTCCAGGTGGTGGTGGCCTTCCGCATGTTGCCCGAGGTGGTATGGGCTATGCCTGAGTATGGCACCTTCAACGTCCATGCTGCCCTGCTGCCCCAGTACCGTGGGGCTGCCCCCATCAACTGGGCCGTCATCAACGGCGAGACCGAGACGGGTGTTACGACCTTCTTCCTTGACCACGACATTGATACCGGCCGTATCATCATGCAGTTGCCCTTTGCCATCCCCGACGAGGCCGATGTAGAGTATGTCTATGACGGACTGATGCATCTCGGGGCCGACATCTGTCTGCAGACCCTGGAGCGTATTATCGCTGCCGACGGCCATCCCGAAAGCGTACCACAGGGTGACGCTCAAGTCAAGTCTGCGCCGAAGATCTTCAAGGAAACCTGTGAAATCGTCTGGAAACAGCCTGCCAAGAGTATCTACGACTTCGTCCGTGGTCTCAGTCCCTATCCCGGTGCATGGACCACCATTCAGGGTGCCGACGGCAAGGAAACTGTACTGAAAATTTACCATACCACCAAGACAGGTCGCAGCTGCGACGGCGTTGAGCTGGGAAGCATCATGACAGACAAGAAGCACATTTTCGTAGCTACTGACGATGAGTGGCTGCAGGTGGACGAGCTGCAGATGGCCGGCAAGAAACGAATGGATGCCGTTTCGTTCCTCAACGGAATGAAGAATGCAGAGTGGCGTCTTCTCACCCGATAATGTTAAATTGTTACTTTTCACGAAAAAAAGTTACAAATTATTTGCTGGATTCAAAGAATGGTTGTAATTTTGCAACCGATTTCAAGAAAACAACGCATCAAATGAAGAGTCTGAACCTACTTAGCACCATTATTATTCGACTGCCTGGGGTGGCCGGAAGTGATGAAGCGTGCTTATAGTTCAGTTCAATAGAGAACAATAGATACATGGAGCCTTTCTCACTTCCGAGTGTGAAAGGCTCTTTTCGTATAGTTTGTAAACAGTCAAATAATAAATAATATTAGTCAAATAGTAAATTAAAATTATGGAAAGGTTGTTTATTTTCGACACAACGCTCCGCGACGGCGAACAGGTGCCCGGCTGCCAGCTGAACACAGTTGAGAAGATTCAGGTGGCCAAGGCGCTTGAGCAGTTGGGCGTAGATGTGATCGAGGCAGGATTCCCTGTGTCAAGTCCCGGTGACTTTAACTCGGTGATTGAAATCTCAAAAGCTGTCACGTGGCCCACTATCTGTGCGTTGACACGTGCTGTAGAGCACGACATCGACGTGGCGTTCGAAGCGCTGAAGTATGCCAAGCACAAGCGTATCCACACGGGTATCGGCACCAGCGACGAGCACATCAAGTACAAGTTCAACTCCACCCGTGAGGAAATCATTGAGCGTGCTGTGGCTGCCACGAAGTATGCCAAACGTTATGTTGACGATGTCGAGTTTTATTGCGAGGATGCCGGGCGGACCGACAATGAGTATCTGGCCCGTGTCGTGGAGGCCGTCATCAAAGCAGGTGCTACGGTTGTGAATATCCCTGATACGACGGGCTACTGTCTGCCTCAGGAGTATTACGAGAAAATCAAGTATTTACGGGAGCATGTCGATGGTATCGACCGCGCCATCATCTCTACCCACTGCCACAATGACCTGGGTATGGCAACTGCAAACACCCTCAATGGTGTGCTGGGTGGAGCGCGACAAGTCGAGGTCACCATCAACGGCATCGGTGAGCGGGCCGGCAACACCTCGTTGGAGGAGATAGCCATGATACTGAAGTGTCACAAGGGCCTGGAGATTGATACCAACATCAACACGACAAAGATATACCCCACTAGCCGCATGGTCTCGAGCCTGATGAATATGCCCGTCCAGCCCAACAAGGCCATTGTGGGCCGCAACGCCTTTGCACATTCCAGCGGCATCCACCAGGACGGTGTGCTGAAGAACGTCCATACCTACGAGATTATGGATCCTAAGGATGTGGGCATCGACGACAACTCGATTGTGCTGACTGCCCGCTCGGGCCGTGCCGCTTTGAAGCACCGCCTGCACATGAACGGTGTTGACGTGGAAGAGTCGAAGCTCGACAAAATTTATGAGAAGTTCCTGCAGCTGGCCGACCAGAAGAAGGAGGTGGCCGATGCCGACGTGCTCATGCTGGCAGGTGCCGACACCGCAGAGCAGCATGCCGTCCGGCTGGACTTCCTGCAGGTGACAACGGGCAAGGGCGTGAAGTCGGTGGCTTCCATCGGTCTCGACATCAGCGGACAGAAGTTCGAGGCGGCTGCCTCTGGCAATGGTCCTGTTGATGCTGCCATCAAGGCGCTGAAGCGCATCATCATGAAGCAGATGACGCTGAAGGAATTCACCATCCAGGCTATTTCCAAAGGGTCTGACGATGTGGGTAAGGTACACATGCAGGTGGAGTACGACGGCGGCCTGTACTATGGCTTCGGCGCTGATACCGACATCGTTACCGCCTCGGTGGAAGCATATATTGACTGTATCAACAAGTTTAAGAAAGACTGAGAGCCCCCAGCCCCTCCCTGAAGGGAGGGGGGTAATTACCAAATAGGATTAGGAGAATATGAATAAGAAAGATGTAAAAGTAGTATCTACTCCCCTCCCTCATAGGGAAGGGCAGGGGGGTGGGTCTACACTCTTTGACAAGATTTGGGACAAACACGTTGTCCAGAAAGTGGAAGACGGCCCCACGCAGCTGTATATCGACCGCCTGTACTGTCATGAGGTGACGTCGCCTCAGGCCTTCGATGGCATGAGGGCACGCGGCCTGAAGTGTTTCCGGCCTGAGAAGATCTTTTGTATGCCCGACCACAACACACCGACGCACGACCAGGACAAGCCTATTGAGGACCCTGTGTCCAAGGCGCAGGTCGATGCGTTAGAGCGCAATGCTAAGGAGTTCGGACTGACCCACTACGGTATGATGTCTAAGGACAACGGCATCATCCACGTCGTAGGTCCCGAGAAAGGACTCTCGCTGCCGGGAATGACCATCGTCTGCGGTGACTCGCACACCTCGACTCACGGTGCTATGGGCGCCGTAGCCTTCGGCATAGGCACTTCAGAAGTGGAGATGGTGTTGGCTTCGCAGTGTATCCTGCAGCAGAAGCCGAAGTCGATGCGTATCACCATCAACGGACAGTTGGGTAGGGGAGTGACGGCCAAGGATGTGGCGCTCTATCTGATGGCTCAGCTGACCACCAGCGGTGCTACGGGCTACTTCGTCGAGTATGCTGGCGACGTGGTTCGCAACCTGTCGATGGAGGGGCGTCTGACGCTCTGTAATCTCTCGATAGAGATGGGGGCTCGCGGCGGGTTTATTGCTCCTGATGAGACGACTATTGACTACATCAAAGGTCGCGAGTATGCCCCAAAGGGTGACGAGTGGGACAAGGCTGTCGCCTACTGGAAAACACTCAAGAGCGATGACGACGCTGTGTTTGATAAGGAACTGGTTTTCAATGCAGCAGATATAGAACCCCGAATCACTTATGGAACCAATCCAGGTATGGGAATAGGGATTGCCTCTCCTATCCCTTCCGAAGGAGTGGGACTTGGGTTCCAGAAAGCATTGGATTATATGGGCTTCAAGCCCGGACAGCGTCTGTTGGGCACGAAGGTTGACTATGTGTTCCTCGGTGCCTGCACCAATGGTCGTATTGAGGACTTCCGGGCTTTCGCCAGCATCGTGAAGGACCGTCAGAAGGCATCTGACGTGGTGGCCTGGCTGGTGCCCGGCTCATGGGCTGTCGATCGTCAAATACGCGAGGAAGGTCTTGACAAGGTACTTGAGGCCGCCGGCTTCCAGATTCGTCAGCCCGGCTGTTCGGCCTGCTTGGCTATGAACGATGACAAGATTCCAGCAGGCAAGCTCGCCGTCTCGACGTCGAACCGCAACTTCGAAGGCCGTCAGGGACCCGGTGCCCGCACCATCCTGGCCTCGCCTATGGTAGCTGCTGCTGCCGCTGTCACTGGAGTAATAACTGACCCAAGAGAACTGCTATGAAACAAAAGTTTAATATCATCACATCAACTTGCGTGCCCCTGCCTTTAGAGAATGTGGACACCGACCAGATCATTCCTGCCCGCTTCCTCAAGGCAACGACGCGTGAGGAAAGTTTCTTTGGCGATAACCTCTTCCGTGACTGGCGCTACAATGCCGACGGTTCCCTGAACAAGAACTTCGTGCTGAACGACCCTATCTACTCTGGCTGCATCCTTGTAGCGGGTAAGAATTTCGGGTCGGGCTCCAGCCGTGAACATGCCGCCTGGGCCATCGCTGGCTACGGCTTCCGCGTGGTCATCTCGTCGTTCTTCGCCGACATCCACAAGAACAACGAGCTGAATAACTTCGTGCTGCCCGTAGTCGTCCCAGAGCCCTTCCTGCAGGAACTGTTCGACAGCATCAAGGCCAACCCCGGGACTGAGGTCGAGGTGGACCTGCCCAAACAGACGGTAACCAACAAGGCTACAGGGCACAGTGAACACTTCGACATCAACGGCTACAAGAAGCATTGTCTGATGAACGGACTCGACGACATTGACTTCTTAGTGCAGAATCAGAACAAGACGGAGGATTGGGAACATGGAAACAAAGTTTGTTGAGATACTCGACTCTACGCTTCGTGACGGCGAGCAGACCAATGGCGTCTCCTTCCTGCCGCATGAGAAGCTCATGATAGCCCGCATGCTGTTGCGCGACCTCAACGTCGATCGCATCGAGGTGGGTTCGGCTCGTGTCAGCGACGGTGAGAAGGAGGCCGTGAAGATGATCTGCCGCTATGCTGACCAGATAGACCGCATAGACAGAGTTGAAGTCTTAGGCTTCGTCGATGGGCACAAGAGCGTCGATTGGATTGCCGATTGCGGCGGTAAGGTTGTCAACCTGTTGGCAAAAGGGTCGTTGAAGCATTGCACCCAGCAGTTGGGCAAGAGCCCGGAAAAGCATATTGCCGACATCTGGGACACGGTGTCCTACGCCCGTCGGCTGGGTATGGTGGTCAACCTTTATTTGGAGGACTGGTCAAACGGCATGAAGGATTCGCTAAACTACGTCTATCAGCTGATGGACGCCCTCGTCGATAGTGGCATACGCCGTTTCATGCTGCCCGACACCTTGGGTATCATGAATCCCCTGCAGGTGATAGAGTTCTTCCGCAAGATGGTGAAGCGCTATCCCGATGCACACTTCGACTTCCACGCCCATAATGACTATGACCTGGCCGTCTCCAACTCGCTGGCAGCCGTTCTCAGCGGTGCACGCGGACTCCATGTGACGGTCAACGGCCTTGGGGAGCGCTGTGGCAATGCCCCGCTGTCGAGTGTGCAGGTCATCCTGAAGGACCAATTCCACGCCGTGACCAACATCTGCGAGGACAAGCTCAATGCCGTCAGCCGGATGGTCGAGAGCTATAGCGGCATTGCCGTAGCCCCTAACCAGCCCATCATCGGCGACAATGTGTTCACCCAGGTGGCCGGCGTCCATGCCGACGGCGACTCCAAGGACCGTCTCTATCAGAACGACCTTGTTCCCGAGCGTTTCGGACGTCGCAGGGAGTACGCCTTAGGTAAGACCAGCGGCAAGGCTAACATTGCCAAGAATCTTGAGGAATTGGGACTTGAACTGACGCCCGAGCAACAGCGTCGTGTGACGGAGCGCATTACGGAGTTGGGCGACAAAAAGGAAATCGTAACGCAGGAAGACCTGCCCTACATCGTGAGCGACGTCCTGAAACATGACTCCAGCGAAGATAAGGTGAAGCTGGTTAGCTATGTCGTTTCAACGGCTTACGGCCTGAAGCCGGGAGCAAACGTTAAGGTCGAGATTAACGGCCAGCAGTATGAGGCAGGAGCTACCGGCGACGGTCAGTACGATGCCTTCGTCAAGGCTTTGCGCTTCATCTATCGCAAGTACTTATGCCGCACGTTCCCCCTGCTGCAGAACTATGCGGTGACTATTCCTCCCGGCGGACGTACAGACGCTTTGGTGCAGACCGTCATCACCTGGAACGACCAGGGACGGTTGCTGCGCACACGCGGACTCGATGCCGACCAGACGGAGGCAGCCATCAAGGCTACCTTCAAAATGCTGAACATTATAGAAAACGAACAAAATAACGAGTTATGAATCTGAAAATTGCAATACTGCCGGGCGATGGTATAGGTCCGGAGATTATGAAACAAGGTGTGGCTGTGCTCGACGCGATAGCTGCCAAGTGTGGTCACCACTTTGAATACGAAGAGGCACTCGTCGGCGCTTGTGCCATCGATGCCGTCGGCGACCCTTATCCAAAGGCAACCCACGATGTCTGCATGCGCTCTGACGCTGTACTCTTTGCAGCTGTCGGCGACCTGAAATACGACAATGACCCGACGGCCAAAGTGCGTCCCGAACAGGGCCTGCTGGCCATGCGCAAGAAGCTGGGCCTCTTTGCCAACGTCCGCCCTGTGGCCACCTTCGACTGCCTGCTGCACAAAAGTCCGCTGAAGGAGGAACTGCTGCGCGGTGCCGACTTCGTGGTCATCCGTGAACTCACCGGCGGCATGTACTTCGGTGAGAAGTATCAGGACAATGACAAGGCCTACGATACCGACATCTACACCCGTCCCGAGATTGAGCGCATCCTCAAGGTCGCTTTCGAGATAGCTATGACGCGCCGTCGGCACCTCACCGTCGTTGACAAGGCCAACGTCCTGGCCTCCAGCCGTCTGTGGCGTCAGATAGCCAAGGAGATGGAACCCCAGTACCCCGAGGTGAAGACTGACTATATGTTCATCGACAATGCCTCCATGCGCGTACTCACTGAACCCCGTTTCTTCGATGTCGTCGTCACCGAGAACACCTTCGGCGACATCCTCACCGACGAGACCTCCTGCATTACCGGTTCCATGGGCTTGCAGCCCTCGTCGTCCTTAGGTGAGCACACCCCGCTCTTTGAACCCGTCCACGGCTCCTGGCCGCAGGCTGCCGGACAGAACCTCGCTAACCCCGTGGCCCAGATACTCTCAGCAGCCATGCTCCTGGAGCACTTCGGCCTCACTGCTGAGGGACGACTCATCCGCGACGCCGTCGATGCCTCTCTTGCCGCCAACGTCCGCACCCCTGAGATACAGGTCGAGGGTGGCGCAAAATACGGTACACGTGAGGTAGGTCAGTGGATTGTTGACTATATACACAGGATCTGATGATCTCTCTGAAAGGCGTCTGCACGCGCCAACTGGTTATCCTGCACCAGCTGACCACCCTCGGGTCCAGCCGCCGCTCCTCGAAGAGGAACCGCCGTGCCTCGTCCGACAGCCAAGGATGCTCGAAGAACCGCTTGTATCTACTTGCGTCAAAAGTGCACAGTGGGGTCTCTAAGTGAAAAGTGCTACGCTATGAGGAATATTGAAAATACCCAGGAATGCTTTGTGCGGCTCTGGCGCAGGCTGGAGCGCACGAGGCAGCTCCTCAAGGGGCAATGCAAGCGGTTCTGCATCCGTCGCGTGCTGAAGTTGTGGTTCGGTTTTGAGGCTAACGATGACTTTATGTGGGAGGTGTGTAATAGGTGCCAGCAGGAGGGGTGGGACAAGCTGCTGCTGCCGTCGCTCTATCCTCGCAAGCACCGCGAACTGCTGCGGGCTATCGTGAGCGTCAAGACGGGCATCAGTTACTACAAGATTGACCTGAAGGCCCTCGACGCTGCCTATAGCATCGCCTTCCCGAAGAGCACACAGCTGAATGTGAATAAGAAGACTCGACCGAAGGTCAAATAACGTTACAGTTGTTGCAGTGTTGCAGTTGTTACAGTGTTTCAGTGTTGCAGTTGTTGCAGTGTTTCAGTGTTGCAGTTGTTGCAGTGTTACAGTTGTTACAGCCGTCCCGTGCTACCATCAGGCGTGACCTTGGGTGTGTTACTTACCTGGAGGAAAACCGTTTGATGGTGGTTTCACTTGCCAAGGAAACGGGTCTCGATGTACCTGTTGAACTGCTCCTTGTAGCTGTCGCCGATGGGCAGGAACGTCTCGGCGTCGAGTATGACGCGGTTCTTGTTCACCTCTTGGATCTTGTCGAGGTTGACGATGTAGGAACGGTGTATGCGCATGAAGTTTGACGGCAGCCGCTCTTCGAGCGCCTTCATGGCCAGCAGGGTGACGATGGGCTTGGGCTGACTGTCGAGATGCAGCTTCAGGTACTCCGACATGCCCTCGATGTAGCGGATGTCGTCAATGGCAACCTTGACAACGCGGTAGTCGGTCTTGACGAACAGCGTCTGTTCAGGCTCGGGCTGGGGCACTTCTGTCTTCAGCCTTTCCCTTAGACGGTTTGCCGCCCGTAGAAAGTCCTGCAGTCCGAAGGGTTTCAGCAGATAATCGACAGCGTCAACCCTAAACCCCTCGACGGCATACTCCGAATAGGCGGTGGTGAAGACAATGAGCGGCGGCACCTGCAGCGACTTGACGAAGTCCATGCCGTTGAGGTCGGGCATGTTGATATCGCAGAAGATGGCATCTACAGGCTCTGCGTTCAGGATGTTGCGGGCCTCAACGGCACTCTGGCACTGGGCCGCCAGTTCCAGGAACGGCACCTTTTTAATATATGATACTATCTGCTGCAGGGCCAGTGGCTCGTCGTCAATGGCTATGACTCTGATCATGCGTCGTCAAAGCTCAAAGTCCAGACATGACCGCTGAACGGTGTAGGGGCGTACCTTCGTGTTAGCTACGGCAACGTGTTCGGGATGTTGGGCGTAGCCTTTCAGTGCCTCCTCAGACTCTAATGTAGAGTCGAGCATGACATCAGCATTCGATGAAGCCAGACGGCCTTCAATATGTACCTTGACGTCAATGAGTCCGGGCACCTTCCCCACAAGTCCCTCAAGACCAGCTTTGATGCCGGCTTTAACTTCACGCTTCTGTTCCTCTGTCAGTTCAGGGTTCAGCGTCCAAAGAATAATGTGTTTTACCATACGTCGTTTTTTGTTAAATTAATGGACTGCAAATATACGCCTTTTTCTTGACTTCGCAAAATATTTTGCCCACTTTCATTGTTTCTCGATTATTTTGCTTACCTTTGCAGCCGAATAGTGACTTGAAATGATTCAGACGCTGTTGATAAGCTGCGTATTGCTGGCCGTTGGAATGGCTCTGCTGTTGGTGAAGGTGCTGGGACGAAAGGACGGAACCTTCTCCTCTCAGCATATCCACGACAGCGAGCCTATGCGTCAGCGGGGCATACACTGCGTCATGGACCAGGACCGCGAGATGCGGAGTCAGAAGAGACTGAAGATAGAAGACAAACATTAAAATAGTAGAAAGAATGAAAAAGTACTTTTTCGGAGCACTGGCCTTCGCTGCCGTGATGGCTTCGTGCAACAACGCAAGTCCTAAGATGGACGACAAACCCCAGGCCGCAGGTGCTGAGAACGTGAGCGGTATGAAAATCGCATACGTTGAGGTTGACTCGCTGATGACACAGTATGACTTTGCCAAAGACTACAGCCTGACGCTGCAGAAGAAGAGCAACAACGCCCGCAACACTCTGACCCAGAAGACCAATGAGCTGCAGGCCGCTGTCAGTAACTTCCAGCAGAAACTGCAGAGCAACGGTTTCCAGAGCCGTGAGCAGGCACAGAATGTTCAGGCAGGCATTGAGCGCCGCCAGCGCGACCTTCAGGAACTGCAGGCACGTCTGGAGAGCGAACTGGCCAGCGAGACGCAGAAGTTCAACGAGGCACTGCGCGATTCGCTGAACAGCTTCCTCACTTCCTATAATAAGGACAAGAAGTACGACCTGATACTCTCCAAGGCCGGTGATAACATTCTCTTGGCCGACACCAGGTACAACATCACCAAGGATATTGTGAACGGACTGAACAAACGTTACAAGCCTGCGGTAAAGAAAGAAGACAAAAAGGCCGAAAAGAAATAAAAATGGCAACCCCACTTGACATATTGAAAGGAAAGTGGGGCTTTTTGGTTAATTTTTGCTCAAATATTTGTCTAATTCAAGAAAATAGTGTAATTTCGCAGCGTTTTTCAGATACGAAGCATATTAAACCATTAAAATAGTAACAAAAACAATGAAGAAGTACAACTTTAACGCCGGTCCGTCGATGCTTCCCCGCGAGGTCATCGAAGCTACTGCCCGGCAGTGTCTTGATTTCAACGGCTCAGGTCTCTCGCTCATGGAGATCAGCCACCGTGCAAAGGATTTCCAGCCCGTCGTTGACGAGGCTGTAGCTCTGGTCAAGGAGCTGCTTTCAGTGCCCGAGGGCTACTCAGTGATCTTCCTCGGTGGTGGTGCCTCCCTGGAGTTCTGCATGATTCCCTACAACTTCCTCATCAAGAAGGCCGCCTATCTGAACACGGGCGTCTGGGCCAAGAAGGCCATGAAGGAAGCCAAGCTTTTCGGTGAGGTCGTTGAAGTGGCTTCTTCTGCCGATGCCAACTACACCTTCATCCCCAAGGACTGGACTGTTCCTGCTGATGCCGACTATCTGCATGTCACCAGCAACAACACCATCTACGGTACTGAGATCCGCAAGGACCTTGACGTCGCTGTGCCCCTGATTGCCGACATGTCGTCAGACTTCATGAGCCGTCCCGTTGACGTTGCCAAGTACGACGCCATCTATGCCGGTGCCCAGAAGAACCTGTCTATGGCCGGTGTCACCATCGTCATTCTGAAGGACGAGAAGCTGGGCAAGGCTCCCCGTGAGATTCCCACGATGCTCGACTACCGCACACATGTTGACAAGGGTTCGATGTTCAACACGCCTCCTGTGGTGCCCATCTACTGCGCCCTCGAGAACCTGCGCTGGATCAAGAAGCAGGGTGGTGTCGAGGCTATGGACAAGCTGGCCAAGCAGCGTGCAGAAATCGTCTATGGCGAGATTGACCGCAACAAACTCTTCGTCGGCACTGCCAAGGAGGAGGACCGTTCGCTGATGAACATCTGCTTCGTGATGGCCGACGAGTACAAGGAGTTGGAGAAGGACTTCCTCGACTTTGCTGTCTCGAAGGGTATGGTCGGCGTCAAGGGTCACCGTTCTGTCGGCGGCTTCCGCGCCAGCTGCTACAACGCCCAGACCATCGAAGGCTGCAACGCCCTCGTTGCCTGCATGAAGGAATTTGAGGCAAAGCATTAAACAACAAGCCCACTCAAGCCCTCCCCAAGGGAGGGATGTGTAAGTACATTTGAAACTTGAGCGGGCAAACAAACAATATAGTATCTTTTTTGTTTAACCAATTAGACTACATCACCCTTAAATAACTAAACATCCCTCCCTTTGGGAGGGCTTGGGTGGGCTTTTATATATGAAGATTCTTGTAGCAACAGAAAAGCCGTTCGCAGCAGCTGCTGTAAATGGCATTAAAGCAGAAGTAGAGGCAGCCGGCAATGAGCTGGTACTGCTCGAGAAATATACTGAGAAGGCACAGCTACTGGACGCTGTGAAGGATGCCGACGCCATGATTATCCGTTCGGACAAGGTCGATGCCGAGGTGCTCGACGCTGCCAAGCAGCTGAAGATCGTGGTTCGTGCCGGTGCCGGTTACGACAACATTGATCTCGCCGCTGCTACGGCTCACAACGTGGTGGCCGAGAACACGCCGGGTCAGAACGCCAACGCTGTTGCCGAGCTGGTCTTCGGACTGTTGGTGATGGCCGTCCGTGGCTTCTACAACGGCAAGAGCGGCAGCGAGCTGCTCGGCAAGAAGCTGGGTATCCTTGCCTTCGGTAATGTAGGCCGCAACGTTGCCCGCATCGCCAAGGGCTTCGGTATGGAGGTCTATGCCTTCGACGCCTACTGCCCCGCTGAGGTCATCGAGAAGGCCGGCGTTCACGCCGTCGCCAATCAGGACGCCCTCTTCGAGACCTGTGACGTCGTGTCGCTCCACATTCCCGCTACGCCTGAGACCAAGCAGAGCATCAACTACGCCTTGGTCGGCAAGATGAAGAAGGGTGGCATTCTGGTGAACACCGCCCGCAAGGAGGTCATCAACGAGCCTGAGCTGCTGAAGCTGATGGCCGAGCGCGAGGACCTGAAGTTCGTCACCGACATCATGCCCGATGCCAATGAGGACTTCCAGAAGTTTGAAGGCCGTTACTTCTCAACCCCGAAGAAGATGGGTGCCCAGACCGCTGAGGCCAACATCAACGCCGGTATCGCTGCTGCCAAGCAGATCAACGCCTTCTTCAAGGACGGAGACACCCGCTTCCAGGTGAACAAGTAATTTGCTAATAGACGGCGAAGCACATCCTTCAGGTGGCCTGCCCCGTCTGTCCTTACCATAGGTGACATCTCTTGTTAAGAGGTGTCACTTTATGGTTTGTGAAGACGTGAAGAGTCACGCGCGTAAACCTTAATATAATATATAATATGTGCTGAAGTCGGGGGCACCGTCCGATTCGTATCGACAATTAGTCGGTTTTATAGGTCGATAAGTCTGATTTTATGACATAAAATGGCTTAATGAATGGGTAAAAAACACAATTTTCAAAAAAAGTTCCAAGAAAATTTCCATATCTCACTGAAAAACAGTATCTTTGCACTCCCAAATTGAAAACAACGATAAAATAAAAGAATTTAGAGAAATGACAAAGGCTGAAATCATCAACAAGATTGCTGAGGAAACAGGTATTGCCAAGAAGGATGTATCTGCTACCGTGGAGGCTTTTATGGAGGAAATCAGAGTGAGCTTGGCTGCAAATAAAGAGAATGTCTATTTGCGTGGCTTTGGTAGTTTCATCGTCAAGCGCCGTGCGCAGAAGACTGCCCGCAATATCTCGAAGAATACGACACTGGTTATTGATGCACATGACTTCCCTGCTTTCAAGCCGGCTAAGAGTTTTATTGCCAAGATGAAGTAACAATAATCATAAATATTTAACATTTACAATTATGCCAAACGGAAAGAAAAAGAAGGGCCACAAGATGGCTACTCACAAGCGTAAGAAGAGACTGCGCAAGAATCGTCATAAGAGCAAGTAAGCTCTGTCTGACGTAAAAAAGGAAATGAAGGGAGTGTGGCTGCGTAAGAAAACGTGCCACACCCTTTTTTCAACAACAACCCAAGTTAACAACACCTAAGAATGACAAGCGAAGTAATCATTGATGTGCAACCCAAGGAGATCTCCATTGCACTGCTCGAGGACAAACAGCTGGTGGAATACCAGAACGAGCGGCGCGAGGCTTCTTTCTCGGTGGGTAACATCTACGTGGCAAAGGTTAGGAAACTGATGCCCGGACTTAACGCCTGCTTCGTCGATGTAGGGTACGAGAAGGACGCCTTCCTTCACTATCTTGACTTGGGCCTTCAATTCAGCTCTTACGAGAAATACCTGAAACAGGTACAGAGCGACAGAAAGAAACTTTATCCCATCCAGAAGGCATCACGACTGCCCGATCTGCCCAAGGACGGCTCCGTGCAGAACACCCTCCAGGTAGGCCAGGAAATCATGGTACAGGTGGTCAAGGAACCCATCTCTACCAAAGGGCCGCGCCTGACGTGCGAACTGAGCTTCGCAGGCCGCTACATCGTGCTCATCCCCTTCGGCGATAAAGTGAATGTTTCTTCTAAAATCAAGAAAAGCGAGGAACGCAGCCGACTGAAACAGCTCATCCAGAGCATCAAGCCCCGCAACTTCGGCGTCATCGTACGTACGGTGGCCGAAGGTAAGCGTGCTGCTGAACTGGACCAGGAGATGAAGATCCTGCTCAAACGCTGGGAGGATGCTATCACCAAGGTCCAGAAGACTCAGCAGCGTCCGCAGCTGGTGTTTGAGGAGGAGAGCCGTGCTGTGGCTCTGCTACGCGACTTGTTCAATCCTACTTACGACGCTATCAACATTAACGACGAGGGCATCTTCCAGCAAGTGAAGGACTACGTCGGACTGATAGCCCCTGAGAAGCAGGACATCGTGAAGCAGTACACAGGCACCGTGCCTATCTTCGACAACTTCGGGGTTACCAAACAGCTGAAGTCGGGATTCGGAAAGACCGTCAACTACAAGCATGGGGCCTATCTCATTATCGAGCATACCGAGGCCATGCATGTAGTCGATGTCAACAGCGGCACTCGCGTCAAAAAGGAAAACGGTCAGGAAGCCAATGCGCTGGAGACAAACTTAGGGGCTGCCGACGAGCTGGCACGACAGTTGAGACTACGAGACATGGGAGGAATCATCGTGGTCGATTTCGTGGACATGAATCTCGCCGAAGACCGCCAGCTGCTCTACGAGCGCATGTGCAAGAACATGCAGAAAGACCGTGCACGCCACAACATCCTGCCACTGTCTAAGTTCGGACTGATGCAGATTACGCGTCAGCGTGTCAGACCGGCTATGGATGTCAATGTAGAAGAAGACTGTCCCACTTGTTTCGGCACTGGAAAAATCAGGTCGTCGATTCTTTTCACCGACCAGTTAGAGAGCAAGATTGACCGCCTCGTCAACAAGATAGGCATAAAGAAGTTCTACCTTCATGTGCATCCCTACGTCGCTGCCTACATTAACCAGGGAGTGGTATCCATGAAGCGACGATGGCAGATGAAGTACGGGTTTGGAGTGCGTGTCATCCCCTCACAGAAACTGGCGTTCCTGCAGTACGAGTTCTACGATGCAAAACATCAGTTTATAGATATGAAAGAGGAGATCGAGACAAAAAAGTAAAGGGAACAATTCATTTTGTTCCCTTTTTTCTTGCTTATATCAGCTATTTTTTGTTTCTTTGCAGAACCGAAAGAAATGTGTCTGTCATTTGTTATGGCTACTTTGAAGTTTTTTTTCTGGGCTTGTCTTGCTGTTGTATTCTATACCTATATTGGTTATGGAATGTTGTTGTATGTGCTGGTGCGGTTAAAGCGTCTGGCCGGTATGAGCGAACCTGAGCCTACGCTGCCAGAAGATGACCAGCTGCCAGAGGTGACGCTCATGATTTGCGCCTACAACGAGGAGGCTGTGGTCGAGGAGAAGATGGCGAATATCCGCCAGTTGGACTACCCTGCAGATAAATTCTGTGTGATGTGGGTGACCGACGGCAGTAATGACCGCAGTAACGAGTTGCTGCGTCAGTACCCAGAGGTGATGCTGGTCTATTCGCCTGAACGGCGAGGCAAGGCGGCGGCCATGCAGCACGGACTGCATGAGAACAA
>Ga0326512_10001392_pt1 | contig 18806 bp, 32 predicted proteins | sample 1_2617_0518_D_FD_203652 | JGI IMG/M metagenome (GOLD analysis project Ga0326512, IMG submission 203652) | Bovine rumen microbial communities from UC Davis, California, United States - 1_2617_0518 | ecosystem: Host-associated > Mammals > Digestive system > Stomach > Rumen | place: USA... | reverse complement strand
TTTTAAAATTGATAAACCAAATGTGTGTTTCATTGGGGATATACATGGTGAGTTTTCTTCTCTACAAGGATTGATGAAATACACAAATTTTAAAGACACTGTTTATATTGTTTGTGGAGATTGTGGCTTTGGTTTTAATAAAAAAGAATATTATTCTCAAATTTTCAACAAGTTATCAAGAACGGCATCCAAGATGAACTGTGAATTTGTTTTTATCAGAGGAAATCACGATTCAAGAGAATATTTTGATAAACAACTTATACACAGAAAATGTTTCAAAACAATACCAGATTATTCTGTTATTCAGACACCAAATCATAATATTCTATGTGTTGGCGGTGCAATATCCATTGACAGAACTTATAGATTTGAAGTACATGAACAAAATGCACAAAAATATGCAAGATTTCATGGATGTTCTCTTAATGAAGCACGAAAACTTTGTCAACAAGTATATTGGGATAATGAATCATGCGTTTATGACGAACAAGCATTAAATGAATTAAAATTAAACAATATTAAAATTGACATTGTTTGCACACATACTGGCCCATCATTTATAAAACCGTTTGGAACTGAAAATATAAATGGTTGGTTATTAAAGGATAAGACACTTGAAATTGATATTATCAATGAACGTAAAACAATTGACAATATCTATTATAAGTTAAAAGAAGATGAACATCCGTTGAAATATTGGTTTTATGGACATTTTCATTTCCATAATTTGGAATATGTAAATGATACCAAATTCGTTATGCTTGATATGTGGAGAAACGGAAGATATGACTTTTATGATATAATGAATAAAAAAGAATAAAATGGAAAAAGAAAAATTAGACTATACAATTAACGAAAATGTCGTAGATAATATTGACAAATATCTTGATGAAAATGGAAATATTTCTTTTGAAAACTTTCTGAAATATTGTAAAGAAGAACTAAGTCCATATATGATGGATATAGTTGAAAGTGAAGATGAAGAAGAAAGCGAATGTACTATAATAGACATTAACAGCAAATGACACATAACTTGTGTCATTTTTTGTTTTATTTTGATATTTATTTAAGAGTGATAATAAGCATTAAACATTAATTAAATGTTAAAATATACAAAATATTTTGAAAACCATAATCAATATTTAGAATATATTGAGGATAGTGATAAAAAACTACCTAATGTAAGTTTCTGTGAAGATGCAAAAGATGTGCATTATAACCCAAACTCTTGTGTAGTTTGTCAATATTTTATTACAGACATTTCACAACCAACTCATATTTTACATGAGGATAGGATGGAAGATGTTAAACTTATATGTCTTGATGGTAATGAAATATCAGTCTCAGATTTAACGAGTGATGGCGATTATCAATTTGAAAGCACAGGCATACATACAATTAAATTTGTATTTAATGATGAAACAAGTCTTGGCGGTGAAAATGTTTTTGAAACATGTAGAACATTGGTTTCCGTTAAAATAAAAAGTGGTATTACAAGCATACCAAATGCAGCATTCGCTGGTTGTAGTAACTTAACATCAGTTACAATACCAAATACAGTAACAAGTATTGAAGATAATGTTTTTGATGAGTGTACATCATTGACATCTTTAAAACTACCAAATGGTTTAACAAGCATTGGTGACGCAGCATTTCAAAAATGTAATTCCATTTTAAGTGTAGGCCCTGTTGGTAGTGGATGTTCAATTGAGATACCAAGTGGTGTAACATCATTTAATGAATACCTATTTTCTAATTGTACAAGTCTTGAATATGTTGAAATACCAAATACTGTAACAAGTGTTGGATACCTTTGTCTAGAAGATTGTACAAATCTTGTAAGTCTTCGTATCCCAAACAGTATTACAACAGTTAATGATGAGGCATTTATCGGTTGTACCAACTTATCAAGTGTATTTATAAATAGTGATGTTATTATGTCAAAAATTACAAATTCATTTAAGTTGGCTGATATGTTTGGAAACCAAGTTATGGACTATATCCTTGGTGATGATGTTACAAGTATTCCTGATTATGCTTTTTCTAATTCTACTATAGAAGGTGTAGTAATTGGAAAAAATGTAACGTCTATTGGAAATGGGGCTTTTGATAATTGTAGAGATTTAACACATATAGTAATTCCTGATAGTGTTACAAGTATTGGTAATTATGCATTTACAAGATGCAGTAGTCTTTCTTATGCAACATTATCAAACTCTCTTATATCTATGGGGATTGATACTTTTAGTGGGTGTACAAGTTTGGAAACCGTAAACTGGCCAGAAACACTTACAGCAATGCCAGAAAATTGCTTCGGTGGTTGCAGTAGTTTAACAAATTTTGTTATACCAAAGACCGTAACACAAATTGGTGAATCCGTTTTTTATGGTTGCAGTAATTTGATAAGTGTTACTGTTAAATCAAAAATACCGCCAACAGGTGACATCAATATGTTTGAAAACAATGCAGTTGGTAGGAAAATATATGTACCATACGGATGTGTTCCTGCATATAAAAAAGCAGAATATTGGAGATATTATTCAACTGATATTGAAGAAGTACATTAATAAAGAAATAATATACATTATATAATATGAAACGTAAAGTAAGATTGTATGAAAGTGACATACGTAAATTAGTCAAAGAATCAGTTAACAGAATTTTGAAAGAACATTTTTTTGATGATGATGACGATAATAACCCAATGTTTGATATGAAATTCAAAGGAGAATATCGTATGGTTTTTGATTTAAAACGAAGAGGTAAATTATATTACGAATGGGAAACCGTAGATGAAGGAGAAAAAAGTGCAAACAGTAAAGAAGAAGCAATGCGCATGTTTAAGTCAATAATTGATTGGTATTCAAACAAAGGTGTATATGCTGTAAAATTACGTGTAGAGAAAAAAATTTCCACACTTAATGGTAGTAGATGGGAAATTGTCTATGACAAATCAGGCACATATTTATAGAATAAAAAGACAAATAGTTAATAAAATGAAATACGTAAAAGTTTTTGATACACACTCTGATTATAATACATATATAAACGGACAAAATTCATTATTACCAAACGTATCTTATTGTGAAGATATGAATGAGGTGCATTTTAATCCTTATGTTCCAATTGAAACAAGATTAATTGGTACTGTTGTTGGTAAAGCAACAGGAACAAGACGCATTTTATATTCATCATCTTTATTTAGTGAAATAGAAATTGATGGTGTTGTACAACCAAGTGTTGTAAGAGATTATGAATTTGGTGATACTAATGAACACACAATTAAATATACTCTTGTTGACCCAACAACAATTGGAACTAATGCTTTTCAGTCTTCTTATATAAGAGAGTTAATAATACCATCAACAGTAACAACTATTGGTATTAATGCTTTTGGTGGTTCTTCTCTTGAAGAAATTATTATTCCTGATAGTGTAACAAGTATTGGTAATAGTGCTTTTTCGGTATGTCTGAAATTAGAAAATATAATAATAGGAAGTGGTGTTACAAGTATTGATTATGATGCTTTTTATATGGCAGCATCAAATGTACAAAATGACTTAACAATAACAGTTAAAGCAACAACACCACCAACATTGGGAAATAGAGCACTTGATTTTGATAATAATGGAGATACATATATTTATGTACCTGCTGAAAGCGTTGCAGCATACAAAGCAGCAAGTGGTTGGTCAACCTATGCATCCGCTATTGAAGCAATTCCCAGTACATAAATATAAACGATTAAATGCAGCCATTTCTGACTGCATTTTTCTTTTACCTTTGGAACATGATTCTATTAAAATCTTGAAATTCAATTTTTTCAAAGTATTTACATACTTTATATTTTTTATCATAAGCATATCCGCAATATAGGTCTTCATCTTTATACCATAGTACGATACGTTTTTCATTTTCCTCAACGTTAAATTCTTTATGTCTGCCAAAGATGTAACTATTGTATAGTACAATTGCTTTTGTTCTATCTTTATTGGTTTTAATTACCATTTTGTCTTTATGTGGTGCTTCAATGATATATTCATTATAACCAATAGAGAGTACTTTATCCTCATCATAGTCAAACATTGATGGAATGTAAATCTTATCAATCACCAAAGTGTCAATTGTCACATATTGACTAATGTCAATGCGATGTTTAAAAAAGTGTCTGTTCATGTTTGGTTGTGAAAAACCAATACTTGCAATCATTGCAAAAATTAATGTTAAAATACTTTTCTTCATATCAAATTGTTTAAAAATAAATTATTAAGAATATGTTTCTGCCATTTCCTCACTAAGTTCCTCTTTTCCATCAGCAATATCATCCATGAGTTTTGCTTCACGTTTTTGAAATTTCTTTGTTTTAAGTTTAAATGCTTCTGCAATATCATCATCATCAATTCTCAAAACAATACCCTCAAAAGGTACTTTATTAACACAGAATGGACAATTTTTTTCCATGTTGAAACGTTTTTTATCTTCCCTCATTTTTTCAAGAACATTCTCATGCCAATGTTCTGTTAATGACAATTCCGGATATAAATCAGCAAGTGTACCATGATAAGCAATATCAATTACATGTATTCTGTCAGCAATCTCCGGATGTTCCTCAATTAATTTTTCTGTCCAGTTTTTTACGTCAAAAACATTCCATTCTTTTTTTGTACCATTGTCATTTGTAGTGGTAATACGGTAAATCATCAGTTTATTTTCACCTTTGTTGCAGCCATAATCATATTCTGGTTGAATCATTTTCTCACTACCACTAACATAACCAATAATTTCACCATATATAGTCATACCCTCATCAAGATATGGATACATGAGATTACCATATTCAGTGTAAATATCAATACCATAGTAACCCTCATTTACATCTTTATTGATATATTGATTCTTAATCACTTTTCTTGAAGATGTTACATTACCATATTCAACAATGTAATCAGTAATACGATGCTTTTTAAATAGGCCCGTAAAATCCACAAACTTGTTCCATAATAATTTATGAAAAGGAAGTTTTTTTGGTGTTTTTATATGAACATTACCAATACATATTGATGTACCATGTAGTTTAAATGATATTGTAACAACATCAGTCGGTTTAATCCTATTTATACATTTTGGCAATGGGTCTGTTGAATAATGAAAAGAAAACTCACCTTTAATCATTCTGTCAAATTTCTCAATTTTTTTATTAAGTTTTCTGTCACGTGACTTACCATCACCTTTGCTACCTCTTTGTGGTACAAAAGGTACATATGCTTTAATGAATAATTCACCATCAACAGTGTCAAAATCCTCACCAACAAGTTCATCAAGGTTAATATTCTTTACATTTGGGTTATATTTAGCGAGTTCATCAAGAGAAAACAGATAACCCATTGACTGAATACCGCCAAGACGAATAGCACGAACACGACCTGTTTTATTAAAAAAACCAACATTATCTCTAATAAACTCAGCATTTTTTTCAATATCCCTTTTTACTTTTTGAATATCATAATCTATTTCTACAGCACGTTCTTGTGCAGCAACAATGAAATCATTGATATTGTTTTTCCTAATGTCAAGTTGCTTTTTTGTTTTTTTTGCAATATTAGAACATACTGTGACATATGTTGAATTCAATTCGGCAATCTTTTTTGTTTCAGATTGAACCAATTGAGCATCATAAGATATGAGAAATTTTGCCCATTTAACAAGTTGTTGAAAAAGATTTTCCAAAGCCACAACAGTTTCTTCCATAGATTTCTTCTCTTTGTAATGGCCTTCAACAAATTTTGCATTGCTATTAAGTTCATAAGAAGAACTTTCAAACAAGTTATTTTTTGAAAGAAAATCCTTATTTAACTGTGTTTCGTTGGATGCATAAAATAATATATCACCCTCTTTAACCATGTCCTTACGGACAACAATTGTCTCACCATTGACAATTGTATAACCAATTTTGTCCTTATTCTCAATTGGTTTAACCTCACCAATTTTCACAATACTACAACAGTATTCAGTATTGAAATTCTCAGATTTTGTAAGTATTTTATTTGCCATTTTAAAAAATTTTATAAGTGTTACATTCTACGTTGCAAAGATAATACATTTCTTTCATAAAACAAAATTTTTATTGTAAAAAAATCTTAAAATCAAGAAGAAAAAAGATATTTATAAGAAATAACCTTTTTAATTCTAAACAACAATGAACTACTTTAAAAAATTAATTCAAAACAACACAGGTGTAAGTTCAAAGAACTTTTTTTTAGTCGTTGTAACATTAATTGGATGTGTACTTTTACTAATCCCGGCATTTACATTAACAATAGAAGTTATATTCAATCATACAATTGCAACATCTTTGGAGGGGTTTGCTGCATATATCGGTGCTGTCGCAAGTTTATTTGCAACTGCTGGAATAACAAAAGCATGGTCTGAAAAATTTGAATGCAAAAAACGTGAAGAAGAAAACGAAGAAGAAAACTAAAACTATTTATAATAAATCACTTTATATATAAAAAATAAATATGAGTACAAATTTAAGATTATTTGATGAACATTCAGAATATGAGGAATGGGTAAGTGGGCCAGATGCAGTTATTCCACGTGTAAGTTATTGTAAAGATAATCACGATGTCCACTATAATCCACTGAACAATAATAGAATTATCAGATATACCGCAAGTGAAAAACTAACAGAAGTAGGTACTACAGGTTCTGGCTTACATGTTAATTCTTTCAACACATCAATAAAAACTCATACATTTTACAATGGAAATGGTAAAATTACATTTAATGATGATGTAACAAATATTGGCAGTTCTGCTTTCAGTGGCTGTAGTGATTTGACAAGTATTGTAATACCAAATACTGTGACAACAATTGGTAATCTTGCATTTGATGGTTGTGTTAATCTTACAAATGCTAATATGCCATATACTATTACAAGTATTGGCGATTATGCTTTCAGAAGTTGTTTTAATCTCGTTAATGTAAGTTTTCCAAATACATTAGTAAGTATTGGTAATTGGACTTTTTCTAATTGTGATTCTTTAGTAAGTATTAACATACCAAATAGTGTTACAACGATTGGTAATAATGCTTTCTATGCTTGTGATGCATTAACAACCATGCACATTGGTAGTGGTGTAACAAGTATTGGAAACGCTGCACTTAATTCAAATCAAAATTTGACGAACATTACAGTAGACGAAAATAACACAACATATGATTCAAGAAATAATTGTAACGCAATCATTGAAACATCAACAAATATATTAGTTGTTGGTTGTAAAAATACCACTATACCAAATGATATTGTCACAATTGGAGATAATGCTTTTAATAATTGTATAGGTTTAACAAGTATTGGTAATGTCGGTAGTGGTGCTTTTCTTGAAATACCAAACAATGTTACAACGATTGCTCCACACGCTTTTCAAGGATGTGATGGTTTAACAACTGTAACGATATCAGATAATATAACAACTATTGGCAATAGTGCTTTTGAATCATGTTCTTATCTTTCAACAGTCACAATTGGTAATGGAGTAACAAGTATTGGCGAAAGATGTTTCTATTCTTGTAATCGTTTAACACAAATACATATTGGTACTAATATTGGTACTATTGGTAGTCAAGTATTTGCTCAAATTGATTCATTTACAATAGAAGCAACAACTCCACCAACAATACAAGTCAATACTTTCTATTCTGGTGGAATTAATAAATTATACGTACCGGCTGGTAGTATAAGTTTATATCAAAGTTCAAATTGGCCAGTAGATAATTCAGACATTCTACCAATACCTACATCATAAACTATGTGTTTCATATATTGTTATAAGGGGGTTAGATTTTTCTAATCCCTTTAAATATGTGTCAAAAAAATTAATACACCAATCCATATCAGATATTTTATGATTAACCTCTACATATTTTTTATCTGTTGCAACACCCCAATACCAAAGACTTGTTGAATAGTTCACATATTCTTCTTTTGATTTGAAATTATTTGTAAAATATGTGATTCTTTCATACATTCTTTTTTTAATTAACGTTTCTTCTTCATTTTTTGGAAAATCATCTTCAACAACAAGTTCCCATACTCTTTCATTCATTTTTATTCTTTTTGGATTTTTATGTATCTTTTTCCAATCAATGTCATTAAAATGTGCTGAATAACTTTTTGTTCCATCTTTCAATGGGAATGGGTCTGAGAAATCACCTTCTTCTCCTGTTACTTCCAATCTGTGTTGTTGACACCTTTGATATTTATAATAAGCATTTGGATTTTGTTCACTTATTGCATCATTTGTTTTTTCATCATGTTCATAATCCTCAGTCATAATGTCAAAATATTCATCTGATGTCATTTTTGAAATCCTTAAATATTCTTCTTTGAAATTATCATAAACAGAATAAGATAGATTTAATCTTTTATCAGTAATAATTGATTCAATGAAATCAAGGTGTTTTTGTTTTTCTTTCTCTGCGTCAGAATATTTCATTACAATGTAAGGTTCAACCTTTGTATCTGCACTGTATTTTTCAACAATATCTTTGTGATTATCACCAATCACCAATATGGTTCTATATGTAATTTTTGGCATTTTATTTTTTTTTCAATTTATATAATAATATAAAAATACAAAAAGGATATCAAGTTTTACACTCAATATCCCGGAAAATGTAAAGAGATTACAACGTTTTTAACGAACAAACTCATCAATGTTATGTGCAATATATTCTCCTTTTACTTTGAGAAGTGCATTTATTGTCTCAGTGTTAAACTCTCCACTAAAATCACTAATCAAATGACAGAAAGGTGTTTTTTTTGCACGATGTGTGGCAATTCTGACACCAAGGTCTGGGTCATATGCATCATTTGGATTATAAATTGCATAGCCAATAGATAAGTCTTTACCTTTTCTAAAATATGGTTTGTAGAAACCATCAAGGTCAAAACTATCTTTCCACACCTTATCACGTTTAACTACAGCAACAAGAGTTACCTTATAACCACCTGCTGCATCAACAACAAGTGCTGGAAAAGGCTTTGTTGTTTTGATTTTTCTTACTTTTTCAAGTTCACGTTTTGTATAATTGCCCCAATTACTAAAACCTTCACCTGTTTTAACAACATATTCAATACTAACTCTACCATTTGGCTGTGGCTTAATCTCACGTCCTTTGATAACACCAACTTTTCCATTCTCTTTGACAATTACATTGTCATTAATTTTTAATTTACTCATCTTCTTTTAATTTTATTGTTTAACATTCATTGATAATTTTCATCTTGAATAATTCCATACTTATGGAAATATCTTAATGGTCTCCATTTGTGTCCGTTGACATAAAAACCCCACTTATGTCTTGGTTTACCCTCAAACATCAATGTCCATGCACCGCCTTTTGGTATGTCCAAATAATGTCTATCTTCCGCTTTGGAAAACCATATTGAACGCTTCATATGAAAGAAACTTTTCCATGAGTTGAATATTCCTTGTACAAAACATCGGTTCTCATTTCGTGCTAAATATTCAAACCCCCAATCCCCATGTGTTAATATATTAACTAAATCGTTTGGATTTTTATCCGCTTCATATGGTTTTACATTCCAATAATATCCTTTCAGTACAATACTTAACAAGTTAGCACTATGGTCATGGTAGAATCTTCTATCATCTGATTTAATCCAATGGTGTATTCTGATTGAATAACCAAAGAATAAGAATGTCCATCTAATAAGATATGGATTGTCTTTATAACCAAGTTTCTCTTTCCATCTTATTTGGAATGGTTTGAATTTTTTTATGTTTGTGCTACCTGTTTTCATAAATGTTTACATTTGTCAATGGGGCAGGGATTTGAACCCCCTATACTTCCTAATCTTGGAGAAAGATACTAAACTTATACCTGTCTAGAATGCATCTGCTGTTCTCAATGTCCAAGAGAATTCAGTGACTTTCTTCTTAGTCCTCAACCATGTTTCCACAATATTTGCCCATCGTCATGGATATTGTTTCGGTTGCGTTCTTACCTAAATTCTGAACTATCCCACTGTTTTACATTTGCAAATGTAAGGCATTTTTTTGAAACAGCCAAATATTTTTTATTAAAATTTGCAAAAAATACTATTTTTCTATCTTCATCTCTTATTCATCTGTTACTTTACTATAAAACACAACAAATTGAAACATAAGAATCAAAATTAAAGGTATAATGGCAAGAGAATATTCTCTATAAAAAATAAACGAATTATCTTTATTACAAGTAGAAAATATTAGTACAAAACATAATACTACGTATATTATGTCTATCACGGCAGTCCAAAAATATAAATGTTTCATAGTTTATTCTCCTTTCTGTGCTTTAAGTCCAAGTTCAAAGAAATGTTTGGCACAGAAGTCTATGATAGTATCATTTTTAATCTCAAAGTTCCTTTGCATTTTCTTTACTTTATTTATTTCATGTTCCAAGTCCACCTCTTTCACTTCAAGAGTGTCAAGGAATTCAAGTAAATCTTCAAGAAGATTACACCTTATTGACCTATCCCTATTTACAAGCATATCACCATGTTGGATATGTGGGTTTTGCTCTTCAATTTTCTTTATCTCCGCTACTAAAGCGTCTTTGTCTATGTAGTGTTTCATAACTATTTTCCTTAAATTATATTTTTCTTAATAAACAACACCTTATCAATAACAGGATAAGTCAATGATTTATCATAAGACCCATCCGTTTGTAAAAAAGAATAATCTATTACATCTAACAGCATTTTTAAATTCTTGTTTTCCTTATTCAAGTCCACCTCTTTCACTTCAAGGGTGTCGAGTAAAGAAAGTATTTTTATACAAGTTGCAATATGTTCAGCCCATGCAATATAACTTACTTGGTCGTTATTTTCTTGAGACTCTTGAAGTTTGACTTGTGCATTTGATATTAATTTCTCTATTTCCACTACTAAAGTGGATTTTTGTATATACTTTTCCATAATTTATTATTTGATTTGTCACCATATAAAAAATCCACCATAAATCATCCAAGCAAGAAGTATTGTCTTAAAGTGTTTAAATCCATACCATTTGAAATATCCTTTTATATAGTATTTAATTCTATTTTTCCAACGTCTAAAATCACATATTTTCCCTGTAGATGGCTTATGATATGTAATCTCTATTGATGTTGAATACAAGTATATTTCCCATACAATGTAGCATACTGACCACACAAGCATAAGAATTAGATGCCAATTCATAATTTTATTCTCCTTTCTATGCTTTGTTACTTACTGACATTCCAAGTTCATATCCAGCCTTAAAACATTCTTTTTTTCTTTTCTATCTCCGCTACTAATGCGGCTTTGTCTATTAGTTCCATATCACAAAAGTTTTTCTTCATTTAATTTCAATATCATTTCTACACAAGCATCAATAGGATTTTTGCAATAGGGAATAAGAATTTTGTCTTCATATTCAATGTGGTAATAATACCCATTATATCCATCTTCTGCTTTCACTCTTTCAAATTTAAGATTAGCACCATTTATTTCTGGTAATATATCAAGCAATGGTGAAAGAGTCCAACAAGGAATTTCTTGTGCCAATAATGAAAGACCACGTTTCCATTCAATAGGTAAAGGATAATTGTCTGGTATATCAACTCTATTGTGATAATACATATCAGCACTCTCTATTGGCAGTATCTCTGCCAACTTTTTGCTTTGCTCTATATCTGTATAACTTTTCATATCTTTCCATTTTCTTTTAACCATACAACCATTTCAAATGCTGCATCTATTGGGTCATTATACCACTCTGTAATATAGATTGAAGGACGATATACAATGTGCCACTGATTATTATCCCAACCCTTACATAAATTAGGTTGACAACCACCATCGTCAGGGTCATTTTCAAACTCATATAATTTTGGCAATAGACTCAACAAAGCAGCAAGACTCCAACATGGTATAATTTGATTACCATAATCTTCTTGCAAATCTTCTATTGTACTTCCTTGATTTGGAGATACTATAAAGTCACCATCTAAAATAGTCCAAGTTGCATAATGCATATCTGCACTTTCAAGTGGCAGTATCTCTGCCAACTTCTTTGATTGATTTATGTCTGTGTATGATTTCATTGTTGTTCAAACTTCTTGTGTCCAATTATACGGGTCTATCCTAAAGCCTGATAGCATATTACCTGTCCAATAGATACCTCTGCCTACCTTCATTATGCCCCAGCAAATGAAAAACCAAATGTAGACGAAGGGCAAAAGTGAATAATACACAATATATCTTGCAATACGTTGTAATTTCATTGTTGTTCCTCTTTTAGTTGTTCAATCAACTCTTTCATTTCCTTTTGTCTACGTTCCTTACAGAATCGGCAGTTACCTTTATGAGAATAAACATAAGAATTAATGCCGTATGTAAGGCATTGAATATATTCACAACTATCTATATTTACTATTTTTAAACCTTCTTTAGTATCAATAGTTTCTGGATGATTACACCCCACCATCATCAAGGTGGTAAGTGCTAATATGATAAACTTTTTCATGCCTTTATCCTTCTTTTCTTTATACATAACTTTATATTTGCTTTAATTATCGAATGCAAACACCACTCTGCATTCGTATATTCCGTCAGATTCAATACCCTCACATAAGGAAACAATACCAAGCCAATAGTCACTATTCAGACAATATGTTCCGTCATCTTCTTTAAAACAATCGTCAAAACATTGTCTTAACTCTTGTGTTGTAAGCCAAGAATGAGAATGAAGGTCTGGGTCTGTTATTCTTGTATGGTTTTCATCTACCCACTTTGAATAACCCTTTTCAACCCACTTTTCTGCTCTTTCTTTTAAACAATAGTGTTCTCCCCATTCTGCTGCTTCTTCATTATCTGTTACGTGCAAATAGAAACTTTCACAAGTAGCCCAATCTGTCAAATCATCGGGAAGACCACGTGGCTCAAACTGAACTTTATACTTATCACCATAATAGTCCCTTACCTTTGCCATTCGTGCAAACATTCCGTATATACGGCAACTAAATTCCCCATAAATGCCAACATTATGCCATTCGTGTCGGTCATTGGGATAAGGATTGACCCTTTTTCTTTTTTCAATTCTTAAATGTATATCACAACCCATATTAAGTTTCCTCCTCTTTTATGATTTCTTGTAATGCTATTATAAGTTCTTCCTTTGTGTGTAATTCGTTTTCGTCAAAAACCTCTTGAAATGTTACATAACAATCCGCAGGCATTATTGCCGTTGCAAGGTATGAAATTTCGGTAGAATTGAAATCAAGTTTTACCTTAATATCATCCACACGAAATTTCATTATTTGACCCTTATGAAAGCCATATACAACGTCATTAACGCTGAACTTTGTTTTTATATTAATATCCATAATTCAGTATGTTTTTAATCATTACCAAAATAACCAAAAGCAACAACAGAATCACCATTTTTTGTTGAAAAATTTTTCTCAAATCTTTCATATGGTATTACATCATAGTTTTCAAAAAAGTCATCATATGTCAAATAATCATATTTAGACCAATGATATTCTTTTTCCTCATCTGTCATTTTAGACCACTCAACATATTTTTCATTATCTGTGGAGATAAGTACACCATCTATATAGTCATAGACTAATTCACCATCTTTCCACTTATCAAAATCACTTTCATCACACATTACCAATGTGTGTACCGAACTTGAATTGGTTTCAAACAAACCTCTACGTACTTGAATTTTAGCCATAATTTATACTTTATTTAATTACCTTTTTCATAATCTAACAACACATTCTCAGGAGGGTCTTGTGTAAACGCTGTATCGTCATTGTCATTACCTGTTTCAACAAATGAACCATCAGAGAAGAGATAATTCATCAACAATTCTTCGTTCTCACATAATTGTTTTACTAATTCAATATTCTCATAAGCATGGTCAACATAACAGAAACCATAAAACCTATTTTTGTCTGTAAGTTTTTCAAACTTGGCCTCAATGTTCCATTTTGCTAATGTATTTTTAATACAGTCAATATCATGCTGAATATCATCACTTGAATTAACAATTGATGTATAAAGATAACTTGCTTTATTTTCAATATCATTATAAACATCATGTTCCCAACCGAATTCACCACCATGGAAAAATACCTCTTTTGGTAAATTTGCATAAATGTCCTCACCATTGTTCCCAATCACAATACTGTGTACTGAACTACTGTTTGTCTCAAATAAACCTTTTCTAATCTGTGTTTTCATTTTAATATTTCTTTTAATTTTAATATTTCTTTTAATTTCTACAAATATAAGTAAAATTTTTGAAATCACCAAACTTTTTAATAAACTTTTACTGCTTCTGTACAACTTTTCAAGTTAAAGTTCTTCAAATCCTCAAAGAATTGTTCTGTTGGGTTCTCCAAACAATATGCAATCTCATCGCCAAAAAACACATACCACCGTTCATCTTGTGTTTTAATAACTGTGGTCATTGCAGTAGTAATTGCTGAACCAGCAAAAGGACAATCGAAACCCAATGCAGTAGAACTCCACGTTTGTAAAAACGCATAATATTCCATAATGTACTTATTTTGTGCTTTCTGCATATGTGTATCAATACGACATATATCCTGTATGTATTCTTCTAATTGTGTAAGCATTTTTATTCAATTTCAAGTGTCATGTTTAATAATTTATAACAGTCATGTAAACCATGACCAGTTTGGCTTCTTATATAATTCAAATATTCTTTTATTTCTCTTTGTTTCGTCTCTTTATTAATTGTTATAGGGTTACTTTCATACAATTTTTTTACTTTATTAACTTCAAAATCAAGTGCATCTTTATCATTCCAAAATGTTTTCATTATTTAATAATTCTATTTTTTTGTCCTAATTATTTTTTATTATTATATCAAACATTTCATCAATTGTCTTGTCACCAATGTCATATCTTTCCATTGACAATGAGTTTTTGGCAAACTTTCCATCAACCATGTCAATATAGAATGTAAATTTACCATCATCACCCATATAGAACTCTTCCCACTGTTTATCAGATAATGTTTCTTTCACATTAAGTTGTTCAATTGCCAAATTATCAAATGATACTAACTTGAACCAATTCTCATTTATGATAGTTGGAAGATTGAGGTAAAGATAACACTCATTAATGAAGAAATCACTATGATGCTCATCAAAATAATCAGCACCCCTTCTTATTGTTTTATAACCAAGAATAAGAACTTTAAGGTCTTTTCCTTTTAATTTGTCTATATCTTCTTCCGTAAGAATACCGTTGATTGTGTGCAACACTGCATTAGGAAATTCCTTGACCTTGTTAATAAAATCTTCATCATAGTGATTATAAGAGATTCCAATACCATATATTAGTTTTTCCTCAACATATCTCTTAATAAGGTCATAGTTGTTCAAAAACTGTTTCTGTTGAACGGTAATGTTTGGAAACACTCTTTTCTCTTTAAGGAATTTCAAGAACTTTTCTAATTCTGGATGATTCATATCATTACCATTCAATGCCACTTCAGTATATGGATGCAATGTGTTAATAAAGTTGTATTTGAACAAATCACCATGTTTACCATTTGATGTACAACCCTCATAACAAAATGGACAACCCATACTGCATTTATCTGTTATCTTAATGTCACAGTTCTCCGCAAATGAGGGAATGAAATCATCCTCATCAGTTCTTCTTATCTTCGTACCGTCATCCATAATACAGACGGTATAATTTCCATTTTTATAAAAATTTATCATACTTTCAAAAGTTCAAAATGGTCAATTATTACAAATCCATTGCCATAATCATATTTACGACTACTTTCTTCATACTGCTTTGCAAGTTCTATTTCTTCTTTTTTTGTCATAGTTTTTCAATCTCATTATTATAATGGTCAATTCTATCTTCGATATATGTCATAAGATAAACTTTAAGGTCTTTAAATTCTTCATCAACATCATGCATCCAAAATACATCATATGTAGGTGTACGACCAACATCTTGAACACACAGATTATTATGTCTCTTTAAGGCATCGTGAAACTTAATCCACTTATCCCTATTTTTTTCTAATTCATGTAATTTGTTAATTATATCTTTTGTCATAAATTCTCTGTTTTATGGGTAAATCCAACCACTTTCTCCATCAAGATAATCTTCTAGTTCTTTTCTTGTTTGAAAAGGTTTGACAAAATCTATAAATTGTTCTTTGTTATAGAAAGTAGTATCATCAAACTTTTTAACGTGAATCCAATAATTTTCGCCATATATTCTTGTATATTTTCCAAGTTCAGACGGTAATGTACGATAATACAAATCATACCGTTTACAGTCTAATCTATCTATTGATTTTTCACATTTCCATTGTATCTTATGGCTTTTTTTCTTTATCTCATAATTCAATATTGGTCTAATCACAATAAAGAAAAATATTGAAACAAAAAGAAAAAAAACTCCAACGCATAACACTGCAACTAATATATTTTCTAAAATACTCATATCATTTAATCTACATTAATTAATACTTTTTCAAAATCAGTATACCCCTCAGTTACTTCATATACCAAACCGGAAATGAATTTAAGTTCTTCAAGAGTTGAATTTTGTTCTGCAAGATATTTTTCAAATGACTGTATATCTTCAAAAAGGTCTGAACTATATCCACCTTCTTTAAGCATCTTGTAATCAATTTCAAGACGTTGCTTTGTGTCTTTTATTTCATCTTCGAATGACCTACAAACCCTTTTTGAATCCTCATAGGTAAGTTCTGTATATTTTTCTTCCATACCACAATATGCAGGGTTTAATTCATCTTTATACGCTTGGTATATCTCACTACTCCTTGAATATGACATTATCGCCAATGGTTCACCTTTTGACAGTTCAACCTCTATCTCAGTGCTACCATCATCCTTGTTAAAATCATATTTCTTCTTTGTCTTTTTAGGAACAAGATAAAATGTTAAATAACTACTCATATATTTTCAAATTAAATGTTATTAAAATTACCTTTACAATCAGATGTGTTATCATCTTCCTTCTTGTGTGTAAAATCGTTTGTTGTGTTAGTTGTATAAAACTCTTTGCAATAAGGTTTTAAATCATACCATATTTTTCTTTCCCACGGATAATCCGGTTTTGGGTCATATGGTACATTAATTGGAAAATAAGTTGTATTATTCTTTTCAGTAACTACCATTATATTTTCCAATAAGATAAAAGCATCTTCCTCACTTATTTTTTCATCCTTGTATAAGTCAAAAATAATTTTTAATGATTTTTTGGTGTTTTCTTCCATATCTTCAATTTTAAATTTTTATTTTCAAATACAAAGTTAATACAAAAAAAACATTTAACCAAAATAATAATGTATAAATTAACAAAATTCAATGATATTTATATTAAACAAAGGTTAAAAATAAATTATTAAATAACTTTATACAATGGCAAAAAACTTTGAACACATATCACATGTCAAAAATAATTCAATAAGAGAAGTGACATCAAAGGAATTTTATGGTTTAACACCAACTGCTGATAACTCTGATGCAAGTGGAAGTTCACCAGTAAAACTTAATCTTGCAAAACGTCCGGCAACTGACAAAATTGTGGATGGGGAAATTGCAATTAACTTTAAAAAAGGACATGAATCAATTTTAATCAAAAACGATAATGGCGAAATTGTTGGATTTGTCAACGAAAACGATTTCAATCAAAGTCAGGAAATCACGGCAAAAGGTCTCGCACAAGAGAAACTTGACAGACAATCAGAAATAAGCAAAATTGAGGAAAAAATTGAAAAGACAATTGAATCAAGTCTTGTTGATATAGAAAGAGAATTATCAGAATTTCAAGGAGATATTGATGAAATGGACTTAACTGTTTCTTCCGCACTCAATGACTTAAATTCAAGAATAAATGATGCTGATGCGAACATTACAAACGTTGATAACAGACTCAATCAACAAACTACAATAATCAACAATAAAATTGACCAACAAGGTACAATAATCAATAATAGAATTGACCAAACAGTAGTCTCCATTAATGGACAAATTAATGACAAATATCTTGAACTTAAACAAATGATTAATGATGACGGACTGACAGTATCATCATCACTCAACGATTTGAATACAAGAATCAATGAACTTGAAATATTGATACATCAACTCATTCTCTCAATGGAATAATAATATAGTAAAATAAAATACAAAATGGGAACATACTTAAAAGAATTTGCTACACATTCTGAATATAACACATATATCAATGGACAGGATGCTATACTACCCAATGTATCATTATGTGATGATATGAATGAGGTGCATTATAATCCTTACGTACTACCGGAAACAAAAATGGTGTGCAAATACAACATAACCGACACGTCTTCTGCTACAGCATTAATGGCTGTTTATGGACTTGAACAAAATATGTTCAAGTCAATGGAGATAGATGGAGTTTTGCTTGATAGTTTGGTTACTGAATATCAGTTTGATACAACAGGTGAACATACAGTCAAGTATGAATTATATGATGAAACAAAAGTTGGTGATACACAACCTTTATTTTTAAATATTTCAACATTAACAAGTGTATCTATACCTAATAGTGTTACTACTATTGGTAATGGTGCTTTCAACCAATTTACTGGTCTTACAAGTATAGAAATACCTAATAGTGTTACTACTATTGGTAATGGTGCTTTCGTTAATTGTACAAATCTTACAACCATAATAATACCTAGTAGTGT
>Ga0326512_10001391_pt1 | contig 18835 bp, 21 predicted proteins | sample 1_2617_0518_D_FD_203652 | JGI IMG/M metagenome (GOLD analysis project Ga0326512, IMG submission 203652) | Bovine rumen microbial communities from UC Davis, California, United States - 1_2617_0518 | ecosystem: Host-associated > Mammals > Digestive system > Stomach > Rumen | place: USA... | reverse complement strand
TGACTGGAAGCAGAAGCTTCGGGATTGGCAGGCCAGCGAGAGGCCAAAGGCCGGAGCGAAGCAGAGGCGAGTAGACCCGAAAGCTATGGCTGATGGCTGGGAGAAGATGTACAAATCCAAAGGCTTCGACACTATGCAAGAATATCTGGACTATGTGTATAGCCATATCTGAGGAGGCAAGATGGAAAAGATAAACCAAGTTACAGAGGAGAGCTGGGTAGACAGGCTGTCTGCAGCTATTGTCTACCAAGCTTTCCAAGACTACGTTCAGGGGCTCATGTGTACTTACGACAGCTTATGCGCCCCGGCGAACATCTCCATGACTTACGCAGAGTATCTGGTCAAGGACGCGATGCAGTTCTTCAAGAGCTCCTACTGCCACGACCTCACCGATCTAGACTGCGTTACTCTCGCTCATCAACTCAAATCGCATGTGCCTGAGTTCGTTGAGCGGCTACGCAAGGCTGTTCCACAGCTCAACCCGGAGACGAAAGAAGAAGAGGCGTTCTTCAAGTGCCCAAACTGCGGAGCCAACGTGAGAGTCAAGTGGGTCAGCAAGCCGAGCAAGATCATCAAAGGCAACTGCGCCGGCTGCATGTTCCACAGCATCTATAGACTCCCGCTCGAAAAGCACGAGAAAATGGGGTGGTAAGGATGGAACAGAGATGGTGCTTATGTACCCTGTGCGCAATCGAGCTTATGCAAACGCTTGACGTAAAGGCAGAGCCGACACCGCCTGTTCAGGGCGAGTGCCGGATGTGCCACAAGAAGCGGCCTGTCACCAGCTACATCGTCAACTACAAAACGAAGGGAGATAAGTAAATGCCTAATTATCCTCGTTACCTTGAGAAAGCAAACATATCCAGAAGCGCTGCGATCAGCGCTATCAGGGAAGAATATCCCCTGTTCGGCAAGCCCACCATGACGATGGTATGCAATGCCCAGTACGGTGTTCAGCTCCTGCCAGAAGCCGAGGCACTGCTTGTCAGAGAGTTCGGCCTGCACGAAGGTCTCACCATCAAGGGCAAGCGTAAGAAAGAGAAGAGGGCAAAACCCAACAAGCTCTGCGTCAGGCTTGACGATGCCATGTACGCCCGGTTCGAAGCCGCATTCTGCAACTCGTCATTTGTCTCGCGTCAGGACATGCTTGAGGCAGCTATCTCAATGTTCATGGAAAGGATGGAAGGTGCTGCATGATCTACGTTGGTATCGATCCCGGCAAGCACGGAGCGGTAGCGTTCCTCTACGAGACAGGGTACACGGAAGTGTACCCTATGGAGAACCTGAGCATCGTTGGTCTGCTGTCTGTTCGCAGGCCGGAGCCGATAAGGTGTTGCCTGGAAAAGGTTCACTCAATGCCTCGTCAGGGCGTAGCTTCTACGTTCAACTTCGGTGTTGGGTACGGCTACCTGAAAGGCGTGCTTGACTGCTGCCAGATTTCCTATCAGGAGATTCCACCGCAGCAGTGGAAGAAAGAGTTCGGCCTGAATACCGACAAGCAGAAGAGCATCGAAGTTTGCAAACAGTTGTTCCCAAATGCAAACTTGTTGCCAACTGAAAGAAGCAAGAAAGAGAACGACGGCATGGCAGAAGCACTGCTCATGGCCGAATATGCAAGGAGGAAGCTGTGAAAGTAAAGGCCATCGTAACCGCTGTTCGCACAGCCGAGCACTTCGTCGACGTATTGCGCGAACAAGAAGAAGATGCAGAGCGGTTGTGCAGGGATATGTTGAAAACTGGGTTTTCACCGTCTGACCCACAAGTAAAAGCGCTTCAAATTCAATACAACGAAGCGAAAGATGCAAGGCAGGAAATGCAAGTGTATCTTGCTGAATTTCTCGAAACAGATTTTGGAGGTATCGTTCATGAGTAAGAAGAAGTCCGTAGCTGTTACCACTATCGTCTCAGCCCTGTTGGTAGTCGTTGCCATTGCAGCGTACCGTTTGGCAATGCCTGTCTTCATCATCATCACTGCAGTGTTTGGTTGTGTTGGTTTTCTGAGCGCCGCCTCGTTCTTCTGCTCTTGGCTGGAGCAGGAATCGCTGAAAGAGGAGACGCCCGTGGAGCCGATCAAGCTGGAGCGAGAGCCTGACCTCGGTGCCGACTTCACCGTAACATATGATGAAATCAAGCGTGAAGTGGAGGCTGGCTTATGAGCCGCCTCCGCTCATGGCTGGGGGATGTGCTGTTCTGTCTCTGCGCCGTCCCGCTTGTGCTTGGAATGTGCGCAGTGTACTGGATCGCACGGCTGTGCGGCGTAAGATTGGAGGATGATTTCTGATGGCTGAGTATATCGAGCGCGAAGCCGTCACGGCTATGCTTAAGAGAGAATGTTCGCCGCGAGTGATGGCGTATCTTGTCGATGAGCTTTGCAAAATCCCCGCCGCCGATGTGCGGCCTGTGGTTACTTGCGCTGGCTGCAAGTACAACACGCGCGAAGTGACTGACCTTTTTGGCAACAATGCCATCCAGTGCATAACAGGGCTGACGCACAGGCACGACTGGTTCTGTGCTGACGGTGAAAAGAGGGAGGAAAGCTGATGTATGACGAACTGGTAAAGCGGCTGAAAGAAGACAAATCGTGGGTCGAGCAGGGAACAACACAAACGGAGCATGAAATCGCCGAGCATATTCAGCAAGCCGCCGATGCCATAGAGGAACTAACAGGACTCGTTCAAGAAGCGGAACGCGATAGAGATGAATACCGCGAGCGGCTTGACAAAGCCAACTGCGCGATAGAGGAACTGCAAAAGCGTGTGCCGAAAGTGCCGCATGGGAGACTGATTGATGCGGATGCAATACGCGCCGACATTGACGAAAAACGACCGGGCAGAAGCTATGAGGACGCTTGGACGCTTACCGTAATTGATGCCGCTCCCACCATCATCGAGGCAGAGGAGGGCGAGTGATGAATGACACAACATTCCAAGGAGACGGCGAAGTGGCGTATGTGCCTGTCGTGGTAAATGCCAAACCGCCGAAGCTAACCAACGCCGACCGCATCAGGAGCATGACGGACGAGGAGTTGGCTGAACTGTGGTGGGAGCGTGTTGATTGCGGCGAATGCCCCGTCCACAAAGAATGCAAACTGACTGGGCAAGATTGCAAGCGGCTTGCGCTCGACTGGCTCAAGCAGGAGGTGGAAGATGACAAATAAACCTTGTTCTTACTGCGGCAAAGAAGAGCATTACGCAAAGGGTCTGTGCCGTGCCTGTTGGTCAAGGATGAAACGGAACGGCACACTTGAATACCAGTATCATCACGGCCCAAGGCCGGAGCTGTGGGGTGGCAAAACAAAGCAGATCATTGAGCGGCTGAATTGCGGCGAAAAGCAAGCCGAAATTGCTCGAAGCCTTGGCGTTTCACGTCAGCTCGTCAATCAAGTTTACCACATGAAGTGGAAGAGGTCGAACTACTATAAGCTCACGCATATGAGCATAGAAGAGATGGCTGAATGGTTTGTCGCTAACGGTCACGGCAGCACGAAAGAGATTTGGCTTGAGTGGTTGAAAGAGGTAGATGACGATGGGCAAACTCCGTGACCTGACCGGGCAGAGGTTCGGGCGCGTAACAGTCCTGCGCAGAGACGGTCTTGTGTACTTTAGTGACAACAAGAACTGGTCACAGCCGACATGGTTATGCAAATGCGACTGCGGCACAGAGTTCGTAACGTGCGGATCGTACTTGAAGCAGGGGCGTACAAAAAGCTGTGGCTGTCTAAGGCGAGAAACATCATCGCAAACAGGGAAAAGGCTAAGAGGTAAGAACTGGACACAGAAAAGGAGGAAACAATATGAGTGACAACATCGTGAAGATTCCCGAAGAAAACGTAAGCTACGCAGTAGAGCGTGAAGACGGTAACTATGAGATCACGCTCTCCGCTGAGAACATTCTGGACTTGCCCAGAGAAACCGCTGTCCAGATCATCGAGTACATTCTTGAGCAGTGGCACAACGCTACGCACGAGATTGACCTCGATCAAGTGGTAGAGCCTGACGATGATCAGCTTGAGATGGGCTTTGATCCGTATCTCGGTTGCTACACGGAGGACTGCTGATGACAAGAGGGCAGTGTATGGCAGAGGCCCGGCATAAAGCCGGGCTCTCTCAGGCAGACTTAGCCGATCTCTCTGGTATCGCCAGAGTTACCATTGGTAGAATAGAGTGCGGTTCTCACGCAGGCTACATCTCAACTATTGAAATCCTCGCTGATGCTCTCGGCATCTCCATCGACGAATACATCGGCCACGAAGTGGTCAGAAAGGAAGACACATGCACAGAGGCGAAGTCTACTTGGCAGACTTTGGAATGAGTCACGGCAACGTGCAGGCAGGCATCCGGCCTGTCGTTATCATCCAGAATGACACGGGCAACAAGTACAGCCCGACGGTGATCGTATCGCCAATGACCAGCAAGAACAAAAAGCCTATGCCCACTCATTGCTTCACTTGGGCAACCGGGATCAAGAGCACGATCCTCACGGAGCAGATCAAGACCATCGACAAAGGCTGGTTGGGCATGAAACTCGGGCAGTTAACACCGCGCGAGCTGGAGTATCTGAACAAGACTCTTGCAGTGAGCATAGGGCTATCATAAAGAAAAGCCGGGGCGAAAGCCCCGGCTTTTCTCATTTGATTTTTGCTTTCTTCTTCTGCTCTTCCCAAGTTTTCGAGCTTGAGGTAGAGGCATAATAGATAGCCTTGATTACAGTCTCTTCGTCGGGATGATCCTTGTAGTAGGCAATCAGCTCAGCGATAGATACGCTGCCATTGTTCTGGCTATCAGGACTCTTCGGCTGATAGTAGCTGTCAATAGCCTTGATAAGAGCGATGGCTTTATCCGGGCTGTAGCCCTCATTACGGGCGGCGTTGTAAATCTTTCTGCCGTTGGAGCTGATATACTGCTGGACAGCAGCATCGAACTCGTCAGGTTTGAGGCCCATGCCAGCGATCTTGCTGTAAATTGCCTGGTCTGCATCAGACTTCTGCATGATAATGCGGCTGTCAGACTGGAGCTGTTTCGCGTACTCGTCGAGCTGAGTGAATTTGGCGTTGCCTTCGTTGGCAAGCTTGACTTCATCATAAGCCATATTCTTCTTGCTATCGAGATACTTCTTCCATGTGAGGGTGCCCTTCTCGTACTTCTTGGCGTTGAACAGAGCGGCGATCTTCTTCTCGTCGGCTTTGTGACCGAGATACCACTTGTACAGCTCATCTTGGTCGATGCTCCCAGTGTGGTTGCTGTCGATAGCTTCAAGAAGCTCAGCGGTCTTGGCGGCTGTCATGCCCACTCCACGCAGGATGTTGTAGTTGGTGCGGTATTCTTTGGAGAGATTGGTGCCAACAGTCACGTCCTTTTCTTCATCTGTCAGCGTAGAAGCAAGGATAGAATCCATTACATAGTAATCTCTCGGGCGGTCATCGTCACGCCGTTTGTCAGTGGACGCATTGATAAGCGCTTCCGCTGCCTTGAAGCCCTTCTTGTTGTTCGCCTTGGCTTCGTTGTAGGCGATATCCCGCTTGGCTTCATCCAGAGCTTTCTCTATATCTTCTGCCGACTTCTTACAGTAGTCTTTCAGAATGGCCTTGTACTGTGTCTCGGTCAGCGTTCCGTCAATATAGTGCTCCTTAGCAGAGGACGCTACAGAAGAGATGATGCTGTTGCTCTCAAAGTTGAGCGTTGCCAAAAGAGATTCTGCTTCCGAAAGCTTGCCCTTGGAGAAAGAGATAGCGGCGCGATCCATCGTCTTGCGAGCGATAGCAGTATCAGAGAGCTGGCTGTAATTAGACATTGACCGCATAAAATCGTCGTTGTGATCAAAGTTCTTAGACGGGTCTGCGTCCATCTCATACATAACAACGGTGTTGAGAATGTTGTAGGCGTTCTGCAGCGGAATACCATACATAGACGCGATCTTCGCAGCAGCTTCTTTAGCAGCCTTTGCTTTCTGCCAGCCAGTTTTTTTGGGGTTACCAACCGTCTGGAAAAAGGTGATAGAAGCGGTTATGCCATTGTTAATCAGATCGACGGTTGCTTCGGAAATGCTATAGAACTCAGACGTATCATCGAGCGGGCTGGTTCCAGTGATGATGTCGGAAATTATCGCCGCAACCGTATCGCCAAACCAAAGCACAGAAGCGGTGCTCGAAATTGTGCCAAAGGCAAACCGCCAGAGAAACTTCCAAGCATTCCAATTGCCCTCGTCATCCTTATACTTCTTCGTCCTGTGCAGCATAAGGTCAGAGATAATGCTAAGCGCGGAGAAAGCAGCTTTTGCTACAAGCTGACCAGTAATCGTGCGAGACAAGCGTTTCCCGGCTGCATCAAGAGCCTCTTGCGTACCGCCATGCCCAACCATGCTTTTCGCCGCCTGGTATTCTCCGATAACGGTAAAGAGGTTGTTGAAGTCTTGCGTCTGCTGGGTCTTGAACATTGCTGCACTGCGCAGGATTTCGTTGTCGCTTCTAAGCAACTCAGCTCTAAACTGCGGATCGTAGACAGGCTGCGTCTTGACTACTACTTCTTCAAGAAGTCTTGTAACTTCGTCGTAGTAGGCATCCGAGCCGACCTTCATATCTGCATAGCCGACTCTTCCCTCCGCAATCCACTTGTTGACCTGTTCACCACAGGCAAGCGAAAGGTTAGAGATCGTGCTAACGTCTCGCCCGGTGATCCAGTTCGTCATCCACTTCGGAAGATGCTTGTTGATTTTCTGCCCAAAAGACCGGGCCGCGTCCATAGATTCGCCGAGCTCGATGATGTTCCAGCCAGCCTTTCGGTTGGAGATAATGCCAGAGCGAGAATCTACTTCATGGATGAGTGGGATGCCATTGTAGCTCCCAGCAGTGCGGAAGAATCCCATGTTAGCGAGGCGGCTCTTGACCAGAACGTCCATGTCAAGGATGCTCGCAGCTGCGTAATAGGACGGGGACTGTTTAAGGGCCACGCCGGGGTTGAGCGTCAGAGATGCTTGCGCGATGTTCTTACGGATATTGCCGAGCATTTTGTTGGCTGGGCTTGTTTCGGGCCGGTTGTTAGAAACTACCTTTTCCCAGTCAGCAAGATACTTTCTCGCGTAGTGACCATAGGCGTTGTTCACCATGCCGGAGATCGTGGGGTTGTTGTCCGGCTGATCCATTGTCTTGTCCAGCATCTGGAGATCAGACCAGATGCCAGCGAAGGCAGTCCAGTTAGACGCTTCCTGAATGTAGCTCAAAGTCGTTTCCGCAAACGGCACAACCTTAAGGGCTTGCTTTGAGTTCTTGTTTCTTGGAGTAAGGAAGTCCGGAGAGTTCATGTCATAAGGTCTCTCGTTCATAGCCTTGATCGTGGTGTTAGTAGATGCGTCAAACAGAGGATAGTAGTCCTTGTTAAGCGCCTTCTTGTACCCGAAAAGGTCGACAGAGGTCTTGTTGACTTCTCTCGCCAGATATTTGAACATCTCAACGGACGCTTCATATGCGGCTTTGCCGACTTCAGAAGACATGACATCCGCTTTCAGCTCGTCTCTAAGGGACTCAAGCGCACGCCGCTTGGCAGCTTCCCATTCTTCCGCAGTCGGGTGGTTTTCATCTTCAGCTTCCAAGAAGCCTTCTGCCATCTCGCGGATGTTGTCTTTCGTAACAACCTTATGGTCTGCTCTTTTGTCACCCCAGCCGTTGTTGTTGCGACCAGCCTTGTAGTCAGCCTCATTCGCCATCTCGAACCCGTTGCCTGCGATATGACCGATACCGCCCTCCGTTTCCAGAGTTCTGAGCAAGCTGAGTTCGTAGTTGAGCGAAAGCCTGCCAACATACGGAACGTCAACATTGCCCATGGTCTTTCCGTTCTCGAGGTCTGCCCACGCTTTCGCCATTTCTGGGCTCTGACTCTGGAGGAAGTAGAAGAATGCTCTGGCATTATAGCCAACAGTGGTCAGTCTTTTTTCTGCATCAGCGGTGCGCTTCGCAAAGTCGTACCACGCTTCGCTTCCCTGTTCGTTGAAGCCGCCGAAAACTTGGAACATGGTGTCCATGCGAGTCTGTAGCTTTAGATAAAGCTCAACGCCTCGCATCATCATTTGCTTAACACCTTCGCCCTTGACCCGCTGCTCCATCGAGATTTCGCCGAAAAGCCGAGTGCGAACGTCTGCCATCTTGTCAAGGCGGTCAAGCTTTGCTTCAAGGTTCCTGACAGTCTGCTCGCAAAGTTTGGAGTATGCGCTAACGTCATAAGTCTCGCCCGTGCGCAGGCGTTCGCGCATTTTGTTGAGGTTCTCCAGATTCGCGGCGACATCAGGCTCGTAGAAGTAGCGGGAGCTCCAAGACGCATCTTCACTGTTGAGCGCTTCGTAAGCGTTGTAGAGGTCTTCCGAAGTGGCAATGCCATTCGCAAAATCGTTTATTACTTTGGCAAGGTTCTCATGATAGTGGATAGCCTGGTGCTCCCCGTCATAGGTTCCAGCGCGTTTTGCGCTCCATTTCGAAGCCCATTTGCTTGCCCACTCAGCAAGGCGCGGGAGGCGCTTGTTCGTGTCTCGTGACCGGACAGCTTCTGCGTTCTGCCTGTACTGCGCAATCTCCTCTTCTGTGAGCTGACCGTTTCTGCGGCGATTCGCCAAATCTTCTGCGGCAGCTTGGCGCTGGCGCTCTGCTTCCGCTATGACCTCTGCAATTGCGTTGTTGTAGGCAGAAACAGTCGGTACATTATCGTACTGGTTCGCGGCTACAACGCCGTTGTTGATGAGGAAGTTTCTGACTTCGTCCTGCAAAGCGTCGAGCTGCTGAACAAACTCCGCGTCGTTGCTGACGCGCACATCACCGCCAGCAATGTAAGAGAAGAACTCTTCGGACAGCATGTCCTGTTCATAGTGCTTACCGAGAACGCCCTTGACTCTGTCAACGATCTGCGCAAACTGCGGATGATCGGCAAGGAAGCTTTCAAGGAGAACGTCAGCGCCCTGAGCTACATTGCCACCGAAAATGTTGAGGAAGCCCGCGTGCGTACCCTCATGAGCAGCAGAGCAGTCGGCACCAGTCTCGCCGCCGGGGTTGTTCGTGGAAAGATCGACATGAACGCTGCCATCGCTGTTGTAGACAGTAGCTCCGTTGGCTCCGCTGTCAGCGTTGTCTACCATGCTGACGGTCGTGTTCTCACCAGCAGAGCGGGAAGCGATATCAGCACTGCGCTGTTCTGCCGGAGACTCTGCGTCTCTGGTGGTAGCATTCTCGCCGAAGTTTTCGGTTACTTCTTGGCCTTCTTCTGGCCGAACTCTAAGTCCTTGTTCACCAGTTTGATCGGCTTGTCCGGCTTCTTGTACGGGACTTGCTGCCTCAGTCTGCCCATCAAATTCGATGTCTGCTGATTGTCTTGCTTGCGTTCCATTGTTTGCTCCTTTCACATAGTTCTCAATAGCCCGCTTGAGGAAGCCGGTGTCTTTGTACTGGTAGGCATATGATTGACCGTCGGTTGTGCCGCGAATAGCATATGCAGCAGCAACAACCTCTGCCTCGGTCGCTGCCTTGACGTTAATAGGGTTACCGTACTTTCGGAGCTCAGCCTCTGTCTCAGTAAAAGACATGTTGCTTACATGGCGCATAAAGGCTTCAATCTCGGAGGGCAGGATGTTGAGGAAAGCAAAAAGGTATCCGACAGTTTGGCGCTGCTCAGGCGTAATAGGCTTTTCGGCAGGCTTAGTCTCTGGCGTTTCTTCCGGCTCTGCTTCATTCGTTCCAGCTTCTGTCTGCTCGGAAGCTCGCTCGCCAAGAACGGCATCTGGGAAAGGCGATTCAGTTCTCTCCTGCGCGGGGGCATCGCGGGACTCTCTGGCCTGCTCTACAGCGGCTACGGCAGGGTTATTGCTGCGTTCTTGCGTCTGCGTATTGTTGCGAGCTGCGGGCTTGATGGTATAGCCCTTGATGTTCACAACGTCCTGAATCATGCCTTCAATGATGTCTGTCGGAAAGTCATCATGGAGAACATACCACGTGTCCCGCCCAAAAAGCTTACACAGTTTCTTTAGGTCGGACTTGTTGTCGCGGATTCTTTCGGCTGCTTCTCTGATGGAAATATTGCCATTGACAACGTCCGTGAGGTGTGGAATGGAAGAGTCTCGTGCAGCTTTGATATGATTATTACGTTTGACTTCTTTCGGCGATGGTGCCTTATCCGCTCTTCTTTCACGAGGAGGTCTGGGCGGCTCCTCTGTTGCCTCCTCTTCTGGCTGTGCTTCTTCCTGCGCAGTCTCCTCGGTCGCAGCAGGAGCGGTTGTCTCCTCAGCGGTAGCCTCTTCCTGCGCCTCTTCTACCGTCTCTTCCTGAGACTCTTCTCTGACTTCGGGGCGAGCTTCCGGCTGGGTCTCAGGGCGTGCCTCCGGGGTTGCAGGCACTTCCTCCTGCGTAGGTTGGTTGTTTAACTCACGAGAAGGGGGCTCAGAGCGCTCCTGCTCTTCGACTGGTGCGTTTTCATCGGTCTCGGTCTCGGACTCGCTACGGGCGTTATTAAAGGCATCTACGATGGTGGCTACTTTTGCAACAGTGTCGCCATTAAGCTCGATACCAGTAAGCTCAGTAAAGGCTTTCGCGTACTCTTCATTATTGACGATCTCGTTGGCAATGTCAACATCGACTTCGCCAAGCGTGAGCATCCCTCTGACGGCAACTTGCTTAAGCGTCTGAGCGTCCATGATCTTCACACCGTTACGCATAACAAAGTTTTTGCCGGGCTCGCGCTTAACGCCATTTGCTTCTTCTCTGGCTCTGATCTGCTCTTGCAACGCCTGTTCAGTGACTCCCTGATAGCCTCTTGCCCTCTCAGCCTCTGCTCTCGCTCTCTCCTGCGCCTTAGCAGACCTACCAGAATTCTCTTCCTCAAAGTTTGCATAGTAGTTGGGGTTCTGCGCAAGGTTGTTGAGCATAACACGGTCTCTGGCTTCTTGAAGAAGCCCCGGTCTACCGTGTTCCTGTTCATACAGGTCAATAGCGGCATCCTGAGCGTTCGTCATGGAGCTAACGCCGTTAATGCTGTTGGTTACAGCGCCGCCAGCCGTGCCAAGGAAACCGCAGAAGAAGCCGATCATGCCCTCGTACAGCAGTTCGCCGACATCGACGTTGTCCTTCCACTTGGCGTCTTTGTCGACGATCTTTTCTGCGAACGGGTCGAGGACACCGGCAATGATTTCTTCAAGACCTTCTTCTGTGGAAGACAGAACCAGTCGAATAATTGCTCTGCCGAACTTGGTAGAGGCAAGGCGGCGAGCCAAAGACGCTGTCACGTCATGGGAGATCATGCCCTTGCCGTAAATGCCAGCTGTGCCGTCGAAAATCATCTCAGTAAAGGTTTCGATGGAGCCCTTTGTGAAGCCATACGCGAGACGAGTATCAAGGTCTTCAACGCCTCTGTCGCGGGCGGAGACCATAGATTCGCCAGCCACTCGGACGAACATGGGGACGAGAGCACTGCCGCCAGTAGCGGCAGCAACGCCAGCGTCGAACGTCATCTCCAGCATGTTTGTTCCGATGTCAACGCCAGCTCGCGCAAGCGCGTTGAGGCCATTCTTCGCCCTGCTCAGGTCTTGCTGAGCACTTGCACCAACTCTGCTGGAGACATCATACATGGTGTTCCAGATTTGCTGGCTTTCTTCGCTCTGAGCAGCTTCAGCGGCCTGATTGTAGCGGGCTACCGGGTCTTCACCAAATGCGGCTGCAAGCATGTACTGATCGGGGTTGAGCATCTGCTGCCTCAAAAGCTCAGGAGCAATCTTCTGCCCAACATTCGCCACAAATCCTGTGAGAGAAGAGGCAATGTTTTTGCCTACATACCTAAGCGAACTCCCGATCCTGTCGGAAGTATCAATGTCGCGTTCGCCGTTTCCAGCACGGATATCGCCTTCGACGATAAGGTTTCTAAGACGATCCATTTCATCGTGGTCGGCTGTTTTATGGCCTTCCGATACCCAACGTCTGCGGGCAGACTGGTACTGCTTGACAAGATCAGCACGGCCTTCCCATTCGATGAGCTTGGCAGCTTCCTTGGACTCTTTCATGCCCTCAGAGAACGCCCGCGCTGCATCAGTCTGTTGCTGGATAAAGTGCTGCTGCATTTCAGGCCTCTGCTTTGGCGGAAGGTATCGCGTATTCTGCAGTGCAAGCCCATTCTTAATGATGTCCCAGATCGAGCCACGGACTTTAGCATCAGCCGCTTCCCGCTGGGCGGCTCTCTGCTGAGAGAGCTCTTCTCCTACAGCAAGCTGATACTCGTCATTCATCTTCCAAATATCGGTTGGGTCGGCTTCTATATATCCGCCAAGGGAAGCGCCTCTGGAAAGGGCGTGGTTGGCTTGAGCCTCTGAGGCCCAATACTGCTTGCTGTTTCCAATAGAGTAACGCGGTTGCTCAGGCTTGCCGTTCGTGTATTTCTGCTCAAGCGCAGCAAATGGATCGTTCGTCGTAGTGTTCTCACCGTTTTGGCTCGAATACTTTGAAAACAGTTCTTCAAATGTAGGCATTTTCTTCCCTCATTTTCTTGCCGGATTAACACCCGTGGCGTTAGGCGAGATGCTGTAGTTGCGGGTGCCAATATAATCTGGCGCGTTCTTATCCTGAGTTCCGGCAGCTGGTTTCGGAGCCGGGGTGGGATTGAGGATTCTGCCAACCGTTCCCTGAATTTCGCGCGCTTGCTCTGCCGTAATATATCCAGCGGCTTCATAGACGCGAAGGCCAGATGTAATTTCTGCAAAATTCGCGCCATTCATAGCAAGGTCAATCGCAGCCTGCTTGATGCTGTCAGCTCCCGGCCCAATTGGAGTCGACTGAGTGCCGCCATAACCGCCGCTGCTACTGGCGGGGGCAAGACCAGGCGCATACTGGCCCGTCATCTTGCGATACTGGTCTGCGGAAATGGCCCCGGTGTTATAAGCCATAAGCGGGTTCGCGGCAATCCAGCTGTTTCTCATATTGGCAATCTGATCCGCAGAGTAGATGCCATTGTAGCCCGAGAAGTCGCCGTAGGAAGCCAGCGTGTTCGCCTGCTGCATCTGGCGAGTGTACTGAGTGTTGTAGTCATCCAGCAGGGCCGCCATTTTGCGGTAGTCGCCCTGTGCCTGTGCCTGCTGAATAGCGTTCTGATACTCTGTCTGGAGATTCGCAATTGCAAGGTCAGCGTTTGCATAAGCCTGCGCCTGCTGACCCTGCAATGCGCCATAGTCCCGGTTCCACACGTTCTGCAGGGCCAGCTGCTGCTGACTTCCAGCTCCCGTGTTGATGCCGTTTGCTGCCGCCTGCTGATTCAGGTTGCGGCGGTTGCGCTCGTACTGAGCCTGCATATTGTTCGCGGAGTTCTGGTAGGTGGTACCGATCTGCTCACGCGCTGCCTGCTGAGAGGCAAGGTTCTGGTCGTAGGTGGCTTTGAGGCCGCTCAAATTAGCCTGCGTCTGCTGATCGTACATGCCAGCTACGGCCTGCCCCTGACCACTCTCTGTATATCTTTTGTAAGCGTCCTCAAAGCCCGCCATTTATAATTCCTCCGTAGAGTAGTAGTGGAGGGGAGGTTGCCCTCCCCTCAGTTGAGAGGCGTTCGCCCCCATTATTCCTTAAGCTGTTTGATAGTCTGATGCACGGAAGTCGCAAAGCCGCCGCTGACGATACCGACTGCCAGAGCGGTGAGTACATCCGTCGCCGGGGTGATTTCGGGAGCTACGAACAGAGCAGCTACGCCGAGGCCAGCACCAAGGACGATGCAGATAGCCGGAAGCCATTTGTTGTCCATCGGAGTCGCCTTGAGCACTTCTGCGAAGCCGTAGCAGATGACGGTGATAACAGGGATTGCCGCAATGCCGAGAATGTCCATGTTCATTACTCCTTTTCACGCAGATGTTTTAAGTCGGATTTGATGACAGCAATGTCGGTCTGGATGCTTGCAAATTTGGAGGCGTAGCCATTATGTTCGTCCAGCTTTCGCTCCACAGACTGGAGCCGCATTTCAAGCCGGGTGTCGCGCTCGATCTCTTCCTCTTTCCGCTTCTCGTTCTGGCTCTTGCTGATTAGCCATTGCCCCACCACCGCGCACAGGCCGGTGATCAGGGCGATAAGAACAGGGTCGCTCACGCTTTCTCACCTCCGAAGAATCGCAGTCCATGTGTTGGGGCCTGCAATGCCGTCCACCGCAAGGCCGCTGTCAGACTGAAAACGCCGGATGGCTTTGTCGGTGCTATCGTCAAACACGCCATTGACCGCGTTCACGCCGTAGCCGCGGGCAACAAGAAGCGCTTGCAGTACGGTCACATCCGCGCCGTCCATACCCTTGCAGATCATCCGGGGAGGCCATTCCTTTTTAACGACTGGCTCTGGATCGTCCGGGTCAACAGGGTCAACGGGAGTAGTGCCGCTGCATCTGTCATAGATACCACGCGCCTGATTGCCACGGTACTGAGACTGTCTCTCCGTATCTGCCGGAATTTCAAAGAATTTGCACATGACATAGCCAGCTTCGTAGGGGTCTGCCGTGTGCGTCAGAGTAGACCAGACATAGGAATAGCGGCTGCGCATTTCACGCGCCATAAACTGAAACTGCCCGTCCGAATCGGCGATGCTCTTGCCGTGGCCTTTGAGATAGTCATACAGCGCTTTCTTACGACTGGGCAGCGTCCACTGACAATAGCCGTAGCCGTAGCGGTCATTGACGAAGTTGCCGTATGTGCCGTTGTCCACGCCAGCGGTGTATACATCGTCATTGATGCCGCTTCGGTCTTCCACATTGTTCGACCGCCCAGCGGATTCCGCGAGGATGGATGCGGTACATCCAGCCGCTCCCGCCGTGGTCATGCCAAGTTTAAGGCACTGACCATAGATTTCAATTTCAGTCATTCAACTACCTCCCAGCCGTACACACCCGGCTGCCAGACATTGTTGTCTACGGTACTGCGGTACACAGAGCCATCCGCATCGGGATAATGCACCAGATCGCCTGTGTTGTAAGCGTCCTGCGCTCCCGTGGGCTGTCTCCATACGGGAATCTCGCCCGGTTTTGCGACCTCCGTCCACAGCGCGGGAACAGCGGGAGGCTCCCAGCCGTCCTGACTGGTGTGAGCCTGCACACAGCGATAGAGCTTCTCGCCGTAGCGGATGCGCTGGTCAGCTTCGTATGCGATGCCAGCGCCCCACACCGGGAACAGCTCGACCGCCTCCAGCGCGTCCTCATCGGGAAGGGAAGCGGATGCCTTGTGCAGCATCTCTCGCAGTTTATATGCGTGTTCTCGTTTCATTCCGCACCTCCGAAGATGATGTCATAGGCTTCCGCTTCGTCAATGTCATCGGGAAGCGGAGTCAGCACCCATGTCTGCACGATGGCATCACTCTGCTCCTCCCATCCGGGTTCGTAGTAGTAGCCGCTCGGAGCTTCGGGAGGATCAGTGTACTGCACAGGCTTCCAGCCCTGCGCGGCGTACATCTCGGCGGGCGGGTTATAGACGATTACGCCGTCTCCCGGCAGCTTCTTCGGCGCAATCTGCAAAGCGCCGTCAATCAGTTTTCCGTACATTTCTGCCCTCCCTTAGATGTACCGTACATCGTTGACATACATATAGACATCATACTCCTGACTCGTTTTCGTGCCGCCGGTGAGTACATACACGCTCATCTGTGTAATTTCGTGATCTGCGTCCATCGTGATTGTGAAGGTCTGAACGCCTACTGCGGTTACAGTGCCGACATTCACACTGCCATCTGCCCAGATGAGCCGCATCCTGAAATCGCCTGTCGTTTTGACGGTGCAGTCTACTGTCATGGTAACGACATCACCGGCATGGAGGGTAAAGGGCGGTTCGCTCCAGTTGCCGATGTTGTAAGTCCAGTTTGCATTACCGTATCGTTTGTACAGATTCACATGGTTTCCGTTGCTGACTACAACATCGCCCATGCGGCCAGAGGCGGGCGGCTTAAAGGAGCCGTTGGTCAGGCTGTAAAGCGGCTTGTCGCCAGCCTCCACCGCCGCCATCATGGCTCTGCGCCGCATCAGGTTGCCCATGATACCACCGCCCCGTAATTGTTCAGCACATCGACCTCGTAGCGCTTGCTTGCCTCCACCGCGAAGCTGTCAGGCATCGTGACCGTGTTCGGCATGGTCAGCGTCGGAGCCGTGCTGCCGCTCAGAAAGTCGAAGTGGTACTGTGCCAGATCGCCGCTTGCAGGAGCGTTCAGCGTGATGGTCAGCGCAGTAATTGCACCCGTGAAGTGATAGATTTTCCCAGCATCCAGCGCCTGTGTCACAGCGCCAGCCGTGGAGACCGTGACCTCAGTGACCTTGTCCGCTTTCGCTGCAACAGCCGTATCGAGCCGGGTGATTTCACTTGCCGCCGCCCTGCTAGTATCCGTTGGATGCACATGGTCTGCACGGGCATACTGCGTGGACGAACCACGAGAGGCTGTGCCGTCCATAGCAGGAGTGCCAGAGGAAGCAGGAGACGGGACGGACGGGATCGCATTGTCAACATACTGTTTGGTGTCTGCGCGGTATTCCACTGTGCTGTCACCCGTATCAGCCCACACATTGTTCGTGCCGAGAAGCGTGGTAACCTCTGTGGGCGTGAGGTCGTAGACGATGGGAGTGGCGAGTTCGTAGACTAACTGAGTCGGGTTATCAGCAAACCAAGCAACAACATCAGCAGTGGTATTTGGTACATCGGGAGGTAAATAAAACTCAACACCGCTATTTGCGGCTCGTCCATACATAACATAAGTAGCATCTGCGTTCGTATACATTGCGAAAATGTTCGATACAATATTCTCCACTCCGTTGGCTTTTTGCGGAATTTCGACAAACGCCCTTGTTGAAGCTGTTGTATGACCATTACTCTGATATCTACTTCCATCAGAACCGTTAAGCGTTCGGCTACCCCATGTCACCGTCAGCTTGCCCGTTGTCACATCGAGCGTGCCGCCGTAGACAGTTCCCGCTTCGGAGGGGAAGGTGATGGAGTAGGTGTTGCCGTCATACGCATGGTACGCTGTTTCTGTTGCGGGATAGTTGACGGAGATATTGTTGCCGTAGGCCGTACCGCGGAAATGCAGCTTGAAGAAATAAGCGTCAGCGGGGGCATCAAATGGCTGCGCTGTGCCAAGATATCTCACGCCGATGTAGCTCTTATCTTTCCGGTAGAAAAACAGCGCACAGTCGGCTACCGTTCCAGCGCCACGGAAGTATGTGAGGCCAGGTTTGATCGGGCAGAAGTTTTTCGACCGGGTAAACGCCGAATTAGCAGACGGCGTTCCCATACTCGCAGAAATTGCGCCGCTCTCCGTTTCCTCGTCCCACACATTCACGCCCGTCCTCGTCACATTCGCTCCTGTCCAGCCGCTGATGGGGCAGATGTTGGAGTAGGGGGCGAAAGTATCGTCACCATTTGAAGCGAGACGAAGCATAGGCCAAAAAACAAGGTTGTTACACGTGTAACCATTTTTGATAAAAATAGAACCACCAGAGACCGTTGTATTATTATTTGTATTTCCGTTACCCGAGTCTGAAGTATATGACGGGGTAATATACATATAATACGTACTTGCCGAGCCACCAGTCGGGCATCCAGTTATGCGATACGCACCGTTGGGAAGCGGCGTGCCACCCTGTGATTCTAGAAACTGAGGAGCAAAGATATTGAAAAAAGTGTCATTATTCGCAGTGCCATTTAACGTAAACGACCCGTCGCCATTGTTGGTGCATGTGACACCGAATTTTGTTACCGTAGGGAATGTTGAAGCATCATACAGATTCTTCCCGCCCCCCGCAGGCCACGGGTTGTCATACCCATGCAAATCCTGTACAGGCTCAACGGCGACGCTCAGGTCTTTGACCGGAATGTTGTCTGCACCATCGGGGAAAGACGCAATCGCGCCAGTTGCGGTGTCGGTGGCGTAGGCGTTGTAGATCCGCGTGTCCACATCACCAGCGGCTGTGGAGATGTCGCCTGCAAGCACCAGATTGCCGTCCCAGTCGAGCGTCATGGCGTTGGAGCGGTTATTATCGTCGGTGCCGTTGCCGATGATCAGCGCAAATTCGCGCTCGCCAGTAGTCGCGTCCTGTGCAGCATCGTCGATCTCGTTGTATTTGCCAGCGACCAGAGAGTTGCCTCCAGACGCGTGCGTTCCGTTGCCGAGAGCTGCGGCGCATCTGGCACCAGCGATAGTATAGCCGCCAGCTGCAAATGATCCGTTGCCGAGAGCCTCGTTTCCGTAGCCGAGAGAAACAGCCCCGGCACCAGATGCGATAGCCTCACGGCCCATAGCGACAGAATAGTAGCCGCTCGACTGGTTACTCTGTCCCAGAGCGACAGCCCCGGCCTGAGTTGCCTGATTTCTCGCTTTGCCTGAGACCGTACCGCCGATGGCAATTGACGTGAGGCCAGAAGCGAGGTTGTTGTACCCCATTGCCACGGAATTGGCACCACTCGCTTCGTTGCTCCTGCCAGCGGCAAAAGCGTAGGCTCCTGAGGCAGTGTTGGGGTTTGCAGAAGAAACCGTGACAACGCTGTCTGTCCCTTCGCCGCTGGCGACGACAGTAGTACCGCCGCCCTGCCCGTCCAGCACGTCAAACGTGTGCGCGCCGTCCGCGTCGGTAATCGTCACGCGATGCCCGCCAGTGATGTTGGTCACGGTCACAGTCGGGCTATAGCCGCTCGGCCCGGCAGGGCCAGCGGGGCCGGTTGCTCCCGTTGCGCCTGTTGCGCCAGTGGCACCGTTCATTACATCGACAGTCGTTGTGCCGTTGATGTCGGTGATCGTTACCCGGTGGCCTCCCGTGATATCTGTGACAGTGATGGTCGGGGAATACCCGGCAGGGCCAGTAAGCGCTTCAAGCTGTTCTGCCGT
>Ga0326512_10001390_pt1 | contig 18836 bp, 29 predicted proteins | sample 1_2617_0518_D_FD_203652 | JGI IMG/M metagenome (GOLD analysis project Ga0326512, IMG submission 203652) | Bovine rumen microbial communities from UC Davis, California, United States - 1_2617_0518 | ecosystem: Host-associated > Mammals > Digestive system > Stomach > Rumen | place: USA... | reverse complement strand
ACTGAGAGGAGGAAAACACAATGAAGCTCGGCAACTACGAATGCAAGACCACCTTCTGGAGCGACTTCACCATCGCGGAGCGTTTCGGACACAGCGCCGTCAAGGATACCTTCCGCCGCGCTTTCAAGGAATGGAAAACCAATGCGGAGTTTTTGACGGAACTCTCCATGGTGCTGAACTGGAAGTCGTGGGCGCACTACGAAGCTGGCAATCACGAGCTGGCCACCATCTACAGCAAGTTCTGGGAGGAAGTCCACGAGTACGCCTACACCCACCTGAAGGGCGATGACCTCTCCTACTACTGGAGCATTACGGACTGAGGAGGAAATCACAATGAGCACGCATCAGATTACCGTCACGGATGATGAACTGAGCACCATCTACTGGGGGCTGCACACCTACAAGGACTATCTGGAGCGCGAGCACTTCGTGAAATTCCCGGACGTGCGCAAATACGCTGACAGAATCATCGGCGAGATTGACCGGATCATGGACAACATCATCGCCATCCGCCAGATCGAAGGAGGCAGCGACAATGACGAAGCGTGAGATTATGGAGGCGGCAGTCCGGGCTGAGTACCCGGACGCCGTATTCACGGACTGGATCAACAACAGATGGGGGATTGAGCTTCACTTCCTCCCGAACGGGAAAAGCACCGAGGAATATTCTGTTGTCATCCTTCCCGGCAACAACGACCCCTTCATCATGACCGAATTCTGAAAGGAGAAACACAAATGCAGACCTACCAGATCGAATTCACCGAGGAAGAAATGCTGCTCTTCTACTCCGGACTGCTTTCTCTCAAGCACGACATGGAATGCATGACGCTTGCTCCGGCAGACACGAAAACCCGGCGCTGCGTGATTGAGTACAGGAATGATGTCATCGAACGGATCAACCAGCTGAAGGACAAGTTGAAAGCCAACGGGATTGTGTACTGAAAGGAGAAACGACAATGGAGAACAACGCAAAGATGATCGCCCGGTATCAGGTGTCCATGAACAATGTGGTGGATGTCGCCCAGCTCTGGCGTCACGGCGCGGACGATTACGAGATCGCGCTGGAGAATGGCGATTGCTCCGAGCGCGGAACGTTTGACCAGATTGCGGAAGTCCTCACGCAGTACCGCTTCATCAAGGAACTGGAGGTGCAGTAAAATGCGGAATTTTGAACTCAAACTCCCCTCTCCCGACAATGATACTGACCCCATCCTGCTGACTGTGCCGGAAGCAGGATCCTATGAGCTGGACATGACCACCGTCTACCGCTTCTACGAATGGATGCGCGACCGCTACACCCTGCTGGACATCCGCGACTATGTGGATCGCTGCGAACAGCGCGGAACCCAGACGCCTCCACCGGCATGGATGAAGGAGCACATTCTGGACATTCTCGACGAGTACAATGGCATCCACGACAGCGGCAATCCCATCGAGCCGGACATCCGTGACGCTTCATTGATCGTCTGGATTCGGGAGGCGAACGCATGACCGAGGAGGTGAAGGAAAACATCGACAAGGTCATCGAACTCTGGTCAACGGTCAGTGATGTGGCCGTCCAGATGACAGAGGGCAAGATTCCCTATCTGCCCTTTGAGGATGTCATCAGACTCACGGGAGTCATTGCGGACTATCTCACCGCCCACGGCTACAACCCCACACTCATGAAAGCGAGGATGAAAGAATGAACAACAACAATAGCAACGACATGACGATCTACTTCTTCTCCACCAAGCCGGTTCTTCCGGACGGCATGACGATTCATGACCTGAAGCGGCTTCTTGACTCCGAAAAGCTGGACATCTTCATCGCCCCCACCTCCCTCACCGTCCAGCTGATCCTTGGCTCCCATGCGGACATCCACGAACCGTGGTGCAAGTATGTGGCCGAGCGTGATGATGTGATCATCCTGAAGGTGGACGCCAATCCCTACGCCCGGAAGGACGAAAAGCTGCTCGATTGCCTTGCCCGGAATCAGGATCGCGCCTTCCTGCTCTGGGCATGGGAAAACCAGCGTGACACTTACAAAGGCGCGGTGATGTACGACGAATTCGTAGTCTTGTATAAGGCGGATCAGGAGGAATAAGCCATGGATGAGCGCAAAACCATCCGCACATTGCTCCTCGGCTGGGATCCCATGCTGATTGACAATGCGGAAATTCGGAAAAAGACGCTGGCCGGACTTGAAGCGCTGGAAATCCGGCCTGACTGCTTCGATGCTTGGATCAAGATCATCGCCACGGACAAGGATACCGGCGAAATCGAAGGTGTCGTATGGACAATCCGGAATCCGAGCCGGGAAATCAACGACATTCTCCTCTTTGATAACATCACTGACTACATGACCGGTAGCTACAACTTCCACATGTGTGCCGCAGCCTACTACAGGGCAATTGATTACAGGATCACCGTAGTCAACACGTATGGAACGCCCGTCTTGCAGCTGGAGTATGAAGTCTAAGGGAGGACACAATGATGTTAAATCTGGTATTTGAGGGTAGTGCAAGATCCCCTTAGTAGCAATGCGGAATTTTGCATAATTTCCTGCATATTTTCACACAATATCCCCCAACCACCCAACTCACTCAACCAATGACCGAAAAAGGAGAGATGAACCATGTTCACGATGGACACCCTGACTACCCGCACCAGCCGTCCTGTTCGCCGCACATTCCTGTTCAATCCCGGCAAGCCGATGATGACATCCGGTATCAACAAGGCCATCCAGAGGAATCCTGAGTTTCTGGAATTCCTCCGTCGCTGTATGCGGCGTTTCCTCAATGGCGACTGGGGCGATGTCACGGATCAGGACAACATGAGGAACAACCAGGCTCTGCTGGACGGCAAGGAAGCCATCCTCGGAGCCTACGATATCCCCCGCTGGGCAAGCCGGAAGCCGGGAACCGTCTGGATCTTGCGTGAATGGGACGGCAGCATGACCACGGTAATGTTCCCTTACGAATACTGATGCGTAAAATTGTGGACACATAAAAATTTCACCCCGGATACCCCTTGACAGGGGGTTGTGATGCTGGTATACTCATTCACGAGGTGATAATTATGTGCCCACATAACAACGACCCCACCCTTGACTCCACCGATAACCCAATACTGAACCCAGACACACCGCACTCACCGAACTCCCCGAACTCACCTGAGACAGCCCCGAAGAAACCCAGGCGGAAGAACAAGCCAGGAGGCGGACGCCCCATCAAGGGGACAGCACCACTGGACACCGTCATCAAACTCCGGATTGATCCCTACTTGCTCAAGCGATTCGACCGCTTATGCAAAATCACCGGACAGCACAGGAGCGAGGCGCTCCGATACGCAATGCAACTGTACATCAGATCCGTCGAGAAACGGATGAAAGGAGATTACAATGAGCAATACTGGCAAGATTTTTGAGACCACCAACCGCAAGCTGGAGCAGTTCCTGTACATGCACGAGATCCTCCACATCGGCAGCCGGACGAACGAGGACACCTACACCGTCTGGCAGTATGAGGACACCCCCGAACTCCACGAGATCATCCGGGAGTTCAAGACCGTCCAGGAGAAGCGCCGGCAGCGGCTGGCCAGGGTCATGACCGAGAAGGGAGCCTGACGCAAAAAGTTGTCAATCCACTACGTGAATATATAGATACTATTAATAACACTCCATGTATATATAACACTCATATCAATTACACCTAAGTATAAATAACACACTATGGGTTTATTATATAATTTATAACACCATGTTATAAATATAATAATAAAAAACCAATGGTATGTTATATATACACCAGGGATGCCAGTAATATGTATAGTGTATTATACATAGTATGTTATAACAGTATCTATCTCTTAAGTAATTGACAACTTTTGAAGCCCTACACGTACTCACACGCACTCACACGCACAAAAGACAGGAGGATGCAGACATGAAGACCTACCCAATCGTCGAGATGTATGTCGCTGGCCGGAAGCTGGCAGTCTCTGAGAGCACGAACGCGCTCAACCGTGAGCACATCACCCGGTTCCTGAACGACCTGACCGCCTTTCCCGGTGTGGAAGTTTCCGAAACGGACTACACCGTGACTGGCATCAACGGCATTGTGATCCAGAGCTGGTACAACACCTTCATCCAGACCCACAAGCCCGCGACCGCGAACCTCTATGTGGCGGAGATCAACCCGTTCCTGCGCTGGCTCTATGCGATGGGCATGTTGCAGAACGATGTCAGCCGCATTCTCAAGGCGGTACACATCCCCACGCCGGATGAGCTGCCGGAAGATGAGCGCCCTGCGGATAAGTACCTGACCCATGAGCAGGCGAAGAACCTCCTGACCACGGTGGCCGGACGCAATCGTGTCCGTGACCGGGCAATCATCGCGCTGATCCTTTTCTCCGGTCTGCGGACTTCCGAGCTGTGCTCCGTCCGGGTGAAGGATTACTACCAGATGGCATCCGGCGTCTTCCAGTGCAAGCGCAAGGGCGGCAAGTGGTGCGATGTGGTGGTCGGTGAGGGTGCTCTCCCCTACCTGAAAGCCTATGCGGACACCCGGATTAAGCCGGAGACTAAGGATGACGAGGCGTTCTTCATGACCTCCCACGGTCAGCCCTGTTCCCGCGTCCAGATTTACAAGGCACTGGCCACCAAGCAGGAAGCTCTTGGGCTTGCGACTGGCGGTCACGCTCTCCGGCACACGTTCGTCTCGGAAATCGAGAAAATCGGCGGGAGTGCCTGTGCAAGAGACTGCGCGAACCATCATTCCATGGTCATCACCAACCGTTATGCGCACACGACCACGGAACAGCGGGCGGCGGCGGTTGATTCCTTGAGCTGGGCAGGCTGAATCCCATGAGACAATTGAATATCCTGCGGACTATACACGATAGCACAAAAGTCCGGTTGTAATCTGGTTTCAGACTACAGCCGGTTTTCTTTGCCCAATTTTTCCGGAAGAAGTTTTTGACGGAGGTGAAAAAGCCCGAAAAGATTCGACCTCATAATAGATGCGCGGGCAAAAACCGTCCGCACGACACACTCACTCCAATCTACTCTGACAAACAGGAGGCAATCACATGGCAACACTGAAACGGGCGCAGAGATCACAGGCGAAGATCAAGATCGCAATCGGCGGAACGAGCGGATCCGGCAAGACAGCCTCTTCCCTGCTTCTGGCGTTCGGTCTGGTCAAGGCAGCGCACCCGGAACTGTCTGACGCCCAGGTCTGGGAGAAGATCTGCGTCATCGACACGGAAAACCAGTCCGCATCCCTTTACGCGAACGCGACCATTGCCGGGACGAGGCTCGGCGAATACTTCACCATCGATCTGGAGCCGCCCTTTGAGGTGGACAAGTACATCGACGCGATCCACAGCGCTGAAAAGGCCGGCATCGAAGTCCTCATCATCGACTCGATGAGCCACGCATGGTCTGGTGAGGGCGGCGCTCTGGATAAGCAGTCGAAAATCGCAGCCCGCTCCGGCAATTCCTACACCGCATGGCGCGAACCCAAGGCAGACCAGCAGAGACTGATGGATACGGTGCTTCAGTCCTCATGCCACATCATTTCCTGCATCCGGGCAAAGACGGAATACGCCCAGCAGAAGGATGACCGCGGCAAGACGGTGGTCAAGAAGCTCGGCATGGGGCTGATCACCCAGGGTGAGAGCCAGTATGAGTACACCCTGCTCTTCATGCTCGATTCTGACCATGTTGCCAACGCGGAAAAAGACCGTACCGGCATGTTCGATGGCAAGTATTTCACCATCACGCCGGACACTGGAGCAAAACTGTACGCATGGCTGGCATCCGGCGCTGAACCGAAGCCTGAAGTTCCTGCCACAACTCCTGCTCCGGTCAAGGTCACGGAAGAGACCAGGAGCGCTGATTCCAACTCCGGTGTCGCTGGCATGCCGGTTGAAATGCTCCAGCAGACGGTGACGGAAATGGTCTCCGCCAAGATCGAGGCGAACCCTGACTCCCGTCTGGCCGTCATCAGCATGGTCAAGAGCATTCTGGGCGTCGCGAATCCCATGAAATGCACGGACAAGGACAAGCTGATTGCCGCTTTCCACGAGTTTGAAAACTGAGGAGGATAAAACATGATTCATGCAACAATTCTGGGTCGCCTCTGTGCGGATCCGGAGGACAAGACTTCTGCCAGCGGCGTCCGGTATACGAACGTTCGGATGGCCTGTGAAACGACTCGCCGGAAGGAAGATGGCAAGGGTTATCTCGCCAACTTCATCAACGTCACGGTCTTCGGCAAGCAGGGCGAGGTTGTGATGCAGTACTGCCACAAAGGTGATCAGCTCATTGCAAGCGGTGACCTCGAAATGCGGGAGTACGTCGGGAAGGACGGCAACAATCACACCTCCCTTGAGATGAGCCGTGCCAACGTTACGCTCGTCTGGGGCAAGCGCGAGGATGCGTCCTCTGCTCCCTCTGCCCCTGCTCAGACCTCCACCCCTGCCCGTGTTCGCGCAGAGCCTGTCGCGAATGATGATGACCTCCCGTTCTAACACCTGACATTCAGACAGCCACAACGAAAAATTCCCCTTCGCGTCACAAATTCACGAAACAGAGGGGTACACAAGCTGTCTCCGATAAGGAGACGGCCACATGGGACGCAAGAAATCCGAAGAAACCGCGCTGAAACTGACAGATGAGCAGAAGGATGCCCTCATCGTGATGTATGAGGAGCCGGTAAAGAAGGCAGCCAGAAGGTTTGCGAAAAGCATGGTGAAATGTTCCGCGACGGTCGAGGACTTGGAACAGATTTGCTACATCGCCATCCTGAAAAAGGCGTCTGATTACGCCAGGAAGCAGCCGCACCCTGATCGTGCGGATTTCTCTCTCCTCCCCTCCCTTGCGCTGGACATGAAGCATGCGATGTGTGAGTTGGTGTTGAAGTCGCTCCCGATGGGCGACAGGGTTTCGACCGGAACCTATACCGAGACGCTCCGAAACGCGCCTGTGATCTCATCCATCGACGAACACGACTTCATCAGCCCGAAAATCAAGGATTTTTCCGAAGACGTGTGTGATGTCATGGCTTTCCGGCAGTGGGTTGAGACGCTGTCTCTTCAGGAACAGAAAATCGTCGTGGGAAAGCTGTCCGGGAAGACAAACACCGTGATTGCGCGGTACTTAGGGCTGTCTGACCCGACGATGACGCGGACTCTGCGGAAACTTGCGGCCTCTTATCGTGAATTTATGGATGGAGTCTAAGGAATGGGGGTGGATGAACATGGATCAGAAAGCTGTCATGATTGAATTCGCTGACAAGCATCTGTTCCCGTATAAAATCAGAGAACACGGCGAAAAATCCGAGCTGATTCCTGAGTTTTGCCCCTTCTGTAATGGCGGGGCAAACGGGAAAGACAAAGAGACGTTCGCGCTGTCGCTGGACAAGGGAGTGTATTGCTGCAAGCGTGGCGGATGTGGTAAACACGGGCGGTTTGAAGAGCTTGCCGATTTCTTCGGAGAACAAATCAGTCTTGGAAGAGCGGACAACATCCTCCACCAGCCCAAGAATGCCTATTCTCTCCCTGAGACAGTCAAGAAACCTCCTACCGAAGCGATTTACCGGTACTTCGAGTCGCGCAAGATCAGCCGAGCTACGGTTGATGCCTGTAAGGTGATGTCCGATGAGAAGGGAATGATCGTATTCCCCTTCTACGAAAACGGCGTGGACGTTTTTGAGAAGTTCCGGCGTCCGTGGAAGCCCCGTCCTGACGAAAAAGGCAAAGAGTGGCGATCACCCGGCACAAAACCCATTCTGTGGGGCATGGATGACTGCTCTTTCTCCCATCCGCTGATCATTACAGAGGGCGAGATTGATGCGATGTCCCTCCGGGAGGCCGGAATCACAAATGTGGCGTCTGTTCCTTCCGGCTGTGAGGATATGGCATGGATTGAACTCTGCTGGGACTGGCTGGAGAAGTTCAAAACCATCATCCTGTTCGGCGACAATGATGAACCTGGCCGGAAAATGGTCAGGGAGGTTGCAAAGCGCCTGGATGAATCGAGGTGTATGCTTGTCGAGGATTATCCGTCACGTCCTGACGGTACGCCATGCAAGGATGCCAACGAAATCCTGTACTTTCACGGGGAGTTTGAACTGATCTCCATGGTTGAGAACGCCGCTTCATTCCCGGTCAGAGGTTTGATTGACCTCTCCACCGTCACACCGATTGACCCGACTACAGTTCACCGAATCAAGACAATGATTCCGGCACTGGATTCTGCGATAGGCGGTCTGGTCGAGGGTGGCGTCACAATCTTTACCGGCAAGGCAGGGAACGGTAAGTCAACCCTGACAGGACAGCTTCTCCTCTCCGCGATTGACCAAGGCATTCCATGCGCTGCGTACAGCGGAGAGTTGACGAAGGAAAAGTTTCAGGAGTGGATCAACCTACAGGCGGCTGGTTCTGAATACATCGGACTGAAGTATGACAAGATTCGTGGCTGCCAAGTCCCGACTGTCCCTTACGAAGTCCAGAAACGGATTATGAGCTGGTACGCCGGAAAGTTGTTCCTCTTCGACAACAACGAACTCTTTGAAACGAACCAAGCCCACGCCATCCTCGATGTCTTCACAATGGCCATGCGGAAATTTGGCTGCAAGCTGTTCCTTGTAGACAACATGATGACATCTCTGGCCGACATCGAGGAAGAGACAAGAGCACAGGCTCGGTTCATCAACGCTCTGAAGAAGTTTGCTACCCGTTATGGGGTTCACGTGATCGCCGTTGCACATCCGAGGAAGACAAAAGCCGGTGAGACGCTCCGGAATGATGATCTGTCCGGCTCAAGCTCCATCGGTAACATGGCTGATACGGTGATTGTCGTAGAGCGGCCTAATCTCCGCATCACAAAGAACCGTGACGGCGGCAAACAAATCCTGATTGAATGTGTGTACTGTCCTGATTCCAGACGCATCTACCAGATGGATGCCGGGGATCAATGCCAGTTCGGCTGGGACAGAACCGACCTTCCTCTCGCGAATCCGAGAGCAGACTCTTTGCCAGAATATGGCATTCAAATCGCACCAAGAGAACCTTTCTAAACTGAATAAGAAAAAGGAGCATAACCATGAATGAACTGAACGCAATCGTGTCCGTCACAGAGAAGTTTAACTACGAAGGTTCCGAGATCAGGTCTGTCCTGATTGATGATGAACCTTGGTTTGTGGGGAAGGATGTCGCGACTGTGCTTGGATACAGTAATGCGAGCAAGGCGGTCATCACTCACGTTGACGAGGAAGACAAGCGTTTCGAGATGATGCCGGTATCAGATTCCCAAAACGGGAATGTGGTCAAGACGGCGATCATCAGCGAATCCGGCGTCTACTCTCTGATTCTTCACAGCAAACTTCCAACCGCGAAAAAGTTCAAGCGCTGGGTGACAAGCGAGGTTCTCCCCACTATCCGCCGTCATGGTCTCTACGCTACTCCCGAAGCGGCGTATGAATTCATGCAGCGGCCTGAGACCCTGATCGCAATGCTTCAGGAGATTCAGCGTGGCCGGGAAGAGAAGGAGAAGCTCCAGTCCCGGCTTGCGGTAGTCGAGCCGAAAGCCCGGTATTACGATTATGTTCTTCAGGGCGTTGACCTCGTCACGACCACATCGATTGCCCGTGACTACGGTATGTCTGCCCAGGAGTTCAACAAACTGCTGGCCGAGAACAAGATTCAGTTCAGGCAGGGAAAGCTCTGGCATGTATACGCTAACCTTGCGGATAAAGGGTACACGAAGATTTCGACCTGTCCGTACTTCGATAACTACGGGCGTCCCCGCAACAACATGCTGACAAAGTGGACGCAAAAGGGTCGGCTCTTTATCTACGATACACTCAAAGCAAAAGGGATTCTTCCGCTGATGGAAAGAGAATCCATGATTTCTGCCAATAATCAGTAAAAGAAAAAGGAGTATCAATATGAGTTTCCTCGATGGTTTTCGCTACCTTACGGATGGCGACTTGAGTTATGTCTATGACGATTGCCCTTCTCACGCGATCGTCTCCCCTTCCGTCAAATACACGATCACGACCGATGATCTTGACAGTATTCGGGCGCTTAGTTCTCCGCCGAAGTACGAGGTTGACAGGATCTATGTTTCCGAGGACGGCGATACAACCGCTGTTCGCTGGAAGGATGGTACGGTCACCGTGGTCAAGCGGAATCCGAATGATAAGCCGTCTCTGTACATGGCGTTCTGCGCGGCTCTTGCCAAGAAGATGTATGGTAGCTCTTCCCGTGTGGCCGATATGATTGAAACTCACACCGAAGACTACTTCCGCAAGAAAGCCCAGAAGGAAAAGGAAGCACGGCGTCTCGCCCAGGAGCAGAAGGAGAAGCGGGATCATGAGCGCAAACTGAAGTCCGTCCAGAAGCAGCGTGAGATTCTTCTTGAAGCGCTGAATCTCCTCTCCGAAAAAGAAAACTGACAGGATGAAAAATCGCGAGAATAAATGACCTCTGTATAAGTGCGGGGGTCATTTATTCTCCGCTTTCACCTGAAGAGATTGGAGGGAGCAGCCATTCGACCATTGGAAACGAATGAGAAGATTCACAAAGGAGACCCGGCGTTCTTCTTCGATGAGAATGAGAACCTCCTCTGCGGTATCGTAGTCCAATCGAAGTTTTCCGGGCGAGACAAAAGGCGTCTGATTACACTGGACGTGGATGGCAAGATATGGCAAGTCCATCGATCCCAAATCTTCCTGAACGTGATGGAAGCCTATGACTGGATCGAAAAGAAGAAGGCCATGCGAATGGAATAGGATGGAGTAGGATGGAGTAGTAATGAGTGACGAACACTATAGTTTCTCTTCATTGTCCGCATTCACGCAATGCCCTCTGATGTACAAGTTTGGGCATATCGACAGGCTCCCAGGCCAGGACAATGCTTTCGGTAACTACGGAACCTTCTGCCATAAACTGCTCGAGGAATACGCTAACGGAGAGATTCCTGCGTGGGCATTGGCTGAAGCGTATGAGGAAGGATACGACAGCGCGATGTCAAGCGCGACCTTCCCTCCCTATCCGAAAGGTATGGGTGAGAAGTATTACCAGGCAGGGCTTCGTTACTTCAGTGACTTTACCGGGTTTGGTGATGAGTACGAAATCCTCGCCGTAGAGAAAGAATTCTCCTTATACATCAGGGACATTAAGATTGTTGGTTTTATCGACCTGATCCTCCGGCACAAAGAAACCGGGGAGATTACGGTTGTTGACCACAAATCCAAGTCCCGCGCCTCCATGAAAAAGATCACGACGTACCTCCGGCAGCTCTATATATACGCGGCCTACATATACCGCGAATATCATGTTTACCCGCGCTGGTTGAAATTCAATATGTTCCGGGAAGGGTTCTGGATCGAGGAAGAATTCTCAAAGGAAACTTATGATGAAACGATGGATTGGGTGCAGGAAGTCGTAGCCGCTATCCGATCCGAAGTGGACTGGGAGCCGCACGTGAATCATTACTTCTGCCGGTGGGTATGTTCGTATCTGATGGATTGCCCTTGCAGGGACGAGGTTCTACTGGAGTGATGAGAATGATAAAAGCGATAGGAGGGATGCGATGAAAGAAATCATTTGGGAAGGCAGGATCGTGACAAACGTGACCTGCCAGAATGACCGGCCTGTTGCGGAGGTGTTTGATGATTTCCATAACCTCTCCCGCGACATCGAGAGAACAATACGCGATACACTTGGTCTCCGTTGCGTAGTGACAACGAGTTCTCTCAGTATCAAAAACAAGGAGGCTCCTGACGATGGCAAGAACTCAGGCGGCTAAGACATCCTATGATGACCCGCCGCAGACACTTGCGCGTCATCCGTTTTACGGGCTGAAACTTGACAAGGAACAGGTCGCGCTGCGCGATGCGATCTGGGATGACAAGATTGAGTTTGTTGCGGTTGACGCCAAGGCGGGATCCGGCAAGACTCTCATTTCTGTGGCTACTTCTGTTCTGATGTACAGATACCACCGGATTGATTCGATCTGCTATGTGGTGAATGCGGTTGGTGATATGCAGGGTTTTCTTCCCGGAACGATCAGTGAGAAGTCCAGTGTCTACCTTGAACCTCTTTATCAGGCACTGATCTCCTGCAATGAATTTCCGGAGAAAGTGATCCGAAACGAGTCGATGACAGATAAGACCGGTGAAGGTTTTATCACAGCCATCACCTCGACATATCTGCGGGGAAGCAATATCGGCGGCTCCGGCAAGAGCGTTCTCATCATTGATGAAGCTCAAAACTTCACAGAGTTTGAATTGAGGAAGGTAATCACAAGAGCCTGTGAAGGAACAAAAGTCATCCTGATTGGCCATCAGTTGCAGTGTGATCTCCGGAACCCTCGCCAGTCTGGTTTCGCATCCTGCATGAGACACTTCAAATCAAAAGCGGATCCAAGGTTTGCGTTCTGTGAACTGTACACGTGCCATCGCTCACTGATTGCACAGGTAGCCGACGAGCCATGGGATGAAGATGAATTCGGCAAAGGAGGCGAGTAACATCAACCCAAAGGAAGCGATTAAATCACTCAGCGAAAAGGTGAAGCTCAAAGGAATCCAGCGCCAGCGCGATATGGGCGCGTATTCCGCCCTTCTCCGTCTTTCGACCGTGATACAGATCTGGCAAAACCGAATGGATTCTTTCGGCTGGGTTCCGGATGCAGTCTGCGCCAATGAACTTCTCTCGTTGCTGGATATGATTTACATCCTTGAATGCTTGCACGTTATCACGTCTGATGAAGCAAGCGAATGGGAGAATCTCTGTCTCCTTTCCGGCAGAATCAAAGACAATACTATGGAGGATACAACAGACATTGAAAACGAATGAACTGGAGTTTGATATTGAAACCGTATTGAGGAACGCTCTGCAAGAAATCATCGACACATCCGGCCAGGCTCTCCCTGATCCTACGCTGTGGAATCATTGGTATGACGCGAGCCGTCGCAGGATCTGGATTCCGGAGGTTGTGAATGCCACGATCATCGAGTACGTGAAGATGATTACCCACTGGAACGAGGAAGACAAGGGCATCCCCATTGAAGAACGCAAGCCGATCTGGGTGTACGTCTTCTGTTACGGCGGCGAACTTGAATACATGTGGGCGCTGATTGACGCGATTGAAATGTCAGATACCCCTGTGTATACGGTGAACGTTGGCCTTGCGGGTTCTGCTGGGTCGTTGATCTTCATGGCCGGTAAGAAACGGTTCATGACGAAGAACGCCAAGGTTGTTGTCCATGAAGGTAGCGCCCAGCTCCAGGGTGACGCGATTAAGGTTCTGGATGCTGCGACATCCTACAAGGAAGATCTCACCCAGATGAAGTCATTCATTCTGGCTCATACGCGGATCGACCCTCGCCAGCTGAACAAGAAGAGAGCCAACGACTGGACACTGGATGCAAAGTATTGTCTGGAGAATGGCGTGTGTGATGCCATCGTAGACAAGTACAGTGAAATCATCTGACGGAGGTGAACGTGTAACCATGATCAACTGGCATGAGTACAAGAAGGAACATCCTCCGAAGAACGGTGATTATCTTATAATCACTTTTCTCGATGATGACGGGGAGGCGCGATACGGCAACATCTCTGTGATGCGCTTCTATAAGCGCAACACTCTGATCCCCTACATTTCCCCTGAACACTATTTCCCGAACGGAACAGAGAATGAGTCCGTTGAGAACATGACCCGGATCCTGTCTTGCCCGGACTACTGGACGGCGGCTGAAGGCTGGTATGAAGAAGAATGCCGATGCGACGAACAGCGCCTTCATTATCCTCTCCGGGATACGGAACATCTGTTCTGGGCTTATCTCCCTCATCTGCCTGCCGGTTACGTGGGTAATCAGAATGACTATCTCACAGCCTGGTTCATCAGTCTTCCGGAGGCAAAGTAATGGGTATGGATAAAGCGCAGACAATTCAGGAAGGACTTGAGCTTCAGAAAGAATACTGTGAGAAGTATGAATATCCTATGTTCTGTCCTTCGACCGGATATTGCTTCTGTTGTGGAGCGGCGATGTTCAGCCCGTACAACTACTCCCTGAATGACGCCGGTCATGTGCTGATCACAGGCTGCCGAGTCTGTGGTAAATCGTTTGTGGACTAAACAATAACAGGAAAGGCAACGGTGAAACGAGATGTCCGGACTTGAGTTTGAGAATTACCACTGCCATTCCTATGATTCCAATACACTGGCTCTCCCCGACAGCCCGGTGAGTTATACAGAATATGCCCGTGTATACCAAGATCGCGGGATGCATTGCCTGTTCTCAACCGAGCATGGCAATCGCGGCAATATCTTTGAGATTCACCGGATCACAGAGAGTCTTGGTAAAGATTACCATATGACCCCCATTGCGGCAGTGGAAGCATATTTTGTTCCGGACAGGACAGTGAAGGACAGGACAAACGCCCATCTGGTTCTTGTTGCCAGAAACCAGGAGGGATTCTATCAGCTGAACTCCATATTGTCAGAGAGTTATGAGACGGGAATGTACGGTCGGAATCGGATTGACTTTGATCTGCTTTCCCGTCTCGACCCCTCTCTGTTTATATGCACTACAGCTTGTGTTGCTGGGCCAGTGAGAAGATTCGGTTCTGAATCGGAGGATATATGCAAGCGGCTTGCTTCTATATTCGGGCGAAATTTCTATCTTGAAGTTCAGTCCCATCTGGCTCCTTCTCAGGTAGAACATAACCGTGCTGTCCTCAATCTTTACCGGAAGTATGGATGGCCTTTGATTTACGCCACCGATTCCCATTACATTCTCCGGTCGGATAAGTACAAGCGGGACGAACTCATCGCGTCCAGCGGGATCCACTATGATGACGAGGATGGGTTTGAACTCTTCCTTCCGACAGCGGACGAAGCCTACGAAATGCTCAAAAGCCAGGGTGTTCTTTCCGAAGCACAGATCAGGGAAGCGTTTGAAAACACGCTGATGTTCCGTGACTTTGAGGGAGTCCACTTTGACCATACAAAGAAGATCCCGAACATCTATCCATCCATGACCCAGGAGGAAAGGGATGCGATGTACAGGCGGCTGGTCTTGCAGAGATACGATGAACTCTATGGCGATAGCGACCCCTCCGTGAAAGCCAGAGAGCTTGCCGATATTGAAGAAACTGAACTCCGCCCTGTGATCGACACCCACACCACCGATTACTTTCTGGATGTCAAAGAGATCGTTGATCGTGGTCAGAAGAAGGGAGGAATCCTGACCCATAGCGGCAGAGGTAGTGGTGTGTCCTTTGCCAGTAACCATCTGCTCGGATTTACTTCAATCAACCGGTTGCGCTGTCCTGTCCAGTTGTGGCCAGAACGCTTCATTTCACGGGAACGCATGGAGGCCGGTACAATCCCAGACCTTGACCTGAACATCTCCAATCTGGAAGCCTTTGAGGAAGCCGGAAAGGAAGTCTGCGGAGAGTATGGTTTCCTGCCGATGATTACGCCTGGTAAGATTCGGCTGAAAACCGCATTCAAAATGCTGTGCCGTGTAGAGAACATTGACCCACAGATAGCGAACAGTGTCTCCCGGCAGATCGAAGAATACGAGAAAGCACTCAAGTATGCCGAGGATGATGACCGCGACGAGATCCGTGTCGAGGATTATGTCGGGAAGGAATACTGGGATATCCTCTCCCGGTGCGATGACTACATGGGAATCAGTGTGAGCATGTCTCCGCATGCATGTGGTCATGTCATGGTTGACGGTGATATCAGGCGGCTGTTCGGTACAATCCGGCTGAAAGCACAAAGCGGGAAAGAACCTCTGACGGCTGCCTATATCAGCGGCGACATGGCTGATCTCTATGGCTGGGTAAAGCTCGACTTGCTGAGAGTCGATTGCGTGACGTTAATCAATGAGTGTTATCGACGCGCTGGCGTTGACATCCCCTCTGTCAGTCAGCTGATCGAGATGACGAAGAATGACCCGGCTGTGTGGTCATTGTATGCGAGTGGTCGTACCCTGGGCTTGAACCAGATCGAAAAGGAAAACACAACCCGCAGGGCTTCCATGTACCGTCCAAGGAATATCGTTGAGCTTTCGTGCTTTATTGCCGCTATCCGACCGGGCTTCAAGTCTATGCTGGATACATATATAAGGCGCGAAAAATTCTCCTACGGAATTCCACGGCTCGATTCCCTCCTGCAATCGAATGGCATCGACGGATCCTATCTTATCTTTCAGGAACAGATCATGCGCATCGTTCACGAAGGCGGCATTTCCCCTGCTGATGGCTATGTCCTGATCAAGGCTATCTCCAAGAAAAAAGAAAGTGTGATCGAACGTTTCCATGGTCAATTCGCCGAAGGTTTTTCCAAAGTCCTGATTGAACAGGACGGAAGCACACCTGAAGCCGCAAAGGAAACAGTTGACAAAATCTGGCAAATCATCCGTGACAGCGCACAGTACATGTTCAACGCAAGCCATGCGTTCTCAGTGGCCTGTGATTCACTGTATGAAGCCTATATCAAAGCTCACTATCCAATCCATTTCTACACGGCACTTCTGAGTGTTTACGCCCAGAAGAAGAAAAAGGACAAGATCACGTTGGCTCGGATTGAGATGGCACAGGTCGGTATCACCTTGGAGCCAAGCAAGTTCGGTCAGGATAACCGTGGCTTCTCTTGTCAGCCGGATCAGAACACAATCTCCGACAGCCTGATGTCATGCAAGTTTATGTCCCCTGCTGTTGCAGAAGACTTGTATGACATGAGAACAGAATTCTTCCCCTACTTTATCGATGTTCTCGCGTACATCGAGGAGCACGGGATCTGTGATTCAAAGCAGATGAAGGCTTTGATCAAGATGAACTACTTCTCCGCATATGGCGGTAATCTGAAGCTCCTGAACCTGTATGATGAATTTGCCAATGGGAAGCATAGATACAAAAAATCTCATACAACAAAAACAAAAGAAGAACGGCTTGAAAAGTTGTATGAGCTTGAAGAAGTGCTTCCGGATGAAAAACTCACACTTGGCGATCAGCTCGCGTTTGAAGCCAGATACTTCAGCGCTCCGTTCACGGTAGACAAGGCGGCTCGTGATATCTATGTCGTGATGGATGCCAAGGAATCACGTAGCGTCCGTGTCCGCCTGTACTGTGTATCCAACGGTCATACGGGCTTCATGCGTGTATCAAAGAATCTTTTTGTTGAGACCGGGATGGAAGTCGGCGATGTGATCTATACGCTCTGGGAGAAACGCCCAGCGTATGCATTCACCAACGGGAAGGTGACAAGGATTCCGAACGCGACTGAGATCTGGATGAATGCGCCCCACATTGTTCAGAAACATGAATGACATAAATGAAGGGAGTTGGTTACAATCAGCCAGGATACAAATTGCGGCTATGTCGTTGAGGTCACAAATCTCCGCGACCACAAAAACGCAGACAGGCTTCTCGTCACGACTTTCTATGCCTGTGATGTGATTGTCGATAAGACTGTAAAAGTCGGCGACATCGGCCTGTTCTTCCCGTCCGACGTCCAGCTGAATGAACGCTTCTGCCTGGTGAATAACCTTGTCCGGCGGAAGGATGAAAACGGAAATGAAGTAGGCGGCTATCTCGACCCGAAGAAACGCAATGTGAAGCCCATTATGCTCCGTGGTGAAAAGAGTGAAGGGCTGTACCTCCCGATCTCCTGCCTGAGTGAATTCACGGATATTACCAAGCTGAAACCGGGCGACACAATCTCCGTGGTAAACGGAGAACACATCTGCCAGAAGTATATCCCGGCTACGAATCCCAATGCTGCTGGCGGGAATAAATCCAACACCTCACAGCCGCGCCGGATGAAGATCGCCGAAATGTGTCCTACCTTCCGGGAGCATGTTGATACTGAACAGCTGGTCTTCCACGCTGACGCCTTCCATGCCGGTGATTTCGTGGAGGTTACGCTGAAGATGCATGGAACCTCGCAGCGCACAGGATACCTTCCGGTTGTGAAAACGAAGAAGCAAACCCTGCTGGAAAAGCTCCTCCACCGTCCTGCCAAGACCTACAGCGAGTATGACTACGTGACAGGTACGCGGCGTGTTGTAATTCAGGCCGGCGAAGAGGGTGTACATAAGGGCGGCTTTTATGAGTCCGATGACTGGAGGATGGCGGTCTCTGACAGATTCCGTGGCCAGCTCATGAAGGGCGAAACGGTCTATTATGAAATCGTCGGCTTCCAGGGTCATGGCGGCGCTCCGATCATGGGTGAGGTTGCGAACTCAAAGGTAAAGAACAAGGAATTCTCTCGGATGTATGGTGACACCACAGTATTCTCCTATGGCTGTGATCCCTCCGGCGAACTCGATTGGAAGGATCCTGACAAGGCTCCGTGCTGTGAGTGCTATATCTATCGGATGACGATGACAAATGAAGATGGCCGCGTGATTGAATATCCGCCTGATTATGTTCGCTACCGGGCAAGTCAGATGGGCATGAAATCCGTGATGGTGCTCGATCAGTTGATCCTCACTGAAGAGGATGCCAACCTCGACAGTCTCGTTGCAAGAATCACACCATATATCGAGGGTGCTGATCCTATCGGTAAGTCTCATACAAGGGAGGGAGTGGTTCTTCGTATCGTGAACCGTCCGTCCTTTACGGCTTACAAACACAAGTCTATGTATTTCAAGATTCTGGAAGGAATCATGAAGGATGAGTCTACTGCCCCTGATATGGAAGAAGCACAGGAAGTTCAGGAAGGAGGTGACGAAGCATGATTACAGTCTATTTTGCCAGCGCAGGGTTTGGTCATATCATTTGCGCCAACAAAGTGATGGCCTGTCTTATGCCGGGTGGTAAGATGG
>Ga0326512_10001389_pt1 | contig 18836 bp, 20 predicted proteins | sample 1_2617_0518_D_FD_203652 | JGI IMG/M metagenome (GOLD analysis project Ga0326512, IMG submission 203652) | Bovine rumen microbial communities from UC Davis, California, United States - 1_2617_0518 | ecosystem: Host-associated > Mammals > Digestive system > Stomach > Rumen | place: USA... | reverse complement strand
AAGGGATGATTCATTCAAAAATACAATTCGATGAATTATTATCACGAGCATTTCAAGATGCTGATGAAGTCTACGATTTAATTAGGGAAGGTAAAGATATATTAACGATTTATTTTCCTCAAGAATTTAAAGAATATAGTAAGTGGATAGTATATAAATTTGATATGATAACTGGTTACATTATTAAAGTAAATTCAACGGATAAATTTCTTTATGATGAACAATTTCGTGGACGTTATGCAGATACATTCATTGATGTAATATCAATAAGAAATGGAAAAGAAGATAAACATATTAAATTACAAATTGTATCAGTTGCTAATGAAGGTATTGTATATGATGGTCATCCGGAATTGACATTACGGTGTTTCTTCAGTGGTATTATATCATTCTTCATGAAGCTATCAAAACCTATGACTGTACAAGATTATGAAGAATGGAAAAATGATGATGCATATAAGGGATATTATTTCTATCATCAAGAAGAAGGAATGACTGAAGAACAGATTGAATTCTTGATTGTATTTGCCGATGAATCAATGCGTACACAATTGATATATGATATTGCAACAAGATTGAATGAAAAATATGTTTCCAAGACACCATTGAGAATAATTCATAATAAATTTAAACCAATTATCGAAGGTGAATTAAAAGGTGAATATGCCGATTATGAGATTATTGTATCTTCTTTTAATAAAGAAATATTGAAAGAAGAATTGGATAAATTCAGAGAAGATAACAATGAACAAGCTGTTACATTTGTTGAAGAATGTTTAAAAAGAATTAAAGAGTAATATAATGGAGCCCCATATGGGGCTCCATTACCCTGGCACGTATTATTAAACCTTTTAGGAAGGAGGAATCTGTATTATGGATGAAAATATGGACTTTATGAATGATGAAGAAATTTTTTCTAAAGTTGATACATTAATGAATCGACTGAAGAAAAATCAGGAGTTACAAGAATTATCCGAACGGAATGGTCTTGATGTAAAGAATACTGTTAGACTAACTGATGATGCTCTTAATAACGTCGCTGTTTCAGTTGTATCATTGATGTTGGCACAACGATCAGGAGATCCCAGATATAAAAAGTTAACATTAACAGGATTGCAAAAACGTTCACTGAAAGCAGATATCATTAACAGTTATAAGAATCAGGCAAATCAAATAATAAAACAGTATAAATCATCCGTTGAATAATGGAGTAAACCCGATGTAATAATAATATTATTGGCACAACTTTGTAATTTACGTTGGTAAAGAATTAATATGATGGGGCTCTTATTAATTTTTTAAATATGTAAAAATCCAAATATGAAAGGAATTAACCAATCATGAAATTTTCAGATATCATGTTAGATCTCGATACTGGTGATGCTTCTATCGATGATGCATATATTCAGGAATCAATCGGTCAGGTAAAAGTAGCTTCAGCTATATTTAAAGCAGCTAAACTTATATCAGAAGCTGATTATGAAACAATTGGTTCTATGAAACGAGTAATACAAGAAGCAGGACTTCCTACTGACGAGGAAGGTGCTAAGAAGACCTGTAATAAAGCAATTGAAAAAGAACTCAACGGAGCATACAAAACTCTCATGAGTATTAACAAGAAAATCAGTGGTCAGACCAAAAAGGTTATAGGTGTAATCACGGGTGTATCAAACCATTATGGCATTACATCTTCTGGTGAATCTATTTCTCCTAAGGATTTCAAAGATATTGTATCTGCTATCAAGAAAGATAAGGATACAGAACTCAGTAAACAGGGTAAGGAATTCGTAAAGGGTTCTGTTGCAATTCAATTTGCAAAGAAGTATGTAAATAGCATGGTAGCTTTCTATCATGCTTTTGGAACAGACCTTTCTGGTATTTTTGATGACCCGGTTATTAAAAGTAAGATTTCACTTCCCAAGAAATATAATGGTGAATGTAAGAATCTAAGTAGTATGTTGATGGCTTTTGAAGAAGGTACTAAGAATATCGGCTCTGATACAGATATTACTGATGATGACAGAACATCAGATATTTCTGCTTCTGACATTGGTGATCTTCTTATTTCCGTATATTCAATTCATGTTACAGCAAAATACATTGCTGAAAATGCTGGAGCAAGACTTGATGTTGAATATGTAAATTCTGTTATTTCTGAGAAAGCTTCTGATTCAGATTGTGAAAAGGCTGATAAGTCTATTCCAGAAGCTGTTGATGCAATGAAGGCTCTTACAGATTCATCTATCAAGACTCTCGGTGATGATGCTTCTATTGTGGGTAATCTCTTTAAGTAATAACAATGTTGCTTGCATATAGAAACGATCAATTTACAATACCACATACATCAACATGTGTAATACATACAACAGGAACGATTAATGATGGTGATATAATCACCATCACATCACCTGTTTTCGCATCAACCGATTTCTATTCAAGGAGTATCATGATGAGTGAAACTCTTGAAGTTAAAATAAAACTTCCCAACGGATCTATTACTAATAATGAAAAAGATGGTTCTTTTTTAGGCACATTGGTATGTGATGACAACGATGTATTCAATATGTATGTAAAAATATAAAAACAAAGGAGATGCTAATACGATGACATCTGACCAAAAAACACTAGTTCCCTCATTGTTAAATTATATCAATTCAGATCTATTTACATTGGAAAACATCTCTTCTTCTATAACATTGGAATTACCCACTGATGATATAGGTTCGCTTCAAAAGTGGGATGTCGTAATCGAATATCTTCCTCTAAAGTTCTTTCGACTAATTGAATCGTATCCAAATATGTATAATGTAGAGGAATTTGATAAACGATATCGATTTAATCCCAAGATGTGTGCTTATGAACGATATGGATCAACTAATATGTGGAGACCTTTAATGATTCTCAATAGATGTCCCAGTATTACTAAATTCGATTATACCTATATTCGTTATTATGACATCAATAAGTTTTCCAATATTTTATCTGTTCTTATTTCGAGGATACAAACATGAATAACTATGATGATATTCATTTTAATAAAAGCAATATAAATGATTTCAATGAGGGTATAACAAATACGGACATAAAGAATGATAACAAAAATTATCAATTCAATAGTTTGTCCCCTAAATATAATGAGCATGGTTACTCCTTATCATTAGCATGTCAAAGTGGTACTGATATGGTTCATACTGTTGGTAATGTAACTGCAATTGCATTACAATTCATCATTGATCAATTTCCAAGTAATACATTTGCTACTGCATTACCCTCTACACAAATTGCTCATAAACAATTAAGACATACACCAAAACAAATCAGAACACAACCATATCCATTGTGTATAGTGAATCCGAGGGTATCTTTATCTGGATTAGATAATAGATTAGCTGCAGGATCATTTGCAACGACACTCTGGTCAACCACGTCAAACCGTTTTCGGAATCGCTCTGAAATGCCGTTATTATTTTTCGACAAACAGAAGAAAATAGAATGGCGAGGAAAAATCAATAGAGTTGTTGTGTACTTTGATTTTGTTCTTTCATTCCAAAGTATGACTGAACAACTTCGCTGGGCTTCTTATTTAATCAATAGAATACCAACTGATGGTGGATTCTTTGATATTGATACAGCCATGGAATTAGCATTACCTGATGGATTTTTGGAAGAGACTGCTAGATATGCAGGTCTTCCTATTAAAGATAAAAATGGTGATGTGTCTAAATTTGTTGATTATTTAAATATGAATAGCGTATTTCCTGTTTCATATAGATTCTCATCTGGTAGACATACTGATGCATTTTACATGTATTATATGTCATCCATTTTATGTAATATAGGAGAACTTAACTATTCAACTGCGACTAAATCAAATAACTTGGTTGAAGCAGATTATCCGATAACATTTACAATGAGATGTGAATTCAATACAATCGGTATGTTTGATTTATCTGTACCTAATCCAGGTCCTTTTGTAATACTTAATCCACAAGAATCAAGTGTTGTAATTCCAATATTCTCGGACGTTTGGAATGAAAAAGATTTTCCACTTTTATATGGATGGAAGATCCATGCAAGACCTATTGTAAAATTGGATTGGGATGAAAGAGAAGTAAATATCAAGAGTATGTTTGGTACAACTTTAAACGAATTGATCGATTATCATCTTGAACATCATCTTGATGTAGAGTTGTTCATATCGGTGAAACTGCGAGAAAACAAAGATTTAATAGATGATGGATACTATGTAGACTGGGAACGTCGTACGTTAGTATTTACCAATGTCAATTATGTCCATACTTATAGAATCATCATCGCTGTAAATCAACTGTATATCCAAAACATGTTGACTGAAATGTATGGAAAACAATAATCTGAAAAGGAGATAAAGTTATGCGTAATTACGATTCTTTTAATGAAATGGATCTCGATTTCGATTTCGAGAATGATACTGTAACTCAGGAAAGTTATGATGCTTCATCGTCAGGTTATAAAGATCTTTTCGATGAAAAGTTCACTTCATTCAATCCTGAAGCAATTATCAGTGGTGGAAATAATAAACTCAAAAGCGGAATGTTCTCAATGGAAGTTGAAGAAAGTGATCTTGCTTGGAGTTATAAGAAGAATGATACTCCTCTCGAGCCCAAGAGACCTGGTAGATTCTTTGATTAATTAAACCCACTCTCTAACTAACGACACCTGACAGTGTCGAAAATGTTACACCATATAAAGTATACTCGGGGCGATCGCCCCGAGTATATTTAATTCTTTTGAAAGGACGAAATTAATATGGGTTATCAAATATTAAATGATATCGATGATGCTATTGATAATGCTGAATTAAGTGTAGAAATAGCAGTCTTCGAAAGTTATAGTAAACTCTTCAGCATGTTATCTTATAATGATTATCATGAAGAGATAATACAAGAATCAGCATTATATTATATGGAGGCTGATGACAATGGTGAAGGTAAAAAGAGTTTTGTTGAACGTGTTAAAAATTTAATTAAACATATTGGTGAATCGATGAAAAGAGTTATGACCAAATTGATTAACATGATACAAAAACAATTAAACAAGATTACTAGAAGTCAATATATGGAAATGGTCAATTGGTTGATGATACTTGATGTACTCATGAATACAAAAACAAATAAAATTGTCAAAGAGGGTTATGAATGTATCGAGGTAGAATTCATGGGTATCTATCAAGAAATGAATGATCCTAATTTTGATGATGAAAGCACCTTCTTCCAAGAAGTGGATGCACGAACCAATCCAGCTAATCCAGAAGATATGCCTAAAAATGTTCGTAAACAATATTTGAAACAAAATAAGGGTCTTATAAAGGATATTAAAAAAGAATATAAAGAAAAGATCCGTCATAATCTATTGAGTAAGAAAGAAATAAAAGATATTGTACTTAAATTAGCAGGAACATATTCACCTGCAGATATGTCTCTCATAACTGATGCTGTACATCAATATGCAAACTCGTCAGAGTTATCAGCTTTTTCAAGAGAAGTACAAGCTAATCATGATATCGTCGACATTCTTATCAAAGAAAAAATAGAAGATCATAAAACGGAAATAACTATACGTAATCAAGCTGAACATGGGATAGACGATACAATTGAACGTTTCTCTCAATGGGGTAAATTTGCAGATAAACTTGGGAAAAAAATTGATGCTGCCACTAACACTAAACATTTTTCCGATAAAACCGATACATCATATGCGATAATGTCACCAGGAATAAAAGGAAAAGCAACTGTATTTGCAGATCTTGCTGGTTTGATTTGGCATACTGCTTTGAATACTGGTATAGCCGTTATAAATGCAAGACATATGAATGAAAGATTTACAATAATTTCTGAAGATTTTCAGAAAATTGGTCAAGCCCTCATTGAAGGTACTGTAGAAGCTCGTAATGAACTTGACAGAACTACTAATAAAACTGTTAAGTCAGTTGATTTTTTGTTAACAGTATTTGAAAAAGGACGTGATTTGATTGTTGGGTTTAGCAAAAATTATTTTGATACACGTAATGACATTAGAAATATAAGAGACATTAATGTTATTAAATCCAAAATAAAAGACGTTATGAAAAACGGCCCTATGTCAGTTGGTAAATTTTTATTCGATTGTCTATTAGCTGGTGCCATTGTTGGAGTTCCTACGGCAATTACTACTGGTGATGTACATGCAGGTATTGTTAGTGGTACCGTTGGAGCATTGGACAAGGCTAGAAAAACTATTACGTTAAAAGGAGCTGGTGAAATAGCTAAATCATCAGGTATTGATGCTGGAAAGGGATATGTTGCAAGCAAAATAGTTACAGACCCATACAATATCCAAAAATCAGATAGACAGTTGGGAATTGAGAAACTCCGATCTAGATATGGAGATATGGGAGAGAAGACATGATGAAATTTTTTCAAGAAGCCAAACTCAATACGAAAAAACGTAATGAGTTAAAAGATTCAGACTTTGGTATTCCCGAATTAAGAAAGTATCCATTAAATGATGAAACACATGTAGAAGCTGCTGTAAGAATGTTTCCACATGCTCCATTGAAATACCGTAAATCATTGGCTAATAGGATATTGTCTAAAGCAATAGAATATGGAATGGATACTTCTGGATGGGATTCAATAAAGAAATATGCTAAAAATAATTAAGAAAGGTTGTGACATAATGTATCCAAGTAGATTCAGAATGTTTATGGAAGCGGAAGAATCGTCATCTGATAACGTGGAAGATATTGATGAATTTGACGATATTGAAGATACTGATAATGAATCATCTAATGATGATACTGAAAATACCGAAGACATTGAAAATATCTCTGATGATGATAATGATTCCGATAATGACGATAATAATGACGATAATAATGATGATGACATTGAGAATGTTGATGAAGACGACGATACATGTTTAGATGAAGATGATTTTAATACAGATGATATTCAAACATTTGGACGTGATAATGGTCCTGAACAAAATGAATATGATCCAAAAGAAGTTGAATCATTGAATAAACTTATTTCAAGTGAAGCTCAAGCTATTAATGAATACTTTGATGCTGCCAAGGATACAAATGATGAAACTTTACGTCGTTTGTACTCAGATATTGGTCGTGAAGAAAGTTTCCATATGGAACAATTGTTATATGCCAAATCCACAATAACAGGTGAAACATATATGCCCAGAGATCCTAATGTAAAATCGGAATATGATGAATTGGTTGCAATGGGAATGGATAAAGAAACCGCAGCATATACTGCCATTGACAAACAGTCATTGTCTCAATCATCAAATGGTAACGTTTCTGATGAAACAATGATGGAAGAAATGGCTATAATTGAGATGGCTTGTGTGTATAATCAAATGATGGTCGTAATGTGTGAACATTATGATCCTAAAGATAAAAATGAAACATCTGTATTTGTTGAAGAATTCATTTATCAAGAAGCCGTGGAAAATGCGGCTTCTAAAGAAAATAAAGATATTACTAAAATTCAATCACCTATTAAATTCTTATATAAATCTATGATAGGTGCGATAAATGTTATAAAAAGATTATCTCATGTAATTTCTGATAAAATTGGACAAACCAAATTAAGACAACATGCAAAATGGCAATGGATAAAAAAACATGGTATTGGTGATTTATTTGCATCAGGAATCAGCATGTATTTCTATGATGATAATAAAAACTTCATTGATACAAATGAACCATGTAGATATGTTGATCTATTATATCGCATTTCTAAATTGGTAGCTCAACAATGTGGTTTCAAATTGTCTAATCAAGCACAACATAAAACAATTAAAGACCCAATCCAATTCAGTAACATTGATGACGGTTTACATAAACTCAGTTCAGCGACATTTATCAAAACTAAGATTGTTATAAATAAAAATAACAAAGAAGCTATTGCACGTGAATTCTTTGGTTATTCTGACCAGAAAGTTGATGTTGCTACTGTCAACAGAGACAGCGGAAATATCGTCAATAACAGTGATAATGTATATAACAGAATGAGTGTTATATCGGATATCACTGAAGTATATCTACGTGTATCTACTGATATATTGAAAGCTCTTGAACAATGTGAAGGTGATACTAGTAGTATATATCACAATAACAGGACTCTTTGGAATAAGTCTGTTGATACAATGAAAAAGGTTGTTTCTTATTATAATAAATTCTTATCTGCGTTTGCTCATGATATGAATGTCATGTTGAGACTTGATAAAGATCTTATAAATAGAACCAGAGAACGTGATGATATTGAACAACATGGTGGACAATACGAGGGTGAAGATATTCGTGCTACTGGAAATATGATGCGACCAACAAATGAACCAAAGTTCACTCAACGTGAAAATCCGATTATCAATAAAACAAAGAATCTATTTAATAGAAAGAAATAAAAACATATCTTGACATACATATTATTATGCTGAAATAAAATAAGAAAGGTATGTGATATTGTATGATCATGTATGTTAACCAACTTGATTCAGCAGTAACTCCTGCTGATAACACTCCTGCAGGAATCTATGTGGGAGTAACCGACTTCGCTCAAATTCTGGATTGTATTGCTTCAGGTGAGATTCCAACAGGTACAGGACAACCGTTGCCTGTTAACTGGAATCCAGATCCTAATAATTTACCTTGGTACACTGGTAATGGAACACAACCAATGGCATACAACCCGAATCCTTGGGCAGAAATAAACACATAATATGATAAAACAAGGGTCCCATTGGGACCCTTGTTTACAATCATTATTATTATTCAGGAGGAATTTATTATGTATATTTACTACAATGGAGTCGATGGAAAATCGTATGAGGAAACAATCAATGGTGTTAAACACAAAATGCGTTTATCCGTAAAATACACCTTTGATCATGTTCACCCTGGTAAGATGTATAATGGTACAAATCATATGTTTAATATCTCATATGAGATATCTGACATAACAGACATGACATCAACAACAGGTGAAGTGAAAGTGTTACTCAATGTATCGGAAGCTCAACTGTTGTATGATGATCCTGTAAAATTCTATGAGGATTATATCTCAGGAGATAAAAAGATATCAAAAAGAGCATACGATTAAAATATGAAAGGAAAATTAATATGGCTATCACAAAAAAAGATATCGACAGATACATTGATGCTTATTCAAGAGGAGAAAGCTTGATAACAGATGAAGCATATGATATTTTGTTGGAAGAATATTTGGATGAACATGGAGAATCCAATAGACCGTTCTTAAGACAACAACAGAGTTCGTCTGTAAATGATGTTGTAGGGACTCTTCCAAAATGTTACGGTGTCATTAAACCTATGCGTGAAGGACAAAAGACTTATGCTTCATGGATAACAACCAAAGGTATATCCAATGATGATAAGATAATCATTCAACCAAAATTCGATGGTGTTAGTATTGCACTTGATACCAATAAACATAGATACTTCACCAGAGGAGATTATGACAATGGTGAATCTGTTGATGTAACAGAGTTGTTTTCAAATCACAGAGTTCCTTATATGCATAATTTGAATGATGCTGTTAAATATGAAGCTATCATGTCACATGAAATATTTAAAGAGTTTAATCTTGATAAGGTGTATAAACGTCCTCGTGATGCAGTAGCAGGAATAATATCTCGTAGAGATATCGAAATGGCTAAATGTATATCCTTAATTCCTTTGAGGGAGTATGCGGAAGGACATCAATATATCTCATCAACATTGAATAAAATCAGTGTTGTTTCAACAGCCAGAGAATTTGACACAATTCAACAATTCATTGATGATGTATTATCATTAGGAGCTATTGTTGAAGTAAATGACCAGCATTTCTCAATTGATGGTGTTGTTGTATCTGTATTGGATACTAATTCCGATGATGCAACTATTCCTGAAAAAGAGGTTGCAATCAAGATATTAAGTAACATCAAAGAAACACATATCAAGAACATTGCATATGAATTAGGAATGACTGGTTTAATAACTCCAGTAGGAATACTTGAACCTGTCGAATTTGATAACGTGACAGTTACTAATGTTGGATTAAGTAACCTCAACAGAGTTGTCGAATTGGGTTTACGTTATGATGATACTGTAAGGATAGTGTATAACATCGTACCATATTTACTCGATTCGTATCATGATGGCAATTATCCGATACCAATAATATCGAAGTGTCCAATATGTAATCATGATCTTGATATGAGAACTCTTAAACAAGTTAGATGTATCAATCCTGATTGTCCGGGTATGAAAATTGGTACAATCACAAGATATGTCACAAACATGAAGATGTTTGGTATATCTGAAAAGACTATCGGTAAATTATATGAAGCAGGTGTTGTGAATACTATACTTGATTTGTATAAGATTACTGAAGAGGATATCATGAGAGTTGAAGGATTCAAAGAGAAATCTGCAAAGAATATTATCAAATCAATAAAACAAGCATCAGTAGATGTTCCTGTTGCACGTTGGTTAGGTGCTTTACCATTTAAGGATATAAATTCAAAAACATGGGATATTTATCTAAATTCTATATGCAACGGAAATGAGATTGTTAAATATAATTTGATAAAGACATATTTCGATGAAAACGTAACTGATCTTGATCAGACTGATTTGGGTAAATTATACATCCCAGGAATTGGTAATGCTACTAAACGAGCAATGTGTGAAGGATGGAAACGTAACTTTGATGAAATGAAAGAACTCATCAAATATATCTCATTCAAAATAACAACCGTCAGTAGTGGCACAAAAGGGCGAGTTACTTTAACAGGAACTCGAGATAAACAACTAATAGAATATCTCATTGAAAAAGGATATGATGTTGGTGATTTCTCAATGTCGACAAACTATCTGATTGTGCCTGATAAAGACTTTATGTCGAGTAAAGTTGCAAAAGCACATAAGAAGGGTATTCCTATATATACAATCGAGGAAGCATATGAGAAAATTAAATAAATTCTCATAAGAAGAGGAAGGTAGATAGCAATGTACGCATTTATTTCAGATATCCATTTGGGGACTAAGCTCCCCAAAATGGATTATCTTAAATCATTGAATGAAATACTTGGAATAATTAAAAACAACAAAGAAGAATGTCATGCAATTTTTATTTGTGGTGATTTATTTGATCACAGACTCAGTATAGAAGAATCTAAGTTTGCTTCTATATTTTTATTGAATCTTGTATGTAATAATTGTGGTAGAGGCAATGTTAAACATGTTCCTGTAAAATTTATACATGGTACATTCTCACATGATTATGACCAATACGATATCTATTTATCCATATTGAATAAGATAGATAATGTTAATATTTTTTATACAAAAGACATATGTTCATCAACATTAACCAATGAAGCTAAAGTATTATATCTTCCTCAATTATATGGAGATATTGATTATACAAAAGCTTTATCCGATAAATATGATATAATAGTAGGTCATGGAGTTATTAGTTCACAAACCAAGAATCCATGTCCTGCATCAACATACGATACAATACTTCCTACGGAAAAATTAGGAGAAATATCAAAGATATGTGTATTCGGTCATTATCATGATTATACTGATTTTGGTAACAATGTATACTATTCAGGAAGTATGTTACGTTGGAAATATGGTGAAGATGTTGATAAAGTATTCTTTATATGTAATGATAATTTCGAAGTTGAAACCATTAAAAATCCATTCGCAAAAGAATATAAAACAATCAATATCAATGATCCTGAAACATTACGAGAGAATATATCTAATGATATTGAAACGCCCCATAGATTCATAATAAATGCAAATAAATCCGATTTAACAACTTATCATGCTATAATGAACATGACAAAAAAGAATACAAATATAACGTACAAGATTCATACAACAAAAGAAGATGAAGATATAAAGGACGAAAAAAATCAACTTACTAATGACATTTCTTCAAATGTAATAGAGCCGATACCTGCGTTGGTTTCTTATATTAATGACAAATATAATATAGACGTAACAGATGAGATCAAGGATTACGAAACCAAGATCAACCGCGATAAAGATTTAAAGGAGAATTAATTATGGAAAACAAAGATGAAATGTTTATGGCGAAGAAAGTTTTCAATCCCGACTTTTTCCACATCGGGTCGGCTTATCAAATCATAACACCGACGTATGTATTCAATGCAATATTGTATAATTTGGATTTATTGCATTTGTATTTCGTGACAGCTGATAGAAATGGTGATGTTAAATATGAATCATATTCACTTGAAGAATTTGATCAATATGGTCCAAAGTCTTCATTGATCATAATAAAGAAACTTGATGTTATCACAAAAGATGAAACAAAAGATGAATAATAAATATAAAGGAGATATATACTATGAAAAAGATACCAACATTATTCACGCGTGAGTTTAAAAAACACAAGGTCGTAAATATAACACCGGAAGTGACACCAGGGTTAGAGTGGGTTCTCGAAGGTGAAGGAATTGCAACTGTTAAAGCAGATGGTTCTTGTTGTGCTATATTCAACGATGAATTGTACAAGAGGTATGATGCTAAGGGTAAATCTATTCCTGACGGAGCTATTAAATGTCAGGAAGAACCAGATCCTGTTACAGGACATTTTCCATGTTTTGTAAAATGTGACAGAGATAATCCTTCAGATAAATGGTTTCTGGGAAGCTTATGATGAAATCTGTATATTTGTTCCACTTATTTATCGTGACAATAGCACGTATGAGGCAGTAGGTCCTCACTTCCAAGGCAATCCGTATAACCTTAAATCAGATATCTTATTATTACATGGATTATATAAAATAGACGATTGTCCAAGAACTTTTGAGGGCATTCGTGACTATTTAGAGAATCATGCAATCGAAGGTATCGTGTTCTGGAAAGATGGTGAACCTCGATGCAAAATAAAACGTTCTGACTTCGGTTTTAAATGGCCATGTGAGAATGCTAAATACAATGTTCTGAATATTAATTAAAGGAGAAATGCAATTATGAATAACGAGATAAAAGGATTTAATGATATAAAAGTGGGAGATATCATATATACCAAAAAGGACTATAATCCGTGGAGAGTTCTTGATAAAATCTCATGGGGTTATCCAGAGATTATTTTGGAAAACATGCATTATAAGAAAACTGAGATGTTCCCATTCAGCGAACTGACATCAGACTTCTTGTTGGATATACCGACCGATGAATTTAAAATCGGTCAAATTCTTTATTTTGAAGGAGAATATGATAATGAGTGGGTTATAACTAATAAAACACCCATCATATCAAGTGATCATGAGTACGATGGATACTCATATCAAATTTCACCATGGGAAATACCTGTGCGACCTGGTGGTCTAATATCTGAATGGTGGTCGTCTGATAAAATTAAAGAATTTTTCTCAACAAAACCAACCAGATTTAGGGATTCTGCGGAAACGGTATATCCAAATAATAACAAGAAAGAGGATGATAATATGCCTTATGGCATAAAAGAAAAACATGTGTTTGATGTTGACAAGTTTGACATAGGAATGGCGTACTGCATTTCTGATGGATCTAAGAAAGAAACTGTTGATGGGTTACTGTATCAAAAATCAGAAGAACTGTTGACATTCATTATTATTGCAAATACAGTGAATTCAATTCAAACTTTCAAGTGTGTCAAAATATCTGAATACCTCGAACCAGATCCCAAAAAGAGAGTGACTGTTGAAAGATTATATAGAAAAAGCTTCTTTAAACTTGTATCGGAGGATTGAATAATGGCAACTAAGAAACAGAGTTTACTTGAACAAGAATTAGCTGATGCTGATCTGATGACCATACTGTCAGGTGGTGGTACATCTCAAGTATTCAAAAAGAATACGCTTGTTGATTACTGTTACCCAACAGGAATAGTTGTAATTGATTACTCGTTGGGATACGAAGTTAATGTAAAGGATGAAACAGGAAGTATCATCAAAGTGAGAACATGTATAGGTCTCCAAGCAGGATCTTTCAATGTAATAACCGGACCAACACAATCATTCAAAACAACATTAGGCATTCAGATGTGTGCTAATATTGGATATGCGAATAATGGTAATATTGTCCATATTGATGCAGAAAACAGATTGTCATTACAACGTGTAAAAACGTTGACGAAGTTACCTGATTCATGGTTTGAAGGAGAATATCCACGTTATGCGATCAAATCAGGTGCTATAGGTTATGACACATTGCAGAACTATGTCACTGAGATATATGAAAACAAAATGAGGAATTATAATATTCTTGTTAGGGATACTAATGAAGTTGATGACAGAAATCAACCTATTAAACTCATGCCACCAACAGTCATATTCCTCGATTCTCTGTCAGATGTAATATCCAAGGAATATGATATAAGAGATAAAAAGGAATGGGATAAACAAAGGGAGATGCGTTCTAATACAGATGGTATGCAGAACGCTAAAACACTTAAAGGTGTTATTAATGATATTCTTCCAATGCTTAAAGAAGCTAACATCATATTCATCACAATAGCACATGAAAATGCAAATGTATCAATGAATGCATTTGCTGGACCAAAGAAACAATTTCAGTATGGTAATCATGATACTAAGATTTCAGGTGGTAAAGCTGTTGAGTATAACACTTCTGCATTAATGACATTTACAGGAGAAATCAAAGATGATTCTCGTTACCATATTGCATCAGATGGTTTTGAAGGAAACACTGTGTTGTTTGAACCAACGAAGGTTACTACTAATGAATCAGGTAATAATAAACTTGGTTTGGGATTCAGAATAGTCATTGACAAACGTAAGAATGGTTGTGACAACATAAGAACACTTGTATTATTCCTGAATCAAAGAGGTAGATTAAAAGGGAACAAAGCAGGTTTCAAAGTAATAGATAAAAAAGGAAATGAATTGACAGAACGTTTTACTTGGAAAAAAATATATGAAGACTTTAAGGAAGATCCGGTAACATACAAAACTTTCATGTTAACTGCTAAGGAAGAACTGATGGAGTTAATAGCAAAAGCTCCTGATGTTGCTGGACAAATAGACCCATTCAATGTGGATAACATAATAAACTCTCTGTAAGAACAAAAAGAAAGATAATATATAAAAAAAAATACACGGGGCATGTGCCCCGTGTAATATATATTTTTTTTATTAATAATAATTTTGTTTAATGTTTAACAATTCATACAGTAAATCAGTTGCCTGATTCTGTACAAATTGCGACATCCCGGGTTTTTCTGTTTTCCCCTCAATGTATTTTGTGTTTAATCTCGATAATGTTTTGAGATTATTTTTTATGTCATTCAGGTTTACAATGTTACCATTCATTCCACAAACATTAATGTTCCTGCGGCATTCGTGATAGTACGGTATACTGTTTACATCCGTATAGTCTCTATGAATGTGACCATGCACATTGTAAATGCCATGGAATTCACAGCAATTGGATATGTCGATAGATGTATGTGAGAAATATATATTCTCATACAATATGCCAAAACATACATTGTTAAATCCTTCTGCTAAATATACAGAATCACCAAATGTGTCATTGTTTCCTCTGATGAATATTTTGGTTTTTCCTTTAATGGTTTTACAAACCTTATGAAGAATTCTTGTATCTGTAATTTCAGAATCAAGTAAATCGCCGAGGAATATAAAGACATCATCATCACTGACTTTGTCATTTATTTCTTTAATGATTGCGTCGAATTTAGGGCTTATGTAAACAAGACCAGTTTCTTTGTCATATTTGCAAGCATGGAAATCTGTTCCAATCCATACATTATGTCCTGATTCTGTTGCCTCATTGATTGCGTTTACAATTACAAAATTTTCCTTTTTCATTTTAATTTCTCCTTTTAAATACATTTATATATCAGGAAGCAAGGGTTGATTATCACTGGGTTTATGGTTGTCATCTTTATGTAACAATGCTTATCTACATTGCCTACAGTCAGATTAACAATCCTATTTTCAGCAGTAGTAGGTAGAATCTCTTGGGAGTATTCCCCAAATGGTCTACAAACTGTCATCTTAACATTGTCGGGATTTTGTGTAGAATTGTCAATCCCTTCAACAATGAACGATGAATTATTCAACTATATCACCACCTCTCTGAATTTAGAATATTGCTTCCTGATATATCAATATAATAATATATATTTCAAATATATAAATAACAGCATAAAATTACCATGTAGCATACAAAAAAAAAAGAAGTATTAGGCGGGGATGTTCCCCGCCTAACATTCATGATATTATTTCTTACGTTTTTTCTTTTTCTTATATGGATTTACCAGGTCTCCTGTGATTTTTATGCCAATTGTTTCTTCTGAATAACCGTTAGACGGCCATAAATGGGTATCAAATTCTGTTTCACATTTGAGTCTATTGATACGGTTTTCAATCGCATGATTCATCACATCATGCTTATCTAACAATTTCGTCAGACGTTCCTTGAATTCATCAACCTTTGGATTTTGTTGAATTGGTTTTGTCATCTCATCTACAAAAGCATGTGAAGCTTTCAGCAATACTTTAACAGTGAAAGGTACACTAGAAACGAATATTATTCCTTTGAAACCTTTCTTCATCGGTGCATCGACAATATCAATACTACCACTAGGTGTTGTACTTAATAATTGACCAGCAAAAGCCGTACAAGCATTTTCAAATGCACGAAAGGACCAATTGATGTTATTGTCTTTTTCAGGGATGTAAATATTAACCTCACATTTACCGTCATTACATACAAGAACGCCGATTACACATCTCTTGTATTTGTATACGCCTAAAAGACATTTTCCTTTTTCGTTTGACATAATAAATTCCTCCATTAAAAAAGATATTTATTTAATCCGGGGCTAATAGCCCCGGATGTTTAATTAATCAATCATTTTGATATTATGATTCTTTACCACTATGTGATGTTCACATATCTGGTCAAATGAACCATGATGTGAGATTGTAATGAGTGTATCATTACATTCTCTGTCAATAGCATGTATTGCTATTTCTTCCTTTTCTGCATTAAGATTTGCAGTTATTTCGTCCAACAAATAAATGTAATTTTCTTCATGATGTAATCTCATGAAGATTACTGTTCTTACAAGGTTGAGTCTGTTCTTCAAACCTGATGAAAGACGAGCACCACGTTCGCCTAACATTGTTTCAAAGCCATTTTCCTGTTCTGTAAACCAATCATACATATCAACAGCTTTCATGACTTCAATGATTTCTTCATCGGTAACTCTATCATCACCGAGAGTGATATTATTTTTTAAGGTATCATTTAAAACAGAATCATCTGCAGGAACATAATAAGTTTTTAGAGGTTTAACCTCTCCTTTCGTTGGATGAATCGCACCGATTATAAGGTTTGCTAACGATGATTTACCTTCACCCGATGCACCTGTAACATGGTATCTTTTACCCTTTTCAAGTACAACGTTTTCAACATTGAATATTACAGGTTCTTTATGTTCAGTAGATTCATATTCAAACTGAACATTCTTCAGCTCAAGTGTATCTATTGTATCAGGCTCTTTGATATCTGAACCATCTAACTTCTTGAAATTTTCATATTGAACATCTCGTTCAATTTTTATCTCAATAATGTCACAAATGTTGATTCTAAAATTATCAAGTGTGTAATCACATAGAACCATTAATGCAATAAGTTCAAGATTATCTCTATTAAGAATAATATTAAGTATGAGTGGAGCCCAGATAATCAAGTCAGCAAGTCTGAAATACCAGACCTGTTTTCTGTTGATAAAGTATGGTGTGACGTCATTTTGTGCATTTATCAATCTTTGACGAGCAAACTGAATACCATGCATATATTTCAACGCTTTAATATTCATAAAGTTGTCAACTGTGATAGATTGTAGTTTATTCTTTTTCGCTTTCACATCAGATGTGAAATGAAAATATTTATTGGCGAATAATGACATTATTATATTAATCAGAACCGCTGCCAGTGATATTATTGCAGATAGAGGTCTGATTTGCCATTCTTTCCAAATCAATGTAAAGAACGGAATTATACAAGGAATACATCCTATTGTGCTACAATAAATAGAAGATTCCTTATCTGCTATCTCGTAGGTGATATTAAATATCTCACCTGAAGCAATCTGAGTTAAATCAGACAACTTACTATTTGAAACCCTATCGAATAATTTCACGAATGAATCATTCATCTTAAGATTTCTCATAGTTTTGGTTGATTCTCTGTATAAGCCGTTATTTACTGCATAGCATACAAAAAGTACAATCATTTTGATGATAAGTTCATCTGTAACACCCTGTGTTACCTGTGAATATATGATGTTTATTTCGGATGAGATAATGCCTGCAATGATCGTGAATACAACGGTCATAGCAACAATTGTCGGGAAGCTGAATGTCTCAGCCATTGTCGGGATGCGGAATGATTTTTTGTTTTCTTTCATTTTGAAAACTCCTTTGAATTAAATAGATTTTGAATAACAGAAAAAGATAATTGATAATAAGATATGCCTCCTTTAATGAATATTTCTTTCCATGTTAATCAATATAATAATATATATTTGAAACTTATAAAAACAAGAAATGGGGGCTTTAAGCCCCCATATATTCATTATTCAACATCGGGAAATGGATCTGGAATGATGGAATACTCCATCATTACTTTTTCAAACAAGTTACCACAGCATACAAAATATCCCTCATTGAAATGCTCCGGGGATTCCTTTATTGTTCTGGCATATGATGGTTGT
>Ga0326512_10001388_pt1 | contig 18846 bp, 21 predicted proteins | sample 1_2617_0518_D_FD_203652 | JGI IMG/M metagenome (GOLD analysis project Ga0326512, IMG submission 203652) | Bovine rumen microbial communities from UC Davis, California, United States - 1_2617_0518 | ecosystem: Host-associated > Mammals > Digestive system > Stomach > Rumen | place: USA... | reverse complement strand
TGGTACGGCGAGCCCCGGTTTTTCTGGCTCCAAAACAAAAATTTTTTGCGCACTTCCTTCCTCTTTTTCTTTCAGTAGGTCGAGAAAGTGCATACAATTCGCTTCTATATAAAGTTTTCGAAAATCGGACAGTAAATTTTACGGGTAATTCAGTTCAAAAAGGGGAAATGACAGCCAGTGCATCAAGCTGTCAAAAAGGGGAAAATATGGATGTTACACAAAAGTTTCTTTCTGAATGTCTGGGAATTACTCCAAGGCAGATAAGAAACCTGAAGCAGGAGGGACTTTTCAGCCTGCCTGAAGGGGTAAAGAGGTACAATCTCGCAAAGTGCATACAGGAATATATCCGGTACAAGGTCGCTGACGAGACCGGAAGACGCAGAAGGATAGACAAAGAGACAATATCTGCAGAGCATGAAGAGGTAAAAAAGCAGATTTCACAGCTTAAGCTCCGAAAACTCAGACGAGAGCTGCATGAGGCGGTGGATGTAGAGCTTTATCTGACAGATATGCTCATGAACTTTCGGAAACGTCTCGAAGGACTGCCTCAGAAGGCGGCTATGCAGATCACAGGGGCAAAGGATGTCACTGAGGTCATGGCTGTACTGAAGAAAAATGTAGAAGATGCTCTGAATGAGCTTGCAAAATATGATCCGGATAAAATTGACGGCCAGAGCATAGGGACCTTTGATGAGGACATGGAACTTCTGGAAGAAGATGAGGATGAGGAGGAATTTGAATGAGTCAAAAGAGCCGTTCGAAGAGAAAGACAGCGCGGCTCTTTCAGAGAGTCGTCCAAAGATGCCTCAATGTCCAGGAGATTCAGACCGTTTCACAGTGGGCTGAAGATAACAGAGTCCTGGATGACAGCAATAATATAGCCGGCAGATGGTCGAATGATATTACACCTTATCTTGTGGAGATCATGGATACGTTTAATGATCCTTATATCCGGCATGTGGTCATGTGTAAAGGGTCACAGCTCGGAGGTACGGAGGCTATTCAGAACATACTTCTGTATATTATAGACAGATCGCCCGCACCGGCGATGTTTGTATATCCAACCGATGACCTGGCAAAGGACATCAGCAACGATCGTCTCAAGCCTTCCATCAGACTGGTGCCAAGGGTAAGCAGACTCTTCATGGAAAGAGAGTCGAAGGAGCAGGAACTGAGATTCAGGAACATGAAACTGTACCTGAAGAGTGCGGGATCTCCTTCAAAGCTGGCGTCTACACCTATAAAGTATCTTTTTTATGATGAGACGGATAAGATGGCAGGCGCTTCAAAGAAGGAAGCGTCGCCTTATGATCTGGCACTTGAGAGAACAAAATCTTTCCGGCCACAGCATAAGATCTATGAGGTATCAACGCCTACTCTTAAGACAAATTATATCTGGAAACATCTGGAAGACGCGGATGAGATAAAACATTATTTTGTAAAATGTCCGCATTGCGGCGAAGAGATAGAGCTTAAGTTCAAGCAGATAATCTTTGACAGTGATGATGAAGGAAAGATGTCGCCGCAGGATCGCGCCGCTACTGCAAGATATGTATGCCAGGAATGCGGATGCGTAATAACAGATGGTGAAAAGCCGAGAATGCTGCGCGAAGGGCAGTGGAAGACGGTCTCAAAGAACTGCGTGGGCAGGGCGAAGACGATAGGATACTGGATTTCGTCGCTTTATTCAGTATTTTTGAAGTGGTCAGACATTGCAGAGGAGTACCTGAAGGATAAAAATGATCCGGAGCGGCTGCAGAATTTTGTCAACTCGTGGCTTGCAGAGCCTTGGGAGGATACACAGCTGAAGACTTCCGAGGACACTGTCATGGAAAGACAGACGGATCTTCCGGAGCTTGTAGTTCCGGAGTGGGCGAAGATGCTCACAGGCGGAGTCGATGTCCAGGAGACTTCACTGTATTACACGATAAGGGCATGGGGAGATTTCACGACTTCCCAGAATATAGTTCATGGGCAGGTTTTATCATTTGCTGAGATTGAGCAGGTGATGAACCTGGAATATACGAAAGAGTCAGGGCAGAGGATGATTGTCAACCTCTGCCTTATTGATTCCGGTTATTTGCCGGATGATACATATGATTTCTGCCTTAATAATTCAGACTGGGCGATGGCTGTCAAAGGCGCATCGAACCCGATGAATGACCGTTATAAGATTTCAAAGATTAACAAGGAAAATTCAAGGGCTTACGGAATGCCTCTTGTCATCGTGGACGGCGGGCAGTTAAAGGACTCCATTGCTGCAAGGATGAAAAGGCCAAACGGCACCGGAAGCTGGATGGTATATAACGGGTGTGATGTAAATTATGCCCAGCAGGTCACGGCAGAGCAAAAAGTCAGTGTGAAACAAGGCGAAAAGGTTGTAAAAAAGTGGATATCAAAAACATCGCATGCAGATAACCACTATCTTGATTGCGAAGTGTATGCGATGGCTGCAGCAGAGATACGCGGTGTGAGATCACTTCATCTTGAGGAAGCTGCCGCACAGCAGCCAAAGGAAAGACCGGAGGAGAAAGCTGCAGATAACTGGTTCCCGTCAGACCTTAGTAACTGGTTAGGGGGATAAATGGCAGAGAATGAATTAGGCTATACGCCACAGGAACAACTTAACACTGTAAACGAAGCCATACATGCAATCCTTGTGACAGGGCAGAGCTACAAGATCGGCAGCCGTTCCCTTACGAGGGCAGACCTGGCACTCCTGAGAACCATGAAAAAGGAGCTTGAGTCGGAGCTTGCCACCGAGAATGAAACAAGTCTTTTTGGAGATACGTATGTAGGCGTTTTTGATGGGAGGTAACAATGAACTGGCTCGACAATGTGATAGGCTGGTTTTCTCCTGAATCAGCATACAGGCGACAGGCGTTCAGAAATGCGCTTGAGATTACAAGAAAATATGACGCGGGTACTTACACCAAGACCAATCAGAACTGGCGAGTGTTTAACGAGGCGGCAGAGGCTGAAGACTCATGGAATAGAGATATTGTCAGAGCCAGGGCGCGAGATCTTGAAAAGAACTCCGATGTGATGAACTCCATCATAGGAGCATACAAGAGAAATGTCTTTGGAGCCGGGTATCATCTGAGGGCGAGTACAGAGAATACTGAACTCAACTCACAGATCCAGAAGCTCTGGGAGAAGTGGCAGAAGAAAAGGAACTGTGATGTCACAGGAACACAGACCCTTTCGCAGATGCTCCGGATGATGGTTGAGCGCAAAAAGGTGGATGGCGGTGCGATACTCCTGAAGAGATACACCTCTGAAGGATTCCTGCCATTCCAGCTGCAGGCACTTGAGGTGGATGAGCTTGACGCGGTATCGACAGGCACCCATGCGGAAGGTAATAAGGTCGTCGGCGGCATAGAATACAATTCATACAACAAACCGATAGGTTACTATTTCAGACGGTATTCGACAGACGGATATACAACAGAGGACTCCGAGTATATCCCGGCGGATAGCGTCATTTTTATGTACTCAAAAAGACGTCCTTCACAGGTTAGGGAGATGTCAGACATAGCTCCGACAATCACAAGGGTGAGGGATATAAATGAGTTTATCCAATCAGTATCCGTAAAGGAGCGCATACTTGCCTGCTTTTCAGTATTTGTGAAGAGGGCTCTGCCACCTTCAACCGGTCGGGCAATGCTTGCAAATGGCGGAGACGGTGAAAGATACCAGGGTAAGATGCTGACACCCGGAATGATACAGTATCTCAACCCAGGAGATGAAGTTCAAACGGTAACGCCTAATGGACAGGCTACAGATGCAACGCAGTTCGTTAAGCAGCAGATGAGAATGGCCGGAAGTGGGCAGGGTCTGAGCTATGAAGTCACTTCAAGAGATATGGCAGAGTCAAATTACTCATCGGCAAGGCAGGGCATCATCGAGGATGAGATGACATACCAGGAAGATATCGAAATGCTCATTGATGTGCTTGACGAGATATATTCTACCTTTCTGATCAGCTGTGTACTTTCGGGAAAAGTCGATATACCGGACTTCTGGGAAAATAAGGACACATATCTTTCACACAGGTGGGTGAAAGCTCCAAAGAAGTGGATAGACCCGGCGAAGGAAGCGAACGCGAACAAGGTGGCTTTGAGTACTGGTGAAAAAACCTTTGCGGATATTGCAGCTGAAAGGGGCAAGGACTGGAAGGAAGAGATTGATGAACTTGCTGAGATTAAGGCATACGCCGAGAGTAAAGGCGTAGTCATTGGAGGTATTCAGAATGAAACAGAAAGACAATGAACACCTCACACGCTCTTTTTTCATGGGGCTGAGAGCAGTGGATGAGGAAAAACGTACTGCAGAAGTATCTTTTTCGTCGGAAGAGCCTTATCAGAGATGGGATGGACTTGAAATCCTTGACCACTCTGACGGATGTGTAGACATGTCGAGGCTGAAGAATATAGGGTGTGTCCTTTTTAATCATGACCGGAATAAGGTCATAGGACAGATCATCAGCGCAGACATCAAGGATAAGAGAGGCATTGCGACAATCAGATTTGACGACGATGAAGAGTCTGATGTCATTTTCCAGAAAGTAAAGAGCGGCACCCTGAAAGGTCTTTCGGTTGGATATATCACTACGACAGTCGAGAGAGTTCCTGCAAATAAGAAATCTGCAGATGGTCGCTTTACAGGACCTTGCTACATTGCAAAAAGATGGATGCCTTATGAAATATCCATCGTGTCAGTTCCGGCCGACGCAACAGTAGGAGTCGGAAGGTCTGACGAAACAGAAAAAGGAAGATCGCTCGGTTATTTCAGCCGGCAGCTTCAATACAACAAAAATATTTCAGGAGGAAAGTGGTAATGAAAAGATCAGAATTACTGATGAAACAGCAGGCAATTCTTGATGCTGCGAAAGCAGAGTCAAGAGACCTTACTCCAGAAGAGCAGGCTGAATTTGACGAGATTCAGAGACAGCTTGACGCTTTGGACAAACCTGACGACTCTCAGAGAAGCGTTCCTGAAGAGCCTGAAGACACTGCAGCAATTGCTAAGAGAGCTGTAGAAGCAGAGAGAAAAAGAACTGCTGAGATCACAGAGCTTTGCAGGAGCTTTGGAATGGATCCTGCTGCTTATGTTAATGGCGGTTCAACAGTAGAAGAGGCGAGAGCAGCCGTTCTCGATGAGCTCAAAAAGAAGAATGCACCTATAGGCGCAAAGGTTACAACAGACGAAGGCGATAAGTTCCGCGCCATGGCATCTGATGGCCTTGTACTCAGGGGCGGAGTCACACTCTCAAAACCGGCTGAAGGTGCGGAAAAGGCAAGGAACTACTCTTTGAGAGACCTTGGACAGGAGTGTCTCATCAGAGAAGGAATGGATGCAGGCAAGGTTCGCACAATGTCATCTGATGAGATCTTCAACGAACTCACACGTCAGGCATTCAATCCTACAGCTGCTTTCCCTGCAATTCTTGATTCAGCTGTGAAGAAGTCTATTGTTGAGATGTACAACAGTGCCGGAACAACTTTCCAGCTCTGGACTCAGAAAGGCTCAAAGAGCGACTTCAAAGAAGACAAAGAACATGATTATGTTATGAACTCCATCGGAGATCTTGAGGAAGTACCTGAGAATGGAGAGCTTAAGAATGCAGTGCCAAAGACAAAGCTCCTCCCTACATCAAGGCTCAAGACCTACGGCCAGCAGTTTACCATGACGCGTCAGGCATTTATCAATGACGACATTGAAATAGTTACAAAAATTCCTGGTCTCTATGCAGTAAAGGCTAAGAAGACCATTGACAAGCTCGTATATAAGAAGATCATGGACAATGGAGTCATCTTTGACGGCGTGACACTTTTCCATGCAAAGCACAAGAACGTCGGTACAGCAGCAGCTCCATCTGCAGCGTCTCTTAAGGCTATGCTTAACCTTATGATGCTCCAGACAGACCAGTTCGGTGAGCCTATCTATGTTACACCAAGGCACATCGTCACAGGTATCGGATATGGATTTGATTTCTATCAGCTCCTTCACTCCGTAAACCTTCCTGGCACAAACAACAACGACGCGAACCCTCTTGCCAACCTTCCATATCAGCTTGATGTCATTGAGTCACCTATGATCAATGCACTTGCAGGAAGTAATCCTATTCCATGGTTCATCGTTGCTGATCAGACATCAGCTCCTTCAATCGGAGTAAATTATCTCAATGGCAGAGAGGTACCTACAATCAGAAGGATGGAAACACCTGGCGTGCTCGGATTCGTATGGGATATCTACATTGATGCAGATGTAACCGTAAAGGACTTCCGCGGCATTGCAAAGAACGCAGGTGCCTGATAGAAAGGAGGCAGAATAATGATCGCATCATACAAATACAGAGGTGAAGCCCTCGATTATCCAAACACAACAGAAAACACTATTGAAGCCGGCGAGGTTGTAGTAATCGGCTCAAGAGTTGGAGTCATTGCCGGCGACATCGCACCGGGAGCACTCGGAGCAGTCCATGTTGAGGGCGTGTTTGAATTCCCTTTGACAACCGGCACAGCAATCGCCCAGGGCGCGGATGTATACTGGGACGCCACAAATAAGAAGATTACAAACTCATCATCAGGAAATACTGCGGCTGGATATGCAGCAGCTGCGGCTAAAGCCACCGATGAGACTATTACAGTAAAGATAGGCTGATGCTGATCGCGAAATCAGAAATTTTCTTTGACAACCACAGATACCTTCCGGGAGACATTCTCCCGGAAGATAAGTCCATGAAAAGCCTCTGGCTTGAAAATGGCTCTGCATATGAGTCTGATGGCAAAAAAGAAAAGAAGGTGAAAGCTGTGAAAGCGGCAGACAAGGCAGGACTGCCGGGAAAAGCAACCAGCAACGCGGAATCTGATGAGAACCTCGTAGGGATAGTTCCTGAGAGCGAAGTAAGAAAGAGAAAATGATGGGATTCAAAGAGCAGCTATTCAAAGACATCAAAGGAGTGTTCCTCAATCCGGCTGAGTTCGGAGAAATGCATACGGTAGACGGAAGGCAGATTTGCTGCATAGTCGATAATATGGAAATTATAGAGAGGAACAAGAAGAGCCTGCAGGAAGTAACCGACGGGGTCTTCCAGAGACAGCTGCTTTTTTATGTATCGAGAGCAGACTTTGGAAAACTTCCGGCTGTAGGTAGGACGCTATCATTTGACGGCAAGACCTACAGAGTGCAAGATGCGGTGGAAGAAGGAGCTGTCTACTCGATAACTCTGGGAGTAATAACATCATGAGCCTGAATGTAAAACTGAACCCCGATTCCGTAAATCGGGTAATAGAAGCACTGAGGAAAGTTGAAAACGTCTCGGAAGAGGCGGTATTCAAAAAGGCACTGAACGAGACTGCAAAATATGCGAAAAAGGAACTTTCGGCAAAAGCAAAGTCCGTATATGCAGGTCCGCAGTCAAATGGCATAAGCTCTAGGGCGACAATAAAGAAGGCTACGACTTCGAATCTCGGAGCCGAGGTCATCTTCGGACAGCAGAGCAGGGTGCCTTCGATCATGAAGTTTAAGGTCACTCCAAAGGCAACTCCCACAAAATTCTTAAAATCCGGAAAACACAGGCAGAAGATAGGCAGCTCATACAGATATGTAGGAAAGCAGAAACAGTACAGGGTCAGGACTTCACAATTCCGGAGCGGTAATATGAATTCATACAAAAGTGCATTCATAGCCACGATGGGCAGTGGAAGGACAGGCGTGTTCATCAGAGGTTCAGGAACGACTTCGAATGGAAAGGCCAAGCTCAAGCAGATCTTAGGATCAACAGACAGAGCCATGGTAAGAAATGAAAAAGTTTATCCTGAAGTAGAACCAAGGCTGTCAGACAAGCTGAATGAGCAGATGGAAGCAGCGCTGGCGAAGGCGCTCGGAGGTAAATAGTGGATCAGAAGCAAGGAGGATCTCCGGTATTTCTGCAGAAGGCACTCATGGAAGAGATTGCAAGACTTACGGATGGCATGACCTTCAAGCAGCCGGGGAAAGATAAAAGAATAAGGCTGCAGATATACAGGCAGGGTCTTCCGGTTCCGGGACATACGCCTTCCGAAAGACCGGATGAAACCATTGAATATGTTGAGGATGATGCAGAAGAAGCGGTATTCAAGTGTCCATGGTGCCTGGTAAGAGTAGAAAAGGGCAAGATTGACGGGATAAATGCTGATGCAACCGCAGTTATGGCCATAGAGTTCGGTCTCTTTGATGATGATCCGAACAATGAAGGACACCTGGATATATTAAACCTTATCTGGAAGATATATATACGCTTTGCAAGAGACTCACTGCTTGACATGCAGTATGAGTGCCTTAACGATTTTGAGTATGCTACACAGGACGAAGATACATTTCCGTATTTTTTCGGCGCAATGTCAATGACATTCAAGTTCCGGGGAGTACAGAGAGAAAGCGGAGCAGATTTTATATGAGCAGAAACAGAGCAGTAATAACCGAAAGCTGGGAGGATACTACTAAGATCTATATCGGTCCCACAATTCAAGGAGTAGCTGCAGGCACCGTCTTTACAGACGGCTATACTCCCAAACTGTTGGAATACCTGGAGGAGACACCTGCCATAGGACTCCTGCTTGTATCTATAAGGGAGCTTCCGGCAGCAAAGTTGGAACTCAGAGACGCAACAACGGCAAGGTCACATGTATATGATCTTGTCATCAATACTTATCAATAAAAAGGAGGCAGATAATGGCTGTATATAATCACAGGATTTCAACAGAAGAAGTCGATACACAGCTGACAGTGCCAGTCAATGGTACAGCAGGTCTTCAGGTTGTTTTCGGAACTGCACCGGTAAACCTTGCAGAAGACCCTACAGCGGTAGTAAATACGCCTGTAATTGCTTACACTTTCGCTGAGGCAGTCAAACAGCTCGGCTACAGTGCAGATTTTGAAAAATACACACTCTGTCAGGCAATGGATGCATCGTTCCGCGTGTTCGCGGTAGCACCAGTCATTTTCGTGAACGTGCTGAATCCGGCAGTACACAAGAAAGCATACTCTTCAGGAGATGATCCTCTCAATGTAGTGAGCGGCGCTGTCAAGGTAAACGAGACAGGCATTCTAAAGGCTTCAGTAGAGGTTAAGAGCGGTGAGGATGTGCTCACAGTCGGCACAGACTACACTCTCAGCTTTGATGATGACGGCTATCTTGACATTACAGTGCTCAAGTCCGGAGTGACAGCCATCAAGGTCACAGCAGATGAGCTCGATCCTTCACTTGTGACAGCGCAGACCCTCATCGGCGGCGTTAATGTCAATACAGGTGAAGAGACAGGTCTTGAAGTTATCAGACAGATCTATCCGAAACTCGGACTTGTGCCTGGACTCATCCTTGCTCCAGGCTGGTCTCACAATGTATCTGTAGCCGCAGTCATGAGAACAAAGTGCGAAGATCTTAACGGTCTATTCACATGTGAGTGCGTCATTGATATGGACAGCTCTGCAAACGGTGCCACAGTCTACACAGCACTTAAGGTGCTTAAGGAGAATATGGCAGTATCTGATGAGCATTGCATCCTCTGCTGGCCAAAGCTCCGCCTCGGCGATGTAGTATATTACTACTCAGCAATCTGGGCAGCTATGACAGCAACAACAGACGCAGCCCATGGAGATGTGCCTTATAAGTCTCCTTCAAACGAGCTTGTGAACGTATCTGCAGCAGTACTGGCTGACGGCACAGAAGTCGTTTTGGATAATAACCAGGCTGCGCTTGTGAACAGCTTTGGTATCGTGACAGCCATCAATGACAACGGATGGAAGTCATGGGGCAACAACACCTCGATTTATCCAAACAGCACAGACCCTAAGGATAGATGGATTGCATGTAGAAGGATGATGAGCTGGTATCGCAATCACTTTATTCTCACATACAAGAATAAGGTTGACGATCCTGCTTCATACAGACTCATTGAGGCTGTAGTTGACAGCGAGAACCTCTATCTCAATTCACTCACAGCCAACGGCTCCATTGCCGGAGGTGAGATCAAGTTCAATGAGGAGGATAACCCTATCACCAATATCCTCAATGGTGAGATCAAGTTCTATACTAAGATTGCATTCTGGACACCAGCAGAATACATTCACAATACTATAGAGTTTGACCCAACAATCCTTGAAAACGCTCTGGGAGGTGAATAAGCATGGGAAAAATTACAGCGCAGATGATTCCTGAAGTCATCAACAATTTCAAAGTATATGGAAACGATGGAGATGAGTATCTCGGAGTCACTGCCGAGGTGAGCCTTGCAGAGTTATCAAACATTGTATCGTCAATCACTGGCGCAGGTCTTGCAGGAACCTTCGACAGTCCGGTCATCGGACATTATGACTCCATCAAGCAAGAAATCCCATTCCGCATCATGACATCAAATGCAGTCAAGATGATGGATCCGATGCAGGTGCTCCGGCTGAACATCAGAGGTGCTATCCAGATGACAGACAAGAGCACAGGCGTATCGGCATTCACAGGACTTCGTTATGTAGTTGGCGGAAGATGCATCAAGTTCGCTCCTGGCAAACTCAAGGCCGGGGATGTAATGGACTGCACAGCCACTATTGAGGCAACATACATCCTTGTGGAAGCTGATGGTGAGAAGATCATCGAGCTTGACAAGGTAAACAATATTTTCTCAGTCAACGGAAAAGATCTGCTTGAAGAGGTACGTAAGTACTGCTGACAAAGATAAGGGGTACATATGGGAGAAAAGAAGGTATATGACAATGCGGAGGCAGGAGCTGTGAATGCAGCTTCTGCCTCTTTAAGCGAAGAAAAGGAAAACGAGGCGGCTGTAGAGCTCCTGAAGACAGCAATGTCTGAGCTGTCGCAGCCATTCAAATATAACGGCAAGGAAGTCAAAGGCATAGACCTGAGCGGACTCCTTGACCTTACAGCACATGATATGGTCGAGATTGACGCCGAGATGCAGAGGAGAGGCTTTGTGGGCCATCGCCTGGAGATGACGAGGCAGTACGCCATGCTCCTCGCGGCCAAGATCAATCATATGCCTTTTGATTTTTGCGACCGCATGAGTGCAAGAGATTCGATAAGGCTTAAGGATGCCATAACGGTTTTTCTCTTCGCTGGGCAGTAGGCTCGGCGGATCTGGACTCAGTAAGGGGAATAATAGTGAGAATATCCGCGAAGACTTCTACAAGTATGGAATTTCTCTATAATATCCCTCTTATGGAGCTTTTTAAGATAACTGATGAACTCATAGAATACAGAAAGTCGCTGGAACGGAGGTAGGGCATGGGAGAAAGTAAATATCAGTTAGCCCTGCAGATTGTCGGCATGGTTGACCAGTCTCTTGGAAGATCTGTACAGATGACCAAGAAACAGATGAAAGATCTTGCCAAAGCTGCAGCCGAGGCTTCGAAAGAAACCGTATCCGTTCAGGAAGCCTTCAGCAATGCAGGTCCCGGCATAGACAAGATGTGGGGTGGTCTCAAAAAAGCCGCAGACATGGCTGCGACCGTCGCAAAGGTTGCCGGCGGCGCTGCTATTGTAGGAACCGGCGCGGCAATAAAGGTGGGCTCGGATTTTGAATCTGCAATGTCATCATGGGCAGCCACTGCAAATGCAGGCGAGGCTGAGTATGCTGCAGCTGAAAAAGCGGCAATGCAGATGGGACGGTCCACTTCCAAGACAGCCTCAGAGTCAGCCAATGCTCTCGAATACATGGCACTTGCCGGATGGAGTGTAGAGGATTCCATCAAAGGACTTCCAAGTGTCCTGAGACTTTCCGAAGCGACAAGCCTTGACCTGGCTAGAACGTCAGATCTTGTCACAGACTCCATGAGTGCGACCGGTGTACAGGTAGAAGAACTGGGTAAATATCTTGATGTAGTCGCAAAGGCAAATAATAAATCTAACCAGACAGCAGAGCAGCTTATGGAAGCATATATCGGCGTCGGCGGCACAATGAAAGGCTTAAACGTGCCTATTGAAGAGTCGGCTACAGCTCTCGGTGTTATGGCCAACCGAGGCATTAAAGGATCTGAAGCAGGTACAGCTTTAAGCGCTGTAATGATTAACCTTACTACAGGAGCGGGTCAGGCCGGCAAGATGATGGAAAAGCTCGGCATATCTGCTTTTGATAAAAAAGGTAAATTTATTGGACTCAAGGCAACGCTTGACAAGGTAAATGAAGCGACCAAGAACCTTACAGAAGAAGAAAGAAATGCTGCTTTTGCAGCTATAGGCGGAAAGACTCATGTTGACGCCCTGAATGACTTGATGTTCGGTCTTAACACTACGCTTGAAAACGGAGTATTTGAGTGGGATGCCCTTAAGGACTCTCTTGATAATGCCACGGGAGCACTTGAAGACATGGCAAACGTCAAGATGGACAATCTTCAGGGCGACTTGGCAATCCTGAACTCTGCTCTTGAAGATACCGGCATAAGATTTTATAAAACGTTCAATACGCCGCTCAGAGATGCGGTTCAGAAAGGCACCGAGTACGTCTATAAGTTTGGCGACGTTCTGCAGAACGAAGTTACAAAGGCGCTTCCAACAGTCAGAAGGGAGCTTCTTGACGCAAGAGACTCGATCACACAGTTTGCAGAGCCTCTTTTGAACATTGGAAAGTGGCTTATAGAGAACGGAGACACAACCATAGGAGTGATCACAGGAATCGCTGCAGCCATAACCACTATGAAAGTAGCGAAGGAAATCACAGGAGTAGTGAGCGGAGTCCAGGGGCTCATCGCAGCACTCGCTTCCAATCCTATAACTCTTGCAGTGACCGGTGCAGCTCTGCTTGCAGGTGCGGTTGTAGGGCTTGCGGCAAAGGAAAAGGTTGCTGCAAAGACGGCTGAAAAGGCAAACCTCGACAGCCATTTTGGAAGTATATCGCTGTCCCTCGAAGAAGTAGACCGGGCGGCTCAGCAGGTACTGGGCAAGGATGTTTTCGGACGACTTTCGAGGGCAATGTCAGCTATTGAGGACGCTCAGAAAGTAGCTGACGGACTGGCTGACATGCAGAAGAACCTGAATCGTCTCAGCTGGAAGACAAGTCTCGGTATAGAGCTGAACGAGTCTGAAAAGCAGGAGTTTGCTGACAATCTGGACGGAATGATCAAGGGCGGCATAGAGCTTGTTGAGAAAACCAATTATTCCGTAGATATTTCCGTCAATACATTATTTGGAGATGACGACGATACCGGAAAAGCCATTTTGAAGAGCTTTGATGGAGCGTATGAGAAGTATAAGGAAGAGATAAAGGCAAAGGGCGAGCAGGTAGGTCAATTCTACAAGACCGCCATGATCGACGGAATGATAACACCTGCAGAGCAGGGCACCATCGACCGTCTGACAGCTGAATACGCTGCAATGCTTGACAAGGTGGCACAGGCTACAACTACAGCAAAGATGGAGCGCCTAAAGGTTGAATTCAGCGGCTCACAGCTTGATTCTGACTCATACCGAAACCTTATGTCGCAGATGGACGAGGAGATCGCAGAGGCAAAGAAGCAGTATGAGGATGCTTACGATACGACTGTCGGAGCTGCAAAACTTGCCTTTGATGAGTCTGGAGATGAAGAAACATACAGGAAGACCGTTGAAGCTGCAGGACAGAAATTAAAGGAGAGAGTCGGAGATCTTGAAAACAGGAAATTTGACTATGGACTTGGAACTGTTGAGGAATCCTACCGAAAAGAAGTTGATGCCTTCAAGGAACGAGTTCCTCAGATCCTCGATGATGCCCTTAAGCAGTTCAACGAAAATCCTAACGGCATAGACGAATATCTTGATAATCAGATCCGGCTGCAGTTTGAGAGCGACAAGTCCACCAGAGATGCTATCGGTACGCTGGTGAAAGATATTAAGCCTCAGATTGATGAGTACAGACAACAGGCCGAAGAGCTTAAGAAAAAAGGGCAGAGCATACCTGAGGAGCTTTCCAAGGCAATCGAGAGCGGTGCAACGCTTGAGGCCATGGGCGGAAGCTATGATGCCATGTATGAGGTTCTGGGTCAGGCTATCGCAAACAGCGGAGATTCTGAAAAATATCAGGCTCTTACAAAAGCCCTGGAAGATAAAGGCACTGAGATACCTGAGAAACTGGCTACATCCATAGAGGAAAACAAGACAAAGGTTGAGCCGGGTATCAGGGCGCTGAGAGACTACACGAAGGAAGAACTTGAAAAACCGCTCGATGCAATAATGCCTGTGAATATTACGCTGAGAGAGCATTATGACAACCTCTTCAGCAAAGCCGGCAGTAAGATAGGCTCACTATTTGGAGGTTCAAAGACTTCGGGGGAGACTCCGAAAGCAAAGAAGAATGCACTCGGCTCGATAGTAACCTCGCCGACCCTGACGTGGGTAGGAGAAGGAGGCGACAGTGAGGGCATTATTCCTATAAACAGGTCAAACCGGGCGGCAGAGCTCTACAATGCAGTCGGACGTGAGCTTGTTGCTGCAGGCAACACTAACGTCGGAGGCACTGAGATGAATGTCACATATGCGCCGAACATTACAATTACAGGAAACGCTGATGAGGGAACTGTAAAAAAGGCTCTCGCATCAGGATACCAGCAGTTCCGGCAATATATGGAAAGATACACGAAGGATGCAAGGCGTCTGAGCTATTAGGAGGTGCGGAATGGCACTTACTGCAAAGACTTACAAAACTATCTCAGGCGACACCTGGGACAAGATAGCTTTTAAATTTTATAATAACGAGCTTTTCTGCGACAAGATCATGGATGCAAACCGTCATCTGCTCAGTTATATGGTATTTCCGGATAATGTCATTGTGAACATTCCTTCGCTGGATGAGATCAATGAAAAGCAAGTAAGCTCTGACTTCCCTGACTGGAGGGCAAAGATTGGCCAGTAGCGGAAAGGCGAGGCGCATAACCTGCAGGATCTTCTACGACGGAGCAGACGTGGGACTTCCGAGACGCGCTGAGACTATCGAATATACGGAAAACAGTGAGGGGATGAGCGACGAAGTGCAGCTGACCTTTGCAGGGGCACTTGCAAAAAAACTGATGATGAAGACGGATATAGAGAAAGAGCATGATATAGAAGTCGTCCTGGTCTTCAAGAACTGGTGGAAGAATGGGAGCATAAACTACTACAAGTGCGGGACCTTCACGGTGGATGATATTTCTTTTTCGGGTCCTCAGCACCAGTGTACGATCAGAGCTATCGCACTTCCGGCGTCAACAGACTTCCAGACTGTAAAGAAGTCAAAGACCTGGCAGAAAGCGACAATAAGCCAGATAGTAGCTGAAAAGGCAGGTGAATACGGCCTGACACCTTCATGCAGTGGAGCTGACTCCATCATAGAAACGATAGAGCAGTCAAATGAGACTGACTCATCATTTTTATCGAAGCTGTGTTCAAATTATGGGCTGTACATGAAGGTCCTGAAGACTGGTATTGCAGTATTTGACAAGGCAGTATATGAGGCTCTTCCACCGGTAAAAACTTACAGAGAGTCGGATATGGAAAGCTGGACGTGGAATACTACACTTGTCGGGACTTATACCGGAGCGACCATAAGCTACACGAATCCAAACAAAGTAAAACGCAAGAAAGGCGAGAAAACACCGCCATTAGAGAAGTCCATCACCATAACAGTGGGACAGGGACCAAGAATCCTGCAGATAAATGAATGCTGCTCTGATGAGGCCGAGGCAAGAAGGAAAGCCGCCTCAAAGATAAATGCTGAGAATGAGAAAGCTCAGACGATAGAATTCACAACCATATCGCCTGCTGATTTCAGGATACATGCTACACAGACCATCCTGATTGCAAATATGGGCAGGGCAACAGGCAAATATTTTGTGACGAGTGTGAATCATACTGTATCATCCGGAGGTCATCAGATGAGGATCACGGCATACAAGATTTTTGAGAGGTTCAGTTAGGAGGGTGATATATGAGTTCTGAGATAAGGATGGGCTATGTGTCAGCATACGATCCGGCGACGCATATGGCATCGGTATATTATCCGGATCGGCAGGAGCAGACAACGCAGCCTTTACCTATACTTACACCTTTCGGACTAAAATATCCTCTTGAAAAGGATGACAGTGTTCTGGTTGCGCATTTCTCGAACGGGACGGCCAACGGAGTCATTATCGGCAGTTTTGAAATGCCGGCAGTAGAGCAGGCTGTAGATGTATCCGGAGATGTAACCATGAAGTCCGAAACACAGGGCAAGATCACCCTAAGTCAGCTGGTGAAGATTAAAAAGCAGGTGCTAGGACTCGGAAAGGATGACTGATGAAGATAGGAAACTGGGGAAAAACATTAAAGTTTGCAACCTCTGACACCAGGATACTCACTTTCCAGAATATGCAGCATACATTTACTGCTCGGACAAATGCCCACAATATCATTGGCAAAAAGCCGCGTCTTGAGTTCATGGGCGGAAATCTGGAGACAGTGACTTTTACCATGGAGCTTAATGCTCTTGTATGTAAGAAACCAAGGAAGGTAGAGCAGAGGCTCTTCAAAAGAGCCAGGAAAGGCTATTATGCAAAACTTGTAGTGGGCGGCAAAAGAGTCCTGAAGAAGGCCATGATCACGAGTATAAGCAGTGAGTACGAGGTCGTCATCAAAAAAGGAAAGATATATTCACTGAAAATTGATGTGACGATGACAGAGTACAGATAGGAAGGAGGCAGAATGAATTTTAATTTTTTTTCGGATGAGCAGTCTGAAGAAATGAATGATATTTTGTACTGCCTCAGAAATATCCTTTCCATACCTGAGGGCTCGATACCGCTATCGAGAAGACTTGGTCTTGACTGGAATAACATTTCGACAGTTCCTGAGGATCTCGAAAATGATTATGCCACAGACATCATGGAAAAGGTTGAGGAGTTTGAGCCCAGGGTGGAAGTGACAGAGGTTGAGTTCAAGCATAACGAAGAGGGCGAAACTGATGTAAACATCACCATAGAGTTTGCGGAAAGCGATGATGATGAGTCAGACAGCGATGAATATGACGAATATGAAGACGAAGATGAGGAGGATGAAGAATGAGCTTAAAAAGTGTAATGGAGTATCCTGACATCTCGTTCATTGACAATCTGACACAGGAAGATCTCCTCGATAAGATGATCGCATGGTTTTTGGAAAAGAGAAAAGAGCTGACCGGGAAGGACATATCACTTGGATATGCAGATGACAGAAGACTTATTCTGCAAACGGGGGCATATTACATTTACCAGGCATTTATGATGACAGACAATGCCGGCAAGATGGGACTATTAAAGTATGCAACAGGCGACTATCTGGAAGAGCTCGGAGCACTCAAAGGAGTATCAAGACTTCAAGAGAGAGGCTCTACAGTGACCTTGAGATATTCGATGGAGACAGCAAGAGAGTCGGCGACATCAGTTCCGGCCGGATCGAGAGCAACAGCAGGAGACGGAGTATTCTTTGCAACTGATGAATATGTTGAGATCCCTGCAGGAAGTCTTTATGTGGACGTGACGGCATATTGCGAAAAGACTGGCAAAGATACAAATGTATATGCAGTCGGAGAGATCACAAAGATGGAAGTGCAGGTACCTTTTATTGATGCGGTGACGAATATCACAAAGGCTCAGAATGGTAGAGATGTTGAGAGTGATGACGACCTGAGAGAGAGGATATATCTCGCACCTGAGGCTTTTACTGCTGCAGGTTCCAAGGGCGCATATGAATATCATGTAAGAACGTACGACTCTTCGATAGAGGATGTATATATAGTCTCTCCGGAGCCGAGGATAGTTGACATCAGGGTCATCCTGGAAGGCGGAGAGCTACCTGAAGAGGAATATATTCAGGGACTTACAGAGTATCTGCAGCGCGATGATATAAAGATGCTGACAGACGAGGTTCACGTCATGGCGCCTGAGGTCGTAAATTATGATCTCGATGTCAAATACTATATAAACGAGTCTGACAGGGCAAGCGCTGAGACGATAAAGCAACAGGTCAACAAAGCCATAAATCAATATATTTTATGGCAGGGGACAAAGATAGGCAGGGACATCAACCCGGACATCCTTATAAGGTTTATGACGGAGGCTGGGGCGAAAAGAGTGGAAGTCACTGCTCCGGTATTCACTAAGATACCATCAGGCTCCGTGAGTGTGGCAGGAGCCGAGACAATAACATATGGAGGACTGGAAGATGATTAAGTACAGAGAAGGTGAATTCCTTGATTTTCTGCCGTCCTTCCTTACTGAAAATGAAGACTATGCAGCCATATCCTATGCTTTCAAAATGGCCATCGGAGTCCTGAGTCATGCACAGGACCTGACGTGGCTGTATTCAAGCATAGATACCATGCCGGAGGAAATCCTTGATCTGATGGCTCTGGAGCTCAAAGCTCCGTATTACTCTGAAAGACTTGATATAGAGACCCGCAGACAGCTTGTTAAAAAGGCAATGCTCTGGAGGTTTAAGGCAGGCACCAAGGCGGCGGTTGAAGAGATGGTACAAACCGTATTCGGAGAAGGAAAGGTTACGGAGTGGTTCGAATACGAACCGCAGCGTACATCCGGAACTTTTGGAATTGAGACTGATGCAGTGCTTACCCCGGATATCTTCGCAGAGCTGTCAAAGGTTATTGAATACGTCAAAAACGAGACATCTCACCTTGACGAGATATCAGTCAAAAGAAAGACGGAGCTGGATCTTTATGCTGCAGCCCATCCAAGCGCTGCATATACGCATGAGGTTCCGATTTACGACAAAGTAAGAAGGCGGTACAGATCCGGGCAGAGAATATATGCCGGAAGTGCCGGATATCAAAGATATGTAGAAAAAATATATGAGACTAGAGAGAGAACTGTGGA